>Ga0066695_10001027_pt1 | contig 10360 bp, 8 predicted proteins | sample GraSoiAngelo_144_FD_66452 | JGI IMG/M metagenome (GOLD analysis project Ga0066695, IMG submission 66452) | Grasslands soil microbial communities from the Angelo Coastal Reserve, California, USA - 14_1009_02_40cm | ecosystem: Environmental > Terrestrial > Soil > Grasslands | place: USA...
GGAGGGGATCGCCCAGCCGAGCTCAGGGCGGTAGGCCTCGTCCCACCATCCGTCGAGGACGCTGACGTTCAACGCTCCGTTGGCGCCGGCCTTCATGCCGCTGGTGCCGCTTGCCTCGAGAAAGCGCCGCGGGTTGTTGAGCCAGACGTCGGCCCCCTGCACCAGATGACGCGCGAGGGCGATGTCGTAGTCCTTTAGAAACACGACGCGCGGCTCTTCGCGGGCGAGGCCGACGATCCCCGCCACGATGTCCTTGCCCGGCTGATCCGCGGGATGCGACTTGCCCGCAAAGAGAATCTGCACCGGTCGCTTGGTGTTGCGGAGCAGCTTCGTCAGGCGCGGCCGGTCCCGCAGCAGCAAGTTCGCGCGCTTGTAGGGAGCGAACCTGCGGCCGAATCCGATCGTCAACGCGTTCATATCGATCTCATGCGGCGTCTCGGCGCGCTCCTTCGAAAGCTCGAGCAGCCGTCGCTTGAGGTCGCCATGGATCGTCCACAGCTCCGCCGCCGGTATCTCGTACACGGCGTGCCACCTGCCATCTGCCGGATCGAGATCCCACCAGTCGGAGCCGACGTACCGGCTCAGCAGCGAAGCGATCTCTGGCGCGACCCAGGTCGGCATGTGGACCCCGTTGGTCACGGATCCGATCGGCACCTGCGCGTCCGGCAGTCCGCGCCACGCGTCCTTCCATAGCCGGCGGGAGACGGCCCCGTGCAGCCGGCTGACCCCGACCGACTGGTCGGCGAGGCGGAGGGCGGCGTACGTCGTGCAGAGCCTCTCGCGCGGATCGCCCGGGCGCTGCCGGCCGAGGTCCATGAAGCGATCGAAGGAGATGCCCACCTGCGCCAGGTATGGGCCGAGGAGGTCCCACACCAGGCCGGCGTCGAAGTAGTCGCTGCCCGCCGCGATCGGCGTGTGAGTGGTGAAGACGATGCCCGCGCGGGCGACGAGCCGCGCCTCTTCGAGGGTCATCTGACGCGAAGCCCTGAGCTCGCGGATCCGCTCGATTGCGCAGAGGAAGCTGTGTCCCTCGTTGAGATGAAACACGCCCGAGTCGAAACCGAGCGCGCGCAGGATACGAACGCCGCCGATGCCGAGCACGATCTCCTGGCGCAGGCGACGGTCCGGTTCGGGCACGTAGAGGCGGTCGGTGATGTTGCGCAGGTCGTTGGGGTTGGACTCGAGATCTGTGTCGAGCAGGAAGAGCGGCACACGGCCGACCTGGGCGCGCCAGACCGCGATGCGCACGTTGCGCTGGCCGATCGGAGCTTCCACCTCGACGCCTTCGACCTTGTTCACTGGCAGGTCCGAGCCACGATTCTCGGCGTAGACCTCGAACTGGCGGCCGGCGCCGTCAATGTCCTGTCTGCCGAATCCCTGCTTGTAGAGGAGGCCGACCGCGACGAGAGGAAGGCCGAGGTCGCTCGTTGCCTTCAGGTGATCCCCGGCGAGCACGCCGAGGCCGCCCGAGTAAATCGGCAGGCATTCGGAGAGTCCGAACTCGAGCGAGAAGTACGCGATGCCGAGCGGCGCCTGCGCGTCCATGAACCGCGGCTTGCGCTCGTAGTACTCATGGTAGGCCGTCCGTGCATCGTCAAAGGCGCGCTTGACCTCCTCGCGCTCGGACGCCCGCCGGACGCCTTCCTCGCCGAGCTGCGCGAGGAGGAGGACGGGATTTTCACGCGTCGACTTCCAGAGCTGGGGGTCAAGAGCGCGAAACAAAGCCTCGATGCGGGGCTGCCAGGTCCAGAGCAGGTCGTAAGCGAATTGATTTAGTTCCTCGACCACGGACTTAAGATCCTATTGGGTTGGGGAAATGAAGGCGGTCGTCATGGCCGGCGGCGAGGGATCGCGTCTGCGACCGCTCACCAGCAACATGCCCAAGCCCCTGGTCCCCGTCGCCGGGCGCCCGATCATGGAGCACATCCTTCTCCACCTGCGCCGCCACCAGCTGCGCGACGTGGTGGCGACGGTGCAGTACCTGGGCGCTTCGATCCGCAACTACTTCGGCGACGGCTCCGAGCAGGGAGTCGCGCTCAGCTACTCGGTCGAAGACTCGCCGCTGGGAACGGCCGGCTCGGTGATGCTGGCTCGGCAACAGCTGAACGAGCCGTTTGTCGTCATCTCGGGCGACTCGCTGACGGACATCGACCTCGGCGCCGCCGCCCGCTTTCACCGCGAACGCAAGGCCCTCGCGACCATCGTCTTGAAGCCGGTGCCGAACCCGCTCGAGTACGGCGTCGTCGTTGTCGACGAGGGCGGCGCGGTGCAGCGGTTCATCGAAAAGCCAAGCTGGGGCGAGGTCATCAGCGACCTGGCCAACACGGGCATCTACATCCTCGACCCGTCGGTGTTCGAGTTCTTCCGGCCCGGCGAGGTCACCGACTGGTCGGGCGACGTATTTCCGAAGCTGCTGAAAGAAGGCGAGCACGTCTTTGGCTGGATCGCCGACGGCTACTGGGAGGATGTGGGCAGCCACTCCGCGTACATGAAGGCCAACTTCGACTGCCTCGAGGGCCGCGTCAAGGTGCAGCTTCCAGGCGAACGTGTTGGTGAGTCGACGTGGATCCATCCGGACGCCGAGGTCTTCCCCGGCGCGAGAGTCGACGGCCCGGCGCTGATCGGCGCCGGCGCCAAAGTGCGAAACGGGGCTTGGGTGAACGGGCCGGCAATCATCGGCGCGTACACCACGGTCGATTCCGGCGTGAAGATCTCGAACTCGATCGTCTGGGACCACAGCTACATCGGCCTGAACTCACGCCTGCGGGGGGCGGTCGTGTGCCGGTCGGTCACGGTCAAGAACGGCTGCCTCCTCGAAGAGGGAACCGTCATCGGCAGCGACGTGACGATTGGCTCGGGCTCGACGGTCAATGCCAACGTGCGGATCTGGCCGAACAAGGAAGTCGAGCCCGGCGCCGTGGTCCGCGAGTCGATCATCTGGGCCGGGTCCTGGAAGAGAGGCCTCTTCAGCTCCTACGGCCTGAACGGTTTGATCAACATCGAGATCACGCCCGAATTTGCCTCGCGTCTGGGGGCGGCCATCGGGGCGCTCACGCCGAAGGGAACGGAGATCGCGTTCTCGCGCGACTACACGCGTTCCGCACGCATGATCGGGCGGGCGTTGATGTCAGGAATCATCTCGTCAGGCAGCAACGTGATCGATCTGTCCGTGCTACCCGCGCCAGTGTCGCGGTACTGGTCGCGTCGCAACCACGTGTCGGCGGTGCACGTGCAGACGTCGCCAGTGGACCCGCGCGCGGCGGACGTCCGCATCTTCGATGACCACGGCCTTGACGTCGACAAGCGGAGTGAGCGAAAGCTCGAGGGCCTTTTCTTTCGTGAGGACATCCGCCGCGTCTCGCACTACGAGATGGGGCGGATCACCCGGCGCGACCAGCAGACCGAGCGCTACATGGAGGACATGCTCGCCGCGCTCGACCTCGAGGCAGTGCGAGGCGCTGCATTCAAGGTCGTCATCGACTACAACAACGGCGCGTCGGCGATGGTGCTGCCGCAGGTGTTACGCGAGCTGAACTGCGCGGTGATCCCCCTGAACGCGGCTCCCGCGGAAATTCTGGTCGAGTCGGACGACGCGACGTTTCAGGCCCACCTCCAGGAGATGGGTGTCATCACCGCAGCTGTCAAAGCCAAGCTCGGCGTCTTCATCGACGCTCCGGGCGAGAGGTGCTTCATCGTCGACGAGACGGGGACGCTCCTCAGTCATGACGAGGCGTTCGAGGTCCTGACGCAGCTGGCGCTGACGACCAAGCCTGGGATGGTGCTGGGACCCGCATCTTCCTCGCTCGCGTTTTCGATGATCGCCGAACGGTTCAACAGCCGGTTCGTGCCGACCAAGATCACGCCCGGTGCAGTGCTGCGGGCCGCTCAACACGCCGAGGCGGTGCTGGCGTCGGACGGGGGCGGGGGGTTTTGCTGGCCGGACTTTGCGATCTCGTTCGACGCCATCTTCACCGTGGCGCGGGTGCTCGAGATGCTCGCCAAGACGGGGACATCGCTCGGGGCGCTCCGCTCGCACATCCCGCAGGTCACCCACCGGACCGCGGTCGAGTTTTGCCCGTGGGAGGTCAAGGGGCGAGTGATGCGGACGATGATGGAGCGCCATCTGCGGGACCGTGTCGACCTGACCGACGGGGTGAAGGTGTTCGTGGACGATGGGTGGGTCCTGGTGGCGCCTGACGCCGACCGGCCCGAGTACTACATCATCGGATCGACGACCGACCCGGGCCACGCCGGTCGGCTGGTCGAGGAGTACTCGCAGCTGGTACGGTCGGTGGTCGCCGAGGCGGCGCCCCAGGCGGAGGCGGTCGTCGAGACCTAGAATCGATTTTCTGCCGAGCGGGCGTAGCTCACCTGGTAGAGCGCAACCTTCCCAAGGTTGAGGTAGCCGGTTCGAGGCCGGTCGCCCGCTCCAACCTCGGCCTCGCTGCGCGGGGAGCCCGTAGGGCGCTGCAACCTACGGTTATCGTTTGCCTCGATGCTGATTCTGCCGGTTGCCCTCGCGGTCGGCGCCCTCGGTTTGCTTGCCCGCGGCCGCCGGCGCGTCGTCCTGACCCTTGCGGTAGCTGCCCCGATCCTCTCCGTGCTGGCCCTCGCCGCTCAGTACCTCCCCAGCGGACTCGAATCCTGCACTGCTTCGACGTCCGGGCCCATGGTCTGCCGTTCGCTGCCGGCCGTCTACGCGTGGGCCGGGCCCGTGCCCTACCTGATCGCCATCGGGCTGATCGTGCTTTCGCTGGCGCCGCTGGCCAGCGCGCGCGTCGGGAAGTGGTGGCCGGCCGCGGCATCAGCCTTGCTGCAGGCCATTCCTCAGGTGATCAGCTTCGGCGGCTTCATCGATTGGGCCCCCGCACTGGCAGTGACGATCGCGGTTGCCTTCGCCCTGATCGGACCTCGCACCGCCGGCCAGCCGACACCGGCCGCTTCGCCCAACCGCTGATGGCCAATAACCGCTGATGGCCAACAACATCTCGAATCTCATGTTTCGGGCCATGTATCGGTTCGGCTTCAAGCCCTGGGACTCCGGCATCCCGCCGCCCGAGCTGAAGGAGCTGATCGAGGGACCACAAGCCCGAACTCCCGGCAAAGCCCTCGACCTCGGCTGCGGCACGGGCACGAACACGATGTACATGGCGCAGCACGGTTGGGACGTGACCGGTATCGATTTCGTCGCGACGGCCATTGCAGCGGCCCGCAAGAAAATGCAAGCCGCGAACGTGGCGCCGCGGCTCATCCAGGGCGACGTCACCCGCTTGAAGGAGCTCGGCCTCGGCGCCGGCTATAGCCTGGTCTTCGACCTGGGATGCCTGCATTCAATCCCTGAGGTACGTCGTGACGCGTACGCGGCTGGTGTCAACGAGGTGACAGTGCCAGGCGCCGACTTTCTCGTTTGGGGTTTCTACGCCAAGCCCAATTTCTTCGTGAACGCCAAGCTCGCACAGGACGAGCTCGAACAGCTTTTCGGCAAGTCGTGGGACATGGTGCGAGCGTGGGGAGGTGAGCAACCCGACCGCTTTCCGGGTCGCTGGTACCACCTGCGTCGCAAAAGCTGATGGCGGGAACTGTTTTCGACTTCTACACCGGGTGGGAGCAGCACAACGCGCTGCTCATCAAGTCGATCGCCCACTCCAAGTGGAGCAGCTGATGTGGTCGCCGGCGGAAGGCCTGTGGTCGATCCGCATGCTGGCCTGCCACATCGTCGCGGCCAGAGCGTGGTGGTTCCACGGATGGATGGGCGAAGGCGACGATGACCTCCGCGGCCTGATCAGGATGGATGACGACTCCGACTTGACCAGGCCGGACGCGTCGACGATCTGCGCCGCGCTCGAGAAATCCTGGTCCGACGTGCATGCGTGCCTGTCCAGGTGGACGGAAGCCGACCTGTCTGCGAGCTTTCAGCGTCCTCGGCCCAACGCCCAGGGCGAACGCCCGTGGCGAGACCGCCGCTACATCATCTGGCACGTCGCCGAGCACGACGTACACCACGGTGGTGAGATCTCGCTGACGCTGGGCGTGCACGGGCTCCGCGGGCTGGACATGTAGCAAGAAAGAGAGGATCGGGCGCGGCGGCCCGATCCTCTCCTCGAACGCCTTGTTATCTACGGGTGCGAGGTCGGCGGTCCAGTCGGGTGGTCCGTCGAGTTGGGATGGCTCGTCGGCTTCCCGCCGGGGTGATCGGTGGCGGACGGGTGATTGGTGGCCGACGGGTGGTTGGTGGGCGCCCCGCTGGATCGATGCTCGGAGCTCACCTGCTTTCCATGCTGGTTGGCGAAGGTGCTGACGCACTCGCCGATGCCGTGCGATCCGGGCGCTAGCGCGTCCTTGCACGTTTGAACCTGCTTGACGACCTGCTGCCCCCAGTTGCTGGGATTGGCGCTGCCGGTCACCACCGTCTCCGTGGTCGCCCCGGCTGCCCCGACAGCGAGTACCGCGACCGCCAGCCCTGCCGCCCCTTTGGCGGAGATCAAGCTGGCCGCTGTGGCGAGACCTGACATCTGTAGACCTCCCTGGAGATATGCAGCGTGGTAGGTGGCCTGGGCCGCGTCCGGGCTGGGACCTCCGCGTCCGGCGGTCTCTTGCTGCAGCGTTTGCTCCAGCCACTGGTCGAAGCCTCCGCCATTTACCACGTCATTCCTCCAGAGGGACTGGTTCGGGCATCGAAGTACCCATTTCGGTATTCATCCGCTCCCCGAGCCGGCTGCGGAGACGACCTTTGGCCGCCGCGAGTCGGGAGGCGACAGTCCGTTCGGGCACGTTCAGGACCGCTGCGATCTCCCGATTGGTGAACCCGTGCAGATGGCGCAACACGATCGCGCTCGCCTGCTTTGGCGGCAGTGCGCGAAGCTCGCGAACAAGATCGGACTGCATAGAGTCGGTCGGATCCGGATCAGCGGGACGCCCTAGGCGTCGCAGGATTGCCCCTATCTCGAACAGACGCTCCCGCCGGCGCTGTGTGAAAGCCACGTTGAGAGCGATCCGAACGAGCCACGCTTCGGCGGGCGCGTCCTTCTTCCACGTTCGCCAGGCCCGGAACGCCCGTAGGTAAGCCTCCTGGGTCGCATCCTCAGCGGCCGCGGGGCTTTTGAGAATGATCACCAGCGTCGCGAATATGCGTTGGTAGGTTGACCGGTACAACCGGTCGAAATCGTCCTTGCTCCCTGGGCGGTAGGACTGGGCTGGCTGGTCGATCACGTAAGTTTGAGGCGCCGATCGATTTCTTAAACCCTCTTCAAGTAGTCAGCATGGAAGGACCGGCAGCTCGTGCAATACCGTGGGTTGCGCGGGCGCTGATTGGGCGCGAGTCCGCGTAGAGCCACATGCAGGAGGCCGGTCCCAATGAAAGAAGTTACTACGAGGTATGTCGGCTTGGACGTGCACAAGGCGACCATCAGCATCGCCGTCGCTGATGACGGAGTGGCACCCGTCCTTTTCGGCACCATCGCCAATGAAGCGACTGCAGTGCACAAGGCGGTCAGCCAGCTGAAACGCGGAGGCAAGCTGGTCTCGGCCTACGAGGCTGGCCCTACTGGCTACGGTCTCCATCGCCAGCTGACTCAACTTGGGGTGGACTGCGTCGTGGTGGCGCCGGCGCTGATTCCCCGACGCGCTGGTGATCGGGTCAAGACTGACAAGCGAGACGCCATCGCCTTGGCGCGACTGCTTCGTTCCGGCGATCTCACACCTGTCTGGGTCCCAGGTCAACAAGACGAGGCTTTGCGGGACCTGGTCCGCAGCCGGTTTGACGCCAAGGACGACCTCCGCCGAGCCATGCACCGGCTGGCCAAGTTCCTGCTCCGGCAATCGATTCAGGCACCACCTGGAATCAAGCCCTGGTCGGCGCGACACCTGCAGTGGCTGGAGACGCTGCGCCTCGATCATCCGACCAGCCAGCTCGTCTTCCAGGACTACCGAGTTGCAGTGCACGCCGCTCGTGAGCGGGTGCGCCGACTGGAGGCCGACCTCGAGCGCTGCGCCGAACAGAGCCCGCGGTTGGGAACCATCCTTGCCCTTCAAGTTCTGCGTGGCGTCGCTTTCCTTTCCGCGGTCACCATCGTGGCCGAGGTCGGCGATTTCCGCCGCTTCCCGAATGCACCGCGCTTCATGTCTTTCACCGGGCTGACGGTCAGCGAGCATTCCAGCGGCCAGTCGCGACGCCAAGGCAGAATCACCCGTGCCGGCAACCGCTACCTTCGCCACATTCTGGTCCAGGCCGCGCACAACGCTCGCTTCGCGCCGAGCCTCGAAGGCGAGCTCAAGCGGCGACTGAAAGATGTCCCGGCAGACCTGGTCGCTCTCTCGGTCACAGCTCAGAACCGACTTCATCGACGCTACCGACACCTCGATCGCCGCATCGGTCGACACAAGGCGGTAACTGCGGTGGGTCGTGAGCTCGCCGGCTTCGTCTGGGCCATCGGCCAACGCATGGAGGCGAGTGCAGCTTGATTCACAGCTGGTCCGAGGCGCAGTCGAGGTCGGCAGTTCTCGTCGAGAATCCTCGAGGACACTCTGCGATAGCCAACTCGCGCCAATTAGTCCGAGGCGGCTCGGCGGCGACGTCTCACTGCTTTGCGGCAACAGCTTTGCTGACCCGCGGATATCAGGGTGATTACCGTCGTCAGTCCCTGCCCTCGGCTGCGCCCCAAGCCAGCGACCTGCGCGTCGCTCCACTACGGGAGTGGACTTGACATGTCCTTCCATATCAGTGTCCTGAAGGTTTGCTAGGTGCACGTTAGGAGAACGTCGACCCATGACCAGCACCAGGTGGTCGCCGCGGTCACGATTTCGTGAGCCGCTAGACGGCATTTTGGAACTGGGCCTCCCATAAACTGGGAGCCCCGCTTTTTTGGAAGGAGGATGTGTCGATGGCCCGTAGCCCGCTGCTGAGCAGGTTCCAGACGCTTTTCGCCGACTTCGAAGAAGCGGAGCGCTCCGGCCGCTCGGTCGCCGAGATCCGCGAGGAGCGCAGGTCGATGCGCTTCACGCGCCGAGATTTTCTGAAGGTCGCCGGGGCTGCTGTGGGCGCCGCGGCGCTAAGTGGGCCCGCCGCCGCACTTGCCGCCACCGCGACGCGAGGGAGCGTGACCCAGGGCGCGATCGCGATCATCGGCGGTGGCATAGCCGGCTTGAACGCCGCCCTGACCCTCCAGGACGCCGGCATCGCCTCCACCGTTTACGAAGCGTCGAGTCGGGTCGGCGGCCGGATGCACTCCGACACAACCTCGTGGCTCAACGGTCAGACCAGCGAGCACTGCGGTGAGCTCATCGACAGCGGCCACAAGACGATCCTCGGTTTGGCGAGCCGGTTCAAGCTCCCCACCGTCGACCTGCTCGGCGCGGAGCCGATCCACTCCACAGACACCGACTATTTCTTCGGGCACTACTACACCGACGCCCAGGCCCAGGCCGACTTCAACGCGGTCTGGAACAACGTGAAGAAGGACGTCAACGCCGCCGGCTACCCGACCACCTATACGCAGTCGACGCAGGCTGGTCGAGACCTCGACCAGATGAACATCTACAACTGGATCGAGAGCCGGGTCCCGGGCGGACACACCAGTCCCATGGGTCAGCTGCTGGATGTCGCCTACAACATCGAATACGGAAACATCACCAAGGAGCAGAGCTCGCTGAACCTGATCTACCTGCTGGGCTTCTCGTCGAATCCCGGCAACTTCCAGATCTTCGGCGCCTCCGACGAGCGCTACCACATCGCCGGCGGCAACGAGCGGCTCCCGCAGGCGATCGCGGCGGCGCTGACGCTCGGAACCGTGCAGTTGAACACTGCGCTAACCGGGATCTTGCGCAAGTCAGACGGCACGTACAAGCTGAGCTTGAAGAGTGGGAACACCACCACATCAACGGTCGTCGACCGAGTGATCATGGCGATACCGTTCTCCATCCTGCGCACCATCCTCACGTCGGATCTGGACTATCAAACGGCTGGGTTTACGCCTCTGAAGCAAACCGCCATCTCGCAGCTGGGCTACGGCAAGAACGCCAAGCTCCACCTGCAGTTCAACACGCGGTACTGGAACTCGCCAGGGCCGTGGGGGATCGGGAACGGCAGCACTTACTCGGACACGGGCTACCAGAACACGTGGGACGTCACGCGCGCGCAGGATGGGACCACCGGACTCCTCGTCGACTACACGGGCGGGGGAGTGCCGCTTGCTTCGTTCGGAGGCGATCCAACGAATAAGGCGCTGTTGAACAAGTTTGCCAAGACATTTCTGAGCCAGATCGAGCTCGTGTTCCCAGGCATCACTCGGCAGTGGAACGGACGTGCGACGCTGGACGTGCCACTGACCGACCCATTCTTGCTGGGCTCGTACTCCTATTGGAA
>Ga0066695_10001035_pt1 | contig 10345 bp, 4 predicted proteins | sample GraSoiAngelo_144_FD_66452 | JGI IMG/M metagenome (GOLD analysis project Ga0066695, IMG submission 66452) | Grasslands soil microbial communities from the Angelo Coastal Reserve, California, USA - 14_1009_02_40cm | ecosystem: Environmental > Terrestrial > Soil > Grasslands | place: USA...
GCCCGGATGGCAAGGCGCGAGGAGCGCGCATACCGGGAGTATGTAAGCGACGAGCAACGCAGCCAGCCGGGATGCCCCGCCCGGGAATTATGTGACGAATCACTGTTACGGGACACTAGCGCCACGCCTCCTCGCCACGAAACACACGAAGCTCACGGAACGTACGAAAACGAATATCGTTGGTGATTTCGTGCTGTTCGCGCTTTTCGTGCCTTTCGTGTTTCAGCTGTTTTTCGTGGGGTCGGTGCGTCTGCCATGGGAACGCTGCTCATAACCGGCGGCGCCGGGTTCATCGGCTCCAATCTCGTTCAGTACGCCCTCGATCACACCGCCGACCACCTCGTCATCGTCGATGCGCTGACCTATGCGGGCAGCCTGCTCAGTCTCGAGCGGCCGTTGACGGATCCGCGCGTGACGTTCGTGCGCGCGGATATCGGCGACCGCGAGGCGATGGCGCGCCTGTTCGCGGCCCATCGCCCGGCCGCGGTGCTCAACCTGGCGGCGGAGACGCACGTGGATCGATCGATAGACGGCCCGCGCCGGTTCATCGACACGAACATCGTCGGGACGTTCGTGCTGCTTGAAGCGGCGCGCGAGTTCGTGGGGGCGCTCGCCACGGAGGCGCGCGACGCGTTCAGGTTTCTGCACGTGTCGACCGACGAGGTGTACGGCACGCTTGGCCCGGGCGGCCGGTTCAGCGAGGAGACGCCGTACGCGCCGAGCTCGCCGTACGCGGCGAGCAAGGCGTCGGCGGACCATCTCGTGCGCGCGTACTTTCATACCTACGGCCTGCCGATCCTCATCACGAACTGCTCGAACAACTACGGGCCGTTTCAGTTTCCGGAGAAGCTGATCCCGCTGATGCTGCTGAATGCGCTCGAGGGGCGGCCGCTGCCGATCTATGGCGACGGCGGCAACGTGCGCGACTGGCTGCACGTCGAGGATCACTGCGCGGGAATTCTGCTCGTCCTCGCGAAAGGCCGTGTCGGCGAAAAGTATAATGTCGGCGGCGGCAACGAGCGGACGAATCTCGAGATCGTGGATCGGATCTGCGACGCGGTCGAGGGGCTCCGACCGGCTCGATCGAATCCAGCGCTCAGCGTGTCCGGCTATCGCGAGCTGAAGACGTTCGTGGCCGATCGGCCCGGCCATGATCGCCGGTACGCGATCGACGCCTCGAAAATCCGCCGCGAGCTCGGATGGGCGCCGCGCCACGTCTTCGAAGAGGGGCTGGCATCGACCGCGCGCTGGTATGTCGACCACCGCGACTGGTGCGAGCAGGTGCAGCAGGGCCGCTACGACCGCACGCGACTGGGGCTCGGATGATCTCCACCACGATGACTCACGCTACTGCGACCACGAAGGCACGAAGGACACGAAGAAACACGAAGAAGAGAGTCGATGGTTTTCTTCGTGAACTTCGTGGAGCTTCGTGTCTTCGTGGTTGCATTTGTTTTTTGTGCTGAAGGGCATCATCCTCGCCGGCGGCTCGGGATCGCGGCTGCATCCGTTGACGCGTGCCGTCAGCAAGCAGCTCATGCCGATCTACAACAAGCCGATGGTGTACTACCCGCTCGCGACGCTCATGCTCGCCGGCGTCCGGTGCATCCTCGTCATCACGACGCCGCACGAACAGGAGGGCTTCCGCCGCCTGCTGGGGGACGGCGCGGAGATCGGCCTGCAGATTCAGTACGCCGCGCAGCCCAGCCCGGACGGCCTCGCGCAGGCGTTCATCATCGGGCGCCCGTTCGTCGGATCGGATCGGGTCACGCTGGCGCTCGGCGACAATATTTTCTACGGCGCGCACTTCTCCGACTACCTGCGCAGCTCGGCCGCGCGCGAGACCGGCGCGACGGTCTTCGGCTATCAGGTCCGGGATCCCGAGCGCTACGGGGTGGTCGAGCTCGACGTGAACGGGCGGGCGGTGAGTCTCGAAGAGAAGCCGGCGAAGCCGAAGTCGTCGTTGGCGGTGACCGGCCTGTACTTCTACGACAACCAGGTGATCGACATCGCGGCGCGCCTCGAGCCGTCGGCGCGCGGCGAGCTCGAGATCACCGACGTGAACCGCGCGTACCTGGAGCGAGGTCAGCTGCACGTGGAGAAGCTGGCGCGCGGCATCGCGTGGCTCGATACCGGCACGCACGACTCGCTCATGCAGGCGTCCAATTACATTCACGCGATCGAGGAGCGGCAGGGCCTGATGGTCGCGTGTCTCGAAGAGATCGCCTACCGGATGGGCTACATCACGGCGGCCGAGCTCGAACGGCTCGCAGTCGCCATGGAAACGAGCGCCTACGGCCAGTATCTCTTCAGCGTGCTCGAGCACGAGCGCTAGCAGCCCGTGGTGCAACAGGTGCGCCTCGTCCCGACCGACCTCCCGGGCGTCGTCGTCATCGAGCCGGAAGTGTTGGTCGATGGCCGCGGGTTCTTTCTCGAGACCTACCACGCCGAGCGCTACCGCCGGCACGGCATCGAGGGGCCGTTCGTGCAGGACAATCACTCGCGCTCGGCGGCCGGCACGCTGCGCGGTCTCCATCTGCAGACCCGGCGCCCCCAGGGAAAGTTGATCCGCGTCATCGAAGGCGAGGTGTACGACGTCGCGGTCGACGTGCGCCGCGGTTCGCCGACCTTCGGCCGATGGGTCGCGGTCACACTGACCGCCGAGAACTTCAAGCAGTGCTACGTGCCGCCCGGCTTCGCGCACGGATTCTGCGTCGTGAGCCCGAGCGCGCAAATGGAGTACAAGTGCACGGATATTTACGATCCGGCGGGTGAAATCGGCGTGGCGTGGAACGACCCCGCCCTGGCGATTTCGTGGCCGGTGCGCGAGCCGCTCCTGTCGCCGCGCGACAGGTCGCATCCTACGCTGGCCGAACTGACCGACCAGCTCCCCGAGTGGCGCGGGTAGGGCGCCGGACTGACACACAGTCTGAGGCACCGCTGAAGCGGTGCCCTACGTACGCGCGTGGGACTCGTAGGGCGCCGCTTTAGCGGTGCCAATCGACGTACACGTGGGGCACTCGTAGGCGCCGCTTCAGCGGTGCCCGTCGACACTTTCGTAAGATTCGCGACAAAGTCGTCAGCCGCCGCCGGTGCCGCCATGCAGGATTCTCCGTTTTCCGAAGAAAACAGACAGGCACGGCCGTTGCTCACATGAGGGTCAGCGTCGCTGGTCTGATTACGGCAGGGCGCCGTGAATGCTGGGGGAGCCAGATCAGCGGAGCAGGGGGGCATCGCAATCACGCGATGCCCTTTTGTTTTGTACTGCCCCTTTTCGTCGGCACCCTGCACGTCTTGAAACCGGCTCTATACTCTGACGGCAGAGGGAGGCCCTCATGGGTAACGGGTCGGCCGGGTTGGCGGCGTTCGTGTTCTGGCTCGCGCTGGCGCCATCCGCCTTCGCCCAGAACGCGCAGATTACCGGGATCGTGAAGGATTCGAGCGGGGGGATCATTCCCGGCGCGACGGTGACCGCACGCAATGTGGAGAACGGGTTCACGCGCGTCGGCGTGACCGACAGTGCCGGCGAATACCGGCTGCCGTCGCTGCCGCCGGGCCGATACTCGGTGGCGACCGAGCTCGTCGGGTTCAGCACGGAAACGCGGCCTGACATCGTCCTCATCATCGATCAGACCGCCATCATCAATTTTGCGCTCAAGCCGGCCGCGCTGTCCGAGACGATCACGGTCACCGGCGAGTCGCCCATCGTCGACGTCACCCGCTCGGACGTGGCGACGTCGGTTTCCACGCAGCAGATCCAGGATCTCCCGGTGGCGTCGCGCCGCTGGATCGATCTGGCGATGCTGACGCCCGGCACTTCACAGGACAACATCCGCGGGTTCTTCTACCGCGGCAACGTGAACCTCGGGGCCGGCACGCGCGAGTACTCGAACGGCTTTGTCGTCGACGGCGTGAACAACACCTGGGCCGAGATGGGCGAGCCGCGCCAGAACTTCGCGATGGACGCCATCCAGGAGTTCAAGGTCTCGACGTCAACCTACAAGGCGGAATACGGGCTCGCGACCGGCGGTGTGCTGTCGGTCGTCACCAAGTCGGGCACGAACCAGCTTCACGGGTCGGGCCTGTTGTTCTTCCGCGACGCGTCGATCACGGCGACGGAATACTTTCAGACGACGAAGCCGGATTACCGGCGGTATCAGTACGGCGGCACGATCGGCGGGCCGCTCGTGCAGAACAGGACGCATTACTTCTTCGCGTACGAGGGGACGAAGGAGGACCAGTTCCTGACCGTGAACGCGCGCGGCTTGTGGCCGCAGTACGAAGGCACGTTCAAGAGCGCGCAGGAGCGGTGGACCTACAACGTCAAGTTCAATCACCAGCTGTCGTCGTCGCAAAGCGTGTTTTTCCGCTACGGCGCGGAGGACGAGTACCGTCCGATCATCACGACGGGCGGGCGCACGGCGCCGAGCGCGAGCTTCGATTTTGCGGTGCCGCGCCGGTCGGCGGTGGTCGGCCACTCGTCCGTCCTCAGCGCTCGCGCCCTGAACGATTTCCGTTTCCAGTACGCGTACGCGAAGTATGAAGTGTCGCCGCCCTACAGCCACGGCGATTGGGCGCCGGCGGACTTCACGGCGCGGCTGCCGTACTGCCAGCCCGTCTTCAGCTACCCATCGATTCAAGTCGGCGGTTGCGGCAATGCGCAGATGGGACCGGAAGGACGCTGGGAAGCGAAGGACGACTTCTCGTACCTGACGCACGCCCTCGGAGGGACGCACCAGTGGAAGCTGGGACTCGACTTCAGCTACATCCCGTTCGAAGGCGACAACACCGGCTCGCCGCTCGGCAGCTGGACGTTCCCGAAAGACGCGCCGTACGACGCCAACGATCGCACGACGTGGCCGACTCTGTACACGAACTCGCTGCCGACCTACGCGAACATCCCGGTGAAGGTGTACGCCGGCTACGTCCAGGATGACTGGCAGGCGGCCGCGGGGCTGACCTTCAACCTCGGCATTCGCTACGACCTGCAGGTCGGCTCGTTCAACGAAAACGTGACGGGGCTGCTCGCCAGGATCCAGGACAAGCTCGGGCGCGACGGTTCGTTCCCGTTCGACGTCTCGATCTTTCCGCAGCCGCGCGCGACGCGCGGCGACCACAACAACTTCGGTCCCCGCGCCGGCGTCGCATGGGATCCGGCGAACAACGGTGTCATGAACATCCATGCGGCCTACGGAATGTTCTACGACAACATGCGGACGCTGCAGAATTTCAACGAGCTGACGTGGCCGCAGGCCAGGTCGATCACGATTCAGAACCCGTCGTACCCCGATCCGTTCGGCGGCCGATCACGCGAGGCGTTCCTGAGCGCGACGCCGCCGACCGTCACGGTGGGCAGCAACGCTCAGGTCAACATGTACGCGCACCAGTACAACGTCGGGATGAACCGCCTGCTGACGCGCGAGCTCGCGCTCTCGGCCGATTTCACGACCGTGCTCCGCTACGGCGATCGTGACACGATCGAGATCAACATCCCGGATCAGGTGACGCGCGTGCGGCCGTACCCGCCGTTCGTCCGCGTGATCTTCTGGCAGCCGACGGCGGACAACTTCTACAAGGCGCTGCTGCTGAAGCTCGAGAAGCGGATGTCGAATCACTACCAGGCGCTCCTTTCGTACACCCTCAGCAAATCGGACGACGAGACGCTCACCTCCGCCCTCTCGGATCACTATGGCTACACGAACGTGAGGCGTCCCGGGGTCGCGGATCGGCGCCATCGGCTCGTGGCCAGCGGCATTGTCGCGCTGCCCTTCGACATGCAGGTGTCGGCGATCGCTGATTTTCGGTCGAGCCTGCCGTTTGGACCGATCACCTCGGGTCTCGATCTGAACAACGACACGTTGTCGGGGACGTCGGTCTCGGCGCCGGCGAACTCCGATCTGCCGCCCGGTCTCATGCCCATGTCGGGTTGCCGCTCGCTGAATCTGGACGCGATCAACGCGTTCCGGGCGGCGCGCAGTCTGGCCACGGTGTCCCAGGTCGACTGCCCGACGTTCGTCAACGTCGATTTGCGGTTCTCGAGGTTCTTCCGCATCGGCGGCTCGCGAGCGGAGCTCATCGCGCAGCTGTTCAACATCTTCGATCGCGCGAACTTCGCAACGCCGAACAACAACATCGGCGCCGGAAACGACACCATCACCGGCCGGCCTCTGTTCGGGCTGAGCACGTCGCTGCTCCCGAATATCAACGCGCCGTCGCGGCAGGCAGAGTTTGCCGTGCGGTTCCAATTCTGACGCGGACCATCGAGGTGGGGTAGGTCACGTAGGTCAGGTGGGTCGGGTAGGTCGGGTGGGTCACGTAGGTCGGGTAGGTCGCGTGGGTCGGGCGTGCCCGCCGTAGCTCGCGTCGGACAAGAAGCGCGAGCGAAGGCGGGTAGGTCAGCCGGGTCGGGTAGGTCAGGTAGGTCGCGTCATGAAAACAGTCACCGTCCTCATCGTCGTCCTCGTCGGTGCTGGCGGCATCGGTCGCACCGCGCCGGCCGAGACGGGCGCCCTTTCCCTGTCGGAGCTGTTCAAGTCCGGGGTCGTATTCCAGGACAGGAACGGCGACGGCGCGATCGATTTCGTCGACGTGCGGCTCGTTCTGCCGGAACAACCGTCGGCAGGTGAGCTCGCGGCAGCGTCCGACATCGCCGCGCGCCTCGGCTACGAAACCTCGGCGATGAATCTGCCGATGGTCCGGCTAAAGCCGGACGCCACGACAGCTTCCGCGGTGCGGCCCAACGTTGGTCGGACCGCTGGTCCCACGACGGCTTCTGCGGTGCAGGTTACGACAGCTTCTGCGGTGGACATCACCACGGCTTCTCCCGTGGGGTCCGACTTTAGTCGGACCGTTGGTCCGACGATCTTCGTCGGCGCCAGGTCGCTGGCGCGGGCTGACGTCACCGCCGAGTCCATCGGCGCCGCCGGACTGAAAGCGGGCGACGGCCTCGTGACGGCGTTCACGCTGGCGGGCAAGCCGGCGGTGGCGGTAATCGGTGGGGACGACGCCGGGCTCGGCGCCGCGGCCGTGATGCTCGCCGGGCATCTGCCGTATGTCTGGGACCAGAAGAGTCCGACGATCGACAAGATTGCGGACGAGGTCAAGCAGTTCCTCGCTGTCAAGGGCGTGATCGCTTCGTCGGCGCTCGCGTCGGCGCTGTTCGTCAAGGCGGGCGCTGCCGCCTCGGACCGCGCGGACCGCCTCGTCCTCGTCGTGGAAATGGCGAACGGCGACGACGTCATCAAGGGGCAGGTCGCGCTGAACCAGTTCAAGGCGACCGGTGCGCGCGACGCCAAACGGCCGCTGTCGTACGCCAACGTGCGAACGGTGCAGGTTCGGATGCGGGCCCCCGGCATGGGCCTCGTCACGGTCGATCTCCCGCGCGCGGCGGCGCCCGAGGCGGCGGCCCAGCCGCCGGCTCGTCGTCCGGGCGGCGGCGCAAAAGAGAACTTCGATCTCTCGACCTTTTACACGATCGAAGGCGCGCTCGCCGACTCCGACAACAACCTGATCCCGGATCGCGTCGACGTGCTCCTCAGCGCGGAAGGTGACGGCGCCGACGGGGTCATCGATTTGGCGGCGCGCCTCGGCCTCGAATCGACCGGCGTGTCGCTGCCTATCGCCAGGCCTGCGAACGCGATCACCGCTCCGGACAGCGAGCCGATCCTCGTCCTCGTCGGCACGTCGCATCCCGTCGTCGATCAGCTGATCAAGAACAAGAAGTGGGAGGCGCCTTCGCTGCAGCCCGGCGAAGGGCTCATTCAGCTCGTGAAGAAGGCGTTCGGCGAGAAGAGCGCGCTCATCGTCACCGGCGGCGACGCGGCAGGCGTGAACCGCGCCGTCCACCAGCTCGCCGAAACCTTCCCGCACATCTGGCAGCGCGGCAAGGATCGCACGACGCTGGACGATGTCGAAGAGGACGTCAGGAAGTTCATCGCGGGACGCTCGCCGGCCGGACAGGCGGCGATGAGCCTCTACAAACTGGACAAGCTCGCCGCTCAATTGAGGGGGAAGGATCTGGTCTCCGCGCAGGTCAAGGTCTTCGTCGAGAAGGCGGCCGATGGCTTCGTCGACCTCGTCACGCGTGAGGCGGCCTCGAAAATCGGCACGCCGTCGCTCGGTGTCGACGTGCAGAACCTCGACGTGCAAAAAGCGCGCGTTTTGATCAACGACGAATTCGACGTGTCCTCGGAGGTCGACGAGTTCTGGACGAAGCTCAGGACGCGCGTGATCCCGGGGTTGAACCAGAAGCGTCCCGCCGCCGTCGTCGTCCAGGCGCGACTGAGCGAGCCGCCGGAGCTGCGTCATCGAATCGAACAGCAGGCGCGTGCCGAGCTGATCAAGGCAGGTGCCGACGAGAAGGGGACGTCGGTCACGGTTCTTTCTGCCTACAAGCAGGGCTACAGCTGGTTGTTCGACCTCGTCCGCCCGTCGGTCGAGGGAAAGGCGATCGACCGGATGACGATCAAGTTCGCCGAGATCGGACCGCCGTCAGGCTGGAAGCAGCAGGGCATGTTCGCGCCGACGCGCTGGCTGCTGGAGCTTTATCCGATCGACGAGATCCTGGCCGCAGAGCTCAAGGTCGACCGCAGGAACATTCGCTTCGAGATGATGCCGATCGGATCGCCGGCGTACGAAGTCGTCGTCACCGCGCGGGGCGGCGCCGAGCTTTTCAGGCAGACCTTCGAGCCGGCGGTGGTCGAGCGGCCGTTCTTCGATCGCTTTCCCGACTACGAGCGCGTGCGCGTGACCACCGGATGGATCAAGGCCGACGTCGCCGGCCGCACGGCGATCGACGAGCGCATCGCGACCGATCCCGAGCGCTTCTGGGATCACTTCCAGTCGAAAACGCTGCCCGCGCTCTATGACCACGTGATGGCGCTCGGCAACGGCAAGCCGCGCGCGGAAGACGCGCCATTCTTCGGCGAGTTGACCGTGGATCTCAGCCTGAGCGAGCCGGAGTACCGGCTGCCGATCGATCAGGAGCAGATCTCGACGATGGAGGCGCTCCACGAAGAGATTTACTTCAACACGCTTCATTTCTTCGACGTGATGGGCCGCTTCACGCGGGGCGCCGGGCTCGCGTATCCCGGCCGCGTGATTCCGGTGATGCATCCGAAGGCCGACGGCAAGCCGGGGCGCGCGAAGATCTCGGTCACCGGTTTCGATGCCGCGCGACCCTCGGTGGTCGTCGAGTATGCCGAGCGGAGCGGCCGCAAAGCTGAAGCGCGTCTCGATATCCCGAAGGTCGCGGTCGAACGCCCGCAGACGCTGGCGGCGAAGGTTCGCGCGGGCCGCGATGGGATCGAGCGGCTGGATTTGCGGGTCAAAGTCGACACCGAAAAGGATGAGCGCGAGGCGCTGATTCAGCGCACTGCGGATGAGCGTGTCGATCGCACGATGATGTCGGCCGAGCAGGTGAGCGCGGTCTTCGCGAACCTCAATCGGCTGCGCGCCGCGGGTCTGTATCGCGATGCGCTCGCGTATCACGACCTCGGCGCCGTGCGCGTGACCATCGGCTGGGAGCACGAGAGCAAGCCGGGCACCGAGCTCGTCGCGACGCTCGATCCCAACGGATCGCCGGCGCCGTTTCCCGACATCAAGAATTACATCGGCGATCGCGAGATCGCCGATCGCCGATCGGGTCCGCTCGTGCAATGGGACACGCCCATCCCGCCGCCCGAGGCGTACGAGATCCTCGCGAAGATGTCGACGTTCAAGGAAGCGAATGTCTACAAAGTCGGGCAGAGCTATCTCGGCAGGGACGTCTGGGCGATGGATCTGATGCCGGCGGTCACCGCGTCGCACTGGTCGCACGCCAAGCAGACGACGATGAAGCCGACGATTGTGTATTCGGCGCGGCAGCACGCGAACGAAGTGTCGTCGACGAGCCACGTGCTGAGGATGGCCGAGCTCCTGCTGACCGATGCGGCGTACCGCGAGAAGTTGAACAAGGTGAACGTCGTCATTCACCCGATCACGAACGCGGACGGCGCCGAGCTCGCGTACGACCTGCAGAAGATCAACCCGACCTACATGCTGCACGCGGGATACCTCGGATCGCTGGGCGTCGACGTCACGAGCGCGCAGTGGGACGCGGATCCGCTGTACCCGGAGAGCGGCATCCGCCCGAAGATCTGGCGCACGTGGCTGCCGGACATCTTCCTGAACCCGCACGGCTATCCGTCGCACGAGTGGGTGCAGCTGTTCTCCGAGTACGCCGCCTGGGTGCGGACGCGCTCGGTCGAAACCCGCGACTACTGGACGATGCGCGGCTGGTGGATGCCCGGCTTCGGATGGCTGGACGACGCGCGGTATCCGCGGCACAAGGACGAGCAGATGAAGC
>Ga0066695_10001039_pt1 | contig 10336 bp, 7 predicted proteins | sample GraSoiAngelo_144_FD_66452 | JGI IMG/M metagenome (GOLD analysis project Ga0066695, IMG submission 66452) | Grasslands soil microbial communities from the Angelo Coastal Reserve, California, USA - 14_1009_02_40cm | ecosystem: Environmental > Terrestrial > Soil > Grasslands | place: USA...
GACTCGAGAACGAACTGCTTGATCCCCTTCACCCCGTCGGCGGGGACGCACATCTTGAGGAAGCTCATGTTCTCCGAGCCCGAGCCCTTCGGGATGCACTTCACGTCGAGGCCGTCCCAGCCGGGGAGGAAGTCCCAGTGGACGATCGGGAGCCGGTAGCCGGTGTTCGGGCCGGTGTTCTCGCGGGTGAGCGTGTGCACGGCGTTCGAGCGCAGCGGCGTGTTGAGCGTCGCGCGCTCGGTGCCGATCTTCAGCGCCTCGTAGATCTTTGCCGGGTGCAGCGGGAAATGCTCGCCCACGCGGCACGTGTAGACGGCGATCCCCGTGTCCTGGCAGACGATGTTGTTCTCGGCCTCCGCGACGTCGACGTTCTTGACGATCGTCTCCAGCACGCGCCGGCCGGGGACAGACGTCTCTCTGTCCTTGGCGGCCGCGAGCGCGTCGCGCAGGTCCTGCGGGATGTCCTTCAGCGCCCAGACGTAGAGGTGCGCCGCGGCGTCCTCGACCGCCTGGCGTAGGTCGGTGGCGACCGTGCTCATGCGGCTTTCTCCGCGGCCGCTTTTCCAGCGCGCCGCCCGAAGACCGTGCACTCGAGCAGCGAGTTGCCCATCATCCGGTTCCGCCCATGTGTCCCGCCGGCGATCTCGCCGCAGGCGTACAGACCCTCGAGCGTCGTCTCGGAATGCTCATCGATGACGAGCCCGCCGTTCTGATAGTGGAGGACTGGATAGGTCAGGATGGGCTCGTCGAGCGGGTCGATGCCGCCGGCACGGTACCGGCGGAGCATGTACGGAAGCGAGACGTTCGCGTCGTCCTCCGCGATCTGGGTCGTGTCGAGATAGACCGCTGGGCGACCGTCCGGTGTCTCCACGCCCCTCCCTGCAGCGACCTCGTCGACAATCGCCTGCGACACCTCGTCGCGTGGGCCGAGCGAGTCCGTGAACTCCTCGCGGTCGGCGTTGAGCAGGACGGCGCCGTACGCGCGCGTCGTCTCGGGGATCGAATAGCCCTGCATCGGCGCCGGCCAGGCGCCTCCGTTCGGGTGGTACTGCAGCGCGTCGTAGTCGCGAAGCTCGGCGCCGAGATCGACGGCGATCTGCGTCACCTCGCCCGTCGCACCGGGATGGTTCGTGGTCAGCTCGCCGCGCTCCGCCGCGATCCGGAAGCAGCGCCCGCCCGCAGCGAGGACGACGGTCCCCGCGTCGATGACGTGCTCGCCGCACACCGCGCGCCAGCCGTTCTCGCGGCGCTCGAGCTCGATGAGCGGAGACTTCGGGAAGGTCTGCACGGACGAGCCATCGACCCACTCGCGCATCGCCTTCGTGATCGCATGGCCGGTCCGGTCGCCGACTTGGAGCAGCCGCTTCCGCGACGCGCCGCCGCAACGCGCGAGCCGGTAGCCGCCGTTCTCGCGGGTGAACTCGACCCCGAGCTCCTCGAGCCAGTGGATCGCGCTCGGCGCCTCGCCGGTCAACACCTCGACGAGCTTGCGGTCGGCGGTCTCGTGCGAGCTCTTCCAGACGTCTTCGGCGTGCTGCTCGGGCGAATCGTCTTCGCCGAACGCGGCCTGGATGCCCCCCTGCGCCTTGGCGGAGTTGCAGGACTGCACCGCGTCCTTTGCGACCAGCCCGACTCGAGCGCCCGCTCGGTCGGCCGACACCGCGGCGGCGAGCCCGGAGGCCCCGCTGCCGACCACGAGCACGTCGAATTCGAGCGGCGCGTCCACGCGCCGACTATACCAGTCAACCGCTAATTGCAGGCATAAGAGATACTTATCGAGAGCCTAGCCCTCGATGCGCGCGGTCTCCTCCTCGAGCGCATACGCGATCGCGTCGTCCAGCGCCATCTCCCGACCATGCCGCCAGGCGCCGGTGAACCGCTGCTCGTCGAGCGCGCCGCGCACCGCCTCCACCGTCTCGTCGTGAGTCGTCTGCTCGGCAGGAGCGAGCCCGACGCCGAGGCTTTCCCGGAGCGCCTCCGCCGCGCCGAGCAGCCGGGCAGCCTCCTCGGGCCGCCGGGTGAACGCGAGCACCGCGGCAAGCCCTTCGAAGCAGTAGCCGATCACGTCTCTGAACTCGAGCTCGGCGAGCCGGCGCAGTGCCTGCCGAAGCAGCTCGATCGCGCGCTCGTGCTGCTTCTGCGACAGCGCTGCGAACCCCTGGTTGACGAGCGCGAACGCCATGCCCTCGCTGTCCTCGAGCGTCTCGAAGAGCCCGTAGGCCCGCTCGCTCAGCGACGCCGCCTTCGCGTACTCGCCGCGCTCGAGCGCGATCCCGCCCAGGTTGCTGATCGCGAGCGCGTGGCCGCGCTGGTCGCCGGACTCGTCGTAGAGCTCGGCCGCGCGCTCCGACAGGTCGATTGCCCGTTCCTGGTCGCCCTGCTCGGCCGCGACCGTCCCAATCGAGAGCAGCGACCGGGCCGTCCCCGCGGCGTCGTCGAGCTCCTCCCAGATCGCGAGGCTCTCCTCGAAGAGCGCCGCGGCAGCCTCGTAGTCGCCCTGACGCGTGGCCAGGCTGCCGGCCGCGTGCAACGCGCGGGCGCGAAGCTCGGGCGGCGCGGACCGACCGCGCGTGAGTGCCTCGTGCAGCCAGCCTCGCCCCTCGGCGAGGTGGCCACGAACCCACCAGAACTCCCAGAGTGCGGCGGCCAGCCGCAGTCCGAGGCTCGCCTCCCGCGTGTCGAGGGACCAGGCGAGCGCCTCGCGGAAGTTGTCGCGCTCCGCGTCCATGCGGATCAACCAGGCGGCCTGCTCGGGCACGGGATCCGACTCGGCCAGCTTCAGGAAGTGCTCTGCGTGGCGGCGCCTGACATGGTCGGCCTCCTGCTCGGCGGCCAGCTGCTCGAGCGCGTACTCGCGGATCGTCTCCAGCATCTTGAAGCGGGGCCCGTCTCGCTCGAGGAGGCTGTCGTCGAGGAGCGTCGCGACTCCGTCGAGCGATGCGTCGCACACCGCGACTGCGGACTCGAGCGTGAAGCCGCCGCCGAAGACGGACAGCTGCACGAAGAGCGTCTTCTCGTCCGGCCCGAGGAGGTCGTAGCTCCAGGCGACCGTCTCGCGGAGTGCTCGATGCCGCTCGGGCAGGTTCCGGGCGCCACGGCTGAGCAGGTCGAGGCGCTCGTCCAGCAAGGCGAGCATCGCATCGGGCGGCAGGAGCTTCGTGCGGGCCGCAGCGAGCTCGACCGCGAGCGGCAGCCCGTCGAGACGCCCGCAGATCTCCTCGACCGCGGCCGTGTTCTCGTCGGTCAGGCTGAAGCGCGGGTCGGCTCCCTGCGCCCGCTCGACGAAGAGCGCGACGGCGTCCTGGAGGTCGAGCGGATCGAGCGGATACTCCTGCTCGCCCGAGATCCGCAGCGCCGAGCGGCTCGTGACGAGGAACGACAGGCCCGGGGCGGCCTCCAGGGTCTCGGACAGCGCCGGTGCGGCCTCGGCCAGCTGCTCGAAGTTGTCCATCACGAGCAGCGTCTGGCGGCCGGACAGGCGCTCGGCGAGGCTCTCTGCCAGCGACTTGTCGCCGCTTTCTCGGACCGCGACCGCCTCGGCGATCGTCGGCAGGAGGAGCGCCGGATCGCGGATCGCGTCGAGCGCGACGAAGAAGGCGCCGTCCGCAAGCTCTTCCGCGAGTGCTCTCGCCGCCTCGATCGCGAGCCTCGTCTTCCCCGATCCGCCGGGGCCGGTCAAGGTCAGAACGCGCGTCGGGCCGCGCAGCGCGTTCGTGACCTCCTCGAGCTCGCGCCTGCGGCCGACGAGCGTGCTGGCCGGCACGGGCACATTGCTCTGGGGCAGCGGCCGCCGCGAGAGTGTCTCCTCCTGGCGCAGGATCGCCTGTTCGAGGTCGCGGAGCTCGGGGCCGGGCTCCAGGCCGAGCTCGTCGAGGAGCGTCTGGCGCGCCGCCTGGTAGGCCTCGAGCGCATCGGCCTGGCGTCCCGCGCGGTAGAGCGCGAGCATGTGCAAGCTGCGGAGGCGTTCGCGCAGGGGCTGCTGCGCGATGAGCGCTTCGAGCTCGCCGATCACCTGGTCGTGGCGGCCGAGCCCGAGATCGGCCTCGATGCGGTTCTCGTTCGCCGCGAGGCGCAGCTCTTCGAGGCGCACGGTCTCCCCCTGGGCGAACGACTCGTAGCGCAGGTCGGCGAGGGCCGGGCCGCGCCAGAGGGCGAGCGCCTCGGCGAGCAGCTCGGCAGCTTCGCGGAACGAGCGGCGGCGCAGCGCGGCATCGCCGTCCTCCGCGAGCTGCTGGAAGCGCTCCGCGTCCAGTTCGTCGGGGTCGATCCGGAGCCGGTAGGCGGAGCCTTCCCGCGTCAGGCGGTCGGAGACGATCTTCCGCAGCTGCGAGACATAAACCTGGAGCGTGTTCGCAGCCGTCGCGGGTGCCTTGTCGCCCCACAGGTCCTCGATCAGCAGCTCGGTCGGAACGGGCTCGTTTCGGCGCAGGATCAGGAGCGCCAGCAAGGCGCGCGGCTTCTTCCCTTTGACGGACAGCGGAGGGCCGCCCTCCAGCTCAACTTCGACCGGGCCCAGAATGCGGTACTCCAAGCGGTACCTCCTGCCGCGGGGTGATCGTAACGGAGGCCTTCAGAGACTTTTCAGGTCTGCGTGTGAGCATCCTCTCGCACGAGGAAGACGAGCAGCCTCCTACCGGTGTGGAGCCGTCAGACCGGCTGGAGGCTGAACTCGAAGAGAGGGGAGCCGTAATGAGTGAGCAGAACAGCTGGTGGGAAGGAGCAAGCCCGTTCTAGTAGACCGAGCGCAGCAGGTCTGAGATTTGGGAAGGCGTTGCCGGGCGCGGATTCGCCCGCGCGCCCGGTCGGCCTGCGGCGGCCTCCGCGACCTCGGCGAGCTCGTTCTCGGGCACGCCTTGGTCGCGGAGGCGCTTGTATCCACCGAGCAGGGCGAGCTCCTGCGCGCGGCCGATCGGGTCGTCGGTGCCGAGCGCCTCGCCGAAGCGTGCGATCTCGGCGCTTGCGACCGGCTCGTTGAAGCGCAGCGCGGGCGGGAGCGCGATCGCGTTCATCGCGCCGTGCGGGAGGCCGAAGCGTCCGCCGAGAGCCTGTGCCATGGCGTGGGCAAGGCCGAGACCGGCTGACGCGAGCGCGGTTCCGGCGTGCATCGCGCCCTCGAGGAGCGCGCGCCGCGCCTCGAGGTCCTCCGGCGTCTCGACGACCCGAGGGAGCCATTCGCCGATCAGCCGCGCGCCGGACAGCGCCTCGCGGTCGCCATCCTCGTTTCGCCCCTTGACGTAGAGGGCTTCGGCCGCGTGGTCGAGGGCGTTCATCGCCGTGCCGACGGTCTCCGGTCGCGGTAAGCCGAGCGTGAGCTCCGGCTCGTAGACAATTCCGGCCAGCCTCGCGCCCGAACCGCCGCCCTTCGCGCGCCGCTCGTGGTCGCGGATCCCGAAGCCGGGCGTCCACTCGGCTCCCGAGTACGTCGTCGGAACCGAGACGAGCGAGAGGCCGGTCTCGGCCGAGATCGCCTTCGCGAGGTCGATCGCGCTACCGCCGCCGACGGCGAGGATGCCGTCTGCATCCTCGGTCGAGGCCACAGCGTCCGCGATTCGGTCGGACGGGACCTCGCGCCACTCGCCGGCCACGTCCACCGGCGGGTCCCAGCGCGGGCTCGCGACGAGGAACGGCCGCGCGGCGCCGAGTTCCTCGAGCACGCCCTCGAGCTCGCCGAGGCCCCAGCGGACGATCACAGCCGCTCTCGCGCGAACTGGACGAACGCGTCGGCCACGCGCGTCGACACACGGCCGCCCGCACGAACGAGCGAGATCTCGCGCGACGGTTCGAGCCCGCGGACGCGCGCCTCGGCAAGCGTCCCGTTCTCCAGCTCGCGCTCGACCGCCGTCCGCGAGATGAACGTCACGCCGTGCCCCGCCTCGACCGCGCTCTTGACCGACTCCTGGAGCCCGAGCTCGAGCCGAACGCCGAGGTCGCTCAGCCGCGCCCCGGCATCGCGAAGCTCGTCGTCGATCACCTGTCGCACGCCTGCGCCCTCCTGCATCGCGATCAGCTGCTCGTCGCGCAGGTCTTCGAGCGCGACTGTCTTGCCCGCGAACCGGTGCTCCGGCGGGCAAACGAGGATCACCTCGTCGTGGAAGAACGGCTCGTACGCGACGGAGCGGTTGCGGGGCGTCGCGCCGACGACGCCGAGCTCAAGCTCGCGCCGCGCGACCTGCTCGACGATCGTCTGCGTGTCCGAGATGGTGAGGTCGACCGTGACGTCGGGGTTCGCCTCGGCGAACTCGCACAGGAGCACCGGGACGACCGTGCCGCCCGGGCCGGTCGAGGCACCGAGCGCGAGCTGCCCGCGGAGCGGCCCTTCCGCATCGCCGGCGACCTCGTCGAGGAGCTGCCGCTCGAGCGCGAGCATCCGCTGGGCGCTGCGGTAGAGCCGGTTCCCCGCCTCGGTCGGCTCGACGCGTCGTCCGGAGCGGTCGAGCAGCTGCTGGCCGAGCCGGTCTTCGAGCGAACGGATCTGCTGGCTGACGGCAGGCTGCGTGACGCCGAGCCGCTCGGCAGCCTCGGAGAAGCTCTTGCGCTCGACGACGGCGCAAAAGGCCGCCAGCTGGCGGGTGTCCATATAAGGAGAGCTTATCCGTCGAGCGACCCCGGAGAAAAGTGAGAGGGCCCGCAGCGGGGCCCTCTCGAGGCAGGACGACGCGACGCCTAGGCCCGCGGGTGGACGACGCCGGTCGCCTCCGTCGAATACTCGAACTGAGCCGACTCGCCGTAGTTCGAATCGAACGAGAGGCCGAATGCGTCCGACTTGCCCGTGGTCTTGCCTATCTCGTATTCGGGGGCGAAGGCGAACATCGCCCCACGCACGGTCGTCGGGGATCCGTCCGGCCCGGTGAACGGCTCGAACATGTAGTCGCTCTTGCCCGAGACAGTCACCGAGCCGTCTGCCACGGCGACCGACGCGCGCTCGGTTCCGGCGAAGTCGCCGATCAGCGGCTTGAACTCTCCGAAGGGACCTCCCTCTTCCCCTGAGATGATCCGCTCGATCGCCTGGGCCTGCTCGTCCGAGGCGCCGTCGTCGATGACGAGGCCGACCTTCCAGTTCCCGGCGCTGATGTTGGCCGGGAAGAAGTTGTAGAGGACGAAGTTGACGCCACCGAGATCAGTGTCGTCCAGACTTCCTTCGGCAACCGCGAAGGCAGCCGCGCCCTTGCACTCGCCGTTCTCGGTCGCGGGCGTTCCGTCGACCGGGCACGGGCAGACCCCGACGCAGTCGCAGCTCGCGACGTAGGTTCCCTTGATCGTGTACGCCATCCGTACTCCTCTCTCTACGGTTGCATTCCCATGGACGGACCCGAGCCCGTCTGAGTCAGACCCGGGACACTGGACGGTGCGACGGCAATCCAGATGCCGAGCGCGACGAACGCCAACGCGAGGGCCTTCGTCAGCCTAGTTCCGTACGGGATCACCTTCTCGGCGAAGATCACGGCCGCGATCACGGCCATCCAGACGAGGCTCATGACGCCAACGGTGAAGAGGACGACCATGAGGCCCCAGCAGCAGCCGACGCAGTAGAGCCCGTGCTCGCCTCCCATCCGAAGCGCACCGAGCTTGCCCTCGTGCCAGCCGTGAAGGAGAAAGTGCATCGGCGTGCGGCAGTGACGGAGGCAGACGTCCTTCACCGGCGTCAACTGGTAGATACCTGCGACCACAATCGCAGCTCCCGCTACGTACGGTCCGGCCCGATCCCAGGCGAGCGTGCCACGGTCGATGGTGTCAATGACGCGGAAGACACCGTAGGCGAGGAGGCCGTATGCAGCCCAGGCAGCGAAATAGCCGGCCAGGAAGACCCACGTCGGAACGAAGGCCGCTTGCCCTCGCCGTGACCGCTCCTTCGTCACCCTCGCGAAGGCGAGCACCATCGGCGATACCGACGGCAGCATCATCGCCGCCATCATCGTCACCCAGATCCCCAGGAACCAGCTCAGGCCGCCGAGATCCGTCCCTGGGCCGGCGTCCATTCCGCGCATGCGATCGAAGGTCACGATCCACGCTACAAGCGTCAGTCCGAGCAGCGCCGCGGCGACGCCGACCGGATTCAATCGCAGCGGAGAACGCTCTCGAACCGACGCGGCTTCCATCCGCAAGAATTACAACTCAGTGACCTTGACTATGCAAGGCCATGACAGCCTTGCCGAGCGGTTCTCGCGGCTCGCCCAGGAGACCCCGGACCGGCGGCGCGTCGACCTCGAGCTGCGGACGCTCGACGTCATCCTCTCGGCGTTCTTCCTGCTCGTTTCGCTGCCGCTGACGGTTCCGATCGGGATCGCGAACCTGCTCAGCTCGGGACGTCCGGTCTTCTACCGCGGCGAGCGTGTCGGCCGCGGCGGGCGCGTGTTCACGATGACGAAGTTCCGGACGCTGCGACCGGGCGCGGAGGCGCGAATCGGCCATCACCTCGGAGCGGAGCTTGTCCAGCAGACCGAGCCCGAGGTGACGAAGCTCGGGCGCTGGCTCCGCGCTACTCAGCTGGACGAGATCCCGCAGTTCTGGAACGTGCTCAAAGGGGACATGAGCCTCGTCGGGCCGCGTCCGATCCGGCCGCGCTTTTTCGAGGAGCTCGCCGAGGAGCTGCCCGCGTACTGGCAGCGGCTCGTCGTTCGGCCCGGGTTGACCGGCTTCGCCCAGGTGCGGCGCGGCTACGAGACGTCGATGGCGGAGAAGCTCGCGCACGACCTCGAGTGGATCGCCGACCGCTCGCTGCGCCTGTACCTGCGCACGCTCGGCGCCACCGCCTGGCGCGTTCTCCGCCAGTTCCTTGCCGCGTAGGTGCCGATACCGGCGGGTCGACCGGTCATTTCCGACGGACGCACGAGCGAAGCCCGCGCGTCCTGAAACCGGCAGCGCAAGCGCAGCCTAGACGTCTAGCCGCGAATCCTCGAGGTCGAGGTCGCGCGTCACGCGCTGCATCACGTCCTCGCTGATCTTGCCCTCGTTGCGGAGCGCGAGGACCGCGCCCCGCTCGGCCTCGAGCAACTCGCGTCGCAGCCGCTGGTAGTCTTGCGAGCGCGCCTCGATCCCGTCCTCGTCGGAGCCGTCGAGCCGGGCGCCGAAGCGGTTCCGGCGGAAGGTGTACATGCCGCGGACGCGCTCGGCGGTCTCGTCGCGCACCCAGTCCTCGTCGATCAGCTCCTCGAGCCGCGCGAGCCCCGCATCGACCGCGTGGATCCGAGCCTTCGCGTCCTCGCGCTCGTCGAGGTCGTCGCGCTCGAGCTTCAGCAGACGCACGACTGCGGGCAGGGAGAGGCCTTGGATGACGAGCGTCGAGAGCACGATCGAGAACGCGAGGAAGACGACCAGCGAGCGGTCCGGGAAGGAAGCTCCTGCGTCCGTCTCGAGCGGGATCGCGAGCGCCGCGGCCAGCGTCACCCCTCCGCGCATTCCGGCCCAGCCGATGAACGCGATGAACTGCCAGGGCGGGGTCGGATCGCGTTCGCGCAGGCTGCGCGAGAGCCAGCGCGGGACGTGCGCGATCGGGAATCCGCACGCGAACCTCATCCCCACGACCACCAGCCAGAGCAGTGCCGCATAGCCGACGAGCTGCTCCCACGAAAGGCCGTGCAACTGGTCGAGGATCGGCTGGAGCTGCAAGCCGACGAGCCCGAACAGAAGTGCGTTGAGCAGGAAGTTGAAGATTGCCCAGAAGCCGTCTCCTTGAAGCCGCGTATCCACAGTCGTCAGCTCGGGCGTGTGCCAGCCCATGTAGACGCCGGCAGTGACGACCGCCAGCACGCCTGAAACGCCGAGCGCCGCGGCGGGCAGGAAGGCGATGTAGCCGGTCAGGAACGCGATCGTCACCTCGAGCGGCGGGTTGTTGACCCGGAAGCGGATGAAGCGGATCACGCGTCCGATCACGAGCCCGACCGCGATCCCGCCGAGCACCGTCCAGACGAAGTCGCCGGCCGCGTGGACGAGTGAGAAGGAGCCGACGACGACAGCGGCGGCTGCGAACTTGAAGAGGACGAGCGCGGTTCCGTCGTTGACGAGGCTCTCGCCCTCGACGATCGCGATCGCGCGGCGCGGGACTCCGAGTCGGTGCGCGATCGAGGTCGCGGCGATGGGATCGGTGGGCGAGACGACGGCCCCGAGCACGAAGCTGACCGACCACGAGAGGCCGATCACGTAGTGGGCCGCTACCGCGACGGCGACCATCGTCACGGTGACGAGCGCGATCGCGAGCAGCGAGATCGCCCGGACGTTCCGCTTCAGGTCGCGCAGGCCGGTGTTGAAGGCCGCCGAGTAGAGGAGCGGCGGGAGGATCCCGACGATCACGGCGTCGGGCGGCAGCACGACCGTCGGCACCCCTGGCGCGAACCCCAGG
>Ga0066695_10001044_pt1 | contig 10326 bp, 10 predicted proteins | sample GraSoiAngelo_144_FD_66452 | JGI IMG/M metagenome (GOLD analysis project Ga0066695, IMG submission 66452) | Grasslands soil microbial communities from the Angelo Coastal Reserve, California, USA - 14_1009_02_40cm | ecosystem: Environmental > Terrestrial > Soil > Grasslands | place: USA...
GGAGCCGATCGCTGAATAGAACGAAGCGAGCTGCCGGTCCGTCGTCTGATTGATGTCGTCCCGGAATTGGTTGTTCGCACTGGTCCTGCTCGTTGCCACCTTGCTGGTTTATCAGCCGGCGTGGAATGGAAAGCCGATCTGGGATGATGAAATTCACATCACAACACCAGAGCTGCGCTCATCGCATGGCTTGACGCGAATTTGGACCGATCCTGCGGCCGCGCCACAGTACTATCCGCTTCTCCACACGATTTTTTGGTTGGAGTACAAACTTTGGGACGGCTGGCCGCTTCCCTACCATCTCGTCACGATTCTCCTTCATGCAACCTTGGCGCTTCTCTTGTTCCAGATCTTATGCCGGCTCAACGTCCCGGGCGCGTGGCTGGGGGCGGCGATTTTCGCGCTCCACCCGGTTCACGTCGAATCGGTCGCGTGGTTATCCGAAGTTAAGAACACTCTTTCCGGAGCGCTGGCCGCCGCGGCAACGCTGGCTTACCTGAAATACGACAAAGATCGACAACTTACGGCCTACTTTCTGGCGTTCGCTCTTTTCGTTGCTGGTCTGATGACCAAGACCGCCATCGTGACTCTACCTATCGTGCTGTTGATCGTTTTCTGGTGGAAACGCGGAAAGCTCGCATGGGAGCGCGACTTTAAACCGCTGGTTCCGTTTTTTGGCGTCGCGATTGTCGCCGGGATCGTCACGGTGTGGGTAGAGCAAAAATTTTGTGTCGAGCATGGCGAGACGTTTGATTTTTCTCTAATCGACAGATTGCTGATCGCGGGGCGACTGTTTTGGTTTTACTTGGGAAAGCTCTTCTGGCCCACGGATCTGACCATCATTTATCCGCGCTGGCAGATCAGTGAGAGTGTCTGGTGGCAATATCTTTTTCCAATCGCAGCTCTGACACTGTTTGCCGGATTGTGGATCGCACGCCGAAAATCCCGTGGCCCGCTTGCGGCGATGCTTTGTTTTGTTGCAATGCTTTTTCCGGTGCTCGGATTTTTCAATCTTTCTTATTTCATGTCCTGCCCGCCGCCGGGCCATCAGTTCGCAATATTCCGGGCAGATCATTTTCAATATCTCGCCGACACCGCCATCATCACTCTCATCGCCTCGGTGGCGGGTTGGTTTTGGGCGCGAATGCAGCCGCGGCATCGCCCGCTCTTCTCCATCGACGTTGCGGCAGTGTTAGGGTTGCTCGCCAGTCTGACTTGGGCGCAGGGCCACAATTATCGTGACACCGAAAGTTGTTTTCGCGATGTAATATCTAAAAATCCAAACTCCGCGACCGCCCACAATAATCTCGGTAACGCGTTACTTCGGAAAGGTTCAACAGATGAAGCGATCGCTCATTTTGAAAAAACCCTGGAAATCGAACCGAATTATCAATTTGGGCAATACAATCTCGGTGCTGCTCTAGTCCAAAAGAGGGATGCTGCTGCCGCGATTTCTTATTTGAAATCCGCTCTGGCCGCCAATCCGAACCATTCCAAAGCCTACTACAGTTTGGCGACTGCCTTGGCTCAGCGCGGTGAGATGGATCAAGCGATCGAATATTATGGGCGCGCACTGAAGCTCCAGCCTGATTTTCCCGACGCCCACACCAATCTCGCCAATCTGTTGCTCGAAAAAGGAGAAAGCGAGGCGGCGTTGGCCCATTATCGAAAGGCGGTCGAACTTCAGCCGAACAATCCCGGCGCGCATTACAACCTTGGCGTCGGTTTGGTGCGCAAGGGTGAATCGGATTCGGCGATCGCCGAGTTGAGAATCGCTCTCCAACTTGATCCCGCCTACCCGGATGCCGAACCACTGCTTCGCGATCTTCTGGCGCGAAAAACGCAGCCATAAAAGTTACCCGGCTAAGCGCGTGGGTGCGCCTCGGCGTAGGCTTTCTTCAAGCGCTCGACTGTGACGTGCGTGTATATTTGGGTCGTTGAAAGACTGGCGTGGCCGAGCAATGCCTGCACGCTCCGCAGGTCCGCGCCGCGATCGAGCATGTGGGTGGCAAAACTGTGGCGAAGTTTGTGCGGACTGATCGAAATTGGAATCGAAGTGTGTTGTAAATAACGTTTCAAGATCAGCCAGATCGATCGCGCCGAAATTCGTTTTCGTGATTTGTTAATGAAGAGCGCACCCGAGTGCACGTTCGCCGCAGAGCGATATTTTTGGACTGCCTCCAGCGCGGGTACGCCAACCGGGCAAACGCGCTCTTTGCGACCTTTTCCAAAAACGCGCACTGATTCGGTGTAAAGATCGACATCTTCCACATCGAGCCAGGCCAATTCACTCAAGCGCAGACCACTGCTGTAAAAAAGCTCCATGACTGCGACGTCGCGGAGCGGCATCCATTCCGGCGCGGCGCGTTGCTTCGCCACCCGCAGCGGCGCGCTGAGTAGCTCTTCGATTTGTTGGCGCGTCAACACCAGCGGCAATTTCTTTTCGACCTTTGGGAGTTGCAGCTGCCGCACCGGGTCGATCCGAAGTCTCTTTCGATCGGCCAGAAACTTGTAAAATGCGCGCAGCGCCGAAAACTGTAAACGCACATAGGAGCGCGCCTGACCGCGCTTCATGATCGCGAAGAGATAATTGCGAAAATCGTCCGGCGTACATTGCTTCCACGGCTTTTGATTTTGTCCGCGGAACGCGCCCAGTGCCTGCCGGTAAGCCTTGAGCGTTCGGGGGGAGGCGTTTCGTTCGATCGCGAGGTAACGCAGAAATTCTTCAGCGAGATTGTCTTTCTTCGCGGCCACGCTGGTGTCTTTTGTCATGTCGAGCGGAAACGCCCGTCCGGGCTCGGAGCTAAAATTGCGGCTCCGGTTTCTCGATCATGTAACGCGTCTGAGCCGCGTCAGCCCGGCCGCTCATCTGGGTTTTGAAAATCGGCGGCGGATTGGTTGAGATCACTTCGTAGTCCTTCAGAATAAATTCAGGATAAACCCGATTGCTCGCCGGTTCGTAGACTTTGTCGCCGCTAAAGTTCCCGTAAAGCTTGTACTCGTAATTGTTGTCCTCGCCGAACTTCAATGCCGCGCGATCGGGCGCGAGTTTTTGTTTTTCATTCAACATCACGAGCTGCGCTGTGCTCCAAGGCTGGTTCGGTCGTCGGACGTAGCCCCAAAACTTGAAGTCCGGCTTAAAATAACGCCGCCCGATATAATAATCGCCCGCCGGCTCGGCCGCGATTCGCTGCGCCATCGCAATCTTCGCGTTTTGAATGCCGCCCGGTTCGGTTTGGCAACCGGCAAAAAACAGAAGCGCAGTCGCGAAGAAAACCGGTTTTGCTCGCAAGATTGACATCTTTCAGGATCGACATCTACTCAGCTCTACGACCCGCGCAATCCCGCGTTTCTTTTTGCATCGCACTGCGCTGTCCGTAAAATTTGAGGCTAGATGCTGGAATTGGAAGTTTACGCCGCCGGTCTTGGCGATCTGGAGAAGATCTTGGAGCTCGACCATCAGCTGGCCGCGATTCCGGGTCTGCGCTACAAGGTCGATCGCAGCCACAACTTGGTTTATCTCGAGCTCGATCAACCTACCATCACCTTTCGCGAGATTCGCGCGATCTTTCGCAAACTCGCGCTCGATCCGCATTTCATCGGCGCAATTCCGGCAGAGCTTCGCCCAAAAACAAAAACGCAGCCGCTGGGTGTCTAAAAACAACAGCAAATGTTCGTTCGATTCTTTAACGCGCTGGGAAGACCGCTTATCCGGTTCGTCCAGTATTTGGGCGAGGTGGTCTTCCTGGCCGCGGACACCTTCCGCTCACTTTTTACGCATCGGTTGCGCTGGAAATTATTTCTCAACCAAATTGTCGAGATCGGATTGCTTTCGCAATTAGTCGTCGTAATCACGGGCGGATTCACCGGCGCGGTTTTTACCGCCCAGACCTATTTCCAGTTTCACAAGATCGGAATGGGCTCGGCCGTGGGCGCGGTCGTGTCGGTCGCCATCCTCCGCGAGTTAGGACCGGTCTTGACCGCGCTAATGGTGACGGGTCGCGTCGGTGCAGCCATGTCGGCGGAGATCGGAACCATGAAAGTGACCGAGCAAATCGACGCATTGCGGGCGCTGGCAGTTTATCCGACCGATTATCTGGTCGTCCCGCGCGCGCTCGCCATGATGGTCTCGATGCCCTTGCTCGTGGCCGAATGCATCGCGGTTGGCATCGCGGTCGGCTATTTCGTTGCGATTTTTTTGCTCGAAGTAAACGGGACCTATTACATGGCGAACATGGTGCGCTGGACCCGAAGTCGCGACATCATCATGGGCCTTTCGAAAGCGTTTTGCTTCGGCATTCTTATTGTCTTTATCAGTTGCCACAAAGGATTGACCGCGCGCGAAGGCGCGGTCGGCGTCGGCCGCGCCACGACCGAAGCGGTTGTCAATGCCTCGCTTGCCGTTTTGATCAGCAACTTTTTCCTGACCATGCTGCTCAACATCATTTACCCGGCGGGCTATCAATGAACGTGCCAGACCGACAGAACGGGTCGATGATTGCCGTGCAGGGCTTGGTGAAAACAATTGGCGCGCAGGAAATTCTGCGCGGTGTCGATCTCGACGTCGCGCGGGGCGAGACGCTCGCCATTATTGGGCGCAGCGGCGGCGGCAAAAGCGTTTTGCTCAAGCATCTTATCGGTTTGATGCGGCCGGACGCGGGCGAAATCTGGATTGAAGGTCAAAATATTATCGACATGAGCGAGCGTAATCTCTCGTCGATTCGCCAAAAGGTCGGTATTCTTTTTCAAGGCAGCGCTCTTTTCGATTCGATGACGGTGGCGGAGAATATTGCATTTCCGTTACGCGAAGCCGGCGAACGCGACCCGAAAGTTCTGCGCAAACGCGTTAGCGAGATGCTCGAAGTGATGGAGCTGCAGGGACAGGAAGAAAAAATGCCGGTGAATTTGAGCGGCGGCATGAAAAAGCGCGTCGGCCTCGCGCGCTCCATCATTCGTCAGCCATCGTGTATTCTCTATGACGAGCCGACCTCCGGACTCGATCCGGTTGTTTCCGATTCGATCAATCGTCTGATCCGCCGATTGCAGCAGCGTCTCGGTGTGACCAGCATCGTCGTGACCCATGACATGAAAAACGCTTTTCACGTCGCTGATCGCATTGCCTATCTGCACGAAGGAAAGATTTACTTTCAAGGAGCGCCGGAAGAATTGCGGCAATCACCGGATCAAATTCTCCAGGATTTTCTGCTTGGTCGATCGGACGAACAGTTGACCCCGAAAGCGTTCGGGGTCGAGAGTTGAAAGCGAAATGAACCGGCACGAGCGAGGTTTGGAATTTAAGGTCGGCATCTTTGTTTTTGCCGGATTGGCGATGTTGGGTGCGCTGGTGGTGCAGTTTGGCAGGCTGGGGGAAGGTTTCAAAACTTACTATGCGCTTACGATCCGCTTCAGTGACGCCAGCGGCCTGTTGAAAGGATCTGACGTTTTGCTCGCGGGCGCGCGCATCGGGAAAGTTTCGGGCGGGCCGCGTCTGGTCCGCGAAGGAAACGGTGTCGCCGTCCCGCTGAAGATTTATGATTACGTGAAAATTCCAGAGAGAAGCAAATTCACCGTTGGCAGTTCCGGTTTGCTTGGCGATCGCTTTGTCAGTGTCACCATGCCACCCGGTGTGCCGACAAAATTCCTGCAACCAGACGCCTATCTCAATGGCACGCGTGAGACCGGTATCGACGATCTCACCCGCGAAGGCGGCGCGCTAGTTGGCGATCTTCGCGGTGTTGTCCAAAAGATCGACACCACCGTGACGCGACTGAACGAAGAGATGCTTTCGAAAGAGACTGCCGCGAATCTTAGGTCGAGCGTTGCCCATTTAAACGAAGCGACGACCGCGTTTGCTGAATCTTCGAAGAAACTTGGCGGCGTGATCGATAAAGCCGATTCGGCAATGGACTCGACCAGGAAAGCGGCCGACGATTTGCAGAAAGTGATGAGCTCCGCCACTCAAGGAAAAGGATTGCTCGCGGCACTGCTCACGAATCAGGAACTGGCCAACGATTTGCGCGCACTCGTGAGTAACTTGCGCGAGCACGGCATCCTGTTTTATCGCGACACGGTCGCGAAGATTGGCAGCAACGCCACGCCGCCGCCTAAACCGCGGGCACAAGCTCGAGGACGCTGATGACGCCGTTACTGACGATCAATTTGTTGCGTGTTCTGTTCGTCACGTTTTGTGCGTTGATTGGCACAAATATTTCCTCCGCGCTGGTTGGAAATTCCGGGCCCGGTTTGGTGTTCGGAATCGTTTTCGGTTTGGTAGTCGTGCTGATCGATCGCTTGCTCAAGGGCGTTTCGCTTCGGCTATTTTCCTCGGCCACATTCGGACTCTTACTTGGCTTGATTTTCGCGAACTTGCTGATGGCGTCTGACGTTTTGCGCTATCAATCCGAGGCCATGCAGTGGGCCGCCCATCTGATTGTTTATGCGCTTTTTGGCTATCTCGGAATGATGCTGGCGATCCGGAGCAGTCGGGACGAATTCTCGCTCATCATTCCTTATGTACGCTTCGCTCGCGAAATGACGCAACATGAACCGCTCGTGGTCGATACCAACGTCATCATCGACGGTCGCATCGCCGATCTTTGCGGGACCGGATTCCTCAGCCGCTCGCTCATCGTACCGAGATTTATTTTGGATGAATTGCAGTTGCTGGCGGATTCGCATGACCCGACCAAACGCGAACGCGGCCGGCGCGGTCTGGAAATTTTGAATCAACTCCAGCGTTCGCGCGAAATCGAAGTCACGGTTCACGAGAGCACTGGCGAAGATGCCGATCTTGGAACGGACACGCGTCTGGTGGGGATCGCCAAGGTATTGAAAGCCCGCCTGCTCACGAACGACCACGCGCTTTCACAGGTCGCGCGGTTGCAGCGAGTGGCGGTGCTGAATCTTGCCGATCTCGCTCGCGCGCTTCGGCCGACCGTTGTCGCGGGCGACGAAATTGATTTGCATCTGATCAAGGAAGGTCGCGAGCCGCATCAGGCCGTTGGCTATTTGGCGGACGGAACGATGATCGTGGTCAATCATGCTCGCGCGCATGTCGGCAAAACGCGGACCGTGGTAGTGGCGAGCGCGCTCCAAACCGCCGCCGGTCGCCTCATCTTCGCCGAGCTTAAGAACGGCGCCGCGCAAGCGTCGGCTTCGCGCGAATCGGTTTGAAGCGCTTTCTCAGTTCATTTTGCCCTGCGGCATTGTCGACCTTGCGAAGAATCGGCGAAAGCTGCGCGACATCGGCCGGCGACTTTCGCCGGCAGAGGCTCCTGGTTCGGCGATGTTCACGAAATCCTCACCCGCGACTTCGGTTTCTTCCTCGGTAACACTTCCCAAGCGCAAGTCCTGAACGGCCGCGCTTCCATGTGCGACGGTCTTTATGTTAATCCCAATCTCGTTCGCGAATGGGTGAAACCTGATTTTGTTTAAGCATGCAACCGAGTGAAGCTTTAAGTGCGAGCGCGCAAGTGGCCGTGGCCCTGGCTGGATTCGCAGGCGTCGTTGTTGCGTTTCGCAACCGCTCGGTTCACGAGTGGTCGAAGATCGACAAGTTTCGGCTGCGGATTCTTCTGACAAACTCAGCGATACCATTCGTCTTGTCGATTCTCGGGATGGTTCTCTCATCGACAAGTCTCGATCTGGCCACAATCTGGCGGCTCTGCAGCATTTTCACGTTCGTAATGATTGTCTCGATGGCCAGCGGTTATCGCGCGAGCTATCGACGTTTCTCTTCAGCAGAATTTAAAACGTCCGGCGGCAGAATCGTTATTTTTTACACCAGCAGCATTATCGGCATCGGTGTGACTCTGCTGCAGCTCTATAATGTCATCACGCTGCAGACGTTCTGGCCATTTTTCGCCGCGATCGCAACGCTTCTTGTTCTGGCGATGCTGCAATTTATCTTTCTCGTAACAGCGCACGACGACGCACAGTCATAACAATCCACGTCGTAGTTCTTCTTCGCTGAGTCCGTCGAAGCGAACCAGTTTGTCGCGTGATTTGTGACCGCGCAGCAAAACAATCGTTCGCGCGGGCACGTTCAATCGCCCGGCCAGAAAACTGATCAGCGCTGCATTGGCTTTTCCTTCGACCGCCGGCGCGCGCAGCTTGATTTTGATCGCGCCGCCATGCTCGCCCACCACCTTGTTAATCTTCGCGTTTGGAACGACGTGAATACGCAGTGTCCCCATTGATTAACAGTAGCGGCGACCTGCTTGTCGCGCAGTAGCCTTGCGGAGGCGGATGGCCGCCGCATTGATCAAATTTCTTGAATCCGACCGGGCGTCGAAATGCATCACTCCGAAGAGATATGGAAGAAAAACCCAGGTCACTTTGGAAACTGCGACTCTTGGCGGTTGGCTGTGCGGTATTGGCGCTGATAGTGGTTTACAGCGTTGCGCTCCTGGTCTCGAACGACGTTCGCCTCATTTACGCAGATGGCGCGGTGGTGCTTTTTTGCGCCGCAATTTGGCTTGGCCGAACCAAAGTAGATTGGTTCGCTGCCGTTGTCCTGGTTTGCCCACTACTCGCGTCATTCAGTTACCTCGTCCTGGCGAACATTCCGGTTCTGTGGCCCAATCTAATTCTCTGGACTGTGGCAGTGGCGATCGGTCTGGTTTTTGTCAGAACGCTGCGCACACGACGCCACTTCGCTATCGGCCTGGCCGCTATGCTATTGATCGGCTCAATCTGGTATTGCGGTTGGTACGTGCCGGAGCAGTTGGCCGGTTCGTTCAATCGCGTCCAAGATGCTTCAGCGCCCGCCTTCGTTCTTCAGCCTGTTAGCGGTGGAAGCGTTCCGGTCAGTTCGAAACGCGGAAAAATCCTGGTCGTCGATTTCTTTTCAACGACGTGTGCGCCTTGCATTGCGGAATTGCCGGAACTGACAGCCGTCCGCGCGGACTTACGCAACGATCACGACATCGAGTTTGTCCTCGTCGCCAGCGATAAAGGGAACGATACGCCGGAGCGGTTCCGCGCGTTTGCGGAAAGGCGGCATCTAACATTGCCGCTTGCTTTCGATGCCGGAGGAAAAGCGCATGACAGTTTCGGTTTCAGTGGAGTGCCAGCGCTGGCGGTTATCGACCGGACCGGCCGGGTGCGTCTTACCCGCCAAGGATACAACGCCGCTGAAACCAGTTTCCGACGGGACTTGGTTCAGTTTCTAAAGACTCTCTAGGAATCTTCGGCGCAATCCGACCGCCGATCGCAGGCACTGCAAACTACCAAATAGACTCGACGAAGTTTCAGATTTCCTAAAGAAATCGACTCATGAAACTTCGGTATCTTTATTTCGTCTTCTGTTTGCTTGGGCTGCTCTTGCCTTACTCGCAATTTGTTCCGTGGATCATGGAGCATCACGGGTTGAATATGCCGCTTTTCGTTCGCGATCTTTTCGCGAATCGGATCAGCGCCTTTTTCGCAGTGGATGTCATCGTCTCGGCAATCGTCTTGATTTCGTTTGTTCGAATCGAGGGAACGCGTTTGGGAATGCGCCTTCTTTGGTTGCCAATTCTTGCCACGTTTTTCGTGGGGGTGTCGCTTGGTTTCCCGTTGTTTCTATATTTGAGGCAACGCCAACTCGATCGCGTTGCTGCTCAGTGATCAGCGCAGGCCGACCGCACCGCGCACGCGCGACATGACTTGATCCGCGATTTCGTTCGCGCGTTTGGCGCCACGGGCAAGCACGTTGTCGATATACGATTTGTCCCGCAGAATTTCGTCGCGGCGCTTTCGCATCGGTGCAAAATATTCCCAAAGTTTTTCGAAGAGTTCCTTTTTGAAATCGCCGTAGCCGGTCCCGCCTTTTTTGAACCGGTCTTTCATGTTCGCGATCTCATCTTTCGTTGCGAAGAGTGAGTAGAGCTGGACGATGGTCGATCTCTCCGGATCCTTCGGCGCTTCCACCGGAACGGAATCGGTCACGATGCTCATCACCCGTTTCCGGGTTTCTTTTTCGTCGCCGAAGATGTCAATGTTGTTGCCGTAACTCTTGCTCATTTTTTGGCCGTCGAGACCCGGCACAACTTGTGTGTCGGGATTGATGCGCGGCTCCGGCAGTTTAAAAACTTGCCCGTAAGTTTCGTTGATCTTCACCGCCAGATCGCGCGTGATTTCGACATGCTGCTTTTGATCTTTGCCGACTGGCACGGCGTCGCTGTCGTAAATCAAAATGTCGGCCGCCATCAGCACCGGATAACTGAACAGGCCCACTGTCGACGCCAGACCGCGGGCGAGTTTGTCTTTGTAAGAATGCGCCCGCTCGAGGAGTCCCATCGGCGCCACGGTCGACAAAATCCAGGCAAGTTCGGTGACTTGCGG
>Ga0066695_10001047_pt1 | contig 10312 bp, 11 predicted proteins | sample GraSoiAngelo_144_FD_66452 | JGI IMG/M metagenome (GOLD analysis project Ga0066695, IMG submission 66452) | Grasslands soil microbial communities from the Angelo Coastal Reserve, California, USA - 14_1009_02_40cm | ecosystem: Environmental > Terrestrial > Soil > Grasslands | place: USA...
GAAGACGAGCGCTACGCGCCGTGCCCATTGCTCCACGAATTGGTGACGGCGGGCAAATTGGGCCGCAAGTCTGGCGAGGGTTTTTACATCTATTAGCCACACAGGCTGACCGAGCCTCGACAGGCAACGCAACCCCCAAGGAGGTCGCCGGGTGCGCCTCTTGCTGGTCGACGACGACGAGGGCTTTCGAGCGCTGCTTCGCACGACGTTCGAGGCTGTCGACATGGAGGTCGTCGAGGCCGCGGACGCGGGGGAGGCCGGGGAGCAGATCCTGGCCGCCCGTCCTGACGCGATCGTCCTCGACGTCAGCATGCCGGGCACGAGCGGCGTCACGCTCTGCGCGCAGCTGAAGAGCTCCCGCGCGACGCGCGACATCCCTGTCGTGCTGTTGACCGGATCGGACATGGCCAACGAGACGGTCGCGCGAGAGGTCGGGGCAGACGCGTTCATGCTGAAGCCGTTCAGCCCGCTCGAGTTGCTGGCGGTCGTCGAGCGCCTTGCGGGCGGTCTCCACGGCACGCCGTTCCGCGCGAGGGGCAAGCGCTTGCCCGACGAGCAGCTGCTCCTCTACGCGCGTGATCTCCGCCACCTGCTCGAGCTGGAGCGGCGGCAGCGGCTGCTCCTGGCCAGCGCGTACCACGAGACCGTGGCGGCCCTCGCGAGCGCGCTCGAGTCAAAGGACACCGGCACCGGCGAGCACTCGCAGCGGGTGCACCGTTACGCGGCAGAGCTCGCCAAGGAGGTTGCGCCCGTCGTGGTCGAGGACGAGAGCGTCGAGTACGGGTTCATGCTCCACGACGTCGGCAAGATCGGAATCCCCGACTCCGTGCTCCAGAAGCCCGGCCTGCTGAACGAGGAGGAGCGGCTGCTGATGCAGACGCACACCGTTGTCGGCGAGCAGATGCTCCACGGTGTCACGTTTCTTCAGGGCGCCGGGCTCGAAGTGGTCCGCTCGCACCACGAGCGCTGGGACGGCCATGGCTATCCGGATGGGCGCGCGGGCGCCGACATTCCGGTCGCGGCGCGGATCTTCGCCGGGGCGGACGCGCTCGACGCGATGATCAGCGACCGGCCCTACCGCGGCGCGATGCCCTGGAGCGAGGCGGGCCGCGAGATCCTCGAGCAGTCAGGGCGCCAGTTCGACCCCGACGTGGTGGACGCGTTCCGGGCCCGCGAGCGCGCGCTGCGCAGGGTCCGCCGCGACTTCTCAGGCCCTAGACGCTCGGTGCCGGGGCTGCGCCTGGCCCGGTCTGGTGCCAGAGAACGATCTTCCCGCGGACGACCTTGAAGATCGCCGTCGCGTGCCGGCCGGGGCCGTCGCAGCGGCTGTGCGGGCGATTGCCGAGCAGGAACGTCGCCGTCGCCGTCTGGCCGCGGCTCTTGATCGAGAGGATCCGGCCCGAGCAGGGCAGGGCGGAGTTCCAGGCGAGAGCGTCCTTGCGGTTTCGCAGCGTGATCACCTGACCCGACTGGACGACCTTCGCATCCGGCGCGAACAGGCTCGCCGCGGTCTTGTTGTCATCGACGTTCAGGGCCTGGCTCCAGGCGCGCACCACGCTCTCCGCCGACGGCGGCCCGCTTCCGCAGCCTGCGATCACCGCGAGGACGAAGAGCGCGCCGCAGGTTCGCAACGCTCTCACGCGAGCGCCTCGCGGACGAGCTGCTGGAAATGCGCGAGGAGCCGTTCGCTCTCGGGCATCAGCCGCCCGGCGTCGATCAGCCCGGAGCTGACGCCGCGCTGCACCGACTCCACGAGCGCGCGGTCCTCGCGCCCGACCTGGTCGTCGAACGCGATCAGCTCGTCGACCTGCTCGGCCGGAACGTCCTCGGGGAAGAAGTAGTCGAGCCAGCCCGCGGAGCGTGAGGCGCCCAGCGGGTAGACCGGGCCGGCCGCGAGGTTCTGCGGGCCCGCCAGCGCATAGAGCTTCGTCACCGGCCAGAGCCAGTGGAACTGGCCCTCGACGAGGTCCGGCTTGCCGCTCTCGGTGTCACGCAGGGGCCCGAACTGGCTCGAGCTGAGCGTGTATGTCTCGAGCCGGTACGCGTCGGGGCTGACGTCGACGACCGCGCTGAAGCCCGGGTGCGCGGTCGGGCAGTGGTAGCACTCGAGGTAGTTCTCGACCGCGATCTTCCAGTTGCACTCGACCTCGTACTCGCTCCGGTGGCGGAAGCGGAGCGCGTCGAGGTCGATCCCCGCGGCGCCGACGTGCGCCGCGGCGGGGCCGAGTGTCTCGTCGAGCGGCGGCGCCTCGGCTGATGGGTTCACGAAGACGAGCGGGCCCCAGTTCTCGACGGCGAGCTCCAGCAGGCAGATCCCGTCGCCGTCGAAGTCCGGCTCGCGGTTCGCGCGCGGCGCTGCCCGTAGCTTGCCGTCGAGGTCGTACGTCCACGCGTGGTAGTGGCACTGGAGCGTCTCGCGGCGGCCGCTCCCCTCGAGGAGGACCGCGCCGCGGTGGCGGCAGACGTTGAGGAACGCGCGCAGCTGCTCGTCGCGACCGCGGACGACGATCACGGGGATCTCGCCGACCCGGCAGGTGAAGAACTGCCCCGGCTCGGCGACGTGCTCGGCCGGTCCGGCGTACTGCCACGCATGCCTGAAGATCCGCTCCTGCTCTCGCGGCAGCGCCTGGGGGTCGGAGTACCAGCCCCACGGCAATGTCTGCGCGGCTCGGGAGGGCAAACCGGCCACGACTATACTCGCGTCGGTTGTGCGAGTCCGACCTGGCTTTACATAGCTTGTGCGGCCCTGCACCCCACTCATAGCGATGCTTTCTTCGGCGAAACTGGACGCGTAGCGTGGACCTCTCCCTGAGCTCCGACCAGCGGGAGATCCAGACCCTCGCTCGAGACTTCGCCGAGGCCGAGATCGTCCCGAACGCGGCCACGTGGGACCGCGAGCACGGCTTTCCGCGGGAGCTGCTGGCGAAGCTCGCCGGGCTCGGCTTGCTCGGCGTGTGCATTCCGGAGGAGTACGGCGGCGCCGGGGCCGATTTCCTTTCGTACATCCTCGTGCTCGAGGAGCTCTCGCGCGCGGACGCGGGAGTGGGGGTGACCGTCGCCGTGCACACGAGCGCCGTGACGCTGCCGATCCTCACCTTCGGGACCGACGAGCAGCGGAGCCGGTTCGTGCCGCCGCTGGCCCGCGGTGAGGCGATCGGCGCGTTCGCGCTGACCGAGCCCGAGAGCGGCTCGGACGCCGGCTCGCTGCGCACCGCGGCAATGGCCGACGGCGACGGCTGGCGGATCTCGGGCTCGAAGCAGTGGATCACGAACGGCGGCTTCGGCGGTACGGTGCTGCTCTTCGCGCGCACCGACCAGGAGACCCCGGGGCCCAAGGGCGTCTCCGCGTTCATTGTCGACGGCGACCAGGTGCGCGTCACGCGGGAGGAGGAGAAGCTCGGGCTGAACTCGTCCTCGACGGTCGACCTCGTGATCGAGGACGCGGAGGTTCCGCGCGACCGGCTGCTGCACGAGGAGGGGAAGGGCTTCACGGTTGCGATGGCGACGCTTGACGGCGGCCGCATCGGGATCGCCGCGCAGGCGCTCGGGATCGCGCAGGCGGCGTACGACGTGGCGCGCGGCTACGCGCTGGAGCGGAAGCAGTTCGGGCAGCGGATCGCCGACTTCCAGGCGATCCAGTGGAAGCTGGCAGACATGGCGACGGAGATCGACGCCGCCCGCCTGCTCGTCTACCGGGCCGCGTGGCTGAAGCAGCAGGGCCGGCCGCACACCGAGGAGGGGGCGAAGGCCAAGCTGTTCGCGTCGGAGATGGCGCGGCGGCAGACGGCCGAGGCGATCCAGATCCTCGGCGGCTACGGCTACACGAAGGAGTTCCCGGTCGAGCGCTACTACCGCGACGCGAAGATCACGGAGATCTACGAGGGCACGAGCGAGATCCAGCGCCTCGTCATCGCGCGCTCGATTCTCGGGCTCCAGCAGCGCGCGCTGGCCTCCGGCTAGTGGGCACTGCGATCACCCTTTTCCTCGCCGAGCACGCCCCGGAGCTGGCGCAGGCGCACGACGAGCTCTACCCGGAGCGGATCCCGGAGAACATCCCGCTCTCGCTGACGCTTCTCTACCCGTTCGCACCGATTGAGGAGCTCGACGACTACCTGCAGATGGCGCGTGACTTCTTCGCGTCACGACATCCTTTGAGCTTCGACATCGCCGGCGTGGCGCAGTGGGAGGGAGGCGGTGCGGTCTACGGTGTCCCCGAGCCCGACGGGCAACTGCGCGCGACCATGCGCGCGCTCTGGGAGCTCTTTCCCGAGTTCCCGCCCTACGGCGGAGCGGCTCAGGACCCTCCGCCGCATGCGTCGCTCACACTGGACGGCGGCGACGATCCTCACACGTTGCTGTCCCGCGTCGAGGAGCGGCTGTCAGGGCTGCTGCCGGCCCATTTCGAGGTCGACGAAGCCGTGCTCATGGGGGAGCACGAGCCTGACGTCTGGCGCGTCCTTCACACGCTTCCGTTCCAGCGGTAGAGCGCGTCCGGCTCCCGCTCCATGTTGTCCGCGCCGTCGGTGAGCTTCACGAGCACGAAGCCGTTGCGCTCGTACAGGCGCCGCGCCGGGTTCTTCTGGAAGACCCAGAGGTACAACTCGGCCGGGCGGAGCTCCTTCGCCATCTCGAGGAGCGCCAAGCCGATGCCGCGGTTCTGCTCCGCCGGCTCGACGTAGAGCTTCTCGAGGACCGGCGCGTCGAGGTTCGTCGAATGCTCGATCCCGAGGAAGCCGAGGAGCCGGCCCTCCTCCTCGGCGACCCAGACTTCCTCGTGCTCGCGGATGCGCGCTGCGATAGGCGCCGCCGCCTCGTCGGGGACGCGCGGCAGGTAGTCCATCTCGTTGCGCGCCCGGATGAACAGCTGGGTCAGCGGCTCTATCTCCTGGTCTCGCGCCGGTCGGATCTCCATGCGTCGTAATCTATGACCGTGCCGCGGGAACGGGACGAGCCCGTCCGCCTCACCCGGATCTACACGGGCGGGGGGGACCGCGGCGAGACGAGCCTCGGAGACGGAACCCGCGTGCCGAAGCTCGACTGCCGCATCGCGGCCTTCGGCGCCGTCGACGAGCTGAACTCGCACATCGGGCTCGCGCTCGCCGCGGATCTTCCCGACGAGCTCCGTGAGGTGCTGACCCGCGTCCAGAACGAGCTGTTCGATCTCGGCGCCGACCTCTCCGTTCCGTTCGGAGTCACCGACCGGCTGCGGATCAGCGACGCCCAGATCTCCGCGCTCGAGCACGACTGCGACCGCTTCAACGCCGAGTTGCCGGACCTGACGAGCTTTGTCCTCCCGGGCGGCTCCGAGGTCGCAGCGCGACTGCACGTGGCGCGCGCCGTCTGTCGCCGCGCCGAGCGGGAAGCGCTCGAGGCGGCCGAGCAGATGGACATCAACCAGCTTGCGCTCGTCTACCTGAACCGGCTCTCGGACCTGCTCTTCATCCTGGCCCGGACCGCCAACGCCGGCGGCCCGGAACCACTCTGGAAACCGGGCGGCTCGACCTAGGAACTACTGCCCGACACCTAGAATTCGTCCGGATGGCCACGACGGAGGACAAGCGCGGGGTCGGAGGCGGCGTCGACGACTGGCGCCGCGAGCTCTACGACTCGACGGCTGAGCGCGGCGACGAGCTCACCTCGACGATCTCCGGCCTCGAGAACGAGCCGCTCTACACACCGGAGAACGTCGAGCTCGACCAGGACCGCGACCTCGGCTACCCGGGCGTGTATCCGTTCACGCGCGGCGTCTACCCGTCGATGTACCGCGGGAAGCTCTGGACGATGCGCCAGTTCGCCGGCTTCGGCACGGCCGAGGAGACGAACGAGCGCTTCCGCTACCTGCTCGAGCACGGCCAGACAGGCCTGTCCACGGCCTTCGACATGCCGACGCTGATGGGCTACGACTCGGACCACCCGCGCTCGCTCGGGGAGGTCGGCCGCGAGGGCGTGGCGATCGACTCGCTCGCGGACATGGAGACGCTCTTCTACGGGATCCCGCTCGGCGAGGTCTCGACCTCGATGACGATCAACTCGCCGGCCGCGATGCTGCTCGCGTTCTACGTGTGCGTCGGCGAGCAGCAGGGCGTGCCGCGCTCGGAGCTCCGCGGGACGATCCAGACGGACATCCTCAAGGAGTACATCGCGCAGAAGGAGTGGATCTTCCCGCCCAAGCCCTCGATGCGGCTCGTCGTGGACATGATCGAGTTCTGCGCGCAGGACATGCCGCGCTGGCATCCGATCTCGATCTCGGGGTACCACATCCGCGAGGCGGGCTCGAACGCGATTCAGGAGCTGGCGTTCACCCTGGCCGACGGGTTCGCGTACGTCGAGGCGGCGATCGAGCGCGGGCTCGACGTCGACGACTTCGCGCCGCGGCTGTCGTTCTTCTTCAACGCGCACCTCGACTTCTTCGAGGAGATCGCGAAGTACCGCGCGGCCCGGCGAATCTGGGCGCGCGAGCTGCGCGAGACATACGGCGCGAAGAATCCCCGCTCGTGGCTGATGCGCTTCCACACGCAGACGGCGGGCGTGTCGCTGACTGCCCAGCAGCCGGAGGTGAACATCGTGCGGACCGCGCTCGAGGCGCTGGCTGCAGTGCTCGGCGGGACGCAGTCGCTGCACACGAACTCCTTCGACGAGGCGCTCGCGCTGCCGACCGAGAACGCGGTGCGGATCGCGCTCAGGACGCAGCAGGTGATCGCGCACGAGACGGGTGTCGTGAACACGATCGACCCGCTCGGCGGCTCCTGGTACGTCGAGGACCTGACGAACCGCCTCGAGGCCGAGGCGTACGACTACTTCGCGCGAATCCGGCAGCTCGGCGGCGTGATCCCGGCGATCGAGGAGAACTTCTTCCAGCGTGAGATCGCCGACGCCTCGTTCCGCTACCAGGCCGAGGTCGAAGCGAAGCAGCGGGTCGTCGTCGGCGTGAACCGCTACGAGGCGCAGGAAGAGGCGCCGATCGAGCTCTTGCGGGTCGACCCCGCCCTCGAGACGAAGCAGATCGAACGGGTGCAGGCGACGCGCGGGCAGCGCGACAGCTCGATGGTCGAGGCGGCGCTCACAGCGCTGAAGGAGGGCGCGGCCAAGGACGACGTGAACCTGATGCCGCTGATCGTCGACGCGTCACGAGAGTACGTGACGATGGGCGAGATGTGCGATGCGCTCCGCGAGGTGTGGGGCGTCTGGCGAGAGACGCCGGTCTTCTAATCCACGTCAAAGCGGACGCCCTCTCGCGCCAAATCCCCTCCCGGGTGGGGAAGCCGTCCACCCGCCACCCGCGATGAGCGTAACGAGCATTTACTCCGGAGACTGCGCCGAGAGTCGAACGATTTTGGCGCGCGCCAACTGACGAGCTAGACGTCCAGCTGGAGCCCGTCGTGCGCCTGCTCGAGGCCGCCGTCCAGAGCCAGCTCCTTCGGGCGGTGCGTGAGCAGCAATCGCTTCGCGCCCGACGCCTCGAATGCGGCCACGGCCTCCTCGGCCGAGAGATGCCCGCGCGGCTCCCCGTCCAGCTCACCACGCTCCAGCGTCGCCTCACACAAGAACAGATCGACCCCCTCGGCCAAGTGAGCCAACCGTTCGCTCGGCCCCGAGTCGCCCGAGTAGGCCAGCGTCCGCGTGCTGTTCGAGACGCGGAAGCCGAACGTCTGCACCGTGTAGTGCGGAAGCCGTGTCGCAACGAGCTTGAGCCCGGCCGCCTCGAACTCCTCGCCCTCCGCGTACTCCATCGGCTCGAATACGCGGATGAACATGTCGGGCGTCCCAAAGCGCGTGCCGAACCCGGCCAGCTCCTCGCGGCCGCCGGGCGGGAGCCAGAGCTCGGGCTTCTCGAGTTCCTTCCCGAGGCCCCACATCGTTCCCCAGACCCACGGAACGAGGTCGCCCCAGTGATCGAGATGGAAGTGCGAGATGACGATCGCGTCGATCTCGGGCCAGCCGTTCGCGCCGTTCGAGCGCAGGCGCGCCAACACTCCGGGGCCGCAGTCGAGCAACAGGCGGCCCGGCCCTTCAAGCAAATATCCGGACTGCGCGCCCCCAGGATTCGGCCACGCGGGCGAGCAGCCGACGACGGTGAGTTTCATTGACACGACGGTGGTTTTTCCATTACCTGACGTTCTGAGCGAGCGAGATCTTCCCTACTACACTCCCCGGTGTGGCCGGAAAGATACGTGTCGTCATCGCCAAACCGGGTCTCGACGGGCACGACCGGGGCGCGAAGATTATCGCTCGGGCTCTTCGTGACGCCGGGATGGAAGTGATCTACACCGGTCTCCACCAGACGCCGGAGCAGATCGTCGAGACCGCGATCCAGGAGGACGCCGACGCCGTCGGGATCTCGATCCTCTCGGGCGCGCACATGACGCTCGTCCCGAAGATCCTCGAGGGGCTGAAGGAGAACGGCGCCGAGGACGTGCTCGTCGTCGTCGGAGGCACGATCCCGGACGAGGACGCCTCCGAGCTGAAGAGCCAGGGCGTGGCCGAGATCTTCACACCGGGCGCGCCGACCTCCGAGATCGTCGACTTCCTGAAAGCGAAGGTTCCTGTCTCATAGCCGCTCGGGTGCAGCGCGAGGGGGCGGTCGCGGTCGTCACCGTCGACCGGCCGGAGGCGATGAACGCACTCGACGTCGAAACCCTCGGCGAGTTGCGAGACCGCCTCACAGACCTGCGGAAGGACGACACCGTCCGCGTGGTCGTCCTCACCGGCGCGGGTGATAGGGCATTCGCGGCCGGCGCTGACATCAAGTACATGAGCGGGCTCACCGTCGGGCAGGCGAAGGACTGGGCGGGGCTCGGGCACCAGGTCGGGCAGCTGCTCGAGATCGCGCCGAAGGTCTCTATCGCGGCGATCAACGGCTTCGCGCTCGGCGGAGGTTGTGAGCTCGCGCTCGCGTGCGACCTCCGCTACGCGGCGTCGACCGCGAAGCTCGGCCAGCCGGAGGTCAACCTCGGGATCTTTCCCGGCTGGGGCGGCACGCAGCGGCTGGCGCGCGTCTGCGGCCTGGGCGTGGCGAAGGACCTGATCCTCACCGGGCGCGTGGTCGACGCGAAGGAGGCGCTGACGATCGGGCTCGTCAACGACGTCTTCGACGCCGCCGAGCTGATGCAGACGACACTCAAGATCGCGCAGCTGATCGCCTCGAAGGGCCCGCTCGCGCTCGCGGAAGCGAAGGCCGCGATCAACCACGCGCTCCAGGGCGACTACGTGGCGAACCTCGAGGCCGAGGCCCAGGCGTTCGGCGAGCTCTTCTCGAGCAAGGACGCCCGGGAGGGCATGACCGCGTTCGTCGAGAAACGCGAGCCCCGCTTCATGGGTCGTTGAGCCTGTTTCGAAACGCGAAAGCGTGAGATAAGACGAACGTGAGGGTTTGGCTCGCGTTGCTGGGAACGCTGCCGTTACTGGCAGTCGGATCCGGCGCAACGGCGGGCAACTCGGCCCCGGCGCGGAACGGGCTGATCGCGTTCCAGGGCGGAGACGGGATCTACATCGTCGATCCGCACACGGGAACGGCCACGGTCGTGCCGAAGAGCGAGAACCTGACCGACCCCGCCTGGTCGCCCGACGGCACCACGCTCGCCGTCACGGCCTGGGGAGCGGAGGGCTCCAACGTCTCCACGATGAAGCCGGACGGGAGCGAGCAGACACTCGTTCTCCGGAACGCGTCCTCTCCGTCGTGGTCGCCGGACGGCAAGCACCTCGTCGTCGTCCGCGACACCTGCGGTTCGGTCACCCCGTGCTCCGGGGATGAGCAGAGCGAGACGAGCCTCGCGACCGTGAATGTCGATGGCACCGATGCGCACGACCTTGCGATCAAGGACACGTACTACGCCTCCGGCCCGGAGTGGTCGCCGGACGGCACGCTCATCGCCTACGTCGACGCTGGCAGCATCGAGCTGATCACCCCGGACGGCGAGCCCGTCGCGGTGCCGACGGCTCCGGTCGAGAGCGCGAGCGTGTCGTGGTCGCCCGACTCGTCGAAGCTCGCCTACGACCGCTACGGCGCGAAGGGCAGCGGCGCAGGGGCCGTCGCTGTCGTACTCGACCGTGCGACCGGCAAGGAGACAATCCTCCATGGCGAGCAGAGCGGCGCCGAGGCTCCCGTCTGGTCACCCGAGGGCGACCAGCTCGTGTTCAACTCGATGGACGTCGGCGGATCGACGACGACGACGACCGCATCGTGCGGCGACCACTTCGCGTCGCATCTCTGGCTCATGGCCCCGGACGGCACGAAGGTCCACCGGGTCGGCACGGGCTACCCGGCGTATGGCCCGGCGAGCTGGGCTCGCGCCGCCGAGTCGACTCCCGTGCT
>Ga0066695_10001052_pt1 | contig 10298 bp, 4 predicted proteins | sample GraSoiAngelo_144_FD_66452 | JGI IMG/M metagenome (GOLD analysis project Ga0066695, IMG submission 66452) | Grasslands soil microbial communities from the Angelo Coastal Reserve, California, USA - 14_1009_02_40cm | ecosystem: Environmental > Terrestrial > Soil > Grasslands | place: USA...
TCCGATTACGACTGGCTCACAAAGCAAGGCATCGACGTGAAAGGCAAGATCGTGCTCGTGCGGTATTCGGTGCCGTACAGCTACCGTGGCTTCAAGGCGCTGACGGCGGAACAACGCGGCGCCGCCGGCATCCTCATCTACTCCGATCCGGCCGAGGACGGCTTCAAGAAGGGCAGGACCTATCCCGACGGTCCGTGGGGACCCGAGAGCCACATCCAGCGCGGCGGCATCGGGTACGACTTCCGCGTGCCCGGTGATCCGCTGACACCAGGATGGGCCTCCGTGCCGGGCGCGCCGCGCATCAAGGCGGCGGACGCGGCGTCCCTCCCGAAAATCATGAGCGCGCCGCTCTCGTGGCGAGACGCGCGCCCGATCCTCGAAGCGTTGAAGGGTCCCGACGCACCGGCCACGTGGCAGGGTGGTCTGCCGATCACGTACCGCGTCGGCGCCGGGCCGGCGACCGTTCATATGCGCGTGCAGATGGACGACAAGGTGCGGCCGATCTGGACGGTCACCGGCCGCCTCACCGGCACGCAATCACCCGATCAGCTCGTCATCGTCGGCAACCATCGGGATGCGTGGGTGTACGGGGGGGTCGATCCGTCGAGCGGGACCGCGTCGTTGATGGAGCTTGCGCGATCGCTCGGTGCGCTCGCGAAGCGGGGCACGCGCCCGAAGCGCACGATCGTGTTTGCCAGCTGGGACGCCGAAGAGTTCACGCTCACCTCGTCGACCGAATGGGGCGAGCAGCATGCGCGCGATCTCGCCGAGCATGCGGTCGCGTATCTCAACGTCGACAGCTCCACGTCCGGCCCGGACTTCAAGGCGTCGGCCGTTCCGTCGCTGAACCGCCTCGTCGTCCAGAGCGCGCGGGACATCCTCGACATCGAGGAAGGTACTCCGGAAATGCTGAGCAACCGGCTCGGCGGCGGCTCGGACTACACCGTCTTCCTCAACTTCCTCGGCGTGCCGATTGTCGATATGTCTTTCAGCGGTCCATACGGCGTCTATCACTCGATGTACGACAACCATCGATGGATGCAGAAGTTCGGAGACCCCGGGTTCGTCCGCCATACGGCGATGACCCGGCTGTGGGGCGTGATGGCGCTGCGTCTCGCCAACGGTGATGTCGTGCCGCTCGACTACCGCGCGTCGGCGGATCGGTTCCGGGAGTTCATCAAGGAAGCCGTCCAGACCGCGCGGCTCGCGGACCTGCCCGCACTCAGGCCGCTCAAAGCCGCCGCTGATCGCTTTGCGATCGCGGCCGACCGGGCAGGTCTTCGCATCGAGACGCTGCTCGCCGGCGATCCACCGGACCCCGCGGCGGCTGCGGTGATCGATCGCGTGCTGATCGGCACCGAGCGCGCCTTTCTCGATTCGGCCGGCATCCCCGGACGGCCGTGGTACCGGCATTTGATCTACGCGCCGAAGGCCACCTACGCGCCGGAGGTGCTGCCCGGCGTCACCGAAGCGCTCGAGGCCCGCGATCGAAAGCAGATCGCTTTGCAAGTCGCCCGCCTCGCCGCCGCGCTCGATCGGGCGGCGGCGATCCTCGACGGGTCGCGGTAACGAAGCTTCGCCTGAAACCGCCGAGTAATGCCGAGCGGTCGGTACGCGAATCTTCGTTACTAGCCGCGCTTTGCGCGGAGCGTCTTGCGAATTCCGGCCGTTTTTCGCCGGCGGAGCCGGCCTACTAGGAGCGTGTTCACACTTCTCGGACACGCTCCTAGGTCGATCTCGCTTGACAGGGCCATCTTCGCCATGTTCTAACGTCACCGCACTCCCTTGCTGTCTGGCTGTCCACATCCGCCACCCGGCTCGGGGACGCCGGTTTTTTTCAGCTCTTCGCAGAAGGAGGACTTCGTGGCGCCAATTGGTGGATCGTTGCGATCGCGCAGCTCGCATCTGATTGTCGGGCTGGTCGTTCTGGCCTTCGTCGTCGCGGCCGTTCCCGCCGCCGCGCAGATTCTGTACGGGAGCGTCGTGGGCGTTGTCAAGGACTCTACGGGGGCGTTCATCCCCGGTGCTACCGTCACGATCGTCAACAAGGAAACCAACCTCACGCGAGAGGCGACCACGAGCGGCGAGGGTGCCTACAGCCTGATCAACCTGCTGCCGGGGCCGTACGACGTGAAGGTGACGCTCTCGGGATTCCGCGACGTCGCGCGGCCGAACGTCCCGATCACGATCGGCCAGATTGCGCGCATCGACTTCACCCTGGAGATTGGTACTGTCGCTGAAACGGTGATGGTCATCGGCGAGTCGCCGATTCTGCAGACCGACAAGGCGGACGTGCATACAAGCTTGAGGGCGGCCGAGCTCACGAACATGCCGCTGAATCGATATCGCAACTTCCAGGCGCTGCTGAACCTGGTGCCGGGCACCACGCCGATGGCGTTCGGCAACGCGGAAACGGATACGCCGGCGCGGTCGATGGCCACCAACGTGAATGGCCAGGCGAACACGAATAATTCGACGCGCACCGACGGCGCCACGAACATGAACATCTGGCTGCCGAACCACCTCATGTACGTTTCGCCGGCCGAGACGGTCGATACGGTCGACGTGTCGACCAGCAGCTTCGACGCCGAGCAGGGCATGGCGGGCGGCGCGGCGGTCACGGTGATCACCAAGTCGGGCACGAACCAGTTCAGGGGCTCGGCCTTCGAGGGTTTCAACAACGAGAAGCTGAACGCGAATGCGTATTATTTTGGCGGCGGCGCGATGCCCGACAAGCTGCCGGTCAAGCAGAACAGCTATGGCGGCACGCTCGGGGGGCCCATCAAGCGCAACAAGGTGTTCTTCTTCGGCTCGTTCGAAGGCTACAAACGGACCCAGAGCCTGTTCACGTTCTTCACCGTGCCGGATGCCGCGCTTCGCGCCGGCGACTTCAGCAAAGCGTTCAACTCGAATGGCACGCTCCAGACGATTTACAATCCGTTCACGGGCGGCGCCAACGGCATCGGCCGCCAGGCGTTCCAGAACAACCAGATTCCCACGGGCATGATCAACCCGATCGCGCTGAAGATTCTCCAGCTGTTCCCGCTGCCGAACACACAGGGGATCGGCGCCGGCGGCTTCACGAACAACTACCAGCGGCAGGAAACGCGCCAGGTGGATCGCGAGAACTACGACGCGAAGTTCAACTGGAACCGGACGTCGGCGCATCAGCTCTGGGCCAAGTTCAGCCACATGCACGCGGTGGTCGACGACCTGACGAACTACCTCGGGCCGGACCCGAATGCGTCTGGAGACGGCGGCAACACGAAAGTGTACCAGGTGACAGCCGGCCAGACGTGGACGCTCGGGCCGACGCTGCTGATGGACAGCACCTTCGGGTTCTCCCGGCAGAAACAGGAGGTGCTCGGGCCCGATTTCAACGCCGGCAACTTCGGCCTCGACGTCCTGGGCATTCCAGGCACCAACGATCAGGGCATCGGCGATCAGCGCTACGCGGGATATCCCGAGTTCAGATTCGGGGGCACCGGCACCGGCTTCTTCAGCCAGCTGGGCAACCGCGACGGCTGGAACCCGATCTTCCGCGACGAGCGCACCTACTCGATCGCCACGAACATCACCAAGATCAAGGGTCAACACGACTTTCGCGGCGGCTACTTCCTGAATTTCCTGTACCTCGATCACTGGCAGCCGGAAACCGGCAACCCGCGCGGGCAGTTCATCTTCAATGCGAACACGACCGGGCTGAACGGCGGCCAGACCGCCAACTTCTACAACAGCTACGCAGCGTTCCTGCTCGGTCTGGTCGGCACGGCCAACAAGAGCGTGCAGAACGAGCTGATGACCTCGCGGGAGTGGCAGCACGCGCTTTACTTCCGCGACCGGTGGACCCCGAGCTCGAAGCTCACGCTCGACCTCGGGCTGCGCTGGGAGCTCTACCCGATCATGCATCGCGCGGATGGGCGCGGCCTCGATCGGCTCGATCTCACCACGCTTGATGTCATCGTCGCCGGGCGAGGCGGCAACCCGCAGACCAACGGGATGAAAGCAGGCCTCAACAACTTCGCTCCGCGAGTGGGCGGCGTCTACCGGCTCAACGACGAGACGGTCTTCCGTTCGGGCTATGGCCTGACCTACAACGCGCAGGCGTGGGCGCGCGCGGTGCGCGGCGACAACGACTATCCCGTCACGATCGCGTCGACCTTCATCAACCCGGACCAGTTCGCGTACTACGGCACACTCCAACAGGGCATTCCCAAAATCGTCGGGCCCGATCTGAGCTCGGGCCGTGTGCCGCTCGATCGCGCCGCCGCAGAGTACACGCCTGAAATCGACAACATCGACCGCGGGTACACCCACACGTGGAATCTCGCGGTGGAACGGATGCTGCCGTACGACACCTCGATTGACGTCGCGTACGTGGGGGCGAGGGGCGTCGGCGGGTATGCCGCGTTGGACATCAACGCACCGCAGACACTTGGCATCGGCGACGCCGGCCGGCCGTACGCTTCGCTGGGACGCTTCAACCCCGTCAATTCATGGGGAATGCGCCTGCGAACCGAGTACAAGTCGCTCCAGGTCGCGCTCAACAAGCGAATGTCGCATGGACTGCTGGTGAAGGGCGCGTACACCCTGAGCAAGGCGATGAACGAAAGCGACAACGACGGCAGGTCCGTGTTGAGTTACAACACACCCAGCGAGCTGTTCCGTAACTGGGGGCCGGCAGGATTCGACCGCAGACACAACTTCCAGCTGGGGTTCGTGTATCAGCTGCCGTGGCAGAGCACGAACGGCTACGGCAACATCGCGCAGGCTCTCGCAAAGGACTGGCAGCTGAACGGCACCTTCGCGGCGTTCAGCGGCAATCCGTTCACGGTTTCCGCCGCCGGCACGGATTTGAATACGCCGAACAACGGGTTCACCGCCGTTGCCAGTGGCGGCGCGAATAGTGCAGACCTCGTGGGCTCGTACAACATCACCGACAAGATCGGCTCGGCCGGCACGTGGTTCGATACCACTCAGTTCAAGCAGCCGACCGGCGTCCGCATCGGCAACACTTTTCGAAATCAGTTCTACGGTCCGGGTGGCTACAACCTCGATTTGTCGCTGTTCCGATCGTTCCCGATGGGCGGCCAGAGACGGCTCGAGGCCCGAATCGAAGCGAGCAACATCTTGAATGTTCCGGTCTTCGCGAACCCGAACGGGAATCTCACCTCCAGCACGTTCGGGCAGATCACCGGCATCGCGGGCGGGACGGCGCTGACCAACGCCGCGTACGTGGAACGGCAAATCCGCCTTGGCGTGCGGTTCGCCTTCTAGCTATTGCGGAGTGCGGATTGCGGATCGCGGATTACGAATTGCGGATTACGAATTGCCGATTACGGATTGCGGCTTGATGGCGGCTTGAAATCCGCATTCCGCAATCCGCACTCCGCAATTCGCGTCTGCGCGGTCGTCTTGTCCCTCGCGCAGATATCCCTGCCGCCGCTTCCTCAGCTCGCCTTCGACGCCTACCCGCCGGCCGCGCGTGAAGCGGTCTCACGTGCCCACCAAATTGCGACGGCGCGACCGACCGATGCCGAAGCTGTTGGCACGCTCGCGCGGGTGCTGCACGCGTGGGATCAATGGGGGGCAGCGCACGACACCTATGTGCGGGCGCAGGCGCTGGCGCCTCGTGCGTTCGAATGGCAATACCTCGATGGGCTCGCCTTGCAGCGTCTCGCTCGACACGCGGAAGCCGCGGGGCATTTCGACGAGGCGCTCCAGCGGTCGCCCGGTTATCTGCCGGCGCGCGTGAAGCTCGCCGAGTCGCTGCTGGAGTCGGGCAGCCTCGATCGGGCGGAGCCGTTGTTCGAGGCGCTGCGCCGTGAGCCGGCGTCCGAGCCTGCCGCCGAGCTCGGTCTCGGACGAATCGCGGCGGCCAAAGGTCAGCACGGCGCGGCCGTCACGCATCTGGAGCGCGCTGTCGCACTCTTCCCCGAGTGGGGCGCCGCGTACTACGCGCTCGCGCTCTCGTATCGCGCGCTCGGGCGCCGCGAGGATGCGCAGCGCGCCCTCGAGCGGAACGCACAGTACGGTCCGATTTGGCCCGCCCAGAATGATTCGGTTTTCGCCACGGTGACCGCGCTCAGGGACGATGCGCAGACGAATCTGCAGCGAGGGCTCAAGCTCGCCGACGCCGGCGATCTCGCGGGCGCCATCGCGGCGCACGAAGCGGCGCTCGCTCGCGATCCGTCGATCGCTCAGGCACACGTGAACTTGATCTCGCTGTACGGCCGCACACAGGACTGGGCCAGGGCCGAACAGCATTACCGGGCGGTCGTCGCCATCGGCTTCAATCTGGACGAGGCGCACTACGACTACGGTGTGTTGCTCGGCCTTCAGGAACGCTGGGGGCCCGCTGCCGAGGCATACCGGCAGGCGATTGCGATCAATCCCCGTCACGCGCTGGCGCACAACAACCTCGGACAGATTCTCGAGCGCGACCGTCGCTTCGATGAGGCGGCGGCCGCGTATCGCCAGGCCGTCGACAGTCAACCCGCGTTCCGGCTCGGGCGGTTCAATCTGGGACGCATGCTCCTGGCGCTCGGGCGGACCGACGAGGCAATTGTCGAACTCGAGAAGTTGATTCAGCCGCGCGACGCCGAAGTGCCGCGATATCTGTTCGCGCTCGCCACTGCGCACGTGAGGGCTGGCCACAGGGCCGAAGGCATCAAGTGGGCCACCGACGCGAAGCAGCTGGCGCTGGAGCATGGCCAACACGAGCTCGCTGCGGCAATCGAGCGCGATCTGGCGCGGTTGAAATGAGCAGCCGTTGGCTGAGACGTGCGCATAGATACGCTCGTCCTGAGCTTGTCGAAGGACGAGTCGAAGGGCTCACCACGAGCGCGGTGACGGCGGCGGCCCTCGCGCTGCTCGCGCTGCTCACGATGGCTGGCGGTGCTCGGCCTTCGCCCTCGGCATCCGACCCGCTCTTCGTCGAATCGGCCGCCGCGACCGGTCTGGTGTTCACGCACGTCAACGGCGCGACCGGGAAGTACTATCTGCCGGAAATGATGGGCGCCGGCGTCGCGTTGTTCGACTTCGACAACGACGGCGACCTCGACGTCTTCCTCGTCCAGAGCGGCGCGATCGATGCCGGCGGAAGCGTGCCTGCCGCCTGCCGCCTCTTTCGCAACGATCTCACGGTGTCGCCCGACGGGACGCGCACGCTTCGCTTCACCGATGTCACGAAGCAGGCCGGCATCTCGGTGCGCGGCTACGGCATGGGCGCGGCGGTCGGCGACTACGACAACGACGGCTACCTGGACCTCTTCGTCACGGCATTCGGCGCGACGACGCTGCTCCACAACAACGGCGACGGCACGTTCAGCGACGTGACGAGGCAGGCGGGCGTCGGCGACACGCTGTGGAGCACCAGTGCCGCCTTCTTCGACTACGACCGCGACGGCTATCTCGATCTCTTCGTCGCCCGCTACGTGGACTTCACACCCGGCGCCAACAGGCAGTGCAGCGATCCGGTCGGCGCCCGCGACTATTGCAGCCCTCGCGCGTACCGGCCTGTGCCCGACCGTCTGTTTCGTAACGATGGCCGCGGCCATTTCGTCGATGTCACCGAGCGCGCGGGGATTACCAGGGCGGACGGCGCGGGGCTCGGCGTCGCGTCCGGCGACTACAACGGCGATGGCTGGCTCGATCTCTACGTGTCGAACGACGGCGGGGCGAACCAGCTCTGGATCAACCGCCGCGACGGGACGTTCGTCGACGAAGGGCTCATCTCGGGATCGGCGCTGAGCGCGGCGGGCAATCCCGAGGGCAGCATGGGCATCGCGTCGGGCGACTTCGATCTCGACGGCGACGAAGATCTGTTCGTCACCAACATCGTCGGCGAGACGTCCGTGCTGTACGTGAACGATGGGCGCGGCAACTTCGAGGATGCGCGCGCGCGCTCGGGGCTGGCCCGGTTCACCGCGGCGTTCACGGGATTCGGCACCGACTGGATTGATTACGACAACGACGGCTGGCCCGATCTCTTCGCCGCCAACGGCGCCGTGAACATCGTCGAGGCGCAGCGTGGACAGCCGTCGCCATACAGGATGCGGAATCAGCTGTTCCACAACCTGGCGGGCCGGCAGTTCGAGGAGACGAGCGCCGCCGCGGGCCCGGCGTTCGGCCGGGCGGAGACGGGCCGCGGCGCCGCATTCGGCGACATCGACAACGACGGCGACGTGGATATCGTCGTCACGAACAACAACGGACCGGCGCGATTGCTGCTCAATCAGGCGGCGGCGCGGAGCCACTGGCTGCAGATCCGCCTCGACCAGCGGCCCGGCAACCGCTTCGCGATCGGCGCCTGGGTCGGCGTCGAGCGCACGGGACGCCCGACCCTCTGGCGACGGGTCAGGACCGATGGCAGCTATCTTTCGGCGAGCGATGTGCGCGTGCACGTCGGACTCGGATCGTCGGCGGCGGTCGGTGCGGTCGTCGTCCAGTGGCCCGACGGCCAGCGCGAGCGCTGGACCGGCCTCACCGGCGACCGACTGGTGACGCTGCGCCGCGGCACGGGACGTCCGTGAGCGGCGCTACCTTGTGACGAAATGCTTAAGCATTTTTCTCTGCGGGTTCTTGATTGCGGCTGTGCCTCGGCGCATGATGTGCCCATGCAGAAAGCCGAAGAGTCCACTCCCGCACAGGTCAGCCGGCGGACAGCGCTCAAAGCGATAGGCGCCGGCATCGGCACGGTCGCGGCCTTACCGTGGCTCTCCGACGAAGGGCTGATCGCGTTCGCTCGCATCCAGGAGACGAATGCGCCGCCGCAGCTGAAGGTGCTCTCGCCGTCGCAGTTCGAGGCCCTCGAGGTGCTCGTCGACGCGATCATTCCAACCGACGATCGGTCTCCGGGCGCGAAGCAGGCGCGCGTGGCCGACTACATCGACCTGCTGCTCGGTGAGGCCGACCGCGAAGTCACGCTGGAGTGGTTCGGCGGCCTGGCGGCGCTCGACGCCGAAGCCACGTCGCGGTTCCGTGCGCCGTTCAGCCGGCTTCGCGCCGGTCAGGTCGACGCCATCCTCCAGAAGATCAGCCGCAACGAGCGCGCGCCCGAGACCCCGCTCGAGACCTTCTTCGTGATGGCCAAGCAGGCGACCATCCGCGGCTATTACACGTCGAAGATCGGCATCCACGAGGAATTGCGGTACAAGGGCAATCAATTCCTCCGCGAGTTCGTCGGCTGCCAGACAGAAGAGGGCAAGGACTGCCCGCACTGCGGGCAGAAACACCTTTGAGAGTTGAGGCTTCAGACCTTCGGACGTCGCGACCGGAGACACAGGTGACAGATCAGACTTCAGACTTCAGACTTCAGACTTCAGACTTCAGACTTCAGACTTCGGACTTGACATGATGCAAACTGATCCCACCCTCAACGTCAATCTGACCCGCGCACTGGAGGAGTCGGCGCGGCTCGCCGACTCGATCAAGCCGGGCACCGATCGCTGGGACGTCATCGTCGTCGGCAGCGGGGCGGCGGGAGGGATGGCGGGGTTCCAGCTTGCGATGGCCGGCGTCAAGGTGCTGCTGCTCGAGGCCGGCCGCATGATCGACGTTCGCACCGAGTACCGGACGATGGAGTGGCCCTATGCGTCGATGCGCCGGAACCGGTTGCCCCCCGGCGAGCGCCCGATCGATGTCGCTGAGTACAGCTTTCTCGATCGCCCGTACGGATCCAACCCCGCGTTCGAGAAGCACAAGAAGGTGATGTCGTACGCGGGCAACCGGTTCACACGCAACTGGGTGGTGGACGAGCGTCAGCATCCGACGACCGGGACGCCGTACGCGTGGGTGCGCTCGCGCATCCTCGGCGGGAAGACGAACTTCTGGGGCCGCGGCGCCTTGCGGTACGGGCCGCTGCAGTTCAACGCCGCAAGCCGGGACGGCTTCGACGTCGACTGGCCGATCTCGTACGACGACGTGAAGCCGTATTACGACAAGGTCGACGTGCTGCTCGGATGCTCCGGAACGAACGAAGGACTGATGCAGGTGCCCGACGGCGTGTTTCAGCGGCCGTCGAAGCTCAATTGCGTCGAGGTGGCGTTCAAGCGCGCCATCGCGAAGATGGGGCGCCACTACATTCCAGGCCGGGCGGGCGTCACGACCGACGGCGTCCTGAACAACAAGTACCGCGCGCGCTGCGCCGGACGCGGCCGGTGCGGGCGCGGATGCGACATCCAGGCGGCGTTTCACTCGCCGACCGCTCTGATCTATCCGGCGCGCGACAGCGGCCACCTGACGGTGCGGCCGTACTCGATCGTCTCCGAAGTACTGCTGGGCGCGGCGTCGAATCG
>Ga0066695_10001054_pt1 | contig 10292 bp, 9 predicted proteins | sample GraSoiAngelo_144_FD_66452 | JGI IMG/M metagenome (GOLD analysis project Ga0066695, IMG submission 66452) | Grasslands soil microbial communities from the Angelo Coastal Reserve, California, USA - 14_1009_02_40cm | ecosystem: Environmental > Terrestrial > Soil > Grasslands | place: USA...
GATCTCGTCTGGCGGACGCTCATTTCGTAGCAGCGCCGCCGTGCGACTCGAGCCGGATCACCGGGATGCGCCGACCCGCTGATGGACGAACTGGCCGATCGCGGCCACCACGGCTTCCTGCTGCGCGGCGGTCAGCTCTCCATAAATGGGGATCGCGAGGCTCTCGTCAGCCGCCCGCTCGGCGTGCGGAAAATCACCGCGGCGATGGCCGAGATCCGCGAAGCACGGCTGCAGATGGAACGGCACGGGATAGTAGATCTCGGTCCCGATGCCGAGGCCGTCCATGTGCCGCTTGAGCGCGTCGCGCTCCGACGTGCGTATGACGAACTGGTTGAAGATGTGACGGCGATCCGGCGGCTCGATCGGCAAGGCGATGGCGCCCTCCAGACCCGACTCGCGAAACAACCTGCGGTAGCGCGCGGCGTTCCGCCGCCGTCCTTCGGTCCACGCCTCGAGGTGCGGCGCCTTGACTCGAAGCACCGCGGCTTGCAGCGCGTCCATGCGGAAATTCCCGCCGACCAGATGATGGAAGTACTTCGGCTGCATCCCGTGCGTCCGCAGCAGCCGCGCCCGCGCCGCGAGCGCTTCGTCTTCCGTCGTCAACAGACCCGCGTCCCCGAACGCGCCGAGGTTCTTGCTGGGAAAGAACGAAAAGCAGCCGAAAACCCCGATGCCACCGAGCGGACGCGACTTATAGGTGGAGCCGATCGCCTGCGCCGCGTCCTCGATCACCGGAATGCGGGCGCGGACCGCGACGTCCATAATCGGATCGAGATCGGCGCTCAGGCCGAACAGGTGCACCGGCAGGATCGCTTTCGTCCTCGGCGTGATCGCGTTGATGGCCTGCACCGGATCGATGTTGAAGGTCGCGGGATCGATGTCGACCAACACAGGCCGCGCGCCGAGGCGGACGATCGCGCCGGCCGTCGCGAAAAACGAATACGTCGTTGTGACGACCTCGTCGCCGGCCTTGATGTCGAGCGCCATCAGCGCGAGGAGGAGCGCGTCGGTGCCGGACGAAACGGCGATCGCGTGGCGGACGCCCAGCATGGCGGCCAGCTCGCGCTCGAGGGCGTCAATCTCGGGGCCCATGATGAACCGCTGGCTGTCGCACACGCGGGTCATCGCGGCGAGCAGCGCCTCGCGCAATGGGCGGTACTGCGCATCGAGATCGAGCAGGGGTACGCGCATGGTCCGGATATTCTACAGGCCGGCGGCTACGCGCGTGCGAAGGCCGCGGCGGTCGCGGCGAGTTGTTGCCGCACCTGTGCCTCGATCCATTCGTACGTACGCGCCAAGCCGGCCTCGAGCGAAATCCGAGGCTCCCAACCGAGCACCTCGCGCAGCCTCGTGTTGTCGGAGTTGCGGCCGCGCACACCCTGCGGACCGGGGACGTGCTGCTTCGCGAGCGTCACGCCGGCCGTCGCGCAGACGAGGTCGGCCAGTTGATTGATCGTCACGAGGCGGTCCTGGCCGAGATTGAGCGGGTCGTGATAACCGGACGTCATCAGCCGAACGAGGCCGTCGAGGCAGTCGTCGATGTAGCAGAACGATCGCGTCTGCTCGCCGTCGCCCCAGATCTCGATCTCGCTCTGCCCCGTCAGCTTCGCGATCGCGACCTTGCGGCACATCGCGGCCGGCGCTTTCTCGCGCCCGCCGTCCCACGTGCCGAGCGGACCGAAGATGTTATGCAAGCGGACGATGCGCGTCGCGAGGCCGTGGTCCTCGCGGTAGTGCATGCAGAGCCGCTCGGTGATGAGCTTCTCCCAGCCGTACGCATCTTGCGGCTGCGCCGGATACGCGTCCTCTTCCTTGAGCGCCGTCACGGCGGCGGCGGTCTGTTTGTATTCAGGGTAGACGCACGCAGACGAAGTGTAGAGATAGCGGGCCACGCCGTTCTGGCGCGCGGCCTCGAGCGTGTTGAGGTTGATCAACGCGTTGTTGTGCTGGATCGTCGCGTGATTCGAAGAGATGTACCCCATGCCCCCCATGTCCGCCGCGAGCGCGTACACATCGTCGACGCCGCGGGTCGCCTCCCGCGCGTGCTCGGGATCGCGCAGGTCGCGGACCTGGAAGTCGTCGGCGTCGCTCGGCGCATAGTCGGGATGCTTCAGGTCCACGCCGCGGACCCAGTGGCCCTGCTTCCGGAAGTAGCTCGCGAGGTGATGACCGATGAAGCCGCCGGCGCCGGTCACGAGGATTCTCCGAGGGGTCGTCATACGGTCTTCTTCAGTGACACGTCTTCGAGATCCGGCCTGGCGGCGATGGGCATGCGCCAGCCCGTGCCGAAGGCGCGATCGGTCACCTTCAGGCCCGGGGCGGCCTGTTTGCGTTTGAATTCCGCGAGCCGCACCAGCCGTAGAACCTGACGGACCGTTGCCGGGTCGAACCCGGCCGCGACGATTTCGCCGGCCGGCTGATGCTGCTCGATGTGGCGGTGCAGGATGTCGTCGAGCACGTCGTAGGGCGGCAGCGAATCCTGGTCCGTCTGGTTCGGCCGCAGTTCGGCGGACGGCGCCTTCGTCAGGATCGGCTCCGGGATGATCGCGCGCCGGTTCGTCCCGTTCAGCCATCGCGAGACCCGGTACACCATCGTCTTCGGCACGTCGGCAATGACGGCGAGGCCGCCCGACATGTCGCCGTAGAGCGTGCAGTAGCCGACGGAGAGCTCCGATTTGTTACCGGTGGTCAGCAGGAGCGCGCCGCGCTTGTTCGAGAGCGCCATCAGCAGGTTCCCGCGGATGCGTGCCTGGATGTTTTCTTCGGTGACGTCGCGAACGGTTCCGGCGAACGCCTCGTGGAGTGTGTCGTCCATCGCACGCATCGCCGGCTCGATCGGCAGCGTCAGGGTTTCGATGCCGAGGTTCCGTGCGAGCGCCAGCGAATCGTCGATGCTCCCGCAGCTCGAGTACGGCGACGGCATCAGCACCCCGAGGACGCGCGCGGGCCCGATGGCGTCGGCGGCCACGGCGGCGGTGAGCGCCGAGTCGACACCACCCGAGAGCCCGAGCACGGCGCTCGTGAAGCCGCACTTGCGGACGTAGTCCCGGGTGCCCAGCACCAGCGCGCGCCACACTTCGGATTCGGCAACCACGTCCGACGGCGGCGCAATCGGTGATGCCCGATCGATGTCGCAGATCACGACGTCCGATTCGAACGACCGGCCGCGCGCAGTCGCGGCGCCTTCCGCGTCGAACGCGCAGCTCCGGCCATCGAAGACGAGATCATCGTTGCCGCCGAACTGATTCACGTAGACCACAGGCACCCGGTGCTTGCGCGCCATGCTGCTGAGCATCGTTTCACGGCGCAGATGCTTGCCGACCGAGAACGGCGACGCCGACAGGTTAACGACGGCCTGCGCGCCGGCCCGCAGCAGCTCCTCGATTGGGTCGTGGTGGTAGCGGCGGCGCTTCCAGAAATCGCGATCGTTCCAGACGTCCTCACAGACGCTGACGCCGAGACGCCGGCCGCCGAGCTCGAGGATCTGCGGGCCGCGGTAGGGCTCGAAGTACCGGTCCTCGTCGAAGACATCGTAGGTAGGCAGCAGCGCCTTGCGAAAGCGCTGGTCCGGCCGGCCGCCGCCGAGCAGCGCCGCCGTGTTGAAGAGCGGCCGCCCCTCGTCTCCCGGATTCGGCTCGGGCAACCCGACGAGCACCGGCGGCAGGTCCTTCAGCTCGTGAGCCAGATCCGCGAGCACGTCCCAGCTGCGCCGCACGAAGCCATCGTCGAGCAGCAGGTCGCGCGGCAGGTATCCCACCAGCGCGAGCTCGGGCGTGACGGCCAGATCGGCGCCGTCGCGCCCGGCCTGACGCACGGCGTCCGCGATGAGGCGGGCGTTGCCGGCGAGATCGCCGACGGTGGGATTGATCTGCAGGAGCGCGATCTTCATGCGATATTCACATCGCCGGTTTCCATGATTTCACGGGCTCTCGCTTAGCTATCGAGGCGAGGACGTTTGAGGGCAAGCGACAGGACTTCAAACAGCAGGGCAGTTGACGGACGCGTTCAGGGATTGAACACCAGAACGGCCTGTGTGTCAACCTCAGGATCAGGCCAGGTTCCGCCGACTTTCGTCAGGACTTCACTCGCAGGCCGTCGACGGTCCGCGCGACGAACGGTCAGCGTTCGAAGACCGCGAAATACGCAGAGCCGTTCGGCTCGCGGATCGGCGTCAGGTTGCGCAGCGGGCCCGCGGACAGGAACGGCTGCTGCGATGCCGCCTCCGTTCGCGCGAGGATCGAGCTCCCCGTGGGCACCTTGTGTACGTTGATCGTCTTCGGATCGAAGTACACCGTATGGGCCTGCAGATCCTGGCGCCGCTCTTTGACGAGATACAGCGGCCAATACCAGTCGAGCCACTGAATGTCGGTGCCCAGATAGACGGGCCTGCCGGCGCCTGGAGGGTTGCGCCGCATGAGCTCCTCGAGCCCGCCGCGAATGTTGCCCTCGAACCAGTAGCCGGATAGCAGGCGGTACTCGTTCATATAGTCGCGGTAGAAAGAGCGGAACTGCAGCGGAACCGCGAGAAGGAGCGCCAACGCGGCCGCCTGCCGCGCGCGCCCACCACCCAGCATCCAGGCCAGCCCTGCACTGGCGATCAGTGCCGCGAACGGCATGATCACGAGCGCGCGGTTGATCTTCACCTCCGCCACCAGTACCGCCGCGATGGGCGCAAGAAAGAATCCGAGCAACAGCGTCTCGATCATCGGCGTCCGACGCGCCAAGAGCACCGCGTAAATGCCGAACGGCAGGAGCAGTGCCAGCGCCAACGGGAATACGCCGGCGTGCCGCGTCCCGTTGATGTAGCTCGTATCGCCGGCGAAAAAGAGAAACGAAGGGTTGAAGAACTCGTAGTAAACGTCGGTTCGCGCCGTCACCCCCGTGCGGCTGAGCATCTCTTTCAACCCCTGTAGCGTGCTCAAGTGCCGGGAATCATAGAGGCTATACATCCGCAGGTGGTCCGCATACTGCGTGGGGTGTGACAGCAGCCACGGCACGAGCGGTATCAGCGGCCATGCAAAGCCGGCGATCGCCACGAGAAACGGCCGCGGCGTCATTCCATACCTTCGGTACAGGACGATGAATGTCACGAGCAGATACGCCGGCATCAACACGACCGACGCGAGATATGTATAGACGCCGACGCCGAGCAGGCTCCCACCGGCGAACAACGCGCCGGCGCGTTGCCGATCGCAGAAGGCGATCAGGCACAGGAGCCACCCGAGGACAAACGGCAGCACGTAGATGTGATCGGTCGCCAGACGGCTGTGAATGAAGTGCGCAGGCGTCAGCGCGAGCAGCGCGGCCGCGGTCGCCCCCTGCAGCCTGCTCGCGAACAACCGCCGCGCCACGAAATACACCAGCACGACATCCAACGTGCCGATGACAGCGCTCGGCGTGCGGATGATCGACTCCGACACACCGAACACCTTGAGGAAGAGAGCCATGGAATAGATACCGATCGGCGTGTCCCAGAAGTTGCCGCCGATGTAGAAGTACAGCGGCAGCAGGTGCCCGTTCACGTCTCGTGCGGTGGTCGCGATGGCGTGGGCGCACAGCGCGTAGATCGCCTCGTCGTGCGCGAGATAGATCGGCGAATAGCCGAGTCGCGTCCCGTACAACAGGAACACCGGCACGGCGATGCACGCCGCTATGCCGACGACCCTCGCTCCCGCCGCGAGTCGCCGACAATCGCTGATATGGGTCAAGACACGAATCATACTGCTCAGGGCCTGAAGGGTTCCCCATGACGCCCGTTCGTCTGCATTGCGGCGTCGCGGATAATCGGTCAGAATCTCGCCACTCAGGCGCTGTGCTCCCATTCCTCGTCGGGCTCGCATCGGTCGGCTTGATGTACCTCCTCGGCGCATGGATGTTCGCCAGCTCCCGATTCGGGATCGTCACCGCCGGCATCTTCGCACTGACGCCCCTGATCTGGCGGCAAGTCCAGGACGCACCCGCCTCGCTGTATCCCTTGCCGTTCGTGCTCGGATGGCTGTGGGCCGTCGCTCATTTCAGGGACGGGCGCGCGCCATGGTGGGCCGCGGTCGCCGGCGGGCTCCTCGGGCTGGGCGTGTACAGCTCGCGCGCCTCGGCAGTCATGATGCCGCTCTATTTGGTCCTGACGATCGCCGTCTTCGCTCCCGCGCGAGCAGCCTCACCCGTCCAACTCGCCGTGTTCGTTGGAGCGTTTTCGGTGGCGGCCGGACCCTTCGCGCTGTCCCTGTTCCTTCATCCCGAGGACTTCCGGCGCGTGGTCACGGCGTACCACCTGTATGACGCCCATCGCTTCAGTGTGCTGCAAGGCGTGCACGAGATGGTCAGTTGGGTCGGGCTGACCGCCCGCTCGGAGACGTACTACGACTACTTCAAGCCATCATTTCTCTTTCTGACAGGCCGCGTTCTGTTCTTTCCTTGCGTCGTGCTGCTTCCAGCCGGGTTGTACCGAATCCTGATCAGCGAATCGACCCCGCTCGCGCGCCTGTCCCTGGCCGGCTTTCTCACGGCGCCTTTCGCCGCTTCGCTCACGACCGAGCGGCCAACGCCCGGACGTATCCTGTTCATCACGACATTTGCCGCGATTGTCTCGAGCCACGGCGTCCAACAGCTGCGGTCGTTGCGGAAGCCCCGGGCGTCGTAGTTTCCGTTCCAGCCGCCACGTGAGAACGCGACGGAGAACATCCGGTATCATGCCGCGCGGGATGTTTCCGGCGGCGACTGAGCAGAAAGGCACCGGCGCGCACGGGTTGATCGCGTACTGGCCCGTGGCCTTGGCGGCAGGGCTACGGCTCGCGGTCTGGCTGATGCTGCCAGCCAACCGGTTCGCGTGCGACGAGCAGAGCTACTATCGACAGGCACAGCCCTCCTGACGTCGGGCGAGCGGCACCTCTTCTGGCCGCCCATGACCGGCTGGCTGGTCGCCGGCGCGGAGTGGATTTTCAAGAATCGATCCCTTGCGGATCCTGGGCGCCGTCGTCCTGGCCGCCCGGCCGGCCAGGGCATTGGCTCATCTGCGGCAGCCTCACCGGGTTTTGGCAGGAATCGGTGCGTTCCTCGTGTGTGGCTGGCTCGCCTGGATCATCTTCGCGGTGTCCTCGCGACTCGCGATGCGGAATTTGTGAAGAGCGCGACTGAAAGGGCGCGACGCCGCAGTTCATCTCCGAAGGACTTCGACGAACGGCGGGCGATCAACCGTGGTGATGACCGGGCGGGCACATGGCCACGCGCGCCCGATCCTTTACACGGCGGTGGGCACTGCGGCAATCACCCGTCCGGACAGCCGGACGATGTTCGGCGCGGTGTACCCCCGCAGCGCGTTGCGGGTGTCGACGATCGGCGCGCCGCTCTCGACCACCGCTTTCCACTCGAAACTCGAGTGGTCGGTGCAAATCACGATGGCGTCGGGCTTGCCGCGCATCGCCTCGGCGTCCGGGACGGCCTTCAGGACGTGGCCCGCGAGCTTCAGCGTCGGCACGTACGGGTCGGTGTAGGACACGACCGCGCCGCGGCGCGTCAGGAGCTCGAGGATGTCGAGCGCGGGCGATTCACGCATGTCGCTGACGTCCTTCTTGTACGCCACGCCGTAGAGATGAATCCGGGACCCGTTGATCGGCTTGCGCGCGTTGTTCAGCGTGTCGGCCACGCGTTCGACGACGTAGTCGGGCATGGAGGAATTGACCTGGCCGGCCAGCTCGATGAAGCGGCACTCGAACCCGTTCTGACGCGCTTTCCACGACAGGTAGAACGGATCGATCGGGATGCAGTGGCCGCCGAGGCCCGGGCCCGGATAAAACGGCATGAAGCCGAACGGCTTGGTCTTCGCCGCTTCGATCACTTCCCACACGTCGATGTCCAGCTTGTGGCACATCATCGCGAGCTCGTTCACGAGGCCGATGTTGACGGCACGGAACGTGTTCTCGAGCAGCTTCACCATCTCGGCGACGCGCGTCGAGGTGACCGGCACGACGGTCGACACAATCTGCGAATAGAGCAGCGTGGCCGCCTCGGTGCTGGACGGCCCGTGGCCGCCGACGATCTTGGGGATGTTCCGCGTCAGATACGTGGGGTTGCCCGGATCGACCCGCTCGGGTGAGAACGCAAGGAAGAAATCGCGGTCGGCCTTCAGGCCGCCCGCGGTCAGCATGGGCAGCGCCACTTCGTCGGTCGTGCCGGGATAGGTCGTCGACTCGAGGATGACGAGCTGGCCCGGCTTCAGCGCCGCGGCGACGCCTTCGAGCGCCTGCACGACGTACGAGAGGTCGGGATCCTTCGTCTTGCGCAGCGGCGTCGGGACGCAGATGTCGGCGATGTCCATCTCCGAGAGCTTCGTCACGTCGGTCGTCGCGCGCAGGCGTCCGGCCGTCACCGCCTCGGCGAGCTCGTCGGTCGGCACGTCGGGGATGTAGCTGCGGCCGGCGTTGATCTCGGCGACCTTCGAGGCGTCGACGTCGAAGCCGGTGACGTCGAACCCGGCGCGCGCGAACTCGACGGCCAGCGGCAGCCCGACGTAGCCGAGGCCGATGACTCCGACGCGCGCCTGTTTGTTGCGAATGCGGGTGAGAAGCGTGGCGATGTGTGTTGTGCTCATGGGTGGAAACCGTCAGGTCCGCGATGGGCGGACGATCGGCCCTTACAGTGTGGACAACCTGTCGACCAGCCGGGGCGCGGCGGCCACGCGCTCGAGGTCGGCATCGACCATCATGGTGACGAGCCCTGTGAAATCGACGGTCGGTGCCCATCCGAGCTGGCTGCGCGCCTTGGTGCTGTCGCCGATGAGCTGCTCGACCTCGGCCGGACGAATCAGCCTCGGATCGAGCCCGACGTACTTCCGCCAATCGAGGCCGGCGTGGCCGAAGGCGACCTCGACGAGGTCGCGAACCGAATGCGAGATGCCCGTGGCGACGACGAAATCGTCCGCATGAGGCTGCTGAAGCATCAGCCACATCGCCCTGACGTAATCGGCGGCATAGCCCCAGTCGCGGTGCGTATCCAGGTTGCCGAGCGACAGCGCATCGGCGAGCCCGAGCTTGATGCGCGCGACGGCGTCGGTGACCTTGCGCGTCACGAACTCGAGACCCCGCCGCGGCGACTCATGATTGAACAACATGCCCGAGACGGCGTACAGGTCGTAGCTCTCGCGATAGTTCACCGTGATGTAGTGCGCGAAGGCCTTCGACACGCCGTACGGGCTGCGCGGATAGAACGGCGTCAGCTCGGTCTGCGGCACCTCGCGGACCTTCCCGAACATCTCGCTGGACGAGGCCTGATAGAGACGGATCTTCGGATTCACCTGCCGGATGGCTTCGAGCACGCGCGTCACGCCCTGCGCGTTGAATTCGCCCGTGAGCATCGGCTGATCCCATGACGCCGGCACGAACGACATCGCGGCCAGGTTGTAGAGCTCGTCAGGCTGCTCCTCGTCGACGAGCCGGATCAGCGACAACTGATCGAGCAGATCGGCGGGACGCAACCGGATACGGTCGAGCACATTCTGGATGCGCCAGTAATTCGGCGAGCTCGAGCGGCGGACGACGCCGACGACGTCGTAGCCCTTCGAGAGCAACAGCTCGGCGAGATAGGATCCGTCCTGCCCGGTAATCCCGGTGATAATGGCCCGTTTGGACATTCAATCGGTTCGAGCGTTGGCATGGCGCGCGCCTGAGTGACACGCACAACCGCATGATTTTATGAGCTTCCCGGCAGACAGGTCAAGAAGCGCAGATGAGCATGATCCGGAGTAGCGCGGCCGGAAAATCGAATCAGTGACGGACGGCGCGCGGCATTTTGCGGCCGCGGAGTCCGCGGCATAACATGGAATCGGCATGCCTCTCACCGACGCGGAGCGATTCGAGCGCGAGCGGCTCGACGCCGGCAGTTTCGAGGGTCCGGCGAGAGCATCGAGCGGCGGCTGCGCGAGTACACGCCGATCTTCGCCGGCGCCGCCGGTGTGGTCGATCTCGGCTGCGCCCGCGGCGAGTTTCTCACGGCGCTCAGGGACGCCGGTATCCCGGCGCGTGGCATCGACGCGAACGCGGAGATGGCCGCCGTCGCGCGCGAGCGTGGCCTGGACGTCGCGCACGGCGATGCGCTGGCGTTCCTGGAGTCGCTGCCCGACGAGTCGGTCGGCGGCCTGATGGCGGCGCAGGTCGTCGAGCATATGCGCTCCGGCGAGCCGGCGGCGCGCGCGCTCGTCGGCCTCGCGCACACGCTGAACACAAACGCCGCCATTCTCAACAACCTGCTCTTCTCTCATCTCGACTACGCCGCTATCGGCTACCGGAGCTGACGTGAAG
>Ga0066695_10001061_pt1 | contig 10279 bp, 7 predicted proteins | sample GraSoiAngelo_144_FD_66452 | JGI IMG/M metagenome (GOLD analysis project Ga0066695, IMG submission 66452) | Grasslands soil microbial communities from the Angelo Coastal Reserve, California, USA - 14_1009_02_40cm | ecosystem: Environmental > Terrestrial > Soil > Grasslands | place: USA...
CGCGCGTCTGGCCCGGCGGATCGGCTCTCGGAAGCCGATCGTCGCGGTCAAGAGCGGGCGGAGTCCCGCCGGCATCCGGGCCGCGGCCTCGCATACGGCTGCGATCGTCGCATCGGACACTGCCCTGGACGCGCTGTTCCGGCAGAACGGTGTGATCCGCACGGACACCCTGGAGGAGATGCTCGACGTCGCCGCGATCCTCGCGCACCAGCCCGCGCCCACGGGGAACCGGGTGGGCATCATCACGAACGCCGGCGGTCTCGCGGTGCAATGCGCCGACGCGGCCGAGGCGCGGGGGCTCACGGTGCCGCGCTTCTCCGAGGAGACCTCGGCGGAGCTGGCTCGGGCACTTCCTCCCGAAGCGTCCACGGAGGATCCGGTCGACATGATCGCCTCGGCCGGCGGGGCCGAGTACGCGGAAGCGATCCGGGTCGTGGCGCGCTCGGGCGAGGTCGACGCCCTGGTCGTCATCTACATCCCACCGATGGCATCGCAGGCCCCGGACGTCGCCCGGCATATCGCGGAGGCTGTCGGTTCGCTCGACGGCACGATCCCGGTCATCACCGCGTTCATGAGCGCACGCGGCGTGCCGGACGAGCTCAGGGCCGGCTCCGTCGGCATCCCCTCGTTCGCCTTCCCGGAGCAAGCGGCGATCGCGCTCGCGCATACCGCGGTGTACGGGCGATGGAGGAACCGACCCGAGGGAACGGTCGTGGCGTTCGAAGACGTTCGTGCCGACGAGGCCGCGGGCGTCCTGTCGGCTGCTCTGGGGAGAGGTGGCGAGTGGTTGGAACCCGAGGACGTCGAGCGTCTGCTGCGCTGCTACGGGATCCGGACCCCGGCGACAGAGCGGGCCGCCTCCCCCGCCGTGGCGGGGGAGGCGGCCCGCCAACTGGGAGGGTGGGTCGTCCTCAAGGCGATCGGCCCGGTGCACAAGACGGACGTGGGAGGCGTGCGACTGCACCTGTTCGGCGCCGACGAGGTGACGGCCGAGGCCGCTGCGATGGCGCGACGGTTGGATGAAGCGGGTGAGCGCCTCGAAGGGTTCCGCGTCCAGGAGGAGATCGAGGGAGGCGTCGAGATGCTCGTCGGCGTTGCGGTCGACCCGCGGTTCGGTCCGGTCGTTGCCTGCGGCGCCGGAGGGATCGAGGCGGAGCTGCTGAACGATGTCTCCGTTCGCGTGTCGCCCCTCACGGACCTCGATGCCGGAGAGATGATCCGCTCACTCGCGACGTATCCGCGTCTGGACGGCTACCGCGGCGCTCCGATGGCGGATGTGGCCGCGCTCGAGGAGCTGGTGCTGCGGGTGAGCGCGATGGCGGAGATGCATCCGGAGATCGTCGAGATGGACTGCAACCCCGTGAAGGTCCTCCAACGCGGGGCGGTGGTCGTCGATGCTCGTGTCCGGATCGAACGGGTTCGATCCGGAAACGACCGCTGAGATCCTGACATCGGTTCCTGATGCACACGGTCACCATCCACGCTCGGGCCGCGGCGAGCCTCCGGACGATCGCGGGGACCGATGCCGGCGGTCGTTACGAACAGCGTCTCGCCGCGGCTCGTGAGGTCCTCCAAGGCCGGTCCGTCTGGCACGTCAACTCGACGTCCGCGGGCGGTGGCGTCGCGGAGCTGCTCCGGTCCTGCTTGGGATACCTCGTGGACGATGGGATCGACACGCGCTGGATGGTGATCGACGGTGACCCCGAGTTCTTCACGATCACGAAGCGGATCCATAACCGGCTCCACGGTGTGCTCGGCGACGGCGGTCCGCTGGGCGACCCCGAGCGCCGGCATTACGACGATGTCACCCGCTCCAACGCGATCGACATCCGTCGATCGGTACGAGCGGGTGACGTCGTCGTGGTCCACGATCCGCAGCCACTGGGGCTCGTCCCGGTCCTCCGATCGCTCGGCGCGACCGTCATCTGGACGTGCCACATCGGAGCGGATACGCCGAGCCCGCTCGTCCGCTCCGCGTGGGACTTCCTCGTGCCCGACGCTCGTGCGGCACAGGCGATCACGTTCACGAGAGCGGCGTACGCGTGGGACGGTCTGGAAGCCGATCGCGTCCACGTGCTCCCACCGTGCATCGATCATGGATCCCCGAAGAACGTCGCGATCGACCCGGAGCGGACGTTCGCGATCCTTCGCGCGGCCGGACTCATCTCGGGTCTTGGCGATTGCGGGGACGCGACCTTCGCGCGGAGCGACGGTACGCAGGGGCGCGTGTCCCACCGAGCGCAGATGACCCAGGAGGCGCCGCCGCCGTCAGACGTGCCCGTGGTCGTCCAGGTATCCCGCTGGGATGCCCTCAAGGACCCCCTCGGGGTGATCCGGGGGTTCTTCGACGAGCCGAGTATCACCGGTTCGCATCTGATGCTCGCGGGACCCATGCCCGGGACGGTCGTGGACGACCCGGAGGCCGCGACGGTGCTGGCGGAGGTGCACGAACTGTGGGAGAGCCTGCCGGCCCCGCACCGCGGTCGCGTGCACATCGCGAACCTGCCCACGGACGATGCGGAGGAGAACGCGACGATCGTGAACGCGCTCCAGCGCCATGCCGACGTGGTCGTCCAGAAGAGCCTCGCGGAAGGGTTCGGGTTAACAGTCACCGAGGCCATGTGGAAGGGGCGCGCAGTCGTCGCCGGCCGGGTCGGGGGCATCCGGGACCAGATCGAGGACGGTGTGAGCGGGATCCTGGTGGATCCGCGCGATCTGACGGCGTTCGGGAACGCGATCGGATCGCTGCTGGCGGATCCTTCGCTGGCTTCGGGTCTCGGAGCGGCGGCGGAGCACCGTGTTCGGGAACGCTATCTCGCCCCCCAGTACCTCGGCGCGTATCTCCAGCTGTTCGCCGAGCTCGCCTGAGCACCCCGCGAGGCAGGCGGCGCGACCATCATCCGGCGACCGTTACCGAGATGGTGTGGTCGCCGGTCGCGCCGTTCGGCGCCGGATCGGCCGGGGCCGCGGTCTGCGTCGCGCCCGTGTCGTCCGTGGCCCGCACCGCGAGCGTGTGATCGCCCGGTGTCGCGTCCCAGACGAAGACCCATTGCCGCCAGGTATCGATCGTGTCCTGGGCGGCCAGCCGAGCGGGCTGCCAGGCGCCGTCGACGCTCACCTCCACGCGTGAGATCCCCCGATGCTGTGCCCACGCGATCCCCGCGACCGTGACACGACCGGCGACGACGGTCGCGGACTGCTTGGGCGTGTCGATCCGCGACTCGGTCTTGATCGGCGCCTGCTGCGCCCAGCCGCGGCGGACCCAGTAGGCGTCGTAGGCGCCGAAGGTCGTGAGCTCGATATCGACGAGCCACTTCGTCGCCGACACGTAGCCGTATAACCCGGGGACGATCATCCGGACGGGGAATCCGTGTTCGAGCGGGAGCGGTTCACCGTTCATGGCGACCGCGAGCATCGCGTCGCGACCGTCCATGACGACGGCCGTCGGCGTCCCCACGGTGAACCCATCGACGGATCGGGAGACGATCTGATCGGCCCCGGAGGACACACCGGCCTCCCGGAGCAGGTCGGCGAGCGGCGCGCCGATCCAGCGCGCATTGCCGATGTAACGACCGCCGACCGGGTTCGAGACACACGTGAGCGTCAGGTCACGCTCGATCAACGGCCGCGACAGCAGGGTCGGGTAGTCGAGCGACAGCTCGTTGCGAACCATCCCATGGACCCGCAGCGTCCATCCCTCGGCCGTGACCGAGGGGACCAGCAGCGCCGTATCCACCCGGTAGAAGCGGTCGTTCGGTGTGATGAACGGCCCGACGTCGGGGATATGCAGGTCGGCGCCCGCCGGCGGGAGCGGAGCGACGTCGGCGGGCGCCGGGATCCGGACGGCCGCACGAGACGCGCCGGCTTCCGCCCTGCGCAGCAGGAACCGGCCTGCCAGTCCCGAGACCGCCGCGAGCCCGGCCGCACCGGTGCCGGCGAGGAGGAATCGCCGCCGATCGAACGACGGCGGAAGCCTCCCTCCGGTCTCGCCAGCCGAGACCGGCGTGGCGAGCCCCGCCGCGTGGCGGAGCCGCGAGAACGTCCCGAGCCCCGCAACGGTGGCCAGGATCGACGGGACGGCGCCTCCGATGCCGCTCTCGGGTCGACCGATCGCCGCGGCGGCGCCCAGTGCCCCGAGGGCGACCAGGGCGATGACGCCGACCCTCGGCCGCTGCAGCGCGATGACGCCGACGACGATCGCCACGATCGCCACGACCAAGCCGATCCCGCCAACGAGGACTGCCTTGTCGTTCGTCCCGAACGTCCGGATCGCGTAGCTCTTCAACCATTCGGGCGAGGCATCGATCGCCGTGCTCCCGACCGCGATCACGGGGCTCGACGTTCCGCCGACGAGGCCGGCCGTCAGGTGTCCGACGCCTACGGCGACCGCCGCCGACAGGAGCCCGATCGCCCCGCCGACGACCCTTGAGTGAACCTCCCGTCCTTCGGGGGTGGGTCCTGCCGCCGGGCGCGGTTCCGTCGACGTGTTGAGTGTCACCGAACCCACCGTACGCGCTCCGGCTCCGAACGTTACGCGTACCGTCCCGGCGAGCTTCCTTATCCTGGGGCAGAGCCGCGGCGTCACCGGGCGCCGGGATGGGGAGGGTCGAAGCAACGTGACCAGCGAGCAGCCCATCGGTGTCCTCGTGATGGCCTACGGGACCGCGGCCGGCGCCGAGGACATCGAGCGGTACTACACCGACATCCGAGGAGGGCGGCCACCGTCGCGTGAGCACCTGGCGGAGCTTCGGTCGCGCTACGCGGCGATCGGCGATCGGTTCCCGCTGCTCGAGATCACGCGGGCGCAGGCCGCGGGCCTCGAGGCCGCGCTCAACCGGGACGATGTCGGGAGGTTCCGGTGCTACCTGGGGATGAAGCACTCGCCGCCCTGGATCGCCGATACGGTCGCCCAGATGCGCGCCGACGGGATCGAACGCGCGGTCGGGATCGTCATGGCCCCACACTGGTCGGCCATGTCGATCCCCACCTACGCGGAACGCGTCGAGGCCGCGGTCGCCGCCAACGGCGGCCCGTGGTTCTCCTTCATCCGGAACTACCACGATCATCCGGCGCTGATCGAGATGCTGGCCGATCGGGTTCGGGCCGCGCTCCTCGAGCTGCCGGCCGACGCACGGAGGGGCGCGACGGTCGTCTTCTCGGCGCACAGCCTTCCCGTCCGGAACGAAGAGGACGGATCGAGCCGGTGCCTCCGCTGCCACGCCGCGGTCTGCGCGCCCGGATGCCGTTACGACGCCGAGCTCCGCGAGACGGCCGACCTCGTCGCTCGGAACGTGGGACTCGATCGCTACACCACCGCGTGGCAGAGCGCGGGACGTACGGCGGACCCGTGGTGGGGCCCGCCGATCGAAGCGCTGATCAGGGACCTCGGCGGAAGCGGGGCCCCGGCCGTCGTCGTGTGCTCGGTCGGGTTCGTCGCGGACCACCTCGAGATCCTCTACGACCTGGACATCGAAGCGCGCACGATCGCCGAGGAGTGTGGGATGGCGTTCGCGAGAACGGAGATGCCGAACGCGGACCCGGCGTTCACCGCCATGCTCGCGGACGTCGTCCGCCGGCACCTGGCCGAGCGAGAAGCAGCGATCCCATGAGCCGACGCGTGGTCGTCGTGGGCGCCGGCATCACCGGGCTCACCGTCGCCTATCGGATGCTTCGGTCGCCCTACACCGTCGAGGTGCTCGTCGTCGAGACCGATCGTGAGCCGGGCGGCGTGATCAGATCGGTTCGGGTGGGAGATCTGGATCTGGAGGCGGGACCGGATGCGCTCTTGGTTCGGAAGCCCTGGGCACTGGATCTGTGCTACGAGCTTGGACTCGAGGGCGAGCTGGTGCCGCAAGGCGCCACCGCGTCGCAGGTCCTCACGCCACGCGGGTTGCTGCCGGTTCCGTCCGGTCGGCTCGGGATCCCGGCCTCGGCCACCGGACTGGTGCGATGGAAGGGCATGCCCGTCGCCGCTCGACTGCGCGCGATGGCGGAACCGCTGGTCCCGCGCCGGCACAGCGAACGGGACACGTCGGTCGCGGCGCTCCTGCGACGGCGGCTCGGTCGCGGGGCGACTGAGGCCCTCGTCGCCCCGCTGCTCGCGGGGATCTATGCGGGAGACATCGATCGCCTGAGCGTCGAAGCCGCCTTCCCCGAGCTGGCGCTGTGGGAGCGGGAGCTGGGGAGCCTTCGCGCGGGCGCCCGCGCGAAGGCGGTACCGGTGCGGCGGGTCCCCGCCGGTCCGACGACCCCCTTCGCAACCATCCGCGGCGGTCTCCATCGTCTCCCCGCCGCGCTAGCCGAGGCGCTCGAACCCGGCACGCTCCGCTTCGGCGCCACCGTGGTCAAGCTCGGACGTGAGGAACGAGGCCCCTACCGCGTGGCGACCGACGACGGCGACGACCTCCCGGCCGACGCCGTCGTCCTCGCAACGCCCGCGTCCGTCTCGGCTGAGCTCCTGGCGGAGGTCGCACCACGAGCCGCCCAGCTGATCCGCCAGATCTCGGCCGCCTCGACCGCGATCGCGCTGTTCGTGTATCCGAAGGGCACGAACCGTCGGCTCCCCGAGGCCGCGGGGTTCGTGACCCGGCGAGGGGCGCTGCCGATCACGGCGGCAACCGCGATCTCGAAGAAGTGGCCCCGGCAGGCGTTCGGTTCCCGCGCGGTGGTTCGGGCGTACGTCGGGGGAGACGGTCTCGAGCATGAGCTCGATCGTTCCGACGACGAGATCCTCTCGTCCGCGCGGGACGCGCTCGCGGGTGTCTATAGGCTGACGGCCGAACCGGAGCACGCAGCCCTCGTTCGCTGGCCGGGCTCGATGCCGCAGTACGCGGTGGGTCACCTCGAGCGCCTGGGCGCGATCGAAGCGGCGCTGCCCCCGGGCCTCTACGTCGCCGGCGGCGCTTACCGGGGGGCCGGCATCCCCGATCGCGTCCGCGAGGCCGGAGCGGTCGCCGATCGCGTCGTTCGGCAGGACTAAGCTGCCGCCCGTGCGGCTCGTGACCTGGAACGTCAATTCGATCAAGCAGCGACTCCCACGCGTCCTGGCCATGATCCAGCGCCACGAACCGGACGTCGTATGCCTGCAGGAGACCAAGGTCGAGGACCCGCTGTTCCCCACGATGGAGCTCGTCGCCGCGGGGTACGAGTGCGCGACGTTCGGTCAGCGCGCGTACAACGGGGTCGCGATCCTGTCCCGGGTGGGCCTGAAGGACGTCCGCTCCGGCTTCGAGGGCGACCCGATCCCCGGCCAGGCCAGGGTCCTCTCGGCGCAGACCGGTGACCTCCGGGTGGTCTGCGCGTACGTGGTGAACGGCCAGGCGGTCGGCACGCCCGCGTACGAGACGAAGCTCGCGTGGCTCGACGCGTTCCGTACGTGGGTCGCGGAGACCTTCGATCCGGCGGATCCGCTCGTGATCTGTGGGGACCTCAACATCGCGCCCGACGATCGCGATGTGTGGGATCCCGTGCTCTGGCGTGGCTCGATCCTCGCCAGCGAGCCGGAACGCGCCGCCGTGCGCTCATTGGAGGCGTGGGGTCTCACAGACCTCGGACGCGCCGCCGCCGGCGATGTGTCCGGCCCGTTCACGTTCTGGGACTACACCGCGGGTGCGTTCCACAAGGGATGGGGTTTGCGGATCGACCTCGCCCTGGGCACCGCGCCGGTGGCCGACCGGCTCGAGTCGGTCGCGGTCGACCGCGACGAGCGAAAGCCCACGTACGGCGAAGGGAAGCCCTCCGATCACGCACCGCTCATCGTGACGCTCGTCTGAAGCATCGACGCCGGTCAGGCGATGAACCGTCGATCCAGATCCGCGAGTCGTTGGGCGAGCGTGTCCAGGAGGCGAACGGCGATCCTCGGCTCGTCCAACAGGATCGTTCGCAGGTCGGCGCCGGACAGCGTGAGAACCTCCATGGGGGTCTCGGCCACGACGCTCGCCGAGCGTGGAGCCGTCGTCAGGATGGCCATCTCGCCGAACGAATCGCCGGGGCCGGCGCGTCCGATCGTCCTCCCGCGCCGAACGATCCTGGCCCGGCCTTCCACGACGATGTAGAAGATGCGCCCGGGGACGCCTTCCTTCACCAGCTCGTCGCCGGGGTCGAACGTTCGCGCTCCGCTCACCTTCGCGATCCTCCGGAGCTCCGTCTTGGCGAGACCCTCGAAGAGCGGCGCTTCCGCGAGCAGCGCCAGGCGTCCCGCTGAACGCGCCCGACGGTCGTGACCACCGACGCGACCGGTGGGTTTGTGCGTCCACGGGATACGGGGCTCGGTCATCGCTACACCATCTTCTCGGGGACGACGGCCTCATCGTATTCGGCCTCCGTCAGGTAGCCGAGCGAGAGCGCCGCTTCCTTCAGCGTCGTCCCCTCGTTGTGTGCCTTCTTCGCGATCTCGGCCGCCTTGTCGTAACCGATCTTCATCGTGAGCGGCGTCACGAGCATGAGCGAACGGTGGACCAGGTCCTCGATCCGAGCGCGGTCGGCCTCGAGACCTTCGACGCAGAACTCCCGGAAGTCCCGGGACGCGTCGGCCAACAGGACCGTCGAGTGCAGAAGGTTCTTGATCATGACCGGGTTGAAGACGTTGAGCTCGAAGTTGCCCTGCGACCCCGCGATCGTGATGGTGGTGTCGTTCCCCATCACCTGCGTGGCGACCATCGTCATCGCCTCCGACTGGGTCGGGTTGACCTTGCCCGGCATGATGGAGGAGCCGGGTTCGTTCTCGGGGAGGCGAAGCTCGCCGATCCCCGCACGCGGCCCCGAACCGAGCCACCGGATGTCGTTCGCGATCTTCATCAGCGACGCGGCAAGAGTCGCGAGCGCACCGCTCATGAAGACGATCGCGTCGTGCGCGGCGAGCGCCGCGAACAGGTTCGGAGCCTGGACGAAGGGCAGGCCCGTGAGGGTGGCGATCTTCGCTGCACACCGCTGCCCGAACCCGTCGGGAGCGTTGAGTCCGGTCCCGACAGCCGTGCCACCGATCGGGAGCTCGTACAGACCGGGAAGGGCGGACTCGATCCGACCGACGTCCGCCTCGAGTTGCGCCGCGTACCCGGAGAACTCCTGACCGAGCGTCAGCGGGACCGCGTCTTGCAGGTGCGTACGTCCGATCTTCACGATGTCGGAGAACGAGCCCGCTTTCGCATCGAGGGCGTCGCGGAGGCCGTGAACGCTCGGCAGCAACCGTTCGACGATCAGGGTCGCACCGGCGATGTGCATCGCCGTGGGGAAGGTGTCGTTCGATGACTGCGACAGGTTGACGTGATCGTTCGGATGGATCGGCGTCTTCGAGCCGAGCTCGCCGCCCAGCAGCTCGATCGCGCGGTTCGCGATGACCTCGTTCGCGTTCATGTTCGTCTGCGTGCCCGAGCCTGTCTGCCAGACGTAGAGCGGGAAGTGGTCGTCGAGCGAGCCCGCAGCCACCTCTTCCGCCGCCGCGATGATCGGCGCGCCAAGCGCCGGATGGAGGAGGCCGAGCTCCATATTGACCTGCGCGACAGCCTCCTTCAGGATCCCCATCGCGTGGATCACTTCGCGGGGCATCCGGTCGGCATCGGGCCAGCCGATCGAGAAGTGTTGGAGCGAGCGCTGGGTCTGCGCCCCCCAGTACCGGGTCGCGTCCACCTCGATGGGGCCGAAGGGGTCGGTCTCGATCCGATGCTCGGTCATGCCAGGAGCATCGTAGCGGGACGAAGCGTCGGTCCCGGGCTCGCCCTCCGGATCGGTCCCGCGCCGATAGGCTGGTGGATCGTGGACGTGGCGCGGGCAACGGACGGGGTCTTCGAGCGTGGCGACGCCGGGAGGTTCACCGGCGAGGTCTGGCTTCGTGGCACCATCACCGTGTCCGACGGAACCAACATCGGTGTGGTCCACTTCTCGCCTGCAGCACGGACCCATTGGCATCGCCATCCCGGTGGGCAGTTCCTCGTCTGCGTCACGGGTCGTGGGCGGGTGCGGACGAGAGGGGAGCGCGGACACCTGTTCGAGCCGGGTGACGTGATCCATGTCGGCTCGGGCGAGTGGCATTTCCATGGCGGAGGTCCGGAGTCTCCTCTCGTGCATGTTGCCGTGAACGGCGCCGGAACGCCCGAGTGGGGCGAGCCCGTCACGGACGCCGAGTACGACGAGGGCTTCTGATCCGGCACGGATCCGGGTCCGGCATGGAGGCAGCCACTCCGTAACGTGCCTATGCTCTGACACGCGGGGCGGTAGCTCAGTCGGTTAGAGCAGGGGACTCATAATCCTCCGGTCGCAGGTTCAAGTCCTGCCCGCCCCACCG
>Ga0066695_10001066_pt1 | contig 10262 bp, 8 predicted proteins | sample GraSoiAngelo_144_FD_66452 | JGI IMG/M metagenome (GOLD analysis project Ga0066695, IMG submission 66452) | Grasslands soil microbial communities from the Angelo Coastal Reserve, California, USA - 14_1009_02_40cm | ecosystem: Environmental > Terrestrial > Soil > Grasslands | place: USA...
AAAACTAAACGGAAGCCGCGCGCCTCGCGGCCCGCTCCGAGGGAATCCGAAGAATCGCAGATTCGGCTTCTGCAGAGACCGTGATAGACGGATCGAACACCTTTGCCAGAATCTCGATGCCCGTGACCAGCCGCGGTCCCGGACGCGAAAAATAGCTGCTCGCTTCGAGCGCATAGACCCGGTTGTTTTGCACCGCCGGAATCGCGTTCCACTGGTCGGGCAAAGCGAGCGACTCGTATTCCTGGCGCGCCTGCTTCCCCGAGTAGCCGCAGGGGGCAACCAGCAAGAAGTCAGGTTTAGCTTCGACAACATCCTGCAGATGAACCCGGAAAGACGGCTTTCGGGCACCGCCAATCGCATCTTCCCCGCCGGCGCATCGGATCATCTCGGGCACCCAGTGGCCGCCGACGTAAATGGGTTCGAGCCATTCGAGAAAGGCCACGCGCGGGCGGCGCCCCGAAGGATTCAACTGTCTCCCCAAGATTCCCTGGCGCTTGCCGATTTCCGCCACAAGAGCCTCGGCTTGCAAACCTCGGCAAGCTGCCTCGCCAACCAGCAGAATGTCGCGCCACACATCGCCCAGATCCCGGGGGTTGAGAGTAAGCACTTCCGGGCGCCGGTCAAAGCGCGTCAAGGCCGTGGCGAGATCGTCGGGCGAAGCGGCGCAAACATGACACAAGTCCTGGGTGATGATTAGGTCAGGATGAAGTTTCTCGAGCTTCTCGACGTCCACGGAGTACAAACTTTCGCCGCGGGAAACATATTCGCGAACCAGCCGATCGATTTCGACCGGAGAAGCTCCCTGCGGCAAGCGCGAGTGAATCACTACGGGCTTGCTACGGGCCTGCGCAGGAAAATCGCATTCATGGCTGACGCCGACGATCTCACGGTCCAGACCCAGCGCGAACAAAATTTCCGTCGCCGACGGTAGCAAAGAAACGATGCGCATAGCGTACCCCAACCCCGGCACAATCCAGTGACCGAAAGAACTTTCACGCAAAGCCGGGCTACTTGTAAAGATAGTATTTGCGCCGAACCTGGTCAAACGACCGAAGCGCGTCCGACCAACTCGAGACAATTTCGTCCGGACTAACGCCGTCTTTTATTTGCCGGACGGTCTCGGCATTCCCGAGGAGCCCCACGAGCTTGTCGGTGTCAAAGTCTTTTGGATAAAGCTTCTGGAGAATCTCGGCGATTTCCAGCCCGAGACGCATGGAACGCACCACAAAACGATCCGTCACACGGATGGACACACCACTCGATCGCTCGCCGCTATGGGGCCCGCCAACGGGAATGAAGGACTTCGATTCAAAATGCAGACCCGGCAGATGGCGCTCGCCGAGCGCTGCGGCGACGGCCTCCCCGTCCATCCAGGGAGCGCCGAACTCTTCAAACGGCGCTTGCGTGCCGCGGCCAACGGAAACGCCGGAAGCCTGCAAAACTTCAATCCCCGGATAAAGAATCGAACCTTTCGTCGTGCGCAGCGCCGGCGAAGGAGGAACCCAGTTGATGCCGGTGCTTTCAAAAAAGTAATTGCGGTGCCAGTTCCGCATGGCGATCACGTGCAGCTCGGCGCCGATGTGATTCTCAGCGTTGAAGAATTGGGCCAGCTCGCCAATGGTCAAACCGTAGCGCACCGGAATGGGAAAGTACGCCACGAAGCTGGTTTTGTCAGGATCGAGCATCGGCCCTTCCACGATCTCTCCGCCCAAAGGATTGGGACGATCCAAAACAAAAAACGGAATTTGGCGTTTGGCCGCTTCTTCCATGCAGTAGGCCATGGTGACCGTGTAGGTGTAGAAACGCACGCCAGCGTCCTGAATATCGAAGACCAGCGCGTCGACGCCCTGCAGCATTTCATCGGTTGGACGGCGCGCATCGCCGTACAAGCTGTAAATCGAAAGGCCCGTCGTGGGATCTTTCGAGGACGCCACGTTTTCGTTGGCGCGGCCGGCGAGCCCGTGCTCGGGGCTGAACAGCGCGACGAGTTGCAAGCCCGCTGCCCGAGCTAGCAGGTCGATGTTGCTGCGGCCCAGCGCATCGAAACCCGTATGATTGGTAATCAGCCCGATGTGTTTGCCGCGGAGCGGGGCAAACTTTTCCGCCTCAAGAACGTCGAGCCCGGTCTGCACCCGAGCAGCGTGACCGGAGCGTTTGGAGGAAGACCGCCTGGGGAAAGCGGAAGGCGCAAGCAAAGCAACCAATAGAGTGAATCGAGCGAGTCCGGTGAGCGCGCGGTTCGTCGAGGTCAAAATGGTCCCCCTCAGTCCAGAGAATAGAATGATATTCTGGAACACGCCAACCGCGGCTGCGTTGAGAGCACGGAATGCGTGTGCTATGAATAAATGCAGACTGCGGGCTGCGCGGGGGATTGTAACTGATGGAAGGACGCCGTGTCCGCTTTGTGTTCTTAATTCCCGTCTTATTGCTCACCTTTATGGCCCAAAAAACACGCAGCCAAAAAAACAATCCAGCCGAGGAAAAAGTCGCGGCAGCACAAAGCGGCAGCAAAAGCAGGGCAAAGAGCCTGTCGCCCGCGGCGAGCGCCTGGGTGGAATCCACGCTCGGCAAAATGACCGTGGACGAAAAGATTGGGCAGCTTCTGTTCACCACGTACCACGGAGGTTTTACCGCTACCGACTCACCCGCCTATCAACAACTCTTGCATGATGTGCAGGATCTGCATGTTGGTGGATTCATTGTCATCACGCACGGCTCGCCGCTCGGCATCGTAAAGAGCCAGGCATATCCGACGGCGGTGCTGGCAAACCAGTTACAGACCAAATCCAAGCTTCCCCTGCTGATCGGCGCGGATTTCGAGCGCGGAACGGCGATGCGCTACGACGAAGGCACGTCCTTTCCCACGGCCATGGCCGTGGCGGCGGGCGGCAATCCAAAAGATGCCTACACCATGGGAAAGATCACCGCATCGGAAGCACGCGCAACCGGCGTCCACTGGGTTTATGCCCCGGATTCAGACGTAAACAACAACCCGGCCAATCCCATCATTAATACGAGATCGTTCGGAGAAAATCCGCAGCGCGTCGGGGAGTTTGTGTCCGCGTTCGTAAAGGGCGTCGCGGACGGCAGTGCACTGGCCACGGCCAAGCATTTCCCGGGGCACGGCGACACTGCGGCGGATTCCCACATCGACCTGGCGGTGATTTCGGCGAGCCGCGAACGTTTGGAACACCTGGAGCTGGTGCCGTTTCGCGCGGCGATTGCGGCCGGAGCGGACACCGTCATGACCGGCCATCTCTCCGTTCCCGCGCTCGAGCCCGATCCGAACACGCCGGCGACGCTCTCGCCAAAAATTCTCGAGGGTCTCTTGCGGAAAGAACTCCGTTTCCAAGGGCTCATCGTTACCGACGCGATGGACATGGGAGGGATCACGGTACGGTATGCGCCGGGAGAAGCGGCGGTCCGTGCGGTGGTTGCAGGAGTGGATTGCTTGCTGATGCCGCCGGTTCCGGACGCGGCCTTTGAAGCACTCGAAGGCGCAGTGAAGTCGGGGCGGATTTCGAAGCGGCGGTTGGATGAATCGGTGCGGCGTATTTTGCAGGCGAAAGCGCGGCTGGGCCTGAACAAAAACCGGCTAGTGGATGTGAACGTGCTGAATCACAAATTCGGCAGCGTCGCCTGGCAGCAGCAAGCCCAGGAGATTTCCGATCGCGGCGTAACGTTGCTGCGAGACAAGCCCCATCGTCTGCCGCTCGACGGCACGAAGCCTTCGCGGGCGCTACTGCTCGCGTTTTATGCGGATCCGGAACCCTATCCCGGAGAAGATCTCGAGCGCGAACTGCGCTCGCGCTTTGATTCCCTGACCACGCTGCGGGCGGACACGCGCTTTGTCAATGCCAGCACTTTGAAGCTGCCTTCCCCGGACGCTTATGATGTCGCGATTGTCGCGTTCTTTGTGCGCGTGAGCGATCGTAAGGGAAATGTGGACGTGCCGCCGGAACAAGTCGGGCTCGCGGAACAAATCTACAAAACGGGCAAGCCCGTGATTACCGTGGCATTCGGGAGCCCGTACTTGATCGAAGGATTCCCGCAAGCGGAAACGTGGTTGGCGGCGTTTGGCATCAGCGATGTCGCGCAGATTTCCCTAGCGCGCGCGTTGTTTGGAGAAATTCCGGTGCGCGGGCATTTGCCGGTGACCGTGCCCGGAGTGAACTTGCAGGCAGGATTCGGGATCGCCGTGCCGGCAAATCCAATGGCCCTGCAGCCGATGGATGTACGCGAGGATGGGCAACTGCGGCCCGCGTACGAAGCGGTCGAGAGAGCAGTGAAGGACAAGGCGTTTCCGGGAGCAACGCTTGCGGTGGGATTCCGCGGAAAGGTGGCGGTTCACGCGTTTGGGAAACTGAGCTATGACGCAAAGTCACGGGCGGTCCTGCCGACGACGATGTACGACATTGCGTCACTGACAAAAGTCGTGGTGACCACAACGCTAGTGGCCAAACTAGCCGAAGGCGATTTCGCGGTGCCCCTGGACCTAGAGGCGAAGATCGAGCGGTATCTTCCCGAATGGGCAGGCGGGCCGCAACCGGAATGGCGGCATCGCGTGACGGTGCGGCATTTGTTGACGCACACTTCAGGGTTGCCGCCGTTCAAGGAATACTGGCGAAGTTCGCAAGGCAAGCAAGATACGCTGACCAAGATTTTTACCGAGCCGCTCGAATATGAGCCGGGAAGCAAAGAAGTTTATTCAGACCTGGGAATTATTTTGATGGCGGAGATCATCGAGCGATTGACGGGAAGAAAGCTCGATGACTTGGCGAACAGTTTTGTTTTTTCGCCCCTAGGAATGAGGAACTCGATGTACAAACCGCCAAAAAAAATATGGCCGACGATTGCGCCGACGGAAATCGATAACCAGTACCGACACCGGCTCATGCAAGGCGAAGTGCACGACGAAAATGCTTATGCGATTGGCGGCGTGTCAGGGCACGCGGGAGTCTTCAGCACGGCGCCGGATCTCGCGGCGTTTTGCCAGATGCTGCTCAACGGTGGCGTTTACGCACATCAGAGGATTTTGCGGCGTGCGACCGTGACGCTATTCACCACGCCGCAACGGCTCTCGGGCGGGACGCGCACGCTGGGCTGGGCCGTGCCGACTCCGGGCGGGCTCGCCGGACATTATTTTTCAGAGCATAGTTTCGGACACACGGGCTTCACGGGAACTTCCATCTGGGTCGATCCCGACCGGCAACTGTTTGTGGTCTTTCTGACAAATCGCGTGCACCCGACACGCGAGAATCAAAAGATTCAACAAGTGCGGCGGGATGTGCACGACGCGGTGATGCAGGCGCTGGGACTCGCAACGACGGCAGCACATTGAAGTTAGAAGTTGGCTCCTCGAGGGCCCGAGGCGCGAAATATGGGGACGCTACTCGAAGACCTCAGACATTCCATAAGGCAGCTTGTCAACAGGCCGGGACTCACGCTGACGGCGTTAGTTTCACTGGTACTTGGTATTGGAGCCACAACGGCGGTGTTCAGCGTCATCTATGCGGCGCTGATCAACCCATATCCCTTCGTCGGGGCGGATCGGATTGTGCGGCTTACGATTCAAAGCAAGGCGGGCCAGGGAGACTGGGCCAATCTGAATGGGCCGCAAATCCAGCAAGTGCGGCAACTGGGCATTATCGAAAGCCTGCTGGCCATGGATTACCACCCGATGATCTTGACCGGCCACGAGCTTCCGGAGAACGTCAACGCGATCGGCCTGATCTCGAACGGCTTCACCGACTTGGGAGTCCCGCCAGTACTCGGGCGGGGACTCTTGCCCTCCGACGCGGTCGACGGGCAGGACCCGCAAGCGGTAACGGTGTTGTCGTACCAGTTCTGGCAGACTCACTTCCTCTCGGACCCGGATGTAGTGGGAAAGACAATCCAACTGGATCGCAAGAACTACTTGATTGTGGGAGTTGCCGCGCCACGATTCCGCTGGTACAGCGCCGATGTGTACCTGCCACTGAAACTCACGCAAGACCCAGGACGCATGTTCATCATCAATCTGCGCCTGCGGAAGGGGGTAACGCACGAACAGGCGGACGCGGCGCTCGAACCTTTGCTGGACCAATTCGCCAAAGAAATGCCCAACCACTTTCCCGAGCACTTCCGAGTGCGCGTGGAGGGATTGAACGAGTGGGTGGTGAGGAGCATCAGCGGAACATTGTATCTGCTGTTCGGCGGCGTCGCCCTGCTGCTGGCGATCGGGTGCGGGAACGTGTCCATTTTATTGCTGGCGCGGGGCACGGCCCGGCAGCCTGAGTTGGCGGTGCGCGCAGCCATCGGGGCGGGGCGCGGCCGCATCATGCGACAGCTGCTCACGGAGTCGCTGCTGCAGGCCGCGATCGGCGCAGGCCTGGGTGTGCTTGCATCGTACGGGATCTTGACGGGTATTCGGGTACTACTGCCTCCCTACGCGTTCGCCCCGGAAGTGGTGATCCGCATCAATATTCCGGTACTCCTCTTCAGCATTGGAGTGGGACTTGCAACCGGGGTTCTCTTTGGATTGTGGCCGGCGTTGCAACTGTCGCGAACCCCTGCAGGGCAACTCATGGGGTCGAACGTGCGCCGTTTCACCGGAAGCGTCGCCGGACGCAGAGCGAACGGCGTGCTGATCGCTGGTCAGGTTGCGCTGACGCTGTTGTTGCTGGCGGGAGCGGGGGCAGCGATGGAGGCTTTTGTCGGGCTGATGCATAGGCCGCTGGGGTACGATCCGCATAACGTGATGTCCGTAGGAATACCGCTTCACGACGGCGCCTTCACGACATGGGCCTCGCGAGCCGCCTATTTCGAGCAACTGCGGGCGAAGGTAGCCGAGACGCCCGGAGTCACCATGGCGGCGATTTCAAGCAATGCCACCCCTCCGCGGAACGGATGGAATTCGCGTTTTGAGATTCTAGGCAAACCCGCAGCGGAAGAACAGTTGGGGTCCATCAATCTGGTGAGCCCGGGCTATTTCGCAGAGTTGCGCATTGCGCTTCTCGAAGGGCGCATATGGACCGATACGGAAAACCATGACGGGGCCCACCTCGCGGTCATCAACCGAACCTTGGCGCGGCGTTATTTTCCGCAGGGCGATGCCGTCGGACACTCCCTGAAGTTGCCGGGAATTGAAGACAATCCCCCGACGATCCTCTCTGCGCAGAAGATAGCCGACGCGTGGCTAGCGATTGTCGGCGTGGTGGAAGATGCGCGGAACGCCGGGCTTAGGGACCCCAGCAGGCCCGCGGTCTATGTACCCTATACGCTCAGCATGAGTCGCGGAATGCAGATTCTGGTGAGATCCGAGGTGCCGCCGCTAACACTGTTGCACGCGGTACAGGAACAGCTAGCCCGGGTCAACCCGGAGCAGCAGACCTACAGCATCGTCAGGGACCTCGAAACCTGGATCACGGATGCGCCGGAATGGCAGCAGGAGCATCTGGCGGCATGGATTTTTGGGATTCTGGCATGGCTCGGACTCGCTTTGGCTGCGCTGGGATTGTATAGCGTAGTGTCCTACGTCGTGGCGCAACGCACCAACGAGTTTGGAATTCGCATGGCGCTCGGGGCACAGCCCGGGCAGGTCATGAGGATGGTATTTGCGTCGACGGTCGTAAGCGTCGGAAGCGGGATTGCGGCTGGACTTGCGCTTACGTTGGCGATGAACAGGGTTGTCGAGAGTCGGGCGGGTGGAAACGTGCGGGACCCGATGATTCTGGTCGGGGGAACGTTCTTATTGAGCCTTGCGGCCATGATTGCTTGCGCCATACCAGCGCGGCACGCTGCTAGAGTGGACCCGATGGTAGCGTTAAGGTTCGAGTGAAGCGGGTGAAGCAAGATGAGTTCAACCGGCAAGCCGTAGAAAGCCGGAAGTGTTTCGACAGGTCAATTAGTTTGGCGTTTTCGCCGTGTTCTCGTTAAGAAGTGTTTGGATTTCGCGCTCGAAGGCTGCTTTGTCGACCATGCCGGGATGCACGTCGGCGATCTTGCCGTGGCGATCGATGAGCAAGGTTATCGGCATTCCCTTGTCAACGCCGAATTGCTTTGCGGATTCGAAGGTTCCCATGACGATGCGGTAATTGATCTTGTGCTCGCGCAGGTAGGGCGTGACCGATTTCCAACCGTCGTCGAGCGAGGCCCCGACAACGGTCAAGCCGGTCTTCTTGTATTTGTTCTGAAACTCCATGAACCAGGGGATTTCTTCCTTGCAGCCTTCGCACCAGGTGGCCCAAAAATCGAGTAAGACAACGCGGCCTTTGTACGCGGAGAGATCGACCGACGCGCCGTTCGAATCACTGAGAGCGACCTCGGGAAGGGGCTTTCGGGATGCGGCAGGCGTGAGATCCGCCGGAGCGCTGGTGGTTAGGGCCAAGGATGTGGCCAGCAAAGTGATCAGCGCAACGATGTGACGCAGCATGTGCAAGAACCTCCTACTTGTCCGTCCAATTGAAATCATGTTCGTGACAACCTTTTCTCAAGGCCAATCTAATCTCTCGAACGATGACACCGCCGAGAACAATCGCCAGCTGATTGATGAGCTGCATGATCGGGAATGGCCACGAATAAGCGAACCGGGACCAATGCCCGGAAGCGTCGAAAAAAAGCAGGCCAATCGACGCACCACCGAGGAAGCTGAGCGCCGTCGTGGCAATCACCTCCCTTTGCCTGGCAAAGGCTGCGACCAAGCAACCCAAGAGGATCGACTGGATGTCGCCGGCGATGGGAAAACCGTAGGTCAGAAACGAGATATAGAAATCATAGTGGAGGTTGGAGTACGGCCGCTGGGTGCGCAAAATCGCAACAATCACGCCCTCAGGGAGCCCGGTGCTGAACCACTGCAGAAGGAAACCCGCGAGCACAAGACCAGCGAGCGGCCAGGGCGCATTACGGACCCCGGCGCCGGCAAGTTGCGCAATGGTTTTCAAGCTCTGACGCCAATACCACCGGCGGGCGGAGGCAGCTGCCGATTTCGAGGCGATGTCAGAAAATTCTTCCTCGAGATCACCAAGTATCGATTCCGCCTGGTCAGCGGAACCGAATAGAGAGACAAGCCAAGCGGCAATCGAGGGTGGCCGAGTATGCGGAGCCGGCCGTCTCATAAACGGCTCCCGAGCAGGTCGAGTCCCTCGGCGAGACTCCGGATTGCGCGGTGCGTGCGATGGATTGCCGAGACTCCTGGCGCGGTGACGCGGAAGAATCGTTTCGACCTCCCGCCCCGTTCCGGCGTGGGATCCCCAGGGCGAGACTGCACGTAGCCTTTTGCTTCCAGCCGATCGAGAGTGGCATAGATGGCGCCGATCGAAACTTCTCGCTTCGTGCGAACCTCGATCTCGCGGCGAACGGTGACGCCGTAGGCTTGGTCATCCAGACGCAGAACCGCGAGAAGCACGATGTGTTCGAATTCGCCAAGATAGTCGCGGTTGGACATTACCTCTACAATATAGAGGAAATTGACCTGCGTCAAGCACGGAAGACCAGGAAGACTCTGGTTGAGTCCGGGCCGCAAATCGATAGAGCCATTCTTGTCGATGGCGTGAGAAAGGGGAGGAGTCAATCATCTGCTTGTTAGCTGGAGCGAATTTACGGACCTCAGTGGCGTGAGGGGCCGGGGTGCTTTTGGGCCAAAAAGTCGAAAGAAAAGCGTCTCTATTCGACGATCCTTTGCTGAAGATGCAAGGCTGCTTGGGAAAGATCGGAGGGGCGGCCGAGGTCGCGCCAGTAGTATTCGTCGGCGCGGAAGGCGAGGATTTTCTGGCCCTCGGCGGCGAGACGGAGATAGACATCAATGATGGAGAAGGCGCCTTCCTCGTTGAGCATGTCGAGGAGGCGCGGGGAAATGACGTGAATGCCCGAGAAGGCAAGAGGAAGTGGCGGTTGGCGAATGGCGAGGGGCGGGTGGGAAGACAAAGCAGATGCCTCCATGTGCTCGGGATGACACTCCAGTGGCACGGCCGGTGCTGCTTGATCGTTTTTCGCTTGGGCTAACGCGGCGTCAGAATCCCCCGCTCGGTCCGGGATGAAGGTGTCCTGACCCGAGCTGCAGCGACCGACAAGTTGGTTTTTGTCGTCGAAGAGGAGGAGGCGGGAGGAGGCGCGGGACTGGACGGCGAGAGTGGCGAGGGCGCCGTGCTCGTTGTGGAATTGCCGCATACGGCGAAAGTCGATGGTGCTGATGACGTCGACATTGTGAAGGAGAAAGGGGTCGTCAGGACTGCCGGAAGGGGGCGCTTTCTGATCGCTCTTGGATCGCGTTGCCGCTCCAGCAT
>Ga0066695_10001072_pt1 | contig 10235 bp, 6 predicted proteins | sample GraSoiAngelo_144_FD_66452 | JGI IMG/M metagenome (GOLD analysis project Ga0066695, IMG submission 66452) | Grasslands soil microbial communities from the Angelo Coastal Reserve, California, USA - 14_1009_02_40cm | ecosystem: Environmental > Terrestrial > Soil > Grasslands | place: USA...
GCCTTGAGCAGCGTCGCCAGTTCCTGATTGAACACGAGGAACTCGCGGGTGTTGATCGCCTGCCGCTGAGGCAGGTGAAGCGAGACGCCGGCGATCGCATGCTTCGGCTGCAGCGAAAGGACGTACAGGCCCTTCTCCTCGAGCTCGTGGCGCAGCCGCGCCTCGGTCTCGGCGGCGTACACGCCTTCGACGATTTCCCCGTTGGGCGACGCGAGCCGGCAGCGGAACTCCACAGTGCGGTCGATGCCTCCGTAGCCAGAGATCAGCCTTCAATTGTATAACTTCAGCACGATCCCCTTGAAGGTTAGACCGTGCAGCTCAGCGAAAGGCTGGGTGGGGTTGCGCGGTTGGGCTATCTCGCTGCGAGCCGCAGAATCCGCGAGACGTAGTTCTGCGTCTCCGGATACGGCGGAATGCCGTGGAACTTCTCCACTGCGGCCTCTCCCGCATTGTAGGCGGCGAGCGCCAGCGCGGGCGTGAACCACCGCTCCAATAGCGACTTGAGATGCCTGATCCCGCCCTCGATGTTCGACGCCGGATCGTACGGATCGGCGACCGCGTACTGGCGCGCCGTGGCCGGCATCAGCTGCATCAGCCCCATGGCGCCCTTCGGCGACCGCGCTCGTTCGTGATACGCCGACTCGACCTGGATCAACGCGCGGACGAGCCTGGCGTCCACCCGGTGCTCGGCCGACAACTTGTCGATGATCTCGCCGTACGGAACGGTCTCGACCGCCTCGAGGGCTGCTTCCGGCCGTTCCGCCGGCTCGACCACGGGCTCGGGATACGGTACTTCGTCGGGAGTGATTCGCGCGACGACCGACGGCTCGCACACGATCTCGCCGCCGGTTCTCAGGATGAGAACGAGGGACTCGCCTTCCGATCGGTGCGCCTTCACCGAGAGCGTGCGGCCGGTGTTGAAAAAAACAATTTCCGCTCGCGCCGGAGCGGCGCTCGCCACCAAGGACACAAAGGTTACAAAGGACACAACTCGCGCCGGGACGGCGCTCGCCACCAAGGACACAAAGGTTACAAAGGACACAAAGGACAGACGACGAGACACGAAGGATCGAACCGTCGGCTGACGGGTCTTGCCTCTGTGTCCTTCGTACCCTTTGTGTCCTCTGTGCGCGTTCGACATCATCACCTGTTTTAACGCGAGTCGACGAACGCGTGGAACACCCGGACGCCCAGCTCTCGAGGATCCTTGCTGCTCGAGCTCACGACCGCCGGCACATACGTCTTATCGACCGTAATCGTCAGTTCGGTCACATCGGCCGTGCCGAGCTGAGCCGCTTTGAGTGCAATCTTCCGCAGCTCGGGCCGCTTCGGCGTCAGCGTGAACTCGTCAACCACCTGCTCGCCAAGGCTGACCTTCACGTGCTGCGGCTGGTCGAACACACTGCCCGGATTATCCACGTCGAAGTAGAACAGGGCGTCTCGCTTCGGATTCTTGAACGACAGCGTCGCGTTTTTCTTCGTCCACTGCCATTCAACCGTCGGGTTGTGGTCCGCCACTTCTGCCGGATGCCAACCCTCTTTGAAGACGGCGAACACGTTCTCGGTCTGCGGCTGCAGCTGAATCCGCGCCACTCTATACGCGCGCTGTCCCGCGTCGTCGCCCGCAAGCGGGAGGCGCTTCTGATTCACCGTCGAGTGCAGGCCGACCTGAATCGAGGCCTCCCCAACATAGGGGTAAATCGGGATGAACACGGTCTGCGTATACTCGATCGTCTGCCCCGGCTTCCATTGGCTCGTCGGCGTCGGCGGATTGTGATCGAACGCGAAGATCAGCTCCTCGTCAGAGTCGACGACGTGGACCATGACGCGGTAGTCTTCAGCGAAATGCGCATCGTTGGCGACGACGAACTTGTACGTGATGTCGATCGGGCTGCCGAGGGGCGCTTTGTCGTGGCTGAGCCTCACGCTCGGAGTCGCCACCGGCGGCGCCGGAACTTCTTTCCGGCGGCACGCGGAGAGGATAATGGTCGAGATGGCGATTACGGCGATGCCGGGCGCAACAGCCCGGCGCGAAACACACACAATCATGGGCAAGAGATCGCGACTGATGAGGTCGAAGCGACGGTGAAGATTGGTGAGGATACATGATACCGCAGTTGCCGCATCTCACGCAATCTGCTAGAGTTCCGCGCCTGTAGGGTGATGTCTCTCGAAGCATTGGGACTCATCGAAACGCGCGGCCTCATCGGTTCGATCGAGGCGGCGGATGCCATGGTCAAGGCTGCGAACGTCACCCTGATCGGCAAGGAATACATCGGCGCCGGCTACGTAACCGTGATGGTCCGCGGCGACGTCGGCGCGGTGAAGGCGGCCACCGATGCCGGCGCGGCCGCCGCCCGCCGCGTTGGCGAGCTCATATCCGTCCACGTCATCCCGCGGCCCCATGCTGAGGTGGAACGGATCCTTCCAAAGGGTACGTAGATTGACCCAACACAGAGGACACCAAGGACACAAAGGCAAGACCGCTGTTTTCCTTAGTGTCCTTTGTACCCTTTGTGTCCTTTGTGTCTGACCGATGGCAGAGCCCGTAAGTCAGCCCCAGAGCGATCGCGATCTCGCCTCGATTGCCGAAGCCCGCGCCCTCGCGCGGCGCGCCAGGCAGGCAGGGCTCGATCTCGCCGAGCTCAGCCAGGAACGCATCGACGCGATCGTCGACGCGATGGCCGCGGCGGCGACGCCGCAGGCTGAGGCGTTCGCGCAGCTCGCCGTCGAAGAGACCGGATACGGCGTCGTCGAAGACAAAGTCCAGAAGAATCTCTTCAGCTCGCAGAAAGTCTACCGCTTCATCCGGCCGATGAAGACCGTCGGCGTTATCGCACGGGACGACGAGCGCCGCGTCGTCGAAATTGCCGAGCCGTTCGGTGTGGTGGCTGCGATCGTCCCGTCGACCAATCCGACATCGACCGCGATCTACAAGATTCTGATCTCGCTGAAAGCCCGCTGCGCCATCGTGATCAGCCCGCATCCCGCGGCCGTCAAATGCATCACGCGCGTGGCGGAGGTGATGGAGGAGGCGGCGCGTCGAGCGGGTGCGCCCGCCGGCTCCATCAACTGGATGACGACGGTCACGATCGAAGGCACTCAGGAACTGATGAAGCATCGTGACGTTGCCGTCATTCTCGCCACCGGCGGGATGGGGCTGGTTCGCGCAGCCTACAGCGCCGGCAAACCGGCGTACGGCGTCGGGCCGGGCAATGCCCCCGCGTTCATTGAACGGACGGCGAACGTCAGGAAAGCCGTTCACGACATCGTTACGGGCAAGACATTCGACAACGGCGTCCTGTGCTCGGCTGAAAACTCGGTCGTCGTCGACGAGCCGATCGCCGGGGAGGTGAAGCGCGAATTCCAGGCGCAGGGTGGGTACTTCATGAACGCGGCGGAGATCGAGGCGGTGGCGAAAGGCCTGGTGACGCCTCAACGGCTCCCCAACCCGGCCCTCGTTGGGAGGTCGGCTGTGCACATCGCCGGCAGGTGCAACATCACCGTGCCCGCCGACACTCGGGTGCTGCTCGCGCCGCTCGACGGCGTGGGACGCGACTACCCCCTGTCCATCGAAAAGCTCTGTCCCGTTCTTTCGTATTACGTGGTCAAGGACTGGCGGGAGGGCTGCGAGCGCTGCAAGCAGATCCTGCGTTACGGTGGGATGGGTCATACCATGTCCATCCACTCCCGGAACGATCAGATCATCCTCGAATTTGGTCTGCACAAGCCGGCGTACCGCATCGTCGTCAACTCGCCGACGACCCATGGGTCGGTGGGGTTGTCGACCGGGCTGGATCCGGCGATGACTCTGGGCTGCGGCGGATTTGGCGGCAACATCACGTCGGACAACATCTCGCCGCGTCACCTGCTGAACATCAAGCGCCTCGCTCACGAGTTGACGCCGATCGTGAGCCGCTGGGACCGTGCAGCCTCCCCCCACGTGCAGGTGGACGTGGAGCCGCGACCCGGCGCCGGGCCAACCGGGCAGGTCCGGGCGTACGAGTTGCCCGTGGCCCCGGCCCGCCCACCCGCCCCGACTGGTATCAGCGCGGACGCGCTGTCCCGCCGGATCGACGAATTCCTCGGGTCGCGCGGCTTCAAGCCGGGAAGCGCCGAGGACGCTCAAATTCAACCCAACGATGTAGGGCGACCCTTTCAGGGTCGCCAGCAGACGGCGCCCGACCAGCCGCCGCTTGATTTCGTCTGTGAGGAAGACGTGAGGATGGCGATTCAGGCGGGCCGGAAGCTGGTTGTCTCCGAGCGCGCGATCGTCACGCCGGCCGCCCGCGACCTCGGCGAGCAGCATCGCGTGTTCGCCGTCGCCCCGTGGCGCGGATGATACACACGTGTCTCATTACTGCTATTGTTGAACCGACTAGACTTATTGTTGACCAGGCGACCGGCGTTTGTTAAACTGCATGAGCTTGTGCGGGGGCGCCGCCCTCCCCGCGTGATGAACACGGAGCCCCCGCAGTGGGGGCGACTTGACGATGCGGACGGCAGGCAGTGGCCCGCCAGACGCTATCGCGGAGCGCCCAGAATGCTCGGATCCCGGTGGCCACGCTCGATCCTGCTCGCTCTGCTGTCTTTTTTCGCGGCTTGTGCGTCCAGTATGCGGTCGCAGGGTCCGGTCGTCACGCCGGCCCCGACAGCTCCTGCGCACGTGGCTGCAGCTGTGGCTCCGGCCACGCCGACTCCCGCGGCTCAAGCCCCTCCGTCTGAAGACCCGGTCCTCGCGCTCATAGCAACCTCCGATCGTCATTTCAAGGCCGGCCAGAAAGAGCTCGAGCAGGGCCATTTCGAAGCGGCGAAACTCGCGTTCAACCGGGCGGTCGACGTGCTGCTCGAATCGCCGTACGGCGCGCGCACGGAACCCCGCGTCCGCGACCACTTCGATCGTCTGGTCGACCGGATCAGCACCTACGAAATCCGTGCGCTATCTGCCGGCGACGGCTTCACGGAAATGAAGTACGAGCCGGCGTCGATCGACGAGCTGTTGGCCGTTTCCACGACCTTCGGAGCGCCGCCCGCGCCGCCCGGATTGATGGACGCCGTGCAATCGGATCTGCAGAAGGCCGACCACGACATTCCCATCCCGCTCAACCAGCGCGTGCTTTCCTACGTCGAGCTGTTTCAAGGCCGCCTCCACGATTTCATCGAGGAGGGCATGAAGCGCGGCAGCAAATACCTGCCGATGATTCAGAACGTGTTCCGCGCCGAGGGGTTGCCGCTCGACCTGGCGTACGTGCCTCTGGTCGAGAGCGCGTTCAAGCCGAACGCCCTCTCCCGCGTCAAGGCCAAGGGCGTCTGGCAGTTCATGACCGGCACGGCGCTCGAGAACGGCCTCCGGCGGAACTGGTATATCGACGAACGATCGGACCCCGAAAAGGCCACGGTCGCGGCCGCGAAGTACCTCCGGACGCTCGGCAAGCTCTTCGGTGGTGACTGGCATCTGGCTCTAGCCTCGTACAACGGCGGGCCGGGCCGCATGCAGCGCGCCATGAAAAGCGCCCGGCTGGACGACTTCTGGAAGCTGGCCGAGAGGCCGAAGGTTTTGCCACGCGAGACGCGGGAGTACGTGCCGATGATTCTCGCGGCCATCGTCATCGCGCGGAATCCGGCGCAGTATGGCTTCGATTTCGAGCCGGAAGAGCCCGCGACGTTCGACAAGGTAACACTGCCGGGTCCGGTCGATTTGCGGCGCGTGGCCGAGTGGACCGACACGACGATCGACCAGATTCAGGCGCTGAACCCGGAGCTGCGCCGCTGGACGACGCCGGCGAAGGACACGGACTACCAGCTGAAAGTGCCGGCTGGCACCGCCGGTATCGTCGCCTCCCGGCTGACCAATGCGCCGGCCGCAGAGCTGGCGTCGCTGAAGTTCTACACGGTGAAGCACGGCGATACGCTGCCGCTCGTCGCCAGGAAGTTGAATGTCAGCCGGGCCGACCTCGCCGAGGCCAATGATCTGAAGGTGACCGCGCGCGTGGCGGCCGGGCAGAAGCTGATCGTGCCGCGCGAGGCATCCGTGTTGATGGCGGCTCGGACCGAGCGGACGGTGCCGGCTGCCGAAGCGCGTCCGACCGTGACGCACTCAGGCCAGCTGGCCCGTGCGGCGGCGACCTCGAATCGCGTGAAGGTGATTTACGCCGTGAAGCGGGGCGACACGCTGGCGTCCCTTGCCCGGCTCTTCCAGACGACGGTCGGGTCGATCAAGACCTGGAACCCGCGGCTCGCGGGCGGGACGCTGACCGCCGGTCAGCGCCTCACCCTGTATCGCCCGGCCAATTGAGACGCGGCTGATGGCTCCGCGAGCCATCAGCCGTCAGCCATTTAACAGTCAGGCGCTTTTCTTCCCTTCCTCAACCGAAGACATCTTCGAGCGGAGCTGCTTGATGCCCTGCTCGATGCGCTCGGCGAGCTCGCGCTCGTGCTGCAGCGTGCGCAGCGTGTTGCGCGCCTCCTGCAGCGTGAACTCGAGCTGCGCAACCTTCTCCGCGACGTGATCCACGACAGCCTTCTGCTCGCCCAGCGTCTCCAGATTGATCCGCACATCGTCGAGGACGTGGACGATCGCGTTGGCTTTGGTCTGGACTTCGTCCACGAGCTTCCGCTTGCCGTCGATGGCGGCAATGCGGTCGTCGGTCTCGGTGATTCGCGACAGGAGCAGGTCGACCTGGTTCTTGAGCGTCGCGACCTCGGCAAGGTGTTCGGTGATGTGCGCCAGATCGGCCTTGCTGCGTGCGCTGATCCGATGCACGTTCTCGACTTCCGCCTTGATCACGTTCACCAGCTGTTCGCGGCTGGCGATCGCGGCGATGCTCTTGTCCAGCTCGGTTGCGAGCAGCTTGATCTCGGCGAGCCGTGACTCGACCGCCGCCAGCTTCTTCTCGCTGAACGTCATCTGCGAGCGCCGCGACTCGAGCTGCTTGAACATGTCCTCGGCGCGCGCGAGCTGATCGTCGGACGCCTGGCCCTGGCTCACCGCGTCGCGCTGCCGGCTCTGGACGCGATCGAGCTCGGCCAGCATCTCGTCCTTGAGCGTCGCCGAGCGCGCGAGCTCTTCGCCGAGCGCCTGCATCTGCCGCGACCGCTCGGCCACGTCGGTCGCCACGGCCCGGCTGGCGGCCACGAGCTCCACGTACCGCTTCTCCTGCTCGATGATCGCGGACTCGTTGAATTTCGTCCCGTCCAGACGCATCTCGGCCGCGGAGATCTCGGTTTTGAGCTTGCCGACCTCGCCGACGAGCGGCACCAGCGTGTGTTGAAGCGCGCGGATGGCTTCCAGCTGGTGCTGGGTGTTCGTCATCTGCTCCGCGAGACCATCGCACGCGGCCTTGAGCGTTTCGAGCTCCGCCCGCCGTGCCAGCTGGTGTCCGAGCTTCAGGTCGATGTCGGAGCTCAGCGTGTTCAGGCCGTCGAGCCGCCCCTCGACCTTCTCGACGAACGGCACGCGCGCGCTGACGCGGGAAATCTGCGCGTCGAGCTCGGCGACCGATTCCTGGAGCTGCGTGGCTTTCTGCGTGCCCTCCTCGACCTGCTTCAGCCTGCCGACGATCGCCTCCATCTTTGCCTCGAGCTCGGGCGCCCGCGCGGAGAACGCGGCCATCCTCTCCCCGAAGGCTTCGAGGCCGAGACGATCGGCGCCCAGCCGGTCGGCCAGCTTCGCCGCGTCGGCGTGCGACGTGTGGAGCTCCTGCATCTCCTTGCGCACGACGTCGAGGTCCTGGCGGCTCTGCCGAAGTGAATCGAGCTGCCACGTCGTCTTCTTCGCGAGGTCGTCCACCTGACCGAGCCGCTCGTTCAACGACTCGAGCGCATGCTGCTTCTTCGCCAGCTCGTCGGCCTGGGCGAAGAGCGACTCGAACCGCTTGGAGAGGCCGTCGACCTTCAGCGAGAGCTCGATCAGGTTCTTGTCCTTGGCGGAGAGCGCCTCCATGCGCGACTCGGCGTCGCCGACGCCGGTTTGCAGCGATCGGAGGCGTTCGTCAAATGCCTCGAACTCCTTTTTCCTCATGGCCAGCGCATCCACCTGCCCGCGGACCACGTCGAGCAGCACGCCGGCGTCCTTCTTCAACTTGCCGGACTCGCGCTCGGTCTCCTGCCGGAGCTTGGTGGCGTTCTCGAGCTGCGCGCTGGTTTCGGCCGCCAGCTTCTCGGTGCGCGCGAGCGTGTCGTCGGCGCGCGCCACCTGCTTCATGCCTTCGTTGAGCTTCCCGATCTGGACGTCCATCGCCCAGACCATCTCGTTGACACGGTTGGCCTGGACCACCGCGTGCTCGACCGACTGCTGCTGGCCTTCGAGCGCCTTGGCCTTGTGCGAGACGTGCTCGGCGAGCGCGTTCAGCGTCGTCAGCCGTTCTTCGGTGCTCTGGCTCAGCTCGTGGAGCCGCGCGAGCGGTCCAAGCTTGTTCTCGACTTCCTTCACCGTGGACATCGCGGCGGTGGTGTCCTCGCGCGCTTCACGGGACGTCTCGCGGATCTTGGCGTAGTCCTGCGTCAGCGTCGAGGCAAGGGATCGGATCTGATCGAGCTCGGCCTTGAGCGTGCTGGACTGCGCGAGCGACTGCTTCGCTTCGCTGTCGGCGTCGCGCAGTTGCCCGCGCAGCTCGTCGAGCGCCGCCCGCTCCTTCTTGAGCGTCTCCAGCGTGGCCTGCGTGCCAAGCGCCTGCGAGGACAAATGCTGTACCGCTTCCCGATGCTTCTGCAGCTCTCCATCCGGCCCGAGCGCCTTCTGCGTCGTCTGCTCGGCCTGGCGCGCGGATTCCTTCAACGCCTCGATGCGTCTATCAATCTCTTCCAGCTCCTTCGAGCGATCGCCGAGCGCGGCGAGATGCTTGCCGATATCGTCGAGACGCGTCGTGATCGCGGTCGCTTTCTCGGAGACGTGCTCGAGCGATTTGCTGAGCGGCGTGAGCTTGGCGCTGCGGGCGGTGAGCGCCGTCAGCATGGCGCTGATGGCGGTGCGCTCTTCGCGCGCCGTGGCAATGAGCGTCTCCAGCTCTTCTGTCTGCTTCTGGACCAGCTTGCCTTTGCCGGTGATGTTCTTGAACGCGTCCAACATATTGGTTTCGCTCCCGAGCTGGAAATGGAGTGGGGGGACGTAAAGATAATGAATAGTACAGTCAGCGTATCGGCGTTGGCGAGGAGTTTGATGAATTGTCCTTTTTGCCAGGATCTTCGCGCCCCTGCATCGCAGTTTCTGATGCCTGAGGCACGGCTTGCCTCGCTAACTGATTGAAAACACGGGGCCGGCCTCGACGCGACGGGACTTGCACAGCTGCGGCTCAGGAGAAAGCTGGAGCGCGACGCGTTCCGCCTTCGCTGAAGCTACGGCGGACCGCCGAAGCCTTGGCGGAGGCTGGTCAGCCGAGCGCCCGGTGCCTCGCGTGCTGGCATCCTTTCGTACGGCCGCGCTGTTCGGCGTCGACGCCTGTCCTGTTCACGTCGAGGTGGACGTTTCGTTCGGGCTGCCGGTGTTCACCATGGTCGGCCTGCCGGACGCGAGCGTCCGCGAGAGCCGCGACCGCGTGCGGAGCGCGATTCGCAATTCGGGTTTCGAGTTCCCGTCGCATCGCATCACCGTCAACCTCGCGCCGGCGGATGTGCGCAAGGCCGGCGCCTCTTTCGATCTGCCGATCGCGCTCGGCATCCTCGCCGCCTCGGGTGTCGTGGAGCGGCGGCATATCTCCGACTTCGTGCTGCTCGGTGAGCTCTCGCTCGATGGGTCGATTCACGCGACGCGCGGCGTGCTGCCGATCGCCGCGGCTGCGCGGCGCGACGGCCTTGCGGGCATCCTGCTCCCGGCGGGAAACGCGACCGAGGCGGCGATTGTCTCGGGCCTGGACATTTTCGCCGTGTCGTCGCTTTTCGACGCCGTTCGCGCGCTCAACGACCCGGCCGGTTTTCGATCGAGCCCGCCTGCCGCGCACGCCCTGCCTGCCCTGAATGGCCCACCCGCCCTTCCCGCTCATCCCGCCCCGCTGCCTCCCGACCTTGCCGACGTGCGCGGGCAGCTTCTCGCACGGCGCGCGCTCGAGATCGCCGCGGCCGGCGGACACAATCTGCTGCTGGTCGGTCCGCCAGGCGCCGGCAAGACGATGATGGCACGGCGCGTGGCGGGGATCCTGCCCCGTCTCGCGTTCGACGAAGCGCTCGAGGTGACCGCGGTGCATTCCGTGGCGGGTCTGCTGCAGCCGGGCGCCGGCCTGCTCGCCGAACGTCCGTTTCGC
>Ga0066695_10001075_pt1 | contig 10228 bp, 7 predicted proteins | sample GraSoiAngelo_144_FD_66452 | JGI IMG/M metagenome (GOLD analysis project Ga0066695, IMG submission 66452) | Grasslands soil microbial communities from the Angelo Coastal Reserve, California, USA - 14_1009_02_40cm | ecosystem: Environmental > Terrestrial > Soil > Grasslands | place: USA...
CTGAGCGCGTAGGTCGCGGTGTCGATGCCGCCCGCAAGAGGCCGCGCCGTCACCCGCGTCGCCAGAGGATCGAGGGCGTCGCGGAGCCGCGCGAGGTGTTCGCCGGGGAGCGGCCGCCGACGGCGCTCGGCGGTGAGCGCGGCGCTCATGCGACGACCGGCGGCTGCACGACCGGAAGCGTGTGAAGCGCGTGCGGGACCAGCAGCACGCTGGCGCGCGTGGGCCGGCCGATGTGCTCGTAAGCGATGTCGAGCGCCTCCTCGACGTCGACCGCGGCGCGCAGCTTGGCGAGGCGCACGACCTCCGGCGCTTCTGACGCGGCCACGATCACGAGACAGTGCTCGAGCGTGAGCGCGAGCATCACCGCGCGCTGTTCACCGCCTTCGAAGTGTTGCCGGGCTGCGTCGATCACCGCCGCGGGAGACTCGGCTCGCTCGAGCGCCGCGAGGAAACGCCGCTCCCCCGCTCCATCGCCGGCGCCCTCGTCGAGCTGCGCCGCGATGATGATCGCGCCACCCTCGCGCACGACGGGTGTCGGCGCGAAGCGCAGGTAGGTCGCGGCGCGTGAGGCTTGATAGAGGTTCGCGTCCTTCGGCTTACCCACGCCAGCGATCACGATGTCGTACTGCTTCGCGATCGGCCGCGTGTACAGGCGGGCCGCGACAGCGACGAGCTCGCGGAGGACATCATCAGGCGCGCCGGCGGCCACCGCGACGACACGTCCGGCGTCATCGGTGACGACGTTGAGGCAGAAGCGGAGGCCGGCGCGACGCGCGATCTCGGTGATGGTCTCGTGGAACGGGTTGCCCTCGATCTTCGCGAGGCGCACCCCGGGATCCTCAAGGAAGCGCATCCCGTGGGTCGCCGTGATCACGGGCTCGCCGCAGCAACCGATGGCGACGGTCTTGCGTCCGCCGGAGTACCCCGCGTACTGGTGCGGCTCGACGATGCCGGTCGCGACGACGACATCGGCGTCCTTCACGATCCGCTGCGTGGACCCCGGAACGCCGTACGGCGGGATCGGGCCGAGATCGGCCCACTGCGACGGATCGCGGCCATTCGAATCGACGACGCGCACGCGGTGGACGACGCCGCCGAGCTTCTCGCGCTTCTCAGCGTCGGTCGTCGCGCGGTGCAGACCCACGGCGACGATCACCATGACGCGGTCATCGGCGATGCCGCCGGCGTTCAGCTCGTCGAGGAGCGGCGGGACGAGGACGTCGTCGGGACAGTCGCGCGTGAGGTCGGTGACGGCGATGACCGCGGTGGCACCGGGCCGCACAGCAACGGCCTCGCGCGCGAGCTGTGCGAGTGACGGAGAGCCACTCGGCCGGCGCAGCGCCGCACGCGCGGCGGACGCGAGGTCCGCGACCGACGCCATCGTCCCGGACTCCACCACGTCCACGTCGAACCAGGGCTGGAGCATGAACTCCAGCTCCTCGTGGCCATACGGGACACGACGGATGCGATCTTCTTTCGGCGCCCGCTGCACCGCCCGACTCTAGCGAGCGGTACAGACGAGCACCGGCAACGCGTCAGACGATGCCGAGCAAACGCAGGATCACGAGGATGACGACAATGACCAGCAAGGTGTGGATCCAGCCGCCACCGCCGATCGGCAAGCGGCCGCGGCCGAAGTAACCGAAGACCCAGAGCAGCAAGAGCACGATGATGAGTAGCTCGATGATCCCCATGCGCACCTCCTTAAGCCGCGGCGCATTATGAGCGGCCGCTTCGCCGAGTGGGTCAGCACCGCCGATGCCGTAAGGGCGACGACGAAGAAGCTGGAGAAGAACCGGTTGCTCGGCGCGTACCTCGCGCGCCTTGAGGATGCCGACCTCGTCATCGCGGCCCGGCTGTTCGCTGGCGCCCCCTTTCCCCGCAAAGACGAGCGCGTGCTGTCGGTGGGGTGGAGCGCGCTGTCGGACGTGCTCCTCGAGCGATCTGGAAAGAGCGGGGATGACATGCGCGCGAGCTATCAGCGTCACGCCGATCTCGGCGATGTCGCGCACGACCTGATCGCAGGCTCGGCGCACGAGGGCGAGCCTCTGACACTCGCCGATGTCGCGGCCTCGTTCGATGGCATCGCCGCGGTGCGTGGAACGAACAACAAGCGCGAGCTCGTCCGCGCACTGCTGCGCCGCGCGGACTCCGGCGAGGCGCGCTACATCGTGAAGATCGTCTCGGGCGAGACGCGCATCGGCCTGCGCGAAGGCCTGCTCGTCGATGCGATCGCGAAGGGCTTCGAGCGCGACCGCGAGACCGTCGCGCGCGCGAACATGCTCACCGGCGACATCGGCGAGGCGGCGCTGCGCGCGAAGCACGGCACGCTCGGGGAGCCGACACTCGCCCACTTCAGCCCGATCGGGATGATGCTCGCGACGCCGGTGCTCGACCTCGCCGAGGTCGCGCAGCGTTTCCCGCCGCCGTACGTCGTCGAGGACAAGTACGACGGCGTGCGTGCGCAGGTGCACAAGGCGGGCGACCGCGTCGAGCTGTACTCGCGCACCTTCGACCGCGTCACGTCGCGCTATCCCGAGCTGCTCGACACGCTACGGGCGATCCCCGGCAGCTTCGTGCTGGACGCGGAGGTGCTCGCCTTCGAGGCCGACCGCGCCGTGCCGTTCACGACCTTCCAGACGCGGCTCGGGCGCAAGGACGTGACCGGGGAGGTGCGCGAGCGGCTGCCGGCCTCGCTCGTCGTCTTCGATCTCCTCGAGCGCGATGGGACAGCGCTTCTCGACCTCCCACTGACGGAGCGGCACGTCCGGCTGCGAGCCCTGCCGCTGGAGGGACCGCTCCGCCTCGCGCGCCAAACGACGCTCGACGCCACCGGTGACGACCTCGTCGCGGCACTCGACCGCGAGTTCCTCGCGTCGCGCGAGCGCGGGAACGAGGGGTTGATGGTGAAAGACCCACGGTCGCCGTATCGGCCGGGCCGGCGGGGCATGGAGTGGCTGAAGGTGAAGCGGGCGCTGCGCACGCTCGACGTGGTCGTCACCGCCGTCGAGTGGGGGCACGGCAAGCGCCACGGCGTCCTCTCCGACTACACCTTCTCGGTGCGCGACGGGGACCGCCTCCGCGTCGTGGGCAAGGCGTACTCGGGCCTCACCGACAAGGAGATCGCCGAGATGACCGAGCACTTCCTGGCCACGACCACGCAGGACCTGGGCCGGGCACGCATCGTCCGGCCGGATACCGTCATCGAGGTCGCGTTCGACCAGATCCAGCAGAGCGAGCGGCACGACTCGGGGTACGCGATGCGCTTCCCGCGCATCGTGCGGCTGCGGCCCGACAAGCCGGTGCAAGAGATCGACACGCTCGACACCGTTCGCGCGATCGCCAAGGGCGAACGCGAGGCGCCGTCATAGTTAGCATCAGCCCCGATGGCGAACCTCAACGACTCCGCGCAGCTCGAGGCTCTGCTCCACCTACAGCGCGAGCTCGCGCTCGAGGCCGACATCGACCGTGTCCTGACGCGGATCGTGGACACCACGAAGCGGATGCTCGACTGCGAGCGCGCCACGCTCTACGTGATCGATCGGGGCAAGAACGAGCTCTGGTCGCGCGTGCTCACGGAGAGCGAGCTGACCGAGATCCGTCTCCCGCTCGACGGGCGCAGCCTCGCGGCCGAGGTCGCGCGCGCCGGTCAGCTCCTGCGCATCGACGCCCCGTATGAGGACCCGCGCTTCGACCCGAGCGTCGACGCGCGCAGCGGGTTCCGGACCCGCTCGATGCTCGTCACGCCCATCGACGCACGCGACCGCCGCCGGCTCGGCGTGCTTCAGGCCGTGAACGACCACGAGGGCACCTTTCAAGAGGACGACGAGCGGCTCATCCAGGCGCTCGCGGGATCGGCCGGTGTGGCGCTCGAGTACGTGCAGCTGTCGGAGGAGCTCGCCGCGGAGCGCCTGCGGGTCGTCAAGGTCGCGGAGGAGGAGCGCCACCGCCTCGCGCGCGACCTTCACGACGGCGTGGCCCAGACCATGGCGAACGCGGCGATCAGCATCGAGCTCGTGGCGCGACGCGCGGTGGACGACGTTCCCGGGGCGCTCGCCGATCTCGTCGCGCTCCGCGCTCGGCTCATCGATTCGCAGCAGGGCCTGCGCGACATCCTCTTTGCGCTGCGTCCCCTGGCGCTCGAAGATGGCGGGCTCCCGGCCGCGGTGGCCGCGCTCGCGAAGCGGATCGACGGCCAGAACGGCTCGCACGTCGGAACGCGCCGCGTCGAATCGCAGCGACGCCTCGGGCCGGAGGTCGAGGCGGGCGCGTTCACGGTGATCCGCGAGGCGGCGAACAACGCGATCAAGACCGGGCGGGCGACGCGTGTCGACCTCGATCTGTATGACGAGGGCAACGCGGTCATCGCCGTGGTCGAAGACGACGGCAAGGGTTTCGATGTCGCCGCGGTGCTCGAGAACTACGCGAAGCGCGGCAGCCTCGGTCTGCTGCAGATGCGCGAATCGGCGCGCCTCATCGGCGCGCAGCTCTCGCTCGACTCGAGCCCGGGTCAGGGGACGCGCGTGCGTCTGCGGATCCCGACGCAGTGAAAGAGCGTCCACCCGAACGACGCCGCTCTCTCGGTCGGCGCGACCAGGACCGCGCCTTCGAAGAGCTCGCGATCCAGGACGCGTTCGTCGCGCTCACCGACGGCATCATCCTCACCGGCCCGGATGGCTTCATCGTGAGCGCGAACCCGGCCGCCTTCCGCGTGCTCGGCGAAGAGACACTCAATGGACGTCCGTTCGAGGAGCTGCTCCTCGTCACCGGCGCGGCGACGGTGCAGGACGCCGACGGTCACCACGTCCGTCGCACCTGGTTCCCGCGCGAGGATCGGATGGGCGTCCTCGAGATCGTGAGCACGTCCATCGGCGAGCGCGGCGTCCTTCACACCGTCCGTGACGTGACGGCGCAGGCCGAGCTGCTGCGCCTCAAAGAGGACTTCCTGCTCCAGGTCGCGCACGAGCTGCGCACGCCCATCGCGGCGCTCTCGGCGACGCTCGACCTGCTCGTCGACGACGCGCTCTCGATGCCGCCGGCCCAGCTCATGACGATGGTGTCGACGCTGCGCCGGAGCGCCCTGCGCCTCGAGCACCTCGTCGAGAACCTGCTCGACGCCGGAAGCATCGAGGCGGGGACGTTCCAGGTCCGCGCGGTCCCGGCGAGCGTCCGGAGCTGCCTCCAGGAGGCGATGGTCTTCACTCAGATGCTCCTCGACTCGAAGCACCAGAGGCTCGAGGAGCGCCTGCGGCCCGACTCGGACCGCGTGCTCGCCGACCCGCGCCGCACGGCGCAGGTACTCGCGAACCTCATCGCGAACGCCAGCCGTTACGCGCCTGAGAACACGACCGTGACCATCGTGACCGCCGGGCGTGACGGATTCGTGCAGGTCAGCGTCGTCGACGAGGGCCCGGGCATCCCGGCTGACGAGCAGCCGCGCCTCTTCCAGCGCTTCTTCCGCTCGCGCGAGGTGCGCGACCAGGCAGGCGGCCTGGGCCTCGGGCTCACGATCTGCCGCGCGATCGTCCTGGCTCACGGCGGCGATATCCGTGTCGAAAGTGAAGTCGGACGTGGTACTTCGGTACACTTCACGCTTCCTAAAGCTCGACAGCTCGCGGAGGAGGCAGGCGCGTAGTGAAGCTCTTGGTCGTCGACGACGACCGCGACCTGGTGGAGCTGCTTGACTACGCATTGCGCCGCGAGGGCTACGACGTCGTGAGGGCCTACGACGGCGAGTCCGCGGTCGAGGCCGTCGGGCGCGAGCGTCCCGATCTCGTCGTCCTCGACATCAACCTTCCCAAGCTCACGGGCTTCGTCGTCCTCGAGCGGATCCGCCACGTCGACGAGCACGTCTCGGTGCTGCTGCTGTCGGCGCGCCAGGACGAGAGCGACATCCTCCGCGGACTCCAGCTCGGCGCGGACGACTACATCACGAAGCCGTTCCGGCCGAAGGAGCTCGTCGCGCGCGTGAAGGCGATCCTGCGGCGCTCGGTGCGGACCCGCGGGCGTCCCTCACCGGTCGTGTATCGCACCGGCGATCTCGTCCTCGACGAGGCGACGCACGAAGTGACGACCGCGGACGTGCCGGTGCATCTCTCGCCGACCGAGTTCAAGCTGCTGCGCCACTTCATGGCGAACCCCGGTCGCGTGCTCACGCAGGAGGAGATCCTCGAAGGAGTGTGGGGCTACGACGCCGACGTCGGCGGCGACCTCGTGAAGCTCAACGTGAGCCGTCTGCGCCGCAAGCTCACTCAGGACGGCAAACCGCGCGACGTGATCCAGACCGTGCCGGGTGTCGGCTATCTCTTCCGCGGCGCGGACGGTGGCGTGCAGCGCGAAGACACGCGACCGAAGATGACGGGGACGAGCTAGGCGGCCGCGAGCCTCCGGCGCGTCGCTTCGAGATCCGACGGGTTGCTGAACACCGGATACACCGCGAAGCCGGTCGCCTTCGAGATCGTGTCGACCGCGGCGGGATTCGGCGACGGGAATGCGATCGTGAGGACCTGGCCCTCGTGACCCACGACCGCGACGTTGAACTCCTGCGCGAGTGCGAACGGGATCAGCTCCTGCAGCTCGCGCGTCGCGAGACGCGCAGGGTCGGACAGATACGGGGCCGGAGGCAGCGCCGCGCGCGTCGGTCGCATCGCGCCGCGCGGACCATCCGCGAAGGCGTGCTCCCAGACGCGGATGCCGCCGCCGGCCTGCTTCGCGCGGTACATCGCGCTGTCCGCGGCCTCCACCAGCGCGTTCGCGTCACCGGCGGGCCGCGGGAATGTCGCGATCCCGATCGATAGCAGGAGCGGCATGCCGGCGTCGCGCAGCTCGCCCGGCAGCGCGACGGTCTCGGCCTTCTCGAGAATGCGTCGCGCGACACGCGCCGCGACCTCGGTGTCGGCCTCGGGCAAGATGATCGCGAACTCGTCACCACCGTAACGCGTCGGCACGTCGTAGAGACGCACGGCCTGCTTCACCGCCGATGCGACGGCCTTCAGGACCTGATCGCCGACGCGATGCCCGAAGCGATCGTTGATGAGCTTGAACTTGTCGACATCGACCATGAGCAGCGCGAGGAGATGCTCCGCACGCAGCGCGCGATTCGTCTCGGCCTCAAGCCGCTTGTCGAAGTGGCGGCGGTTGAAGAGCCAGGTGAGCGGGTCGGTCTCCGCGAGCCGCTGCAGCGCCTCACCTTGCTCCTGCTGCACGAGGCACGCGCCGATGTGGCCCGCGATGATCTCGAGCGTCACGACGTCGGCATCTTCGAAAGGACGCCCATCGAAGCGGTCGGTCACGTTGAGCACGCCACGCGCGTCGTCGTCGATCATGATCGGGACGGAGACGAACGAGTCCGAACGGTACTGGCCGCCGCGGACCGCGAAGGGAGCCTCACCGCCGCGCACGAGGAGTGAGCGCTTTGAAGCGACGACGTGGCCGGCGACGCCTTCGCCCGGTCGCACGCGTACCTCGCGCTTGACGTCTTCAGCCAGGCCGAGCGCATGCGCGATCACGAAGTCGTCGGTGGCATCCTCGCGCAGCATGAGCGAGGCCCGCTCGCCGCGGACGAGCTCCGTGGCCACACGGAAGATCGAGTCGAGCAGATCCTCTGCACGACGTTCGCTAAGGTCTTCCACCAGTTTCCCCACTCCCGCGTCGCCGCGCACCGGGGCAGGCCACCGTCCTTGCCTGCTTCCCTGTCGTTACGTCCCTCGGGCAGTTTGCGGCCCAACTAAAGCCCGTCACAAGATGGTGCTACCGGTTTGACCGCCGACCGATACCGTCCGCGACGGCGCCTCAAGCATCACTGCCACTCGCGGGCCGCGATCTTCACGAAGAGTGCGAGGCCATCGAGTCGGGCGGCGAGCACGGAAATGACTCCGTCCAACGTCTGGAGCGTTCCGGTGACCACGACTGCGGCGTTCGCATCGAGCACGCGCTTGTATTGACGGTAGGTCGCAGGTCGGATGATCACGTTCGCCATACCAGTCTCGTCCTCGAGGGATAGGAATACGTGACCCTTCGCGGTCTCGGGATGCTGCTTCACCACGATCGCGCCGGCGATGCGGACAACGGCCCCATGGCTGCCGCCCGCCAGCGCCGCGGCACTGAGGACACCGCGGCGATCCAGATCCGCGCGGTAGAAACGCATGATCTGCGGCCCGGTCGGAATGCCGGTGATGCGATAGTCGAGCGCGACGCGCTCCTGCTCGGAGAGTGCGGGCAGCGCGGGCGCATCGGAGGTCGGCAGCGCGAGCACGGGACGCGTGAACGCCGGCGAGGTGCGATGCGCGTCGCGCGCACGCCACAGCAGCTCGCGACGCGCCTCGCCGAACGCGTCGAACGCGCCGAGCAGCGCGAGATTGCGTAGCGCCTCCTCTTTGAGGCCGACGCGACGCGCGAACTGGTCGAAGCTCGTGAACGGACCACTGCGCGCACGCTCAGCGACGATGCCCTGCGCCTCAGCCTCCCCAAGACCCTTCACCGACTCGAACCCCAGACGCACGTCGTGAACACGACAGGTGCGGCGACGCGCGATCGTGTTCGAGCTGTCGACCGGATGCAGCGCATCGCCGGCGTGCGAGCACTCCTCGACGATCGCCTTCTCGTTCGAGCGCGCGACATCGACGGGCAGGATCGCGACGCCGTGCCGTTTCGCGTCGCCGGCGATCACCGCCGGTGAGTAGAACCCCATCGGCTGATTGTTGAGGAGCGCGACGTAGAACTCGGACGGGTAATACAGCTTGAGATGCGCGGTGTGATACGCGGTGAGCGCGAACGCGGCCGCGTGGCTCTTGCAGAACCCGAACTCCGCGAACGCGGCGATCTGTCGGAAGATCTCGTTGGCCACATCGGCAGCTACGCCGTTCGCGCTCGCGCCGTCGACGAACGGCGCGCGCAGCTTCTCCATGTCCGCCGACGACCGCGCGCGGCTCATCGCGCGGCGAAGCTTGTCCGCGGCGCTCGGCGAGAACCCGGCGACGGCCATCGCGACGCGCAGGATCTGCTCCTGGAAGAGGATCACGCCGAGCGTCTCCTTGAGCGCGGGCTCGAGCAGCGGATGCGCGTACGTGACCGCCTCGCGGCCCTGCCGGCGGTTGATGTACGGATTCACCATGTTCCCCTGCAGCGGGCCAGGCCGGATGATCGCGACCTGCACAACGATGTCCTTGAAGCATCGTGGACGCACGCGCGGGAGCGCGGACGCCTGCGCGCGGCTCTCGACCTGGAACAGACCGACCGTGTCGACCTCGCAGATGAGGTCGTAGACCGCCTCGTCGTCGAGCGCGATGGTCCCGAGCTCGAGACGCTCGCCGTGCCGCGCCTCGATGTCGGCGACGGCGTCCTTGATGAGCGACAGCGTGCGCAGGCCGAGGAGATCCATCTTCACGAGGCCGAGGTCCTCGATGTCGCGCTTGTCGAGCTGCACGACGTTGCGGTCGGGCATCGTCGCGCGCTCGATCGGCACGGTATCCACGAGCGGCTGCGCGGTGATGAGCATGCCGCCGTTGTGGATCGACAGGTGGCGTGGGAAGTCGGCGATGGCGAGCGTGAGCTCGCGGAAGAGCGGGAAGCGCGTGCGTTCCTTCTCGTCCATCGTGTCCGCCAGCTCCTGCAGCGCGTCGCCAACGGGCCTGGCGTGCTCCCAGCCGTGCTCGGCCTCGCGGTTCGGATGCTTGTACGCCGGGTGCTGCGCCGCACTGGGTCGCGAGCGCGGGTCGACGTTGTACTGGTCGATCGACTTCGCCATGCGGTCGACCGTCTCGTCGCGGAAGCCGAGCGCCTTCGCGATCTCGCGGCTCGCGGAGCGCGCGCGATAGGTGACGACGTTGCACACCATCGCCGCATAGCGCTCGCCGTACTTCTTGTAGACGTACTGGATGACCTCCTCGCGGTCGTTCGACGCGATATCGAGGTCGATGTCCGGCATCGTGCGGCTGTCCTCGGTGAGGAATCGCTCGAAGAGGAGCTCGTGCTCGATCGGATCGACCTTGGTGATGTCGAGCACGTACGCGACGATCGAGTCCGCGGCCGAGCCGCGGCCCTGCGCCGGGATCCGCCGCTCCTTGCAGAACCGGACGATGTCCCAGTTGATGAGGAAGAACTCCGCGAGGCCGCAGCGGTCGATGACGGAGAGCTCGTGCGCGAGCCCGGTCGCGACGCCCGGCGTCATGAGCCCGTACTTCTCGCGCGCGCCGTCCTGGCAGAGCGCGTAGAGATAGGAGAACGCGGT
>Ga0066695_10001080_pt1 | contig 10213 bp, 7 predicted proteins | sample GraSoiAngelo_144_FD_66452 | JGI IMG/M metagenome (GOLD analysis project Ga0066695, IMG submission 66452) | Grasslands soil microbial communities from the Angelo Coastal Reserve, California, USA - 14_1009_02_40cm | ecosystem: Environmental > Terrestrial > Soil > Grasslands | place: USA...
CCGCCCCGCCGGGTCGGCGACCTAGACCCCGGCCACCGTCATCTCGGCGATCAGGATCGTGGGGACGCCCACCGCGGTGAAGAACCTGAGGTCGTCGCCCACCGCGGCGATGCCTTTCAGCATCTCCGGCACGGTGCTTGCGACGGTCATCTCCCGCAGCGGTTCGCCGACCTCCCCTCCTTGGATCCGAAGGCCGGTGGCCCCCACCGAGAACTCCCCGCTGATCGGGTTGGCCCCCGAGTGCACGCCAGAGACGTCCTGGATCAGCACCCCACCCTCGGCCTGGCGGAGGATGTCGGAGACGGGAGTGGCGCCCGGAAGCACGAAGAAGTTGGTCGTCCCCACACCCGGCGGGGTCCGATAACCGCCGCGCTTGGCGTTGCCCGTGGAGTCGGTCGCCCCTCTCCTGGCCGTGTAGGTGTTGTGGAGGAACGCCATCAGCGTGCCGTGGGCGATCAGCTCGGTTCGACCCGTCGGCACCCCTTCGTCGTCGAACGGCGCCGCCGCCGGTCCGTCGAGGGTCCGCCCGTCGTCCACCAGCGTCAGCAGCGGAGAGCCCACGGCCTCTCCGAGAAGGTCGGCGAACAGGGACCGCTGCTTCTGCACCGACTCTGCCGACAGGGCTCCGGCCAGGACCCCGAGGAACGACGACCCGGCGAACGGGTCCAACACGACCGGAACACGGCCCGATGCCGGCTTGACCGCACCCAGCAGCCGGGCCGATCGCTCGACGGCCTCATTCGCGACCGATCCCCAGTCCAGCTCGCCCAACTCTCGAGCCACACGGAACGACCATCCGGCCTGGGTCTCGCCATCCTGCTCCGCGAGCGCCGAGACGACGGCCCAGCAGTCGGTGCGCCCGTACTCCGCGTTGACGCCGCCGGTGGAAGCGATGGCCACCCGCGACACGGCGTCCCCGTACCCCGCCTGATCGACCTTGGTTACGCGCGGGTCGGCCGAGACCGCGAGGTGTTCGAGATCCAGCGCGACACTCACTTTGCGCTCGGTAACGAGCGCGGCCTGGTCTTGGCGGAACAACGCGGAGATCGGCTCGATCGGCTCGGCCGGGGGCAGCGCGTTGAACTCGTCCTCGGTGGCGAGCTCGGCGCTCTCGCGGGCCCGGGCGAGGGCCTCCCGGACCTCCTCGAGCGACGGGTCGGCGGCGTACGCGTAGCCCAAGCGGCCGTTCGCGATCAGACGGATTCCCACCCCGCGTGACTCCGCGAACGTCAGCCCCTCAACCTCGCCCTTGTGCGCCGTGACCTCGGTCCGCCTGGCCTCTTCCGCATAGGCCTCGACAGACTCGTGGTCCCTGGCGGCCTCGACGGCGACCCCGGCCAGCTCGGTGAGGTCAGCCACCCGTGCCACCCACGGTGATCCGGGCGATGCGAAGGGTGGGGGATCCGCTCCCCACGGGCACGCCCTGGCCGTCCTTGCCGCAGACGCCCTCCCAGGTGTCGAAATCGTCGGCCACGGCGTCGACCGCCGACATGACCTCGATGGCCCTCCCCGTGAGGTTGGCGCCGCGAACCGGCGATGTGATCTTGCCCCCTTCGATGCGGTAGCCCTCGGAGACGCCGAACACGAAGTCGCCGGAAGCGGGGTTGGTCTGTCCGCCGCCCAAGGCCGTGACGTAGACGCCGCGCTCGGTTGACGCCAGGACGTCGTCGGCCTTCGACGGTCCATTCAGGATGTGGGAGTTCGTCATCCGCGGGATGGGGGGATGCGCGTAAGACTGGCGCCGCCCGTTCCCGGTCGAGGCAACGCCGTCCTTCTCGGCGCGGAGGCGGTCGTACATCAAGCCCTGGAGCGCACCGTCCAGGAACAGGACGGTGCGCTGCGCGGGCATCCCTTCGTCGTCGAAGGAGAACGACCCCCACGCGTTCGGGATCGTCGCATCGTCCACCCCGGTGACGAGCGAGGACGCGAGCACCTCGCCGATGCGACCCCGATACACCGACGCCTCCTTGTCCACGATGTCCGCCTCGAGCGGATGCCCGCAGGCCTCGTGGAACAGCACGCCTCCCATGCCCGGCGCCAGGACCACGGGCATCTCGCCCGCCGGCGCAGGCCCGGCGTCGAGCATCGTCACCGCGCGCTTCGCCGCGACCTCGGCCGTCGCGGCCGGCGGGTGTTCGTCGAAGAACTCCACCCCGGCCAGGCCGGCCGGTCCGTGGAACCCCGTCTGGATGACGCCATCGCGCCCCGCGACCACCTGCACCCCCAGCCGGATCCGGGGGCGCGACTCCTCCACCCAGCGCCCGTCGGACGTTGCGATCAGCACCCGCTGGACCGAATCGCCGTAGGACGCGCTGACCTGGCGGACGTGCGGGCTGAACGCGCGGGCAACGTCGTCGACCTCGCGCAGCCACGCCACCTTTTGTGCGGCCGGCACGGCCTCGGCCGGCCGTTCGGCCCGATGGACGACCGGGGGATCCTGGGCCCGCAGGTCGACGACCTGGCCGGCGGCGCCCTCGGCCACGGCGGCAGCCGCGGCCGATGCCGCCTGGAGTAGCGCGTCGGGGTCCAGCCGGTTGGAGAACGCGTAGCCGAACGAGGTTCCGTGACCGACCCGCACTCCAGCCCCACGGTCCAGGCCGGAGGTCAGCTCCTCGATCTTCCCGTCGTCCAACCGGATGGTGAGCGAGGATCGCTCTTCGACGAACAGCTCGGCGAAGGAGCCGCCCCGGGCCCGCGCCGTTCGGAGGACCTGGCCGGCGAGTTCGCGGTCCAGCATGGGCCGGGATTGTATCGGCGGCCACTTGATACAGTCCGAGCCCGATCGGCGGAGGACTCCATGCACAGGATGGCCATCGCGCTGCTCGTCTGCCTCGCCGGAGCGGCAACCGCCTGCAACGGGGGCGAGGCGGGGTCGACGCCCGGTGGCCAGAGCCTCTCGCCCAGCCAACTACCGACCTCCTCCGCCGGCGCCGCCACCGGCAACGTGTCGAAGGGTGAAGCGTCGGTTCAGGTGGCGGGGGATCTGGAGGCGGAGTTCTCGGCGCCGCTCGTCGCACCGACGGCCTATGCGCCGCCCCCTGGCGGCTTCGCGCTGCGGTGGATGAAGGCGACGCAGGGCGTGGGCATCGCCGGCCTGACCTTCACCGGGACCCGGCCGACGTCGCCGGCACTCTCGATCGTCATCACCGTGGACACGGGCGGAGCGACCGCGTTCTTCCGAACGATGAAGAACGAGTGCACCGTCACGATCGACACGGCGAACGCGAACCAGGTCTCCGGAAACTTCACATGCACAGGGTTGAAGAGCGCCGACGGGTCGGCGACCGTCGACGCGTCGGGTCGGTTCTCGGCCTCGGGTTGAGCGGTTCCCGCACTTCCGAGGACCGTGCAACCCGGATCGACCTGGTCGCCCTGGGAGCGCTCGCCGCCGGACTGCTCGCCTGGTACGTCGGGCTGTTCGTGGTCCGGGGGTTCGCCTATCCCGTGGGGCCCGACGGGCCCGTGTACCTATGGTGGACCCGGCTGGCCGGCCACGACGGACTCTCAGCGGTGTCGCGGCCCGGGGTTCCCGCGATCGCGCTCGTCCTCCAGGGAACCTTGCATCTCCCACTCACCGCCGTTCTCTCGGCGATCGAGTGCGTGCTGGGAGCCGCCGTTGGGCTCGGCGCGGCGGCGCTCGTCCGCCAGCCGAGCGCGGGTGCGGTACGCAGTCCCGCGGGCCAGAGCGAGCCCTGGGCGACCTGGGTAGTGGCCGGGATGCTCGCCGGGACCTTCGCCGTGCACCTGGCCGCCGGGTATCTCGCCAACCTGGCCTTCGCGGCGCTGTTCCTGGCGGCAGCGACCGCCCTGGCCGAGGCCACCTCTCGCGGCACGGTGGCCGCGGGCCTCCTGCTCGCCGCGGCCGGTTCGGCCCATCCGCTCTTCCTCCTCCTCGCGCTCCCCATCCTGGCCCTGGCAGCGGCGCAGGCGTGGCGCACGGACCGGGCCGAGGTCCGCAGGGTCGCGGCCGCGGCGGCCGCCGGTTGCGGCGTGTTCGGGGTGGCAGCCCTGGCCCTCCTCGCCGGGCCGAGCCCGCTCTCCGTGATCACGTCGCGCGACGGCATGCTCCGTAGAGCAGGGCTGACCGATGTCCTTCGAAGTGCGTACCTGTACCGGCTGGTCCACCGATGGACCCGGTACGTCGAATGGGCGTCGATCCCCCTCGCCGTGTACGGGCTTCGGGAGACGCGCGGATTCGTTCGGCGCTTCCTGGTCGCCTGGGGAGTGGTGAGCCTCGGCGGCATCGTCATCGGTCTGGCGACCGGGCTGTTCCCCGCCGACCGGTTCATCACGTTCGGCTACGTCGTTCCCATCCTGGCGGCGTTCGGCCTGGCCCGGCTGTGGCGGGCCCTGGCGACCCGGCGGGTCGTCGCCGCGGCCGCGACGGGAGGGCTGGTCCTCGCCATGGTGGCGGGGGCGTTCATCGCCTGGGCCCGCCAGGAGCCCTTCCTCTCGACCTCGGAGGTCGACGCCGTGGCCGCCGCCGGCCGGTACGCGTCGGCCACGGGACCAGGGACCCCGTTGCTCTTCACGGTGAACGACCGAGACGCCACGGCGACGTTCCTGGCCACGCAGGCAGCGAACGTCATCCGGGCCGCGCTCCCGCCGGATCGCATCCGCGACGCGTACGTGGTGGTCCCCCCTCCCGCGGCCGGCCGGCCGGCCACGACGGAACGCATCGCCCTGGCCCGCGTCACGTCGAGGGACGCCGGGGACGCCATCCGCGCGGCGGGCACACCGCCCCTCTCGTTCCTACTCGTCCCGTTCGATAGGGCTGACCGCCCACCCCTCTCCATGGACCACGTGGCGGACGGCGTGTTCGTCGAAACCAGCTCGACGGGGACCACGCTCGTTCCGGCGATATCCCGTCCCGTCGATCCTCTGGAGCCGTCCTCGCCCGGGGAGATCCTGCTTGCCACGTTCGCCGTGCTCGCGCTCCTGTTCGTGGCCGGCTACGGATGGGCTGCCACGTTCGCCCGGGACCCCGTGACTCGCCTGGCGCTCGCGCCGCTGTGCGGGATGGCAACGCTGGTCCTCGCCGGCATCGCGATGGAACGTCTGGGGATGCCGCTCACCGGATCGGTCGGCCCGACCGTGGTCTCAGCGTCGGCGGGCGGAGGCGGCTACCTCGTCCGGTTCCTCCTCGAACGGCGTGCCGGCCCGAAGCCGTCGAACGAAGTCCACGGCGAGCCACGCTAGGACCACGACGACCACGGGCGTGAGGACGTAGTGGCCGAAGAGCACGTTCGCGTCGTAGGCCCGCGGGTACCGCGTCGGCTCGGTGGCCCACTGCGACACGGTGAGCAGCGTTCCGATCCACACGGCGGTGAGCCGCGGCACCTTCGGAAGGAGCCACGCGAGCGGCAGCGTCCAGGCCAGGTACCACGGCAGCAGCACCGGTCCCAGCAGCATGAGGAACAGGAGGCTCCACCCCCACGCGGCGCCCTCCGCCTCAGCCGGGATGGAGGGGGCCCGGCGAACCAGGGCACGGGCAATCAGGAACAGCGCAAGGACGAACGCGGCGGCGAAGATCACCCTGGACACGATGCCGAGCGCTTCGCCGGTCATCGCGTCCAGCACCCGGCCGAAGAACCGCGATGGGGCGAGCCACCCCTGATGCTTGGCGAGCTCCGTCATCCCCAGGCTGGGGTCGCTCGTCTGCAGGAACGGGAGGGCGAACAGGAGCGCGATCGCCGCCGCCACCGCAAGGTGCGCGGCGAGCGCGCGGGCCCTCCGGCCAGGTTCGGTCCGGGCCACCACGACCACCACGAGCAGCAGGAGCGGCACCGCGGCCGTCGCCTTCACCAACGCCCCCAGGGAAAGGACGGCGATCGCCGGGAGCTCCTTCCCCGCGAACACCAGGGCCAGGGCCCCGGCGATCGACAGCGCGACGAGCAGGTCGTTGTGACCGCTCGCCACGGACTGGAACAGGACCACCGGGTTCAGCCCGATCACGGCCACGGCGAAGGCCTCCCGCTCGGGCCGAACCCGGCGTACCAGCCTGGCGACGATGGCGATCGTCGCCAGGCTGGCGACGATGGCGATCACTCGGAACGCGGCGATCAATGCAGTCACGCTTCCGAACATCCGCGCCACGCCCGACGAGAGCAACGTGAACAGGGGGCCGTACACCGCCGGCGTGCCGACCCACCGAGGCCCCACGTATAAGGCGAGCGGGTCCGACGGGAAATCCGACGGCGTGACCACGTACGGGTTCGCGTGGTAGACGCCGGCGATCTTGCCGTAATAGGCGTACGAGTACACGTCGCGAGAGAAGAGCAACGGCAGGAAAAGCACGACGACGTGGTAGGCCACCGTGAGCCCGATCACGGTGCCCGCCGAGATCGTCCCGCGCCAGGCCTCGCGGAGGACGGCCAGGAACGCCGCCGCGGCCAGGGCCACGGTGAGCACGGACACCACCACCAGCGCGCTGCCGTGAACCGCGTCGAGGCCGGTGAGCCCGGCCAGCCATCGGAACGGGCCGGAAGGCCCGGCCGAGCCGGGCAAGACCGGCTGAAAGGGAGAGCGGGGAACCGACGCGACGATCGCGACCAACGCGACGGACGCGACCGAGCCGGCGATGGCGGCGTTGCGGGTCGTGGATGCCTGCACCGCGACCGACTGTAACAAGCCCCGCAGGTACAGTCGGATGCGGGCATCGCCGATGCCCCCCAGGATGCGACCGATCACAACCCTGCGACGGATCCTCCGGTCTGAGCGCGCCGCCGACGTGCGTCGGCTCGTCCGCCTGGCCTTGCCACTTGCGGTGGGATTGGCCGGCGCGTGGCTCGGCATGTCGGTGTGGGGGGCTTCGAGGGTGGACATGGGCCCCTTCGTGGTCAGGCTCGACACGCAGTTCGGGAGGGGCGTGACGGACATCGTGCTGCCGCCGCTCGGCCACCTGACCGCCAACACGCACTCGGCCCCGCTGCGGCTGAGCGCCACGCTGCTCGACGTGCGGATCAGCGAGCTCACGCGGGAGCTGTCGGCCGGCGGGATCGACGGTCTCGTCGCCCGGGTTCAGTCCGACTCCGGGCACGCGCTGCCGTTGCACGCCTTTCGGGTCATCGCGGTCGCCGGGTTCGGGGCGCTGCTCCTGGGCGCTCTGGCCTTCCGAACCCGATGGGTCCCGCTCGTCACCACGATCTTGATCGCCATGAGCCTGGTGGGAGGGTCCGAGATCCTCGCGCTGGCGACGTTTCGAAGCGGCGCATTCGCCACGCCCACCTTCTCCGGCTCGCTCGCCCTGGCGGCCGACATCATCCCGCCGGTCCGCTCCGCCGCGACGAAGTTCGACGAGTTCCGGGCCCAGCTCGAGCGGGTCGTCGACGGGGCGATCAAGGTCTACACCTCGATCCAGACGAGCCCGGTTGGCGAGGCGGGCGAGATCCGGGTGCTCCACATCTCCGACATCCACCTGTCCCCCTTAGGGCTGGAATTCGCCAAGCAGATCTCGGACGGGTTCGACGTGGACTTCATCGTCGACACGGGCGACACCACATCGTTCGGAACGCCACCCGAGAACGTGGTCCTGAACGACATCGCCTCGATGGGCCGGCCCTACGTCTGGGTCCGGGGCAACCACGACAGCCGGGCGTTCCAGGAGGCGATGGAGAAGCTCCCGAACGCGATCGTGCTGGACGGGACCACCACCGAGCTCGACGGCATTCGTCTGTACGGCAAGGGCGACCCGATCAAGCCGCCGACGATCGAGCGCCTTTCCGATGCCGTCTTCGAGAGCCGTGTGCTGGCCGTCGACCCGTTCGTGCTGTCGGACGTGGAGCGCGCGCCACAGCCCGTCGACATCGTGGCCGTCCACGACGACCGCATGGCGCAGAGCGTCGCGGGACACGTGCCGCTGGTCATCTCGGGGCACTTCCACGTGAACGGTTCCCGCGTTCAGGACGGCACCCTGTACCTCCGGGTGGGGACGACCGGCGGCTCGAACTTCGCCACGTTCCTTCCCGACGAGGGCATCCCGCTCTCCGCCGAGGTCCTGTACTTCGAGCCGGGGACCCCGCCGCGGCTGGTGGCCTACGACCTCATCGAGCAGTCGCCGAAGACCGGCGCCCTGACCGTCACCCGCCACCTGGTTGAACAGGAGTTCGGGACCCTGACCCCAAGCCCTTCCCCAAGCCCCATGCCGTCGCCTACCGAGACCGGGGGCCTCGCCGGCACAGCCTCCAGGACCCCCTGACCCCTCCCGGGCCTCAAGCACGGGTGGCGCTTGGACGAAGACCATACGGAACCGCCTCGAGGCGAGGATCGACACTGCCATGGACGTAGCCGAACTGCTGCGCTACGCGGTCGAGAGAGGGGCCAGCGACCTCCATCTGTCCGCGGGGAACGTTCCATTCATCCGGGTGGACGGCGAGATGCTGCCGGCCGCCTTCCCGGCACTCGACGGGAGCGACACGGAGTCCGCCGCCGATTTCCTCACCCCGCCCCACAAGGCCGAGGAGTTCGCCACCACGAACGAGGCGGACTTCGCCTACTCACTCGACGGATCCGGCCGGTTCAGGGTGAACGTGCTCCGCCAGCGGGGGACGGTGGCCCTCGCCATCCGCCGGGTGAGCTCGGAGGGGCAGACGTTCGCCGAGCTTCAGCTGCCACCCGTGGTCCAGAGCTTCGCCGAGGCAAGGCGGGGTCTCGCCCTGGTCACCGGCCCGACCGGATCGGGGAAGACCACCACCATCGCTTCGATGATCGGATTCATCAACCGGACGCGCCGGGCGCACATCGTGACCATCGAGGACCCCATCGAGGTGATCCACACCGATGACATGTCGGTTATCTGGCAGCGCGAGATCGGGCCCGACACCGCGTCCTATGCCGTCGGGCTCCGCCAGGTTCTTCGTCAGGACCCCGACGTCATCTTCCTGGGAGAGATCCGTGACGCGGACTCAGCCCTCGCCGCGATCCAAGCGGCCCAGACGGGCCACCTGGTCCTTTCCACCATGCACACGATCGACGCCACGGAGACCATCGCCCGCATCGTCGAGCTGTTCCCGCAGCAGCAGCAGGGACAGGTGCGAGCTTCTCTTGCCGGCGCGCTGCGCGGCATCGTTTCCCAGCGCCTCCTGGAGCGGATCGACGGCCTCGGCCGGATCCCGGCGGTCGAGGTGCTGATCAACACGGGCCGCGTGTCCGAGCGGATCCTCGATCCGGAGACCACCGGCGACCTGCCGGAGATCATCGCCGACAGCGATTTCGACGGGATGCAGATGTTCGATCAGGCCCTGATGAAGCTGGTGCAGGGAGGGCTGGTGGCCGAGGAGGATGCCAGGGCCGTGGCCACCAACCCGCACGACCTCAGCCTGGCGCTGCGCGGGGCCATGGCCCGCGAGGGAGCCTGAGCCCGGATGGAGTCCGCTTCGGGCTGGCTCGTCCCCCCGGGGGAACCCAACGGTCCCTCCGCGGAGGACATCCCGATCGTCTGCGAGGCCTGCGGGGAACGGAACTCCAGCCGAGCCCGGTTCTGTCAGCGGTGCGGCGCCACGCTCGTGGCGGTGGCGGCGCCGGACCACGTCGAATCGGACGGCCCGCCGTCCGACCAACCGATCGTCACCGCGGCCGTGTTCGAGATCTCACCCCGGGCGGCGGTCGAAGACGCCGGCGAGGGGGCCTCGGAGATGTGGGATGCAGCCGGCGCGTTGGAGGAGATGGCGGACACGTTGCAGGAGATCCGCGGTGTGCTGGAGCGCTACGGCTGCGCGGTGGACACCCTCGGAGGGAGCCCCAACACGCTGGTTGCCGTGTTCGGACCGGAGCCGGCCGCCGCCGACGGCCCGCTTCGGGCCGTCCGGGCGGCGGCCGAGATCCGCGAGGTCATCCCGGCGGCGGCGGCGGGCGACCTCGGTCCCGGCTCGGGGTCCGTCATGCGGGCCGGCGTCGGGATGTCTGAGGTGATGGGGTCCGGACCCGAGGCATCGGGACTGTGGGAGCAGCGTGTCGTCGACCTGGCAGTCCGGCTCCAGCGCATGGCCGAGCCCGGGGAGGTCATCGTGGGCGAGGGGGTGTACCGGCGGATCGGAAACGCCGCTGCCGTTCAGCCCGTTGACGGTCGAGCCAGGATGGACGGCGACCAGCCGGTCGGCCCACTTCGCCTCCTGGAGGTCCTGGCGGATCCCGCCGTCGCCTCCCTGCGGGAGCCGACGTTCGTGGGACGAGAGCGAGAGCTCGAGCGCCTGCGGCAGGCGTTTCAGCGCGTCCT
>Ga0066695_10001084_pt1 | contig 10201 bp, 5 predicted proteins | sample GraSoiAngelo_144_FD_66452 | JGI IMG/M metagenome (GOLD analysis project Ga0066695, IMG submission 66452) | Grasslands soil microbial communities from the Angelo Coastal Reserve, California, USA - 14_1009_02_40cm | ecosystem: Environmental > Terrestrial > Soil > Grasslands | place: USA...
GAAGCGGGACCCGAGACCATCCGCCGTGCCCACGCCACGCACCCGATCGCGGCGCTTCAAAGCGAGTACTCGCTGTGGACGCGCGAGCCCGAGGTCCGCGTGCTGCCGGTCTGCCGCGAACTCGGGATTGGCTTTGTCCCTTTCAGCCCGCTCGGCCGCGGCTTCTTCGCGGGCGCGATTCGAGACGCCGCGGCGATTCCAGCCGGTGATGTGCGCCGCGCCCTGCCTCGCTTTCAGAGCGGAAATATCGAGCGCAACGTGATCGGGCTCGAGCGATTCGAGGCGCTTGCGCGCGTGAAAGGCTGCACGCCGCCGCAGCTCGCGCTGGCGTGGGTGCTCGCCAGGGGGGGCGACATCGTGCCGATTCCGGGCACGAAGCGCCGGCGCTATCTCGAGGACAATGCGGCGGCCGCGGCGCTGTCGCTCAGTGCCCCGGAGGTTTCCGGGGTCGAGGCCCTGTTTCCGATCGGGAACGCGGCAGGGACGCGCTATCCCGCCGAAAGCATGAAGCTGCTGGACGGAAACCCCTGACTCGAACTTCGGAAGCGAACGCTGCACTGATGTAGCGAGTTCGAGACGCCTTACACATCGCTCGTGGTGAGCTTGTCGAACCACGAGCAACACCGCTCATCCTTCGACAGGCTCAGGACGAGCGGTATACAGAGGCTCAGGCTGAGCGGTGTACAGAATCGTCAAGCTCGCCACACTAGAAGTTGAACGTCAGGTTGAGCCGCACGAACCGCGGCCCGAGGATCGTGATCGGATTGTTCCACGTCCCGCCGTTCGCAGCCGAGTAGTCGTACTGCGATTCGTAGGTGACCCCGTAGTTGGTGTTCAGCAGGTTTTGGAGATCGACGCCGACATCCGCGCGCCGGCCGCTGAACCGGAGGATTTTCGCGAACCGCATGTCGACCTGTGTCCGGCGACTGTTGGCAAACGCCTTGGTGCCGTTATCGAGGATAAGAACGGGCGTGGTGCCGTTCGCGAGGCCGCCGGGCGGAAGACGCCCGAGGATGCTCTGGACCACCGTGTTGGGCACGTTCATGTATGCGTCGGCCGGGGCCGGGGTCGTCACAAGCGGCGTTGGCACGTTGCCAATAAAGATTGTGGCGTTGTTGTTCCTGAAGATGATCGGCGGCTGCGACCGCACGGTGGCGCTGACCTGCACGCCCAGCTTGGGGATCATGTACGACGCCAGGCCTCGAAGCGTCGTCTCGACCGGATCGACCGCGCGACAATTCCTCGGGTCCGGGCTGTCGACCTTCACGATGGTTGCGCACGTGTCGTTGATCGCGCGCCCGGTGGTCGTGCCGCCCTGGAGCGTCAGACTCCCCCTGATACGCGCGTTCACGGTGACGTCGACGCCCTGCCAGTAATTGATGCGCGCAGGACCGTAGTCGGTTTCGAACGTCACATAGTTGTCCGCGGGCCGCGCCGCGGCTGCGGCGGTCAACGTGTACACCGCGATCGGATAACCGCCGCCGCCGGGGAGCCTCGAGTCCTTCGGCGCGTCGATGACCCACTTCTCGTAGTCCGACGGTCCCACCGCCACGTTGTCCGTGACGGTGAAGTTATTCCACCAGCGCCGGTTGTAGCCAACCTCCAGCGACACGCGCGGCATCAGCTCCTGCTGGAGGTTGATGCCCCACTGGGAGTCTGCCGGGCGGACGCCCCAGCCCTTCAGAAGGCCCGGGTTCACCCGCGTCGAGGTGCCGGGCTTGCCGAAGTTGAGCGAGTTGCCGGTGACCGCTCCGCAGCTGTCGCCACCCGGGACGACTTGCTGCGCCGGGTTGAGGATGTCGCAGTCGACGATGTAGTTGCCGTTGGTGTCCGTCCAGCTGCGGTTGATGGGAGTGATGTTGTAACCCACGATGCCGTTCGCGGGGTTGTTCCGCGTATAGATGGTGTCGTTGGTCGCCGGTGCCAGGTAGCGACCGATGTTGAATTTCAGCGCCGTCTTGCCATTCCCGAAGACGTCGTAGGCCAGGCCGAAACGCGGCGAGATGTCCCGATAGGCGCTCACGCCGTCGGTCCGCGCAAGTGTGATCGGCGCCGCGTTGAACCGCGACGTCTGAGTCGTTCCGTTGTGCTCGGCCGGACTGAAGCTCGAGGCCTGGTCGTACCGCAGGGCGGCCTGCACGGTGAGCTGGTTGCGTGTCCAGGTGTCCTGTACGAACAGCGCCGCCACTTTCGTTCGATCGGCCGTCTGGAAGGCCGGCAGCCGGTACGTGAACTGGTTCGGCACGTGGTTCAAGAAGCGGTAGGCGAGCTGCGACACGTTGGTATCGAACTCGGAGTCGGCTACCAGATAGGAGCCCTGGTAGCCGGCCTTCATGTTGTGCGCGCCGGTGACGTACGAGGCCGAAGCGCGCCAGCTGTTCGGGTTGCCGAAGTTGTTGCTGTAGGTGCCGAGGCCGCGATAGACGAAGTTGGCGCGGTGGCCGTCGATCGCCGACTGCTCCGTCACGGGGATCAGATCGAGGACACCGTCCGGCGGCACCTGGCCGGGTCCGCCGGCGTGGCGGTACGCGAACCGGGAGTAACCCGCTTCGAGCAGCAGGTGGCTGGTCATCGGCGACGTCCAGGTCGCCTGCGTCACCCAGTACGGAAAATCGAAGTAGCCGGTGTCGGCCTCCGGCGACCGCGTGGTCGCACCGAGCCCGATCCAATCGGCGCCGCGCGTGCGGCAGCCCTGCCCGCTGGGCGTGAGCGTCGAGCCCTCACAGCGCGACTGCTTCTCATGGGAGAACGTCACGCGGTTCCTCGGCGTGACCTGCGCCGTGCCGCGCGCCGACCAGATGTCGCGGCCCTGGACCAGGCGCGGCTCGACGCTGTCGTCCCTCAGGTAGTCCCAGTGCGACGCGTCGCCGGCGTATTTGTTGGCGCCAATGCCTTCGACGCCCGTCGTGGTCGTATATTTCCGGTAGCTGCCGAAGAACCACAGCCTGTCGCGCGTGATCGGGCCGCCGAGCGAGCCGCTCGCGTCGTACGAGCTCTTGATGCCCGGGCCTTTCGTGATGCCGATGTCCCGCAGGGCGTCGTCGATGTTGTCGCCGCGCGACCAGTCGCCCGCGGTGTTGAAGAACAGCTGCCCGGAGAACTTGTTGCCGCCGGACTTGGGCACGAGGTTCATGGTCGGACCGCCGGTCTCGTTCTCGCCGAGGCCACCCGACACCAGCATCGCGACCTCTTCGACGTTGGTCGTATCGTAGGTGAGCGACGACACGCCGCCGCCGTTGAACGCCGCCGCCACGGTCATGCCGTTGATCGACATGCGTCCTTCGTTGGTCCGCCCGCCGTGTGCGCTGAAGAACGTCATCGTCGGCGTCGCGGCCAGACCGTTGTTGTCGACCGTGACCCCTGGCATCGCGTTCAGCAGCGAGCCGTATGCGCGCGTCGCCGGCAGCGCCTGAATGGCGTCCGCGCTGATCACCGTCTCGCGCCGCGTGTTCTGCACGTCCACCACCGGCGACGCGCCGGTCACGGTGACCGTTTCCTGCAGCTCGCCGACCTTCAGCTCGATCGGAATGGTGAGCGTCACGGAGCCGGTCACCTCGATGCCGTCGCGCTTCACGGTCGCGAACCCGGGCAACGTCACCGTCAGGGTGTACGCGCCGGGGCGCAGATCGACGATGCGGTACAGGCCGGAGCTGTCGGTCAGCGCCGAACGGACCTTCTCGATGAGCACCGGGCTCGACGCTTCGACGGTCACGCCTGGCAGCACGGCCCCGGACGTGTCCTTGACGGTTCCGGTAATCGTGGCCTGGGCAAACGCCGCCGCCGGCACGAAGACGGTCCACACGAGCACGACCGTAACCTTCGCGAGAGCGCGCATTACCGACCTTCCTTCTGGCCATCGGGCGCCAATCTGATATTCCACAATTCCACGCTGAAGACAGGTTTTAAAGGAGGCGCCACCTCGTGTCAAGAAAGTTCCGCTCCGCGAAGGGGCTGACGATGGCAAACTCCATGGAATCGGATCGTTCGGCGCGCCGACGACATCCGAGGTGTAGGGCGCCGCTTTAGCGGTGCCGTGGAGGGCGCTGCTTTACCGGTGCCGTGTAGAACAAACGCCTAAAGACGCTTGACACGCCGCATTCTCACTCTACGACAATTCCGCGAACAACAAGCTCAATCCGAACCCCAACCGGCCGATGTGGTGGGGCGATAAGACGTGGGAACAGATGATGGTGCCGTGGTTCGGCGTCATCGTCAGCAGGGAGCTCGATCCGATGAAGGTCCTGGCGTACACGTCCGACTCACGATGATCTCCCAGGCGATTCGAAGTGAAGGCATCGGGAACCTCTTCCGGCACCAGTCTGGAGGCAATGATCGGCGCTCAGCTGCGAGCCGCGGGAGATCGCTTCTTCGACTTTGCCCGAGGGCGTCGCGCGCGGGTCGTGGGCTGGAGCGCCTTGTCAGACCGCGCTCGGCTCACCAGGGGATATTTTTCAGGATGCTCGATGGATTCGACGGCGAGATCCACGTCCAGCTCGGGCCAGTGCAGATGATGCGGGCTCGGAAGCTCCACCCGCGTAATCGCTCGGATTGACGCTTCCTGAACCACGGGAAGTCTCGGAACACGACGAACATCTCGCGCTCGCCGATGAAGAGCCAGAACCCATGTGTTGAAACGTTCGTGACTTCAACCGGGTCTCAATCCTTGGAATCAACTCGTTGCCCGGCGCCGCTCGTCGGCTGCAGCGGCTGTTGGGCTGCCCCTTGTCGCTATTCGCGTTCGACTTCCGGCTCGACTCGGCCCACCGCTTCATCGGTCGCCAATTCCAGTTCCGCGAGTTCCTCGACGGTCAGCGCACGAATCCGTGTTGTGAGAGACGCTTTAGGAATCGCACGCATTTGAAACGCGAGGGCTACCGAGTCGGCAGCAAGTGCACCGTCGGACGCCGCGATGAGTGCGGTGCCCGCCAGTTTGGCGCGGTCGAGATTCGTGGTCAGGGGAACCACCAGAACGGACTGGAGCAGCCGAGTCAACGTGTCGCTCTGCCACACGATGACGGGGCGTCTGCCGGTTTGCTCCTGCGGTCGGTAGGCACCAAGGTCCGCCCACCAGAGCTCGCCACGCTTCAACGCGGATCCTCGCCATCAAGAGCAGCGGCCCACTCCTCAAGTCCAGCTTCTGCTAGGGCGAGATCGTCATCACCGTGCGCGGCGAGTCGGGTGAAATCCCAGCGACTCGGGTCGGGTCGCCGAACAACGATGAGGGCAACACGCTCACCCGATCGCAGAGGCAGCGGCGACACCGGCCGAAGGAGGCCATTCTCGTAGAGCGCATCAACAGGACGCATGAGGCTGAGGATAGCACCTCCCGGGCAGGAAGGTGCCGGTCAGCCCAACGCTTGCGCTGAGCCGCGGCGCGCATGATCCCTCGGCGCCGACGGCTCCAGCGCGAGTTGCGCGACACGAATCCTTAATTCGTTTAGACCGCGTACGGCACCGCTCCGACATGGCAACTGAATCTGAACCTGAGCTATTGGCCGCCTCGCCCGCCGCGGCCACGACCCGCGTTCTGTCGCTCGGTCGAAGGAGGTACGATGCCCTTCAACCGCAGATAAACCGTGCCGATGCCGTACATTTCGCTGTTGTGTGCAAGGAGACCGTACAGAGCCATCGCCCGAGTGATCTCATTCGGACCTTGCCGGATGAACGACGCCGCGTTCTCATCGGTCGTCGACGAGAATACGTCATCACAGAAGGCGAACGAATCGGCTAAGACTTTCACAAACTCTGGCTTCGTCTTGAGTTCCTGTTCGAGGTTCCTGCCCTGAGTCGGATCTGCGACGCCCTTCACCGCAGCGCAAGTGCCAAACTGACCAGCCGCAACATGGGCGAAGAGTTGCCCGAACGTGCGAACTTCCGGCATTGAGCCGGGCCTGAAGCCGAAGTCAGCCTCCGGCATCTTCTCTGCCTCCGCGACGAGATTGGCCTTGCTGCCGCCGTAGCCGAGCTGCAGGCCCATTGCCAGACCTACCTTCCGACCTACGGGCGGCTGCGCGGCCGTGACTGAAGCCAACAACAAGAGGCCGGACACAAAAGACGTCACGCGTTTCATAGGTCTTCCCCCTACCCGAAGAAAGACCCCGACTTCACCAGTTGGTTCCCCAAATTCGCTCAGCGGTCTATTAGTTATTTATTAGTAGACCGCGAGGCCGCGCGTATCCACGGCCTGGTGACATCGTCGTTCACCATCGTAATCCTCGCGATTGAAAGCGATTCTAGCAGGAATCTCGTCCGACTCCCGGTGTGGAAACGTGCGAGCGTCGCGCATATCCGTCACAGCCGATTCATCGGACTCTTTACCCCCGAGTGCGCCGCGGTGCACGGTGCATCACGTGCAGGTACGTCATCGTCCGGACGTGGCGATGATCGAGCAGCTCCTGCACCGTCCGAATGCCGTACACGTCCCGCCACGACGCGGAGCCTGCGCTGGCAACAGGCTACTGGTTCGGGGTTCTGACTTCGGATTTCTGGTTCGGAGCTCGGAGTTCTAGTTCGGTGTTCCGCATTGCCGTTGCCTGAACGCCGAACGCACGAAGTACACGAAAAGACCGAAAAGAAGGAAAAGCACGAAAAGAGTTTCGTGTTTTTCGTGTCTTTCGTGGCTTATCCTCAGCAGCCCGTGGTGACACGGCTGTCAGGCTCAGCTAAAAGTCGATCGACATGCTGATCTTCGCAAAGCGCGGAGTCAGCAGAGACGTCGGCGCCAACCAGGTCCCCCCCGGAACGAACGCCTGGTTATAGGTGAGAACGGCGTTCGAGTTGAGCGTGTTGTAGACGTCGAGGCCCACGCTGGTCCGTGTCCGCCCGAACCGGAGAATCTTCGCGATGCGGACGTCGACTTCGTTCACTCGATCCCCCCACACCTGGCCTGGCGCCACCAGATTCACGGTCACGTTGCTGTTGGCCCCCGCCGCGAGGTTCCGGCCGAGTGCCTGTGCCGCCACGGCGTTCGAGACGACGTAGTCCGCCCGGAGCACGCCACCCTGGTCGCTCCTGAAGGTCCCGCTGAAGAGCACGTCCACCTTCGGGATCATGTACGAGCCGAAACCGGTGACCCGTGTGATCAGCCCGGGATCGCTGTGACAATAGGGGTTCGTCGGACTGAGCGCCGGCTGGACTCCGGCGGTCAGGAAGGTCAGCTCCGGGACTTGCGCACGGACTTCGCAGATGTCCTGCGCCGTCTTACCGGTGTTGACGCCGCCCTGGAACGTCAGGCCATTCCGGACCCGCGCGCTGACGTTCATCACAATCCCGTTGGAACGCTGGTACTGCGTCCCATATTTGTCCGCGTACGCGATCAGGTTGCTGGTTGAGCCGAACAGGGCCGGATTGACATCGTAAAGCCCGGACACGACGTATCCCCCGCCGCTCGGCAGACGCGGGTCGGAAGGCGCCGTGATGCTGAACGAACTGAAGTCCGACGCGTTGACGTTGACGTTGTCGGTCACCGTGAAATGCTGGAGCCAGCGGCGGAAGTACCCGACTTCGACCGACATGCGAGGGAGCACTTGCTGCTGGACCGACACGCCGAAACCCCAGTCCGAGGGACGGATTCCCCAGCCTCCGAGGATGGCCGGGTCGATGTTGTTGCTGAATACCGGTCTTCCGAAGTTCAGATTGCTGAGACCTGCGCAGACATCGCCGCCGGCGGCCGACAGGTTCTGGGCCAGCGGATTCAGGAGGTCGCAGTCGGGGACGAAATTCCCGTTCGTGTCGGTCCACGTTCGCGTGATCGCCGGCTGTCCGAGCCCGCCGGCCACGCGTGCGATCGGATTGGTGATGATGTAGTTGGCGGAGTTGCTCGCCGGCTCCAGGTATTTGCCCAGGTTCACCTTCAGCGACGTTTTCCCGCTGCCGAACACGTCGTAGGCCACACCGACGCGCGGCGTGAGGTCTTTGTAGCCCGTGATGCCGTCCTGGCGTTCGAACTTTGTCGAGAACGGAAGATAGTTCGACGGTCCAATCTGCTGCTCGGGGAAATAGCTCCACGCGTGGTCGAAACGCAGCGCCCCCTGCAGCGTCATCCGGCTGAACGTCCACAGTTCCTGAAGGTACAACGCGTCGTACCGAACGTCCTGATGGACCTGGTACGGCAGCGCGGTTTCGGTGATCTGGTTCGGCACGCCGTTGTTGAACCGGAAGGCGAGATTGCTGTCGTTGGTGAAGTTCTTCTGATCATCGACGAGATAGCCGCCCTGGTAGCCGAACTTCATGTTGTGGGCGCCCGTGACATACGTCATCGACGCGCGCCACGTGTGCGTGCCATTCCAGTTGTTCCTCCAGTTGGCCGATCGGTACGCAAGATTGGGAATGTCCCCGTTGTTCGCACAGCCCGCGGCGCACTGCTCCGTCACGCGAATCAGACCGCGCGTAGGGTTGCCCGGCATGTCCGTCGGGCCCCAGCGCGAGAGGTACGTCCCGACACCAGCCTCGAGCAGCAACCGGTTCGTCACGGTCGACGTCCAGGTGACCTGTTGCGCGCGCTGATAGATATCCAGGTAGCCGGCCGTCTCGGGCGAGCTCGTCGTGGTCAACCCGCCAAGCCCGAGCGAGCCGACGAATGCTCCCGAGCTGGGCTGCTTTCGACACCCGTCGATGTTGCTTGAATAGGTAGCGCCGTTGCACGGGTTCTGCTCGTCCCAATAGACGTTGAACTTGTTGCGCGGCGTCGCCTGCAGCGTCAGCCGCAAGGTGCCGACCTGCCAGCTCTCGGCGCCCTGAGCCTGCCTGGTTTTGTCCGGTGCATACAGCCACCTGGTCCTGTCGCCCGCGTTCAGATTGGGATAAATCCCCGGAATCGACCGGTATTGCCCTTCGTCGCGCGCGGTCGCGAAGAACCACAGCTTGTCCTTTTTGATGGGTCCACCAACCGCCGCATTGGCATCCCACTGTTTGAGGAGGCTGCCGGGCGTACTCAAACCCGCAATTCTGAGGGCCTCCGTGTAATTGCTGCCGACCATCCGACTGCCGACGCCTCCGAAGTAGACGGTCCCCTTGAACGTATTGCCACCCGTCTTCGGGACGATACTGATGGTCGGCCCGCCGACCTCCGCTTCACCCAGGCCGCCGGATGTCGTGAGCGCCACTTCCTGGGCATTGCCGATGTCGGCGATGTAGGTCGACACGCCGCCGCCGTTCAGTGAGGCCCCGGTATTCAGGCCGTCCACCTGCATGCGGCCCTCGTTGCCGCGACCGCCGGTGCCGCCGAACACGGTCATCTGAGGGGTCACCTGGACATCGGACGAGGTGCCGGCTTGCGTGGCAATCGCGGGAATCAGCATCACGGTGGCGTACCACGAGCGCGCCGTGGGAACGTCGGCGAGCAGGTCCCCCGCCACCGTCATCTGCCGCCTGACGCTCTGCGTGTCGACGACCGGGCTTTCTCCGGTGACGGTGACCGATTCTTCGAGCGACCCCACTTTCAAGTCCGCGTTCACCGACGCGGTGAACGAGCCGGTCAGCTCGATGCCTTCGCGTTTGAGGGTCATGAACCCGGTCAGCGTGAAGGTGACCACGTAGGTGCCGGGCCGGAGATCGACGATCCGGAATTGTCCCGTCCCGTCGGTCGTCGCCGCGCGGACTCGTTCAATCAGCACCGGGCTCGCTGCTTCGACCGTCACGCCGGGCAAAACAGCGCCGGACGTGTCCTTCACGATGCCCGTAATCGACGCCTGAGCGAACGCCAGCGCCGGCAGGAGGATGATCCCCGTCAGTGTGACGGCAAACCTTGCGTACTGAAGCATGAGCGACCTCCGGTTACGCGCAGCGTGGGTCAGTAGGGCAGGTAGGTAGAGCGAGCTTTGCTCCGCCCACCCTGGCCCACCTGGCCTACCCGCCCCACCTGACCTTTTTAACGCGTCGTTGAACCTAGTCCCTAGCCCCCAGCCCCCAGCCCCTGTTTTTAGAAGTCGAACGTCGCGCTGAACTTGAGGAAGCGCGGCTGCAGAACCGAATTCGGTATCAGCCAGTTCCCGCCCGGAACATAGCTCTGGTTATAGGTGAGGACCGGTGACGCATTGATGATGTTGTACACGTCAACGCCCACGTTGGTCCGCGTCCTGCCGTAGCGCAGAATCTTCGCGAAGCGGAGGTCGATCTCGTTGACGCGATCGCCATAGAGCGTGCCGGGCTGGATCAGGTTCACCGTGGCGGTGGTCGCGCTGTTCGAGAGCGGGCGTCCAAG
>Ga0066695_10001094_pt1 | contig 10178 bp, 8 predicted proteins | sample GraSoiAngelo_144_FD_66452 | JGI IMG/M metagenome (GOLD analysis project Ga0066695, IMG submission 66452) | Grasslands soil microbial communities from the Angelo Coastal Reserve, California, USA - 14_1009_02_40cm | ecosystem: Environmental > Terrestrial > Soil > Grasslands | place: USA...
CGGCGATTGGCAACGCGGCGGATTGCCGGGTTACCCGGTCGCAGCAGCCGCGTCACCACTCCGCCGAGCGGGCCGCGCGCCGCAGTCAGGCTTCCGTCGGCGAGCGGAAACCAGGGCAGAAACGCGAGTCCCTCCCGCTCGCAGTAGTTGACCACCGCTTCGTAGTGTCGCTCCGCGAAGTTGTAGCGGTTCTGCACCGAGACAATCGGCGCCAGCCGGCGCGCCGCTTCCAGGTCAGCCACCGTGACTTCCGAGAGCCCGATGTGCCGGATTTTCCCTGCGTCCTTCAGCCGCACCAGCGCGCCCAGCTGATCTGCGAGCGGCACCGCCCGATCAATGCGGTGCAGCTGGTACAAATCGATCCGGTCGAGCTTGAGCCGGGCGAGGCTGCCTTCGCAGGCGGCGCGCAGGTGCGCGGGTCGGCCGTTCGGCGTCCAGCGGTTTGGGCCGGGACGCTCGAGCCCGGCCTTCGTCGCGATCACGAGCCCCGCGGGATAGGGATACAGCGCTTCAGCGATCAGCCGCTCGCTCACCGCGGGGCCGTACGAGTCGGCGGTGTCGATGAGATCGACGCCGAGCTCAACGGCCCGGCGTAATACCGCGATCGCCTCGCGCTGGTCGCGCGGCTCGCCCCATACCCCCGGCCCGGTGATCCGCATCGCCCCGAATCCGAGCCGGTGCACGGGAAGATCGCCGCCGAGGAGGAAGGTGTGGTGTTCTGTTGCGCGGACGCCGTAGGCGCTCATGCCGAACAATAACAAACTAGGTACGACTCGCGTTCCGCGCCGAGGACCGTAGCGCGCTCGCCACATGGCGGCCGGTCGGCTCGGTCGCCCAGGGTCGGCACCTGTCTTGCGGTTCCTGCGGCCGGTCATTGGAGGAGGACTCTATGAGGAAGTGGCTCGCCGCCGCCGCGCTCCTGGTCACCGTCGGGGCGTGCGACACGCGGCCCGAATTAGCGGCGCCCGACCACGGCCGGGCGCTCACGCTGGGGGGCAGTTCGGGGACCGTGTTCGATCCCGCGCTGTCCGCCGCGCTCGCGACCGCAGCTCCCACGGACAGTCTCGTCGTGATCGTCAACTATGATGAAGCCGCGACCACCGGGGACGTGGTCACGAGCGCACTTCTGGTCCTCGGCGCGGGTGTGATTCAGTTCAAGCATCTCGAGCTCGTAGCGGCGCTCGCCACGCCCGCCCAGATCTATGCCATGGCCGGGTTGAGCGGTATCCGATCCATTTACCTCAACCGCCAGCTGCGGTACTACGGTCTCCCCTTCAGCGGCCTGCTGCTGCACGAGAGCGTTCCCACGATCCGGGCCGACGCGGTGCGGGCGATGGGCATCACAGGGAAAGACGTCGGGATCGCGATCCTCGACTCCGGGATCGACGGGCTCTACAACCCTGACGTCCATTACCCCGAGAAGACGGTCCAGAACATCAAGATCCTCTTCAACCTCCGGGACGTGTTCACGTTCCAGGGGTCGATCAACAGAATCATCAAGAACGGCGCCGAGCTGTTCGTCGAGAACCTGCCCAACAGCGAGACGTCAATCGGGCACGGCACCCATGTCTCCGGAATCGCTGCCGGTCTGGGGACGGCGTCGGGTGGCTACTACACCGGCGTCGCCCCGGGGGCGAAACTCGTCGGCATCGGGGCAGGGGACGTGCTGTTCGTGTTTTGGATCCTCGCCGGGTTCGACTACATCCTCGACCACCAGCAGGACTACAACATCCAAGTGGTGAACAACTCCTGGGGCTCGAGCGGGGCGTTCGATCCCGACGATCCGATCAACAAGGCGACGAAGACGGTGCACGATCACGGCATCACCGTCGTGTTCGCCGCCGGGAATGACGGGCCCGACGAGAACACGCTGAATCCCTACAGCGTCGCGCCCTGGGTGATCGGCGTCGCCGCGGGGTGCAAGCTCGTGAGCCCCGACCCGACGAATTCAGCGATTCACTGCGACGATCCGACCGGCCAGAACCGGCCTCCCTGGCTCGCCGATTTCTCGTCCCGTGGGATCCCCGACGATCCCCTCTATCACCCAGCGATCACCGCGCCCGGTGTGCACATCGTCTCTACTCGCGCTTCGACCGGCCTGGTGCTGAACGCGACCGACGCGCCGCACGACTTTGATTTGACGAGCACTTGTGCCCTGAGCCTGGCCTACGCGCTGTACTACACCTGCGCCTCCGGCACCTCGATGGCCACCCCACACGTGGTGGGCGTCGTGGCGCTGATGCAGGATGCGGCCGGGGGGAGCCTGACGCCCGACCAGGTACATGACATTCTCACGCAGACGGCGCGCCCGCTGCCCGGGTTTGGGGAGTGGGAGGTCGGGGCGGGGTACGTCGATGCACTGGCCGCGGTGAACGCCGTGCTGGGGCGGTGAAGCCGTTGGGCGGAGAGCGGGCCAGGGGGTGAGGTTATGGAATGCCGAGGAGCTTGTGCGTCTGGAGGCTGAGCCGCCACCGGGGATGCTCGAGACAGTAGCGTAGCGCGAGGTCGGTGTTGCGGATGCGGTCGGGCCCGTCCATCGGCTGGAGGAAGAAGTGGCAGAAGGCCAGCCCCGCGACGTTCTCGGGCGGCAGCCCTTTCTGGGGATACACCAGCTTCAGCTCCTGCCCGGAGCGCAGCACCAGCGCGGCTCCGGCCTTGGGGCTCACGCACACCCAGTCAATGCCCGGCGGCGGGAGCAGCGTGCCGTTGGTCTCGATCGCGACGTCGAATCCCGTCGCGTGCAGTGCCGCGACGAGCGGCGCGTCTAACTGCAGCAGCGGCTCGCCGCCGGTGCACACCACGAAGCGTCGCTTCGCGTCCCCGGGCCACGCCGCCGCAACCGCAGCCGCGAGCTCGCGGGCGGTCGCGAACTTTCCGCCCGCCGGTCCATCGGTGCCGACGAAGTCCGTGTCGCAGAAGTCGCACGTCGCGCTCGCGCGGTCCTCCTCGCGTCCCGACCACAGGTTGCATCCCGCGAATCGCAGGAACACCGCCGGCCGGCCCACGTTGGCGCCCTCACCCTGGAGCGTGTAGTAGATCTCCTTCACCGCGTAGCTCATGGCGTGACACCCGCCGTCGCCCGGTAGCGGATCGGATCGCGCGCGCCCGCCTCGGCGAAACCTTTCAGGCGGAGCAGGCACGCGTCGCACCGCCCGCATGCCTCGCCCGCGGGGGAGGGGTCATAGCAGCTCGTCGTGAGGCCGTAGTCGATTCCCAGCGACAGACCGGTCTCGATGATCTCCTTCTTCGAGAGGGAGATGAGCGGCGTGTGGATGCGCAAGCGCTGCCGGCTCTCGACACCCGCCTTGGTGGCGAGGTCGGCCAGCGCCTGAAACGCGGCGATGTACTCGGGCCGGCAATCGGGGTAGCCGCTGTAGTCGACTGCGTTCACGCCGACGAAGATGTCGCTTGCCCCCAGTACCTCCGCCCAGGCGAGGGCGAATGACAGGAAGATCGTGTTGCGGGCCGGCACGTAGGTGACCGGGATACCGTGCGCCATGTCACGGGGCGCGCGATCCTTGGGGACGGCGATGTCGTCCGTCAGCGCCGACCCGCCGAAGCGCCGCAGGTCGAAGGCGACAATCTCGTGTTGCGCCACGCGGAACGCGCGCGCCACGCGGCGCGCGGCGTCGATCTCGGCCTCGTGGCGCTGGCCGTAACGGAACGTCAGGGCGTACAGCTCGAACCCCTGGCGCGCGGCGAGGGCGAGTGTGGTGGTCGAATCGACGCCGCCGGAGAGCAGCACGACGGCCCTGGGTACCGGATGTGTCATCGCGGTGTGCCGGGCGCTCCTGGGCGGATGGCCGCCCGTTTCGTTACGTTAGCGAAGTCTATGCGCGATCGCGCCCCGAAACCCATGCCCCGAGCGGAGTCGCAGCTCCCCCGGACGGGCCCGCTGCCGCGTCCCCGGAACCCTACGGCGGCGCGGGAATACCTCAAGGCCGACGCGTTTCCCGCCCCCGGCGTGCAGACGGTGACCCTCACGGCGACCGAGTTCACCTCTATCTGTCCGCGTACCGGCCAGCCCGATTTCGGGAGCGTGATCATCGAATACACGCCGCGCGAGCGCTGCCTCGAGTCCCGCTCGCTCAAGGTCTATCTCTGGTCCTATCGCGACGAGGGGGCCTTCTGCGAGAGTCTCGCGGCCCGGATCGCGGACGACATCGTTTACGCCATCCAGCCGCAGGCGCTGCGCGTGCAGGTCAACCAGAACGTGCGCGGCGGGATCGCGCTCCTGGCTGTGGCGGTGCGGGGTTGAACGCGAAGGCGGGACCGGAAGTGGGCCGGTCCCGCCTCGACGCGCCGCGCGCCAGGTCAGACCCGAACGCTCAGCGGCTCGCCCCGCAGCTTCGCCCGCAGCGTGGGGTGGGTCGCCCAGACGTACCACCCCATCGATGCCACCGCGAGCAGGTTCGCAACCAAGGTCAGCCAGACGCCCCACGCGCCCAACGCCCACTGGGCCCCGAGCGCGAGCGCGGCCACGACCACGCCTTCGAGCACGATCGCCGTCATCACGGCGAGGAGCAGGAAGGACGGTGAGCGCTCGATCTGCTCCGCGATCGTGACGAAGACGACGCCCGCGACTGCAAAGGCGACCCCGTGCACCACCGTGTACGCCGCCACGACGCCCAGGTTGACGTGGTAGGCCCCGTGACTCGAAGCGCCGAACAGCAGCGCGGACCCGAGCGCGCTGGGCGTGGCGAACGGGTGACCGGTTACCAGATCCACGAGGAAGAACCAGACTGCGACGACGGCAGCGCCGAGCAGACCCGTGATCACGCCGCGCGTGAGCTGCGGGTATGCCTTGAGCCCGCCGAGACCGAGCGGCACCTCCGCCCGTTCAGCGCGGTGCAGGTAGGCCATCAGGACGAGCCCCGACACCAGATTCGCGCCGATCACATGCGGCCAGGGGATCACCTCCGAGGGGGGCAGGCCACTGAGGAACAGCCCCGTGTAGAAGACCACCTCTTGCACGACGATGCCGAAGAACAGGCCAAGGAGCAGCCGGGGCGCCGTGTGCAGTACCGACATCACCCACGCCGCACCCACGCCGAGGAGGGCGTACACTCCCAAATGGACCACGGAATACACCGCGACCGCCCGAAACGTCGGCTCAATGACGGGAGCAACGTAGAGGGCGTACGCTAGGGCAGCTGGGGTGCGGAACGGGTAGCCTGCCAAGCTGTCGAGGATGAGGAACCACAGCGCAACTACCAAACCCGCGAGGACGCCGCCGACGACGCCGTGAGCGATCAGCTCGCTACTGGATCGTTTCATCGCTTGTCCCTCCCACTTCGTTCGAGTACGCAGGGGGAGGGCTCCCCAAAACCCAGGCCGGGGTTGGGCCACAACCCCGGGCCTCCCCCGCGGGTATCATACGCCGCGATCCGGCGGGCCGCCACGCCCGGCCGGGCGGGGTGCTAACGGACGGGCGGGACAAGAGATAGGTGGGCTAGTCGGCGCTGGCGACTTCTCCCAGTGCGCGGCGCTGCACCTCGTCCGCGTTCACCGCGGTGAGGGCGGCGTTGTCGACTTCGCCCGTGCGGATGCGGATGACGCGCTCGATCGGCTGCACGAAGATCTTGCCGTCACCGACTTCACCCGTGCGCGCGGAGGAGAGGATCGCGTTGATCGTCGGCTCCACGAACGGCTCCGAGCAGACCATCTCGATGCGCACCTTCTCGCGGAACTCGAGCACCAGGGTGGACCCGCGGTAGGTCTCCTGGAGCTCGCGCTCCCCGCCGTGCCCGCTGACGCGGTTGATCGTGATCCCCGTGACCCCAGCTCGGAACAGGGCGGCCTTCACCTGAGGCAGACGCTCCGGTCTGATGACGGTTGTGATGAGCTTCATTTTCGGTTTGTCTCCAGAAAGGTGTGGGTGGGCTCGACGAGCGCGAGTCTCGCCGAGCCCAGCTCCTCGTTTTGCGGCGGCCCGCTACGCCGCCGATGCCTTCAGTGAAACCGCCGCCGATTCGCTGAGGATCACCGCCGACGCGACATCGGGCGTGTCGGGGTAGGCGAGCGCGCCCATTTCGGGGAGGTCGAGCCCCAGTTCCTCGGCTTCGGCCGAGACGCGATGACCGCCGACCAGCACGGCAGTGATCTTGTAGGCCACGTAGGTCATCAGGCCGACTGCCACGAAGTTCGTCACCCCGCCGATCACTTCGGCCGCGAATTGGCCGGCGTCGCCGTAGAACAGTCCACGCACCGCCCCGTTCACACCGTTCCAGCCGTCTCCGTACGTCCCGTCGGCGAGCAGGCCGAGGGAGAGGATGCCCCAGAACCCGTTGACTCCGTGCACCGAGATTGCTCCGACCGGGTCATCGATGCGGAGCCTGCGCTCGATGAAGAAGACCGCCATGCAGACCAAGACTCCCGCTACGCCGCCGATCAACACGGCGGACGGCGCGGTGACAAAGGCACAGGGCGCCGTGATCGCCACGAGCCCGGCGAGCGCGCCGTTCGCGAGCATGGACGGATCGGGTTTGCCGTACTTGAGCCACATGTACAGCATCGCGGTGATGCTTCCCGCGGCCCCAGCCAGCATGGTGTTGGTAGCGATCACACCGATGCGAAGATCGGACCCCGCGAGGGTCGATCCGGGGTTGAACCCGAACCACCCGAAGCACAGGATGAACGTTCCCACCAGGGCCATGGGAATATTGTGGCCCGGGATCGGGTTCGGCGTCCCGTCGGCGTTGTACTTTCCGCGGCGCGGCCCGAGCAGCGAGGCGCCGACCAGCGCGATCACGCCACCCGTCAGGTGTACGACGGACGAGCCGGCGAAGTCCACGTGCCCATGCCCGAGCCCGAGGTTCACCCCCAGCTGCGACAGCCAGCCGCCGCCCCACACCCAGTTCGCATAGACCGGGTAAATGAACGCGCCGATGAACACGCTGAACACGCAGAACGCGGCGAAGCGCCAGCGCTCCGCCATCGCGCCCGTCGGGATCGTGGCGGTCGTGTCCATGAAGACCATCTGGAACAGGAAGTACGTGAAGACCGGTGCCGCGTACGCCACGCCGGTGAGGAAGAAGCCGCTGTGGCCGAACAGCCCCCACGCCTTACCGCCCAGGTGCAGGGCGAACTCCACGTTCAGCTTGTCGTAGCCGCCGAGGGTTGTCATGGGGCCCACGCCGCCCGCCTGGATCGCGAATCCCATTACCCAGTAGCCCATCATCGCAAGGCCGTACACCATAAAGTTCATCGCAAACGTGTGCGCCGCGTTCTTAGCCCGTGTGAAGCCGGTCTCCACCATCGCGAAGCCGGCTTGCATGAACATCACGAGGAAGCCCGTGACGAGCGTCCACACGAAGTTGATGGCGACGGTGTTCGCCGCCGCCGCGACGTTGGCGGCCTTGGCGAGCGAGTCGATGGCAGCGGGTGCTTGCGCGACGAGAGCGAGCGGGCACACCAGTCCGGGCAGGACGGCGAGCAGGGCCGAGCGTTTCATGACAACTCCCGAGGTGGGGGTGGGAAAACGTGGTGTAACCAGAATTGTGCACAAACTGCATGATAAAGTCAACAGTATACGCCAAATGGCATGAATTATGTAAATTGTGACATCAACCTTGCATTTCTTGCGCCTTCAAGGTACCATTAGGCAATTCCGCCGCCCGGTCAGATCCTCTGCGGAGGCAACGCTTTGCCCAACGCTCCTGTCGATGCCGTGGCCCAGGTGATCCTGGCGCTCGCCGTCCTGCTCGCCGGGGCGAAGCTCGGCGGTCACCTCGCGGAGCGGCTGGGACAGCCCGCGGTGCTGGGCGAGCTGGTCGCGGGGATCTTGGTGGGCAACCTCGACCTCGTGGGTGTGCCGTGGGTTCGCACACTCGGGAGCGACGGCACCATCGACGTCCTGGCCAAGCTCGGCGCCGTGGTCCTGCTGTTCGAGGTCGGGCTCCAATCCACGGTGGGAGACATCCTCTCCGTTGGGGTGCGGTCGTTCGTCGTCGCAGTGCTGGGGGTGGTCACGCCGTGGGTGCTGGGGTGGGGCGTCGGCGCGCTCGCATTGCCCAACGCTTCCCCTTACGTCCACGCCTTTCTGGGCGCTACGCTCACGGCCACGAGCGTCGGGATCACGGCGCGCGTCCTCAAGGACCTTGGGCGCGCGCAGTCGGCGGAGGCCCGCATCATCCTGGGCGCCGCAGTCATCGACGACGTGCTGGGGCTCGTGATCCTCGCCGTGATCGGGAGCGTAATCGCGGCGGCCAATCTCGGGACGGGGCTCTCCTACGGGCAGGTGGCCGCGGTGCTCTTCAAGGCGCTCGCGTTCCTGGTCGGCGCGCTCGCCGTCGGAGCGGTGTTCTCCCCGCGGCTGTTCGCGCTCACCGCGCGGCTGCGCGGTCAAGGCACCCTGCTCACGACCGCGCTGGTGTTCTGCTTCCTCCTCGCCTACCTCGCGTCGGCCGTCGGGCTCGCGCCGATCGTGGGCGCCTACGCGGCGGGACTAGTGCTCGAGGAGGCGCACTCGCAGAAGCTGGAAGAGCTGGTTCGGCCCATCGGGACGTTGCTCGTGCCCGTCTTCTTCGTCGTGATGGGCACGCGCGTGCGCCTCGAGGCGTTCGCGCATACGGAAATCCTGGGTCTCGCGGCGCTGCTCACGGTGGCGGCGATCGTGGGCAAGCAGGCGTGCGCCCTGGGGGGGCTCGGCGCTCCCCTGAACCGGCTCGCGATCGGTCTCGGCATGATTCCCCGAGGCGAAGTGGGCCTGATCTTCGCCAACCTGGGCCTCGGGCTCACGCTGCACGGCGTGCCCGTCATCGACGAGCGGGTGTTCTCGGCCGTCGTGCTGATGGTCGTCCTGACGGCACTGGTCACGCCGCCGGCCCTCAAGTGGAGTCTGGCGCGCGCGCCGCGACGTGCTCACGCCGCGGTCGCTGCAACGCAAAACGTGCAGGTTGTGCAACAGTTCAAAGGCAGCTTTGCAGTGAGCGACGGGAGTACCACTTGAGCCAGCGCCGATTGGGTCTCAACTGGCAGAGTTTGCTTGACGTCGTACCGGACGCGGGGTACCTTCCCGCGTGCCCGCAGTCCCTTGTGCCCGCAGGCCGTAGCCTGACCAACCCTGGAGCGACTTGATCCGCCGGAGGACCAGTTTTCTATGACTGCAACAGCCAAACCAACCGCCACGCCACACGCCAAGGGCGCATCCGCGCCCGCCGACGTGATTCGCCGGGCGCGCGAGCACGGGGTGCAGGTCGTGGACCTGCGCTTCACCGACCTGCCCGGAACCTGGCAGCACTTTTCGATTCCGCTGGGGGAGCTGACCGAGGATCTGTTCGCGGAGGGGATCGGGTTCGACGGGTCGTCCATCCGGGGATTCCAGGCGATCAACGAGAGCGACATGCTGCTCTTCCCCGACGCGGGGAGCGCGTTCGTGGACCCCTGTCTCGAGGTGCCGACGCTGTCGCTCACCTGCGACGTCAAGGATCCTGTGACCGGGGAGCCCTACTCGCGCGACCCGCGCTACGTGGCCCAGAAGGCCGAAGGGCATCTCGGGAAGACGGGCATCGCCGACACGGCGTACTACGGGCCGGAGGCCGAGTTCTACATCTTCAACTCGGTGCGCTTCGATCAGAACGCGCACGAGGGCTACTACCACGTCGACTCCGAGGAAGGGATCTGGAACTCGGGGCAGGACGGCAACGGCACCCCCAACCTGGGGCACCGGCCGCGCCATAAGGAAGGCTACTTCCCGGTACCGCCGACCGACCGTCTGCAGGACCTTCGCTCCAAGATCATGCTCGCCATGATCGCCGCCGGGGTCGAGGTCGAGGTGCACCACCACGAGGTGGGCACGGCCGGTCAAACGGAGATCGACATGCGGTTCAAAACGCTCACGCGCATGGCCGATCAGATGATGATCTACAAGTACGTGGTGAAGAACGTGTGCCGCCAAAACGGCTACACGGCCACGTTCATGCCCAAGCCGCTGTTCGGGGACAACGGCTCCGGGATGCACGTCCACATGAGCTTGTGGAAGGACTCGAAGCCCTTGTTCTTCGACGCGAAGGGGTACGGTCTGATCTCCGATACGGCGCGCTGGTACATCGGAGGGCTCATCAAGCATTCACCGGCCCTGCTCGCCTTCGCGGCACCGACGACGAACAGCTACCGGCGGCTGGTGCCGGGGTACGAGGCGCCGATCAACCTGATCTACTCGCAGCGCAACCGCTCGG
>Ga0066695_10001096_pt1 | contig 10178 bp, 9 predicted proteins | sample GraSoiAngelo_144_FD_66452 | JGI IMG/M metagenome (GOLD analysis project Ga0066695, IMG submission 66452) | Grasslands soil microbial communities from the Angelo Coastal Reserve, California, USA - 14_1009_02_40cm | ecosystem: Environmental > Terrestrial > Soil > Grasslands | place: USA...
GACTACCCCGACGCCGCCGTGTTCCTCATGGAGCAGAACTACCGCTCTTCCAAGGCCATCCTGGAGGTGGCGAACGCGCTCATCTTCCACAACCTCCAGCGCAAGCCGAAGTCGCTGTGGACCGAGGGGGCGCAGGGCGAGCTGCCCGTGCGGTTCCGCGCCGAGAACGAGCACGAGGAGGCGCTGTTCGTCGCGGAGGAGGCGCACCGATTGGTGGAGGAGGAGGGCCACCGGTACTCCGACGTGGCCGTGTTCTACCGGACGAACGCGCAGAGCCGGGTGCTCGAGGACATCTTCATGAAAGGCGGCGTGCCGTACAAGGTCGTCGGGGGTCTCCGTTTCTACCAGCGGAAGGAGATCAAGGACATCCTGGCGTACCTCCGCCTCCTGGTGAACCCGCAGGACGTGATCTCGGCGCGGCGGGTCATCAACACGCCGAAGCGGGGGATCGGCGACCAGACCGTGGCGGCGCTCCAGTCGTTCGCCGCCGACGAGGAGGTGCCATTCCTCGAGGCGTGCCGTCGCGTGGAAGCGATCGGGTCGCTGGGTCCTCGGTCCCGAGGGGCGGTGCTCGGGTTCGTGCGCGTCGTGGACAAGCTGCACGAGGCGTTGGAGTCAGGAGCGGGGCCCGCCAGGATGGTCGACGCCGCTGCGACGGAGTCGGGCTACCTGCTGGAGCTGGAGTCCGAGCGCACGATCGAGGCCGAGGGTCGGATCGAGAACATCAAGGAGCTGACCGGCGTCGCCGCCGAGTACGAGCAGCGGTATCCCGACGAGGGGATGGCCGGGTTCCTCGAGCAGGTCGCACTGGTCTCCGAGCAGGACGAATACGACGAGCAGGCCTCCGCGGTCACGCTGATGACGCTCCACAACGCGAAGGGTTTGGAGTTCCCGGTGGTGTTCATCGTCGGGCTCGAGGACGGAGTCTTTCCCCATTACCGCTCGATGGGCGACTCGGCCGAGCTGGAGGAGGAGCGGCGCCTAGCCTACGTCGGCATCACTCGAGCGATGCAACGTCTGTACCTGTGCCATGCGTGGAGCCGGTCGCTGTTCGGAACGACGTCGTACAACCCGCCGTCGCGGTTCCTGTCGGAGATCCCGGTCGAGCTCCTTCGCTCGATCGAGGGGGAGGAGGAACCCGAGGGCGCCGTGATCGGCGGCCGAGGCTCGTCGATCCGGGAGGCCGTGATGACGGGGCGACGGGAGCCCCTCGAGGTCTCCCCGGGCGACACGGTGCTCCACGACCGGTGGGGGGAGGGCGTGGTGCTCACGGTCTCCGGTGCGGGTTCCGATGCGGAAGCCACCGTGATCTTCGAGGATGAAGGGGAGAAGCGACTGCTCCTCGCCTACGCGCCGCTGAAGCGCGTCGGCTGATCGCCTTAGCGGAACAACGCGAGCGAGCCGGCGACGACGATGACGATCGCCACGACCAGCGGCGCGATGACCCAGGCCAGGCCGAGCCGCCCTCGATAGGGGCCGAGGGTCCCCACCTTCGTCGTGGGCTTCAGTCCGGGCGGTCGGAACCGGAATCGCTTCCTGGCCACGTGTCGAAGTATCGCAGGCCGCGCGGGCTGTGTACTCAGCGGAGCGAACCAGGGCGTTCGCTATGATGGCCGCCATGCCCGAGAAGTACCGGATCATCGTGGCCAAGCCCGGCCTCGACGGGCACGACCGCGGCGCCAAAGTCGTTGCCCGCGCGCTTCGCGATGCCGGGTTCGAGGTCATTTACACGGGCCTGCACCAGACTCCAGAGCAGATCGCCGAGACCGCGATCCAGGAGGACGCCGACGGCGTTGGCCTCTCGTGCCATTCGGGCGCGCACATGACGCTCTTCCCCAAGGTGGTGAAGCTCCTCCGGGAACGGGGCGCGGGCGACGTGGTCGTGTTCGGCGGCGGCATCATCCCCAAGGATGACATCCCCAAGCTCCAGGCCGACGGCATCGAGCGCATCTTCACCCCGGGGGCACCGACGGGGGAGATCGTGGCCTGGCTCCGGGAGCGCCTGCCTGCCAAGCAGGCAAGTTGATGGACCTGTACGAGCACCAGGGGAAGGAGCTCTTCGCCAAGCACGACATCCCCCTGGTCGAGGGCTCCGTGGCCGAGTCGGCGGAACAGGCCCGAGGGATCGCCGAGCGCCTGGGCGGGAAGGTGGCCGTGAAGGTCCAGGTCCAGATCGGAGGGCGAGGAAAGGGCGGCGGCATCGCGCTGGTCGGCTCGCCCCAGGAGGCCGAGGACGCGGCGGCCAGGATGCTTTCGGAGGGATTCCAGGGAACGAAGGTCACCCGGGTCCTCGTCGAGCGCCTGGTCGACATCTCCGAACAGTTCTACGCGGCCATCTCGCTCGACCGGAGCGCCGGCGCCTACCTGGCGATCGTCTCCTCGGAGGGCGGCATGGACATCGAGCAGGTGGCACGGGAACGGCCCGAGGCGTTGCGCCGGGTCCACATCGATCCCCTGCTGGGTCTGCACGCGTATCAGGTTCGCTACGCGGTGGGCCACCTTTCCTCCGAGGCGCGGGAGGGGGCGGCCGCGGTGTTGGCGAAGATGCACGAGGTCCTCGCGACGAACGACGCGACCCTCGTCGAGATCAACCCGCTGGCCCTTCTGACCGACGGGCGGGTGGTCGCGCTCGACTCGAAGGTCACGATCGACGACAACGCTCTGTGGCGGCATCCCGAGCTCGAAGGTCTTCGCGCGACGTTCCCCATCGATCCGGTGGAGGCCCGGGCCAGGGACGCCGGGCTCCAGTACGTGAAGCTCGACGGCGAGGTGGGGATCATCGGCAACGGCGCGGGCCTGGTGATGGCGACGCTCGACGTCGTGGAGCTGGCCGGGGCCAAGCCTGCCAACTTCCTCGACGTCGGCGGCGGCGCCAGCGCGGAGGTGATGGCCGTCTCGCTCGAGGTGATCCTGTCGGACCCGAGCGTGCGATCGGTCCTGGTGAACATCTTCGGGGGCATCACGCGATGTGACGTCGTCGCCCAGGGGATCCTCGAGGCCCTCGAACGAGTGGTCCCGACAGTCCAGATCGTGGTTCGCCTGGACGGCACGAATGCGCCGGAGGGCCGGGCCATCCTGGCCGAGGCGAACCACCCCCGCATCGTCCCGGCCGAGACGATGCTCGAGGCGGCGCAACGCGCGGCCGAGCTGGCGAGGGCGGCCTGATGGCGATCCTGGTCGACGACGCCACCCGCGTCGTGGTCCAGGGACTGACCGGCCGGGAGGGCACCTTCCACGGGCTGCGGAACCGGGCGTACGGCACCACGGTGGTGGCGGGCGTCACCCCCGGCAAGTCCGGCCGGGACGTGGAGGGGATCCCGGTGTTCGACACGGTGGCGGAAGCGGTGGCCGAGACCGGGGCCAACACCTCCCTGATCTTCGTCCCGCCCCGGTTCGCCACCGAGGCCGTCTACGAGGCTGCCGACTCCGAGCTCCGGCTCATCGTGTGCATCACCGAGGGCATCCCCGTCCGGGACATGGCCCAGGTCGCGGCATACCTGCGCGGCAGGCCGTCCACGTTGGTTGGACCGAACTGCCCCGGCGTCATCTCGCCGGGGAGGTCGAACGTGGGCATCATCCCGGGGGAGATCTGCATGGCCGGCCCGGTGGGCCTGGTCTCGCGTTCGGGTACCCTCACCTACCAGATCGTGCACGAGCTGACGCAACGCGGCGTGGGGCAGTCCACGTGCGTGGGGATGGGCGGCGACCCCGTGCACGGCATCGGGTTCATCGGAAGCCTCGAACGGTTCGAGAACGATCCCGAGACCGGTCTCGTGGTGCTGATCGGAGAGATCGGGGGCGATGACGAGGAGCGCGCCGCCGCGTTCATCGCGGAGCGGATGCGCAAGCCCGTCGTCGGCTACATCGCGGGGTTCACGGCGCCGCCGGGCAAGCGCATGGGCCACGCCGGCGCCATCGTCACGGGCTCGAGTGGAACCGCCCAAGCCAAGGCAGAAGCGCTGGAGGCCGCGGGCGTCAAGGTCGGCCGGACACCGACCGAGGTGGCCGAGCTCGTCGAAGGAGCGATGGCATGAGCGAGGTCCCTCCGCCCCCCACCGCTCCCGTCTACCCGTCCGGTCCGGACGTCGCCTCCCGACCACCCATCATCGACGACGTCACGCGCGGGTGGTTCACGGCGCTCGTTCGTGGGCTCGTCGCATTCGTCGTCATGGCCGGCCTGGGACAGGCGGCGGCGTTCGTCCTCTACTTCGTGGGAGATCGGCGCGGCTCGGTCGGGACGTTCGCCAAGGTCGGCTGGTTCTACTTCGACTGGTTCCATCACATCGCGCTGTCGGCGAGCGTGCCGAACATCTCGATCCCGGACACCGGGGGCCTGCTGCCCGGAGGGGCGTCCGTCCGCGTGCACCTGGGGCTGGCCCTGATGCTCGGGACGTTCGTCGCCGTTTGGCTCCTGTACGGCGCCGGCAAAGCTGTCGCCGACCGGGCCGACGGGGGTGGGGTCGCTCGCGTCCTCCACGGCCTGAAGGTCGCGCCGGTCTATGCGCTTCCGTGCCTCCTGTTCTCACTGTTGGTGAAGGTGAAGGCCACCATCCCGCCGGGCGCGTTCGCCTCCGGACCCGTGGAGGTGAAGTCCTCGGCCGCCCAGTCCTTCCTGATCCCCTTGCTGATCGCGGCCGCCGCCGGCGCCGCGGGTGGACTGCGGTCGGGGCGGTACGAGCTCCTGTCCCGGGGCCCGTGGGGCCGGCGGGTGTCCGGGGCGCTCGCGGGTGGGTTCAGGATGCTCGCGCTCGGGATCGTGCTGTCGTTCGTGGGCCTTCTGGTCCTTGCGGTGGTCGAGCCCGACGCCACGAAGGCGTATTTCCGGGCCGTGTCCGAGCCGCCGGTGGAGGACACGGCGATCATCATCGGGCACCACGTGCTGGTGCTGCCGAACCAATCGATGTGGGTGCTGGTCCCGGCGATGGGTGGGTGCGACGGCGTGTACGGGACCGGCGTGTCGCGGACCTTCCTCTGCTACTGGAAGTACCCGAAACAGGTCTCGGTCTCGACGGGCGGAGGGTCACCGGGCAGCGTTCTCTCCGGGCTGCCGCAGGTTCGGACGGAGTTCGGCACCGCCCCGATCGGCTACTTCCTGTTCCTCCTGGTCCCGGCGATCTCGGTCCTGCTGGGCGGGCGCCACGCTGTCAGGAAGCGCGCTCGCTTCCGGTACGAGGCCGTGGCGGTGGGGGCGGCCGCCGGCGTGGCGTTCGGCATCCTGGTCGCGGTGGCGTCCTGGTTCGCGTCGCTGTCCGCGGGCGTGTCTGGGGACATCGCCGGCATCTCGTCGAACTTCTCCGTGACGATCGGGCCCGACGTGGTGATCGGGGGACTCATCGCCCTCGTGTGGGGCGTCGTCGGCGGCGGGGTCGGCGGATGGTGGGCGGGGCGGGACCTCCCGGCGCGCGCGCCGCTCCTGGCGCCCTCAGGCTCGGTGGAAACCCCGGAACCGCCGCCCTGGTCCGAGCCCTCCGAGCCTCGCTGAGACGAGCTCGCTCGCAATGCGGAAGGCCCGGCCTGACGGCCGGGCCTTCGACGCGACGTTCGATCCTTTATCCCAGGCCGGTACCGCTCGGAGGCGGGGGGGCCGAGACAGGCTCGCTGTAGAGCATGTAGGCGCCGTAGGCCCACACCAGGTTCAACGCGAGCCCAACGAAGATCCCCCAGGACAGGGTCACACCCGTGGGCTTGGCCACCAACCCAAGGAGCGTGAACAGGAGGGCCAGGCCGGCCACCCCGATGTGCAGCATCCCTCGCTGCACGGGCATCTTGAGCTCCGTCCCCATCACCTTGGTCACGACGACTTCCACGATGGACAGGAGCGCCAAGAACCAGGAGATGACGATCGTGTTGTGGAACCCGCTGATCCCCTCACTGGCGAAGGTCACGCCGAGGGCCGTGCAGCAGCTGTACCAGACGGGCAGGAACGTCCAGATGACGAACGCGATCGTCCCACCGAGGATGATCTTGTCCGCCGTCGAGACCTTGGACAGGTCGAAACCCTGACCTTGCTGTGCCATCGCTCCCCTTTCCTTCCCCGAGCATCATGGCCGCGCAGCCACGGGCTATCCAATACCGGGGCACCAGGCGAGTCAACCACGCGGCGCGTGCGGCTCGCGAGCCCGAACCATCGTGGCCAGGGCTGCCGCACACGCCACCATCCCCGCGGGAAGAGCGATCCACGGCCCGAGCCATGGCCGAGTGAACGGGGGAGGGCGAAGCGTCGCCAGGGTTGCCCCCACGGTCACAACCGCCCCGAGCACGCCCTCCACGATCGCCCAACGGGGATGCGGTCGGATGCGCAGACCTCGCATCGTCAGCCAGACGGCCAGCCCGAGACTGGCGGCGACCGCAGCGACCACCGACCATTGCGCTGCCCGGCCCCATGCTCCGAACGGATGCGAGCCTTCTCCGAACCGGGTCCACGGCAGGAGCGTCGTGACGGCGGCCACCGCGAACGCGATACCGACCATCGCCCACGGCATGGTCCACCGCTCCGTGGTGGGGAGCACGTCCGTCGGGAGCCCGGGCCCGAGGGCGCCCTCCAGGCATTCCACGCCGAGGACCCGGCCCCGCACCGGCACGGCGCACGCGAGGCACAGCGGCCGTCCGCAACCGTCGCATCGCGCCACCGAGAGGCTGGCGGGATGGAGGTCGCAGCGCTCGCTGCTCTTCGTGGTCTTCTCGTCGAGCGGCACGGCCCAATCCTAGCGGCGGGGTTCCGACGATCATGTTCGACGGGGAAGGTGAAGAGGCGGCGTCGATCGCGCCCGTGGCGTCCCGCTTCTGGTCGGGCGCCCCTGTGCCCGTCGGGGTGTTGAGGGCGGTGGGGTCGGTGGATTCGGGGTCCTAGTCCGCGGTGTGGTCGGGGTCCTGGTCCCCCTCCTAGTGGGGCTGGCTGATGTGCGTGGGGCTGACGTAGGGCTGCAGCTCACGCAGGACTCAAGATCCCGGCCTGACGTAAGGCGTAGATTCAACGGCGTGAACCAGCCGAGGTCCGAAACGTGCTTCAATTGCGGTAAGCGCCCGGCGAAGGAGAGTGCCGGGGTTCTGCTCAACCTCTACAGGCCCGTCCCGGGCGCCGAAGCCCGGAAGACCACCGTCACGGTCCCGCGGTGTGGAGTCTGCAGGTTGCGGGTCTGGTTGCTGGTCGCCGCCGCCGCTCTTCTCCTGTTCTTCACTGTCGCGACCTATGTCTCGGCCGGACGACTTGCTGAGGCCAGTGCGCGAAGCCGCCGGGAGGACGCCGTCCTCCTCTTCTTCCCCTTCGTCATCGTCAGTCTGGTCGCAGTGATGGCTGCCGCGAAGCCCAAGAGCGCTCGGATCGTCAAGGACCGTGAGGAGGAGGGTTGGGTCAAAGGCCGTCCGCCAAAGACCGCCGTTCGGCCGGCGGGTGACACGAGCATCGGTCGGCGCGCCTACCTCATCATGCTGTGGGAAAGTGAGCCATGGTCGCCCGCGGAAATCGATGAGCTCGTTCGAGCGAAAGGACTCGAACTTGGGTGCCCGGTCGAGGCACTGAAGTCAGTTCAGGTCTCCGGAGACTTCCCCACCAGACCCGATGGGTATGTAGTCTCCATGGCGCTGATGGCCTGTCGTTCCGCGGGAATTCCATTTGAGTCGTCTCGCGACACGATCTCCTTCGCTGGTGGGCCACAGGGGTCGATGGCCGGTCTGTCATCAGGTGCTCGCGGCGGAATCGGACTCGTTACCGTGGAGATCAATCCTCGCTAGGCGTCGGTGGGTTCGGGATTCGGCGTGTGGTGGTCGGGGTCCTGCTCGGCGTGGGCTGGCTGATGTGCTGGGCGAAGGGGAGGCCCGCCGGGGGCAGCCCGTTCGAGATGATTAAGGACTCCGGGCATGGTAGGAGAAGGGGACGACTGGATTCAACGCCCCCCCGCCCTTGCCTTGCGCCCGCGGCTTTCTACCCTCCCCGCCGTCTCCGACCCCCTATGCATGCCAGCTCGTTCGGTCCGGTGCATTAGTCCGTCAACCTCCAATCGACCGCCTCCCTCCCTGCCGCGATGAGCGCATAGTTCGCCCGGCTGAACGGCTTGCTCCGAAGAAGCCCTTGTAGGCGGATTGGGGCGAAGGGTGCGGCGACTCGATGACCGTGTGCGGGGGTATTTCGATGAGCGTCTTCTTCCTCCGGGCCTCCTTGCCCCAGAGGATGAACACCACGGAATCGGTCTTCGCGGCGACGACCCGGATCACCTCGTCGGTGAACGTCTCCCACCCCTTCTGCCGGTGCGAGCGCGGCGCCCCTTCGCGCACTGTCAATACGGCGTTGAGCAGCAGCACTCCTCGGCGCGCCCACGATTCGAGGCATCCGTGGTCGGGGATCGGCACGCACACGTCATCGTGCAGCTCGCGATAGATGTTCCTGAGCGACGGTGGCACCCGAACGCCATGGCGAACGGAGAAGGCCAAGCCATGCGCCTGGCCGGCGCCCGGGTACGGGTCTTGGCCGAGGATCACCGCCTTGGTCTCGGCGCACGGCGTGAGATGCAGCGCGGTGAAGACCTCGTCGTGGGGTGGGTACACGCTGTAGCGCGAACGTTGTGCCGCGACGAACGCCTGGAGCTCGGTCCAGTACGGCTTCTCGAACTCCTGCCCAAGCAGTGGATCCCAGTCGGTGCCGAGCAGCGGATTCCAGTCGGCGGTCGTCAGACGCCCTTCAAAAGAATGCCGACGATACCAGCGAGAAGGACCAGCACGGGCTCCTTGTTCTTGAACCGCCACGTGAAGACGAGGCTCACCACGAGGATCGCCCCGGTCGGCCAGTCGGTAACAGCTGAGCGAGTGAGGACGACGGTCGCGCCTGCGATCGCCCCGGCGGCCGCTGCTGTCGCACCCTTCACGAACGCCCGGACCTGCGCGTTGTCCTTGTGCCGCACGAACCACTTGCCGGGAACGACAACGCCTAGGTAGATCGGCGTGAAGATCGCGATCGTTGCGACACCAGCTCCGGCGAGCCCTCCGACGAGGTACCCGATGAACGCGGCCGTGATGACGACGGGTCCCGGCGTGATGAGCCCCATCGCAACAGCATCGAGGAACTGGCCCTGCGTCAGCCAGTGGTGCTGGGACACGACCCCTTCCTTCAGGAAGGGCACGATCGCGAGCCCACTCCCGAAGATGAAGGCTCCCGCTTTCAGGAAGAACAGCCCAAGGGAGACAAGCGTTCCACCCACTGCCGTTCCCGTCAGCACGCTGAAAGGCAGCCCGAGGAGAGCTGCGGAACCCGAGCCGCGTCGGCGGCGCAGGAACGCTGGAGGGGCGTGGAGCGCGAGCATGAGCAGACCAGCCGCGATGAAGAGCAGCGCGATCTCGGCACCGGTGAGCGCAGTCACCGCGAAGATGACGAAGGTGATGCTCCAAAGACGCACGTCACTCTGGTTGGTGAGCCGAGCGAGCTTCACCGCTGCGATAGCAATAATGGCCATCACGGCGGGCGCGATGCCATAGAATAGCGACTGCACGACATGGAGACCGGAGAAACGGACGTAGAAGAACGCGACGACGAGAACGAGCACCAACGAAGGCAGGACGAAGGCGGCGGCAGTCGCAAGGGCACCACCAGCGCCCGCTTCGAGATAGCCGATCCACATGACGACCTGGGCGGCGAGCGGTCCGGGCATCGTCTGACCGAGCGCAACGCCGTTCAGGAAGTCCTGCCGATCAAGCCACCCGCGGCGCTCGACAAGGTCTCGCTGCATGTAGCCAACCGTCGCGATCGGGCCGCCGAAGCCCCAGGTCCCGAGGCCGAGGAAGTAACTGACGAGTCGAGCGAACGTGGGCTGCTCAGCCGGAGCGGTCGGCTCCGAACTGCGCTCGTCACTCACGCGGGTGAGAGTAGGCGGTTCGGCACGATGTCGCTTAGGCGGGAAGCGACGTCCAGCACTCTTTCCGATGCCACTCCCCCTCGCCTACACCCCTTCGCGTCCACGGCATATGACCCGACCTGACCGTTACGGAGCTTGTTTCGCGTCGCCGTCACTCCTCAACGTCCGAACGTGGGCTCGGTAGCTGCTCGCCCTCCGGCGAGCCTTTCGCGGATCCTGTGCGTAAGTCTCCTCCGCCCTCCGCTTGGCCTCTCCCGGGGACATGCAGCGCGCGTCGCGGAACTCCGGGGCTAGCCACTCCAGTGTTCGCGGTTGAAAATCACCGCATCCCCCCTG
>Ga0066695_10001100_pt1 | contig 10161 bp, 10 predicted proteins | sample GraSoiAngelo_144_FD_66452 | JGI IMG/M metagenome (GOLD analysis project Ga0066695, IMG submission 66452) | Grasslands soil microbial communities from the Angelo Coastal Reserve, California, USA - 14_1009_02_40cm | ecosystem: Environmental > Terrestrial > Soil > Grasslands | place: USA...
CTTCATCGGTGTGGCTGCAGTAATTGCGGCACTCACCTTGACACAGGGAGCAGGCGCATTTATTACTGGGAACATTACGAGTTTAGGCACCAACGTGATTACGGTCATACCTGGCTCTGCAACGAATAGAGGGGCTTTCGGCGGCGCCGGCACGACTCAATCACTCACACCAGCAGATGCTGTAGCTCTCAAGCACATACGTCATGTCACAGGAGTAAGCCCCGTCATCTTGTTGAATGCACAGGTAGTGTATGGCAACCAGAACTGGAATACTCGTGTCCAGGGGGTTAACACTGCATTCCAGAATATCCAGGGATGGCAGATGGCGGAAGGAAACTGGTTTAGTGAAGCTGCCGATAGCGGAGGACTTCCTGTTGCGCTCCTGGGCCAGACAGTGGCGCATAGTCTCTTTGATGCATCGGGAACTGACCCCGTCGGTCAGAAGATCCGTATTCGCAATCAACTCTACCGTGTCGAGGGGGTATTACAGGCAAAGGGAGGGGGCTTCAACCAGGACGACGTTGTCTTCGTTCCTTTCAACACCGCGCTCATCCGCTTGAAGAATTCGACCTTTGTCGATCAAATTCAGGTGCAGGTGGATGACTCGAACAACGTGAACCAGGTGCAGCAGGATATCACGACGATCCTTGAACGGCTGCATCATATCCCAAGTGGGAGCCTTGACGACTTCCGCGCAATCAGTTCCGCACAACTCTTGCAGACAGCACAGCAGTTCACACAAATTCTGACAGATCTCCTGGTAGGCATTTCCGGCATCTCTCTCACAGTGGGCGGTATCGGCATCATGAATATCATGATCGTCTCAGTCACAGAACGAACCCGTGAGATCGGTATCCGCATGTCTATAGGCGCGCGACGTAGTGACATCCGCAACCAATTTCTCATTGAAGCGCTCGCGTTGAGCCTTATCGGCGGAGTGATCGGCATGCTTATTGGCTTCGCCTTCGGCTTCCTGATCACGAGCGCCACCGGGCTCCCATTCGTCATAACAATAGTCTCAATCTTACTGCCATTCGTGATTTCCTCGATCATCGGAATAGTTTTTGGCCTTTACCCTGCTGTACGCGCTTCAAAACTCGATCCAATTGTAGCACTGCGCACAGAGTAAAAGGGAGTGCAGAGAGGAGAGGGTCTCCCCAAACCCTCTCTCTTTCCAAACCCTTCCCTTACTCTCTTACCGTCTCAAACCCCACCCTGTTCCACGTATCCATCCCACCCAACACGTTCAACAACTGTGTATAGCCATGCTTTTGCAGCAGGGAACAGGCAATGGTGCTGCGCTGCCCACCGGCGCAAATGACCACCAGCGGCCGAGAGCCATCCAGTTCCTGGTAGCGCCCCTCTAGATTGATGCGATGGTCACCTCGGATTTTATCATGGAACACTGCCATTGCATAGTTTCCCACCCATCTCCAATGTTACAAACTACCTTCCTCCTTCGTTTTAATAAATGTGGAGGCACAAAACTTCTACACAACTTTACTTTCAGGTTCATACACGGAGTTTTGACTTGTAATGCGGCATGTAGTGCTTCTTGTAAGGTCGTAAACTGTAGTGTGGTTTTCGTAATACCTGTATCATTTTCAGGGAGTCAACTTGACTCCCTAATTTTATGACGCCAGAGCGCGCAACAGGACGACTTGCCGCCCAGTTGCGCGCTCTCATTATCCACTATGCAACTGCCGATCAGGGTTTCGTTGGCGCCTTCACCTCTGATTTAAATCCCGTCCTGATATGGCTGTCATCGCAAAAAGGCTTATTTCGAGACTGCCCGCAGCGACACAGTGTAATCTCGTCGTCCGTAATCTCAAAAGGGTTGCCATCACTTTCCAACAAGATCAATCCCTTCGCGTTCTGAATATAAAGAGGGCCATCTTTTTCCGCCATAATGGTGGGTTTGGTATCATCAGCCATTGCTCATACGTACTCCTTCCAATAATCGTTGAGAAATAAGCGGGCTTTTTGCTTCACACCTTCTGCCCTTCTTAAAAAACGCAGTATAGCAGACATATCTCCGCTTCACAACCAGCGTTGATTTCAGCCAAATTGGACATACCCGCCATCCTGTGATATACTGTAATCAATTCAATGTGAGCACTACGATGTCCTCCATTGCCAGGTACACAAAAACAAAGCAGGAAGATAGGCGAAAGGGGTCTAGAATCAATGCCTAAAAAGGGCGAACTTTCAAAAACGGCGCGCGCCTCGCTCGCAAACCGTGAAGAGGCCAACCATCTTACCAACCGCATCTGCTTGAAGTGCGGCGAAGCAATCATGCTCAAAGAACTTCAGCCTGTGAAGGTCCTTGGTAAAGGTATGGTCTTCTACCATAAATCTCACTACAATCTGCAGTAGGTTTTCGGTAGTCTCCTCATCTCAAAACAAAACTACAAGCCTTGGTTTTCAAGGCTTGTTTTATTTCTACCTGTAGATTTGGGAAAGTACCTTCGGGTGCGTCACACCCGCTGACAACTCAACCTTGTTAGCGCCACCGTCAAGAACTGCCAGCCCATATACCGTCTACCGTTCACTGCGCAAGCGCGCTATAATATACCCAGAGCAATCAGTACCACTATGAAGCAAAAAGGAGCAACCAATGGACGACAACGCAATCCTGCACAATATCACCAAACTGGTTGACGAAGAACACGAACTCATGAATCAGGCAGAACAAGGCACCCTTGACGAAGCCAAACAAGCTCGCATCCGCGATCTGGAAATCCAATTAGACCAATGCTGGGATCTCTTACGCCAACGCCGCGCCCGCAGAGAATTCGGCCTCAATCCCGAAGAAGCCAAACTGCGCGACCCCAACATCGTCGAGCACTACCAGCAATAACTATATCTACTGTCAGCCACCACAGTCCACATAAACGGGCAGCCTTTGCGGTTGCCCTCATTCATACCTGTCCCACAATACCTACACCGCAAAATAGAGATAAACAGCCATTATAGCCCCGATCAGACATATCAGAATCGTCATGAAGATAGCAAAGCCGCGACGAGGATGAAAAACTCCCTTATCGATGGCTTTTCGGGCCTGCAAGAAATTGAGCAGCGCTACCGCCATCACCACAACGCCAAGTACCGTCAATGTAATACCCACCAGAGCCGAGTAGTGATTAGGGATGGGCACATTCGTTATTTTCGTGCCAATCTCACGCAGCAGCAGCCCAAAACGCTCCACAACAAAGCCGAAGCCCATAATTGCCAGGCTAGTACGTATCCAGGCCAGAAACGTACGCTCGTTGGCAAGATGATCCGTAACCTTCCCGCTTATAAGATACTGCGAGGGGCGTGTAGATGGCGCTTCTTGTAATGGTGTCGAGCCGCTAACGCTCTCGGTATTGTCACTGCTTATCTCTTCTTGTTGAGCCATAGGTTACTCGTCCAGTATATCCTTTCACTCATCAGTAAGAGCATAACATATGGCTTAAGGTGTCTACAAGCCCTCAAACCCCATAAAAGCACTCGATTCTCAGGGACAACTCGTTTACGCCAGAAGTAGACAACCCCATATGCTATAATCTCCCCAGATACAAAGAAAGACTATCACACTCAATGACACAAACCAATAACAAACAAACGCGCGCCGCCGAAAAAATACTCAGAAGAGTCAAACATCTTCGTGACTTCATGTTGCCCGACGAAATACCACTTCTCGACGTTCCCGCCATCTGGGATAGTGGCAAAGAGCAACGTAGTACCCCCTGTGATGTTATCGTCACAAACCAGCGTCTACTGGGCTACTACGCTGTAGATTTTCCCAGAAAACGCCACTTTCTCGAAGAACTCCCCCTCTCCACCATCACCACCGTCACCTTGCGCCACAAAACGTACGAACCGCTTTTTCGTGAGCTGATGGTTAGCAATGCTCAGCGCAAAATCTACATTCGCACCTCACGTAGCCGTATCGAAACTTTATACGCCGCACTACATTCAGCTACAGAAGAGTACGCTTCAGCAGCACCAACAACATTTGAAGAGACACTCCCCGCACAAAAAACTCCAGGTACTACCTCCACAACCTCCGTCTTCGGTCGCCAGGATATCCGTACCTCCTTTTCACAGTCTCCGCTGGCAATCGTCATACTTTTTGTTGGAGGCCTCGTCCTGGAGGTCATTGCCTCCAGCCTCTGGCTGGCAACGCAAAGTATACAGGTTGGGCTGCCGCTTCTTATTGCTGGACTTGTAGCGGTGCTCACTGCAATATTTCTCAGTCGCCAAAAACAATAATGATTCTGTACCACTTACCACTGTCTGTTGCCTGCGGGACACGATAAAGCGGGAAAAATACTCTTTTAGCAGGGCCATTTACAAGTCGAGGCAAGTGAGGTTAAGAGACAGGTAATATCACAACATAATCACACTCGTTCTCTCGACTTGTAAATGGCCCTGCTCTGTTACCAGTAACGTTGACACAGTCTTTTCCAGACAGGTACAATAAGATTACCCAGGAAACTGCGGAAGCTCTACAAATTCTCCTACGGTCCACATATACAAAGACGAGGCAGTTATAATGAAGATCTATGTCTGTGTAAAACAAATCCCAGACCCTAACACCGTCGTTAGCAAGCTTGATCCGGACACCAAACGGCTCGTGCGCAGCGGCGTCTCACTTGTTCTTGATCCCGGTGACGAAAGCACCATCTCAGCAGCTATCAAACTTCGCGATACCCTTGGCAAAAGTGAAGTTATCGCTGTGAGTATGGGTCCCAGCAGCGCTCAAGAAGCCATGCGTCGCGCCTTAGCCATGGGCGTGGACAGCGCCATCCTTGTTACCGACCCTGCTCTCGCTGGCTCTGATGCACTAAGCACGGCCCGCGTCCTTGCGGCTGTCCTCAAAAAAGAAAGCCCCGACCTGGTTTTCTGCTCAACCGAGAGTACAGATGGGTATACAGGTATGGTCCCCGGCGCTATCGCGGAATATCTTGGCCTGCCACAATTGACCTTTGCCCGCGAGATAACCGTCGAGAGCACAAAAGCTATCATCAAACGTGTCACCATGACAGGGTATCAAACCGTCGAGTGCCCCCTCCCTGCCGTCGTGACTATCGCTAGCGGTTCGTTCGAGGCTATTTACCCCACTATGAAGGGCATCATGGGTGCGAAGAAGAAACCCTTCACCCAGTTGGCTCTCGCAGACCTCGGCATCGATCCGTCTCTGGTCGGTGCGGCAGGCGCGCGCGAACGTGTTCTGGCTATAGGAACAGCCGAGGCGCGTGCTGCAGGTCAGGTCATCAAAGACGATGGTACCTCTGCCCAGGCTATCGCCGACTTTTTGCAGCGCTACCAGTTGCTCTAGGAGATTACATACATGTCAAAAACTATATGGGCTCTCATCGAAATTGAAGATGGCAGAGCCGCACGCTCATCGCTCGAAGTGCTCAGCAAAGCCGCACACTTAGGCCGCGCCGAGGCGATTGTCCTTGGCTCCGCTGCCGCGGAGGTTGCTGCAACCCTCGGTGAATTTGGCGCGGCAAAGGTCTATGTTCACGCCGATCCCGTCTACGACAATTATTTGACCCTCCCTGCTGTAGATACCGTCAGCGCGCTGCTCACTCAGCACCAACCAGATTTGTTGTTGCTCGCTACCACCTTCGATCTGCGCGATATCGCTGCTCGCCTGAATGCGCGCAACAATATGGGCCTGATCACCGACGCCACCGATTTGCATTTCGACGGCAATACCCTCCTGGTCACTGTCCCCTGGGGTGATGAAAATGTCGTGACCGCTACCCATCCACAGCAAGGCACCGGCATCGTGCTCACCCGCCCAAAGGCCTTCTCAGTAGAGCACTTTGCTGGCGGAACCGCTGAGATTGAAACGCTTAACGTCTCTCTCAACGCCGCCTCACAGCAGATCAAGATCCTCGAACGCGTCGAGCTTCCAAGTGAAGGGCCTGCGCTAGAAGATGCCAATGTAATCGTCAGCGGCGGTCGCGGTCTGGGTAAAGCCGAGAACTTCCGCCTGGTGGAAGAACTGGCCACTGCACTTGGCGGTGCTGCTGGCGCCACCCGCGCCATTGTCGACGCCGGTTGGTTGCCCTACAGCTACCAGATCGGGCAGACCGGGAAGACGGTGAAACCGGCGCTCTATATCGCCTGTGGTATCAGTGGAGCTATTCAACACCTCTCGGGGATGAAGGGATCTAATTACATCGTTGCTATCAACAAAGATGAGCACGCCCCTATCTTCTCTGTTGCGGACCTCGGTGTCATCGGAGATGCACTCACCATTCTCCCACAACTTACGCAAGAAGTGAAGCACCGCAAGGCTCAATAATCAAACCGCTGGTGATGGGTGCGGTGGACTACTTCCATTGCCACACGGCCAGATAATCACGGGCGCGATAGGTTTGCGCCCTTACCTACAAGGAGGTATTTATATGACACCCCCTGTGATCTCACCTACTGGTGGATGGATAGGCACCACAATCTTCGTGTTGCTCTTCCTGGCAGCAATCGCTCTCTTCGGTCTCCGCGTAGGCGAACTGATTACCCTACTCGTAAAAGCCCGGCGTGAGGACCGTACCGACCACATTGATGACCGTATCGGCGAATTCTTCCTGGTTGTTCTCGGTCAGAGTGGAGTGCTCCGTGATCCAATCCCTGGCATCGCCCATTTCTTTACCTTCTGGGGTTTCATCGTCATCCAGTTCGGCCTGCTCAACCTGATTCTCGGAGCATTTAACCTCACATTACCGCTCATCGGCGATAATCATACCTTTGCCATTGTGCTGGATGCGTTCATTGTATTAGTTTTCTTTGCTCTACTCCTGTTTGCCTTCCGCCGCGCCGTCATCCACCCCAAACAGTTATTTAGCATCCTGCATGGCCCCTGGGACGGCTATATCATCCTGGGCCTGATTTTCGCGGTCATTTTAACACTGGCACTGGTCGAGGGTTTTGAATACGCCGCCTACGCCACAGCCCACGGCGTGGCTGCCGCCAACAATAGCGGCGCCTGGACGCCCATTGGCACCTGGCTCTACCCATTGTTCAGCGGTCTGGATGCCAGTGCCGATACCATCCTGTACCGCGTCTTCTGGTGGCTTCACATCGGCACAATCCTCTTTTTCCTCGTATACCTGCCCCGCTCCAAGCACCTGCACTTGATGGCGACTCCGTTCAATGTCTTCCTCCGCAGCTACGCCCCCAAGGGGGCGCTGCCTCTGCTGGAAAATATCGAGGAGCGCGAAGATTACGGTGTCTCCAAACCCGAGCAGTTTACCTGGAAACAGTTACTGGACGGCTACGCCTGCACCGAGTGCGGTCGCTGCAATACGGTCTGTCCCGCCAACCTTACCGGCAAACCGCTCCTCCCCAAGGATATCATTCTTGGCGCCAAGGAAGCGCTCTTTGTCCAAAGCAGAGAAATTCTAGGTGTCAATTCGCTCTATAACAGGTTGGGTGTTGCGGGCGTCAGAGCCGATGAGACCAGGGCAGAGAAAGAGGCCCATCACGAGCCAATGGTTGGCGGCATCATTTCCAACGACGCCTTGTGGGCCTGTACAACCTGTATGGCCTGTATGGAAATCTGCCCTGTCGCCATTGAGCATGTGCCGAAGATCGTCGATATGCGCCGCCACCTCGTCATGGAGGAGAGCGATTTCCCCACGGAGGTGACCTCGCTCTTCAATAACATCGAACGCAATGCTAATCCTTGGGAAATTAGCAACGATAAGCGTGCTGACTGGGCCGCTGATCTCGGCGTGCCCCTGATGTCAGAAAACCCTGACGCCGATGTGCTCTATTGGGTTGGCTGTATGGGGTCCTTTGATAAGCGTAATCAGCTCGTGGCAACTGCGGTCGCTAAAGTGCTTAAGGCAGCCGGGGTCAACTTCGCTATTCTCGGGCCTGAAGAGTCCTGCACCGGTGATCCCGCCCGTCGTATCGGCAACGAATACCTCTGGCAGATGATGGCCCAGCAGAATATCGAGGTGCTCAATGGCTACGGTTTCAATACATCCGCCGACCATAGCAATGGGCACCATCCTCAAAGTAACGGGGCGGCCGCGGTGGTTACGAAACACCGCACCATCATCACTGCCTGTCCGCACTGCTTCAATACCATTCAACACGAATACCCGCAGCTTGGCGGCAACTACGAGGTACTTCATCACACGGTCTTCATCGACAAACTCCGGGTCGACAAGAAGATCAATCTTCCTGAAAACTTTGATCAGCGCAAGCTCACGTATCACGACCCCTGCTACATCGGACGCTATAACGACATCTACGATGAGCCGCGCAACGTCCTCAACGTCCTCAACAGCAACAGCATCACCGAGATGAAGCGTCATCGCAACAAGAGTTTCTGTTGTGGCGGCGGCGGTGGTCGCGCCTGGATGGAGGAGAAAATCGGCAAACGTGTCAATCAAGCCCGCGTGACCGAGGCATTAGAGACGGGCGCGGAAGTGCTCGCCGCCGCCTGCCCCTTCTGCATCACCATGTTTGACGACGGCATCAAGGGCGTGGAAGCTGAGGAAAAGATGAAAATAGAAGATATCGCCGAAATCGTCGCCCAGGCAATCGAGCAGCGCTAACTTCACCAAACTTCGGCAAGAAAAATGCCTCCTTACGTATGCAAGGAGGCATTTTTCTTGCCGAGAATACCTACATCTTAACTTGATAGAAGAAATCGTACTCCAACGGCGAATTGCTGTGGACATGCAGTCTCATCTGCCCACGAGCCTCCTGGTAGACGCCAGTGCCGCCAGTAATCGCCAGCATCGTATCCGTACCATTGTCATTGTACGGCCCCTCGACCGTAATCTGTCCTGCCGGAAGAATAACTGTCCAGAAACACTCCCACACGCCATCATTCGATGTACTGGTCGTACTGGTAATCGTGCGCGTGCATTGACCATTGTCAACACCGACTACCTTCTTGTCAGCAGCATCAAAAACCTGGTTGTGGAAGGCCAGTACATTCCCTAAGCCATCGGGGCTGGGCGTGCCATTGTCAACGTCCCCAACAGTATCCGTCACCGCGTGTTCGACGACATGAATATTGACGTTGGCTTTCGCTTGAGCGGAAAACACCCCCGTGTTTATCACAAACATAGCAACCGCGAACCCCAGAACAACCAGGGAAATAACACCTGTGAAAATACGAGACTTCTTCATCTGTGACATCTCCTTTGAAGAAAAATAAGAGGATAGGTGAGCAGTACCCCTAAATAACCTGCCCATATTTCGGAGTATAAGCTTACCCCGTTAGCTTGTCAATGTATTGCTCAGGCTATAGCATAATTTGGTGTAGGCTGGGTTCTCCGTGGCGGCGCTACGGAGAACCCAGCCTACAATCCTCCTTCTGGCCCGATTTCAAACTCTACGATATCGCCTGGGAAGACAAAGTACACAATACCTGAAATTCGCACAGCCCCCTAGCCAAATGGACAACTACGTGATATAATTACGAGCAGAATAGAGGAAAACTTTGAGAAAAGTGGGCATCCCGTCCACTTTTCTGCTTGCCAGGGACTTTTTTCTTTGCACTCGAAAAAATGATGAAAGTGTCTACCGGGCGCCAGCGGGAGGAACATGGCTTATGAGAAGCGAATTTCAAGCGGCAATTGCGCAATTAATTGCCGAAAAAGGACTACCCCGCGAAGTGGTAATGGAAACTGTTGCCACCTCCCTACTCGCGGCTTACCGTAAAAGTTTTGGTGGTGGAGAAAACATCCGCATTGAGGTAGACAAAAACGGCGAGGTGCACGTCTGGGCTATGAAACGTGTAGTAGCACAAGTCAGCGACCCCAACGAGGAAATCTCGTTGGCAGAAGCACAGCGTCTCGTCCCAAGAGCTGCTCTTGGGCAGTCTATCGACGTTGATTCATCATACATCTTCAATCGCATCCCAACGCAGACCGCCAAACAGGTCATCTTGCAGCGCATTCGCGAAGCAGAACACGAGCATCTCTACGACCAGATCAAAAACTGGATGGGCGAAATCCGTCTTGGCACACTGACACGCAAAGATCCTGTCCGTGGCTGGCTCGTTGACTTCGACCTGGACAAGGTGGACAAAATCGAGGGCGTCATGCCTCCCAGCGAAGAGGTACCTACCGAACGCTATCGCGTCGGGCAGCGTATTCGCCTCTACGTCTACGATGTACGGCGCAGCCAGGGCCG
>Ga0066695_10001110_pt1 | contig 10129 bp, 10 predicted proteins | sample GraSoiAngelo_144_FD_66452 | JGI IMG/M metagenome (GOLD analysis project Ga0066695, IMG submission 66452) | Grasslands soil microbial communities from the Angelo Coastal Reserve, California, USA - 14_1009_02_40cm | ecosystem: Environmental > Terrestrial > Soil > Grasslands | place: USA...
GCTTGCGCCGCAAGCGCGAAAGCCAAAATTATTGCGAAAACCGTAAGAACTCTTCTCATATAAACCTCCTTGTTTGCTTTTTAAGCTCTCCGCGTCGGCAGTTCCGGTCAGAGGATTTCGCGAGCGTTCCTTTGCCATGGCAAGGTGGGCAGTCTTATCAATTGAGCAACCGTTGCGCTCTGTGAGGAAAAGACGGTCGCAAACGATGATAAAACTAGATACGGTGATGTATCCCTAGAACGCGGTCGCTGTCACGGGTCCCGTCACCGTAGCGTGACCAGAAATTGATTGCCGCTCGTCTCGTTACGTGTTGGCGGTTCTATCCGCCTGTGCCGCCAGGTGCGGGGTCAGACAAAGTAAAAGCGATACCAAAGTCGCCGAGATAGTGACAATCCTTCGTGGCATATTCCTCTTTGATCATGCCCCGCGCGATGATCCAGCCAAACCGCGCGCTGGCGTACCAATTTCATCTCCTCAAATCTATCGGGTTATCCGGTGGTTTCCGCCACCGTCTTAACTACCTTGCCAATGCATACTAGGACAAAGATCACAAGAGGGTTAGTGACCGAAGGTGCCCATGCGAAAGTGCCTAACGGTGCCGCGAAAGTGCTAACGGTGCCCTGCGCTGCTGTTGGATCTATCCCCGCAGGAAAGCATTTCCAACAGCGAAACCCGACGAATATGCGGCGGTACCAGTAAGCAGCGCGAAAAAAACACTTGGACAGATTGGGGTAATTGCCTATGTAGAAACCAAGCGAGGTGGGATAGAAAAGAGCCGGAGACGAACAACAGCGACGGCTACAGAATCAGTGAGCTGGGAGTGACCAAGGACATGTTAACCAGTCGTCTCCCTTCCAGCTCCTGCACACGGTACGCGTCTGCGCAGCATCAGACAGAGAACATCTCCCGCAATATATTCAACACGGAAAGGAGCGCATTTGAACTGATCCGGCCGAGTCGCTTCGCAATCCGTTCTGTATCCACCGTGCGGAGTTGATCGACTGCGACAAACCCGGATCGGTTTTGAAATCGACAGCTGATGCGCCACGGATAGGCGTGCCCAGCTGTTGTCATTGGAACAACGATCAGAGTACGAAGATACTGATTCAACTCGTCGGGCGACACAACCAAGCAGGGACGCGTTTTTCGAATCTCGCTTCCCCGCGTTGGGTCAAGCTCAATCAGGCATACGTCTCCGCGACGAACAGGCCGGCCTACCGCCATCCCCACTCCTCGCGATCAAAGCGAGTAGATCCCGGAAAATCGATCAGGCGATCTTCGTTGCGTTGTCTCATTTTTTGGGCAGCTTCCGCCCAACCAGCGCGGGGCCGCTTTGCCGAACGGATTACGATGCAACCTGGTTCCGCCTTCAGATCGACTTCGTCATCAAGCTGAGCTTCCGCCAAAACGGTTTTAGGTAACCGAATACCTCGTGAATTCCCAATCTGTACCAGGCGCGCTTTCATCAATCACCGCCGTAATTACATTGTATCTACCAATTCCATCGCGTTGCAATAAGCAAAATCGTTTGCCTAATGGCCCAAGAACAAAAAGTTCCTAAAATTGTACCCATCGATCAAGAGGCCACAATTTCACGCGAAACTGTGGCCGAGGTTCTTCGTCGTCACAACATAACAGTTGTGATTGATGGCGACAAATTGACTGCTTCCGCGCAGTGCGATCCGCTCAGGTGTAATTCGGGGACGCACCCCGAATTACACCTTGCTGAGGTGCTTTTCTTGACCGATGATGACAGAAACTTCTAGAGGGTAAGGTGATGAAGAACTTCACATGGCAACGAGGAGTGTTGGGCTGTGCGGCGCTGGTGGCGATTACCGTCCTGGGACTCGCGAGGATTGACGCGGGCCAAGGTGCCGGCGCTGGAAGGGGCGGCGGTCCGGCTCAAGGTCAAACCGCCAATCCGGACGACTGGAGAATCGATCCAATGCGCGGTCCGGTCGATCTGGGACTGACCGATCCTTCGCTCGTCGGCGCGATCGACGTCCACCAGCATCTCGATCCCGATGCTCCTGGAGCCGGCGGGCAGATCCGGGCCCTTGACGGCTTCGACGCTGCGATTCTTGCGAAGCAGCGGGGCATGCGTGGCGTCGTCTTCAAAACGCATCAAGATCCGACGGCGGCGGCCGTCGCGTATCTGGTGCGGAAGCACGTGGTTCCGGGTTTTGAGATGTTCGGCCGCATGGCCCTGAACTTCTCGACAGGCGGAATCAATGTGGCTGCGGTGGAGCACTTTTCGCAGATCAAAGGCGGATGGGGACGCATCCTCGAGATGCCGACGCGAGACTCGTGCGGCAACGGTTCCCCTAACATGGACCCGCAAAATCTGGCTCAAAATCGGCCGTGGATGCTCCTGATGCCGCCTGGATCTTCGCAGTGCGTCGCAACAGCCAGGAACGGGGAACTGTTGCCCGAGGTGAAATACCTCATCACTGTCCTCGCCAAGATCAGGACTGTGGACAGCAACGGCCGGTTGGTTCTCGCGACAGGCCACGCAACCGCTGAAGAACACCTGCTGTTGGCTCGGGAGGGGCGCAAGCACGGTCTGCAGGTGCTGCTCACACATCCGCCGGCCAATGCCCCGCAAGTGGCGCAAGCGGTGCAGTTGGGTGCTTTCATGGAGATGAACGCATCTGGGATCTATAAGACCGACGCTGGGTCCAAGGCGGCCGCGGAGACTGTCAAGAGAATTGGAGCCGAGCACATCATCGTGGGGACAGACTGCGGCCAGACTGTCAACGTGTACCCTACCGATTGCCTCGTGTTGGCGGCCAGAGGGATGCGTGCGCATGGCGTCACTCAGCGAGAGCTCGACCTGATGTACAAAGTGAATCCCGCGAAATTGCTGGGGCTGCCGTCGCTCGAAGAAATAGGGGTGGCACCACCCACCGGCCACTAATCCGCGACGAAACCGCAGGGCACAATAACTCGGGAACGATACACCAAAAGCACAAGAAAGGACTCAAAGAGGCACAAAGACAATTTGTTTGTGCCTTTTGAGTCCGGTTTTGTGCCTTTTGTGGCAAGGTTGCCATTTTGTTGTGCAATGCCCTGTGTCGGATCTTCCAGGTCCAGTATCACGTTAAGGCTTTGCCCAATCTTTCCAAAGTAAGGCTTTCACGCGGGCGAACTCTTTACCGTTCGCCGTCACCACAGTGAACTTATGACGCATGCCCTGACCGGCGATCAAGAGATCATAAGCTCCGATAGGGCTACCAACCTTCTCGAGATCGGCCCTTAACTTTCCCGCGATTTTGGCGTCCTCTTCTTCAAACGACATTAAGGTGATGGGACCAGCGAAGAAAGTCCCTAATCGGGCCGTATTAGCTTCCCTTTGTTCACTCTTTTCGACGCCGTACCAGAGTTCGAAGGCCACGACGGTCGATACATTCACCACCGCGCCGGCAGCGATGGCCCTCTGGAACCGAGCCCGGACTTTAGTCGGCTTGCCGTTGATCAGTGCAATGCAAGCATTAGTGTCGAGGAGATATGTCAATCAAAGATCTCGCGTCGTGGCGTTTTGGGTTGCCGCCGGCTTCCCTTCTTCATCAACGGTTTCGCTCGAAGGCGGTCAAGCTCCGCGAACCATAAATATATACCGCGGTTCGAGGGGCGACACCAGAAGAGGGTCGTTCCTTTGGGCAGCCTTCGTTTCAATGAGAAATACTTTTAAGTGTGGCGAAGCTTGGCAATGGCTCTGCTTCCTACGTCATTTCTTGAAATTGATAATCAGGTACAACTTCTTCGAAACTCCTCCTGACGGTCCGGGGTTGGTGACGGTGATTGCGTAGGTGCCCGGACTCTTCAGCAGGGATCCCTTCAGCGTTGCTGTCAGCCTTGATTCGCTGATGAACTTCGTCGGCAGGTCGGTGGTGTCGAAGCGGATTACCGATTGGGGACTAAATTTTGCCCCTGTCACTTCAATCTCGGCGCGGGCATCGCCTTCTCGCACGATTTCCGGTGTGAGCGTCTCCAGCTCCGGGCTCCTGTCATCCATTGGATATTCGGCTACCGGGCGGGGGATCGGGTTCCGGAAATTCGGACTGAGCGTCGTGTCGAGAATCTTGCCATCCATGATTACCGTGTGAAGGTTCCTCGTGGCGCGGATATCCGCGAGAGGATCGCCCGCGATCAAGATCACGTCCGCAATTTTGCCCGGCGTCACGGTTCCCAAGTCCTTGTCCTTATGGAGCAGCTCTGCTGACCATCGGGTGGAGCTGAGAATTGCCTGCATAGGCGTGAGGCCCGCGTCCACCAGCGCTTCCATCTCAACGTGGATGGCGAGGCCGGCCATATTTGCGGGACCGGAGCTTGGCCCCGAATCCGGCCCGCTGATAATCCTTCCGCCAGCCTGCGCATACATCCGGGTAAACTCCTCGACTTTCCGCAGCCCTTCCTTCATGCGCTGCTCGTCGGCCGGGTTCCTCGGACTGTCGCTGCCGTTCGCGGTGCGCAGCCAGGCCTCCCGCCGTGCAACTGGGATGAAGCGATACGCCGGGTCTTCGAGAAGTGCCGCCGACTGCTTGTACCACTCCAGCTTTTTGGGCATGATTGAGATCCAACTCCGCGTGAGCGTAGGATTCAGGTACACGCCATTCTTCAGCATCGACTGGATCAAGGGGCCGTACAGCTTGGGGTCCATATCTGCTTCCGGGGTACGGAGCCTTCCCTCATCCATTGCCTTTAACTTGGCTGGATCGGATATAGTCGCGTGGGCGATCGGCGTGAAGTGCTCGATAAACTTCAATCCGGCGCCGATTGCTTCGTTTGCATCGTGCGAATGGCCTACAGCTTCCGTCCCGGCCTTGTGTGCCTCCTCCACGAGCGGCTGCAGCAGATCGGGAGTCAGATTCTGGTAGACCTTGATTGCATCCACTCCTTCCCGCAACAGCTTCCGCGCGACGGTGCGGGCTTGTTCCGGGGTATTCACGTGGGTCCGGTATTCATCGCGCCGGTCGGCGCTGCTGTCCGGCCCGTCAATCACTTCGCCGGTGACGAACATCCGTGGGCCTTTAATCTTTCCCGCTTTTAGCGCGTCGCGCTGTGCCATCACCCACTGGGTGGGATTGGCTGTATCACAGACGGTTGTTATGCCGTAGTGGAGAAAGAGAGGCGGGAAGAAATCGAGCGAGTGTATGTGAGCGTCAATCAACCCAGGCATGATGGTCATCCCATCCGCCTTGATGACCTTCGCCTGCGGCGGAACGGCGACGCTTCCTTTCGGGCCTGCCGCTTTGATCCGGTTTCCCTCGATGACAACGACCGAATTTTTCACCGGAGCACCGCCGCTGCCGTCAATCAGCGTTCCACCTTCAATGACCATGGCCTGGCTTTGGCCCCGAAGCGACTTCGGCCCCAGTGCAATCAGGCACACGAGCGCAATTAAAAAGCCGCATGATTTTTGCGCTTTTGTTGCGAATGCGAACTGCACGGCTTCCGGGTTTCCAGGGAACATTTACTCTGTCTCCGGATCCTATTTCACCGTCCTGAAAACGTTGTCAATGAACCCGTTCTTTTTCAGTTCCGCGACGAAGCTTTCTTCGTAAAAGTCAGTGGCCTTGTATTTTTGGATCTCGGCCGGATATCCGATGGTGAACATACCCTTGAAGCCTTGCACGCAAGGAAACATCTCGCGTGACATCTTCAGGCCTTCTTCATAGACGGAATTCGCCACCTTGCGGTCGGTCATGCCGTGATACTTTGCCAGCACTCGCAAAGTGTCTTCGCGGTTGTTGTAATAGATCGCCATGCCCTCGAAGGTAGCCTTGAGGAAGCGCATCGCGATGTCGCGATTTTTTGGGTCCTTGATCCAGTTCCATTCCACTCGGACGCCGTTTCCGGCGATGGGCTGCTTCCACGCGGATGTGTCTGCCAGCACCGGGTAGCCTTCTGCTTTTGCCAGTGCCATGTAGCGGTCGTCGGCAATGAATGCATCGGCCTTGTTTGCTTTCAAATCGTCAAGCCGTTGCGCGCGCTCCACGACGATGAAGTCCTTTCCCGGCGTCCAGCCCATGCGCTTGCCCAGGGCACGGTAGATGAAGCCCGTCATGGCGCCGTCGTTGGAGATTCCCAGCCTCTTGCCCTTGATCTCCTCCAGACTTTTCATTCCCTTTTTTCCGACGATGCTGAAGCGGACCTCACAATCGGTAGTCGCAATCTGCAGCCGCTTGGGGCCGCGATTGGCGAGGATCGCGCTGACCATCGGAACGCCGCCGTCGACGCTGAAGTCGGGGTTGTCCATACGTTGTCCGCCCATCTCGATCGCTCCTGGAAACTCTCCCGGAGGCATCCATAGCTGGACATCCAAACCGTATTTCTTGTAAATCCCGCGGTCGTAGGCGAGCAGAACCGGTGTCTTGCTGACGGCCCGGGTTACCAATTCCACTTTTACGGGGATCAAATTCTGCTGGGCCCGCGCGATGCTTACTCCGGCAATCATCGGAACAAGCCAAAACATCATCCACGCCAAGTGTGTTCGTTTCCGCATTACTTAAGGATTCCTCCTTATTGGTCCTTATGTTTTTAGGTTGAATTATGCCTACTCAAAATACACCAGCAGACGCTTGGCAGTGAACCTGGATTCTCGGCACGTAGTGCTGCCTAGTGGCATGAAACGTCTTCTTTGGCAAAGCCTTATCATCAGAACCGGTCGTTGTTCACCTGGTGCTCCCGGTCTCGCTCCAGGCATGCATAGTCAGGTGGATCGTGGACGTCGGCTTATCGCGTTGTGGAAAACGTGACCCTGCGAGGTCGGCATCGGCTGCGTCAGCTAAGCCGTTGAAAACTCAAGAGAGCCTATCGGGTTAGAAATGGAACGGCGCATGCTCGATAGGCCGGCATGAGAGGGAAGACGACAAACCAAACACGCTGATTGCTTCCCATCAGACACACCTGCGGCTGCCTCCATTCCCGTCTTCCCTTTTGACAGAACCGTTGTTCCGATCAACTGCGTTTCCTTGACGATCATCTCCATGTCATCGGCGATCGTTGACGATGGCGAAACAAGTATTTCCATTTCCTCGGCGATCAACTCGGTCAACGACTCGGTCTTTTCCACCTCGGGAACGATTATTTGTGCAGCGTCCGCGATCATTGTCATGCTGCAAAGAACCATTTCCCTGCCGCACACGATTATCGATGAGACACCCCCGATCATCTTCGGTTCACAAATAATCGCGTCCGAGGTGCAAATAATCATTTCCGCAACAGAGACGGTTATTTCCGGCGATCATCAAACCCCAGCGAATCAGCGAGTTCCAGACGGCTCTCGGGAAATAACTATTTCTGTACCGGAAACGATTATTTGCAAGGCCAAGACGATTATCTCCGTTTTGCAAATAAGGATGTCCAAGAGGAAGGCGATCATTTCCGAACGCATCGTGTTTATTGATGGTCTGTACATGATCATTGCTGGACCGGATCCGATCATTTCCGGAGTGGATTCGATCATTGATATACACGAGGCAATGATGTCCATCGTGGAAACGACAATCTCCACGACGCAAACAAATTTCCCCAGGGGGACACGGTCATTTCCGCATTCCCCACGAGTTTCCTGGCGGCAGAAATAATTATTCTCAGCTTCAAGAAAACCGCCTGCGCGGATGAGCAATTCGATTTAAAAGTTTTTCTCTTCTCCGGATACGATAAAGACTCGGAAGGTCGCCTAGGCCGCCGTTACGGCCTCGGTGAAATCGCTGGCCGATTCAGCATGCCTGAGCAAAGCATTGGTCCACCGAATCCGGAACTTATAGCCAACGCGAGGGAACATGATGGTCGCCGGGGTGTCTCACTAAAACGGGCGTTCTACTCTGCTTCCATCGCTGATTTCCGCGGTTCGACGTTTGAGCAAATCCTTGGAACCCTAGCCGAAAATAGTTCCATCACGCTGGAACACACGCAGCGGAACGCGTGGATGGAAGAGATTCGGATCCTTAAAGAAGTGACATCAACCTATGAAGGACAGATCTACTTTGAATATGCGATTCCACGAATGGGAAAACGGATCGATGTTTTGCTCATCGTCAGGGCGGCGATTGTCATCATTGAATTCAAGATCGGCGAAAAGGAATTCACGTCAGCCGGCATCGATCAAGTTTGGGACTACGCCCTCGATCTCAAGAATTTTCACGAGGCCAGTCACGCTCGTTTGATTGCCCCGATTCTGTGCGCGAGCAGATCGGAACAAACCTCACCGCCCATTTTCAGAATGCCAACAACGACCGGCTTCTCTCCCCCATTCTCTGCAGCGTTGACTCCATCAAGCCCTGTCATTGAGAGAGTCCTGACGCTGGCTCACGGTGAATCAAACATCGATCCTATTGAATGGGAAAAGGGGCGCTACTGCCCTACCCCCACGATCATTGAAGCCGCCCTGGCCTTATACAAGGGACACTCTGTCCTCGAGATTTCCAGGAGTCCCGCCTCAGGATCACATGCTGTGGGAGATACGTTTCACGTACGAATGCGCGCCCCTGCGCCTCGGTAAGCGGTCGGGGAGCCCCCGCCTTCGCGAGAACTCTCAGGAGTTGTTCAAGGCCGGCCGCCCAATCCTTAAATGGAATGTACGTAAGATCCGAGTAGTCCCACGGCAGTTCCGAAGCCTTGAGACCATCCACATTCAGCGGAATCATGAAGTCGATTTCCCACTGTCGTCCTAGATTCAATGCAAGAGTTCGTTCCTTGCGCGGATTGGCTTTGTCCAGCGAGTGACGTGAAAGAAGGGCAATTAACCGAAAGCTGCGAGTTTTGATAACTCCATCTATGGTTTTGGGAAATGATTCACCTCCGAGCATTTCGAACCGATCACACCAAACGCGATATCCGCGCAGAGTCAATTGGCGCACTAGCCAATCCGGAAGAGCGCAGTTCTCCCATGCATAGCTTATGAAGAGGTGATCCTGTACCGAGGAATCAAAGGCAGCGGCGGCCGCTGCTCCAGTCAACTTCGATGGCGTGTCTCTCTCGGAAATAACTTTTGCCATACTTCCTTTATTTGATGTCGTGGAATGTTTCCGCATAAACGTTGCTCAATTCTTCACGCATCATCATGGAAACTGCTTGGGGAACCCGATCAGGACGATTTTGTGATTTTCATGCGAGCCTGGGACAATTCCGGTCCAGCTGTCCAAAGTCGGCCCTCGTGGGCTGGCTGCGTGATTCCTTGGAGAGACGTTGAGCGAGAGCGTAGGTACCTACAGGATCAGCCCGTTTTTCAGGTATTCCGAAACGGCCTGTATCTACTGAATCCAAAAATCGGGGCGAGAGGATTTGAACCTCCGACCCCCTGGTCCCGAACCAGGTGCTCTAGCCAGGCTGAGCCACGCCCCGAGGCAAAACCAAATTATTTTAGCATGGCTAAGATTCGGGGACTCTCGATCTGATCGTTTTCGTCAGTGATCGATTTCCCAATTCCAACGATTTAGCGGTTCGCCTTCGACAAACGGAGTCGGAACCGGATCGGGCATGCTGTACTTGCAGCGCGAGGATCGGATGATCGCTGAACTCAAAGGCTAAGGTTTGATCCGAGCATTCGTGCCCCGGAAGTTATTCATGTCGACCCAGTTAATAAACGCGTGACACACTCTTTTCGAGAACATGTGATCTTTTCGGTAAAAGCAGGCAACATCCTTCAAGAAAATGCCATCGTGTCGAAGGAAGGCGCAATCATCTTAGAGAAAATGCGATCTTCTCGTTGAAGCGCGTGATCCTCGGCGTGTTTACGGAAGGCGCTATTCCATGGCCCAGGGTTTCATTTGTTGCATGCACTGAAATTCAGAGAGGACCGCCCGGCAAAGAACGCCGGGCGGTCGGCGCGTTCACTTTTCCTTGGGCCTCAGTTCAGAAGCCGATCCGGTTGATCCAGGACAATTCTGATGCTGTCGCTCGCCCTGATCGATTCCGACGTTCCCCGCCGAAATGTTACGCTGGAACCTTCCCGGAGCTCGATTCAATGTGCTGCGATCCAGACGCCCATTATCGGGGATTCGGTTTTCCAGATCTGGAAACGCCATTTCCACGCGTGGATTTGGCTTCTCCTCATCGGGAAATGCCGTTTCCTCATTTGGATTTTGCGTTTCCAGATCTGGAAATGCCATTTCCACGCGTGGAT
>Ga0066695_10001111_pt1 | contig 10128 bp, 4 predicted proteins | sample GraSoiAngelo_144_FD_66452 | JGI IMG/M metagenome (GOLD analysis project Ga0066695, IMG submission 66452) | Grasslands soil microbial communities from the Angelo Coastal Reserve, California, USA - 14_1009_02_40cm | ecosystem: Environmental > Terrestrial > Soil > Grasslands | place: USA...
ATCGGCCGGGTCGGGACGTGGCTGGCCGCCCACCAGCTCCCCATCGAGCCCGACATCGTCGCCGTGGGCAAGGCCCTCGGCGCCGGCCACGCGCCCCTCGGGGCCGTGCTCTGCCGGCAACCCGTGTACGAGGCGATCGAGAAGGGCTCGCGAGAGTTCGACTTGGGCCACACGTGGGACGGCGCGCCGCTGTCCTCCGCCGTCGGCCTGGCCGTCCTCGACATGATCACTGAGCGAGGGCTGGTGGAACGGGTCCGCGACCGCGGTCCGGGAGTGCTCGGTGAGCTCGAGGCCGCGGTGTCCGGTTCCGAGATCGTCCGCGAGGTCCGCGGCCGCGGCTTCCTGCTCGGCGCGGAACTGGTCGACCCTCGCGACGGAACGTCGTTCCTCCCCGATGACCTGGATGCCGCGGCGCTGGTCGACGACACTGCGTTGGAGCACGGCCTGCTGGTGACGTCCACGCATCCGCAGGCCGATGGCTACGCGGGTGATCAGGTCCTGCTGGCCCCGGCCTACACCAGCACCGACGCGGAGCTCGGCGAGATGGTCGAGCGGTTCGCGGCCACGATCGGGGACGTGGAACGCACCATCAAGCGCGCGTTGACGGGCTCGGCGGCCGCCTCGTGATCTCCGAGGGCCGCGCCGGCGACGCCGAGTTCGTCCTGCTCGGGATCCCCGACGTCAACGGTTCGATCCGGGGGAAGGCGCTGCGACCCGCCGCTTTCGACTCGGCGGTCCGGCACGGGACGGTGATGACCGACCTGATCCTGGGCCTGGACCCCGTGGACACGCCGATCGCCGACTTCGAAGGGTTCGGCATCCGGACCGGGGCCGCCGACCTGCTCGTGCATCCGGAACCCGAGACCCTCCACGAGCTGACGTGGCGTCCGGGATGGCGGGTCTGCCTGGCCACCCCGAGCTGGCCCGACGGGACCCCGTGCGACTTTGCACCGCGAGAGGCGTTCCGGCACGTGCTCGACGAGATGGGGGAGTTGGGGTTCGAGGCCATGGCGGCGCTCGAGTACGAGATCCGTCTGTGGGACGGGGGTGGGCAGCCCCTGTCGAGCGGCATCAGCTACAGCCTCACGGAGATCGGGCGGTACGGGGAGTTCGTCTCTCAGCTTGTCCCGGCGCTCGAGGCGTTGGGGGTGGAGCTCTCCGCCGTGCACACGGAGGCGGGCCCCGGGCTGCTCGAGCTGAACCTGGGACCTCGGCGGGGCCTCCGCGCCGCCGACGACGCCGCGCTGGTGAAGTTCGCCGTGAAGGAGCTGGCGGCGTCGACGGGCATGCGCGCCTCCTTCCTGGCGAAGACCGCGCCGGGCGAAGAGGGATCGAGCGGGCACATCCACTTCTCGTGCTGGGACGGCCAGACCAACGCGTTCGCGGGGCCGGACGCGACCGACCCGGTGCCGGCCGCGTTCGCCTCGGCCATCGCCGGCGTGCTGGAGCATCTGCCCGGGGCCTCGCTGTTGCTGAACCCTAACGTGAACTCGTACAAGCGGCTGGTCCCGGGGTGGTTCGCGCCGATCAACGCTACGTGGGGGTACGAGAACCGTTCCTGCGCGGTCCGGGCGATCCGTTCGGACCGGCCCGGGCTGTGGCGCTTGGAGTGCCGCAGGCCCGGCGCCGACGCCAATCCGTACCTCGCGCTGGCCGCCGTGACCGCCTCCGCGGCCGACGGCATCAGGAACAAGGCAGAGCCGCCGCCGCCGATCGAGGGCGACGCCTACGCGCTGTCGGATCTGCCGGAGCTGCCGGGCTCGCTGGAGTCGGCCATCCGGGCGTTCGAGGAGGACCGGGTCCTGCGGTCGGCACTCGGTGAGGGGTTCAGCGCGTACTTCACGACGTCACGCGCGTGGGAGCTGAAGGCCTGGCGGGAGACCGTCACCGACTGGGAACGCGAGCGCTACGGGCGCTCGGTCTAGCTAGCTCTCGGAGAAGTAGACGTTCTTCACCTCGGTGTACAGGTTCACCGCGTGCATGCCCATCTCCCGGCCGATGCCGCTCCGCTTGTAGCCGCCGAACGGCGCCTCGGTGTGGACGCTGTGCGACGAGTTCACGCTGATGACCCCGGTGCGGATGGCCTTGGCTACCCGTATGGCCCGGCCGAGGTCGCGGGTCCAGATCGACCCCGAGAGGCCGTACTCGGTCTCGTTGGCTAGGCGGATGGCCTCCTCCTCGGTGTCGAACGAGATCAGGCAGGCCACGGGCCCGAAGATCTCCTCCTGGGCCACCCGCGTGTCGTTCCGGACGTCGGCCAGCACGGCCGGCCGGAGGTAGAACCCGCCCTCGCCGCCAGCGACCTGCGGGATCTCGCCGCCCGTGACGAGGCGCGCCCCCTCCTTCTGCCCGATCTCCAGGTACTCGAGCGAGGTCTCTCGTTGCCCCGCCGAGATCATCGGCCCGAGCTCCGTCCCCTCGTCGAGGGGCGGCCCCACCCTCAGCTCGTCGGTCCGCTTCGCCATGGCGGCGACGAAGTCGTCGTAGGCCGGCCGCTCGACGAACACGCGGCTCCGCGCGCAGCAGTCCTGCCCGGTGTTGCCGAACACCGACCACACGGAGCGTTCGACCGCCGTGTCAATGTCGGCGTCGGCGAACACCACGTTCGCCGACTTGCCTCCCAGCTCGAGCGACACGCGGGTGATGTTCCGCGCGGCCAGGGCCATGATCTTCGACCCCACCTCGGTCGAGCCGGTGAACCCCACCTTGTTCACGCGAGGGTCGGTGACGAGGGCGTTGCCGACCGCCGAGCCGGGGCCCGGGAGGACCGAGATGGCCTCCGGCGGGAGCCCCGCCTCGATCAGGATCTCGGCCAGGCGGAGCACCGAGAGCGGTGTGTAGGAAGCGGGCTTCACCACGATCGTGTTGCCGCACGCCAGCGCGGGCGCGACCTTCCACGTCGAGATGACGAGCGGGAAGTTCCACGGCGTGATGAGGGCGCACACGCCGACCGGCTCGCGGAGGGTCACGTCGAGCCCCGGATCCTGGATGGGCACGGTCTCGCCGAAGATCTTGTTGGCCGCGCCACCCCAGTACTCGAGGGTGTCGGCCACGATCCCGATCTCGTCCCGGGCGTCGCGGATGGGCTTCCCGACATTGCGCGCTTCGAGCTCCGCCAGGTCCTCCAACCGGTCCCGGACCATCGCCGAGGCCCACAGGAGCACGCGGCCCCGGAGCGTCGCGGAGGTCCTCGGCCAGGCACCCTCGTCGAAGGCCTGCACGGCGACGTCGACGGCCCGGCGGGCGTCCTCGGGCCCTGCCTCGGCCACCTGGGCCATGGGGGCGCCGGTCCCCGGCTCGATCACGGCGAAGGTGTTGTCCTCGGCGGCGGGCCGGTGCTCACCGCCGACGACCAGCAGCTCGGTGGTCATCGTCCCTCCTCAGCTACTCGTGGAGACAGGCGCGGATCTTGGCCATCAGCTCGCCGATCTCGACCGGCTTCGCGATGTAGTCCGTGGCACCCGCAGCGAGTGTCTTCTCGCGGTCACCCCGCATCGCCTTGGCGGTCAACGCGATGATCGGGAGGGAGGCGAACTGGGAGTTCTCGCGGATCGCTTGGGTCGCCTCGTATCCGTCCAACCCGGGCATCATGATGTCCATCAGGATCAGATCGATGTCGGGGTTCCGATAGAGCACGTCGAGCGCCTCACGGCCGTTCTCTGCATGCACCACGGCCACGCCTTGGCGCTCCAGCGCGTCGGTCAGCGCGAAGACGTTGCGGACGTCGTCCTCCACCACGAGGATCCTCCTCCCCACGAGGAAGCCATCCCGTGCCGCCGCATTCCCCGAACCGATGAGACCGCTGGCCCTGCCGGAATCGGGGGAGCGGGATGGCGGGACCGCCTCGAGCTCAGGCTGAGACCGTCCCGTGGGTATGCTCGACACCACGCGAGTCGTCGGTTCGACGGGGACGTACCGCAGGGGCAGGTAGAGCGTGAAGGTGCTGCCCTCGTCGATGCTGCTGTCGACCCGGATCTCCCCGCCGAGGAGGCGAGCGACCTCTCGCGTGATCGACAGGCCGAGGCCCGTCCCCCCGAACCGGCGGCTGGTCGTCCCATCCGCCTGGCGGAAGGCCTCGAAGATCACCTCCAACTGGTCCGGGGCGATCCCGATCCCGGTGTCGCTCACCGTGAAGGCGATCACCGGATCGCCGCTCTGGAGCTGCGGGGAGGAGTAGTCGAGGCCCTGGGGCGCTCGATCGATCCGGACGGTGACGGCGCCGTCCGTGGTGAACTTCACCGCGTTCGACAGCAAGTTGTTCAGGATCTGCTGAAGCCGCTGCGGATCGGTCCAGATGAGCGGAGGGCAGTCCTTCCCCACGGTCACCTCGAGTGCGAGGCCCTTGCCTTCGGCAAGCGGTCGGAATCCCTGCTCGATGGACTCGCCGATGTCGAGCACCGCCAACCGGGCGGGGACGATGTCGAGCCGACCTGCCTCGACCTTGCTGAGATCCAGGATGTCGTTGATCAGTTCGAGCAGGTCGCTGCCGGCTCCGTAGATCGTGTTCGCGAACTCGACCTGCTTGGGGGTGAGCGTGCCTTCGGGATTCGATGCCAGGAGCTGGGCCAGCACCATGAGGCTGTTGAGCGGAGTCCGGAGCTCGTGGGACATGTTCGCCAGGAACTCGGACTTGTACTTGGAGGCCACGGCGAGCTGCACTGCCTTCTCTTCCAGGCCCTTTCGCGCGATCTCGATCTCGCGGTTCTTGAGCTCGACGTTCCGGTTCTGGTCTTCGAGGAGTCGTGCCTTCTCCTCGAGCTCAGCGTTCGTCTGCCGGAGCTTCTCTTGCCCCCGTTGCAGCTCCTTCGACTGGTTCTGGAGCTCCTCGGCGAGTCGCAGGGACTCGGCGAGCAGCTCCTCGGTACGCGTGTTCGCGATCACGCCGTTCAGGACGACTCCGATCGTCTCCACGAGCTGTTCGAGGAACGTGATGCTCACGACCGAGAACGGTCGGAACGACGCGAGCTCGATGACCGCCAAGACCTGGTCTTCGAACACGACCGGAAGCACGATGATCGCCGCGGGGGGTGCCTCTCCCAGGCCGGACGGGATGCGGATGTAGTCCTGGGGAGGGTCGACGACGAGGATGGGGGTCTTCTCGGCCGCCGCCTGCCCGACGAGTCCCTCCCCGAGGTGGATCCGGGTGGACGCGTCCTTCCGGGACGTGTACGCGTAGGAGGCGATCATGCTGAGCTCCATCTCGGCGCCCTTTCCGCCGGCCATGAAGAACGCGCCGTATTGCGCCGAGACGACCGGCGTGACCTCGGACATGATGAGGCGCGACAGCTGCCGCAGGTCGCGCTGGCCTTGCATCATGCCGGAGATCCGGGCTAGGTTCGTCTTGAGCCAATCCTGCTCCGCGCCCTTCTGCGTCGTCTCGCGGAGGTTGCGGATCATCTGGTTGATGTTGTCTTTCAGCTCGGCGACCTCGCCCTTCGTCTCGACGTCGATCGTGCGGGTCAGGTCGCCCTGCGTGACGGCCGTGGCCACATCGGCAATGGCTCGGACCTGTGTCGTGAGGTTCTGCGCCAACTGGTTCACGTTCTCGGTCAGATGACGCCAGGTTCCGGAGACGTCTTCGACCTCGGCCTGACCTCCGAGCTTCCCCTCGGTCCCGACCTCGCGCGCCACGCGCGTCACCTCGGCGGCGAAGGAGGAGAGCTGGTCGACCATCGTGTTGATGGTCCTCTTCAGCTCCAGGATCTCGCCCTTCACGTCGACGGTGACCTTCTGCGACAGGTCACCGCGGGCCACCGCCGTGGCCACCTGCGCGATGTTGCGGACCTGCGCCGTGAGGTTCGAGGCCATGAAGTTGACGCTGTCGGTCAGGTCCTTCCACGTTCCCGACACGCCCGGGACGTGCGCCTGACCTCCGAGCCTTCCTTCGGTTCCGACCTCTCGAGCGACCCGGGTGACCTCGGCGGCGAAGGACGAGAGCTGATCCACCATCGTGTTGATGGTGTTCTTCAGCTCCAGGATCTCGCCCTGCACGTCGACCGTGATCTTTCGCGACAGGTCGCCACGGGCCACTGCGGTCGTGACCTGCGCGATGTTGCGGACCTGCCCCGTCAGGTTCGACGCCATGGAGTTGACGTTGTGGGTGAGATCCTTCCAGGTGCCCGCGACCCCGGGGACCTGGGCTTGACCCCCCAGCTTGCCCTCGGTTCCCACCTCTCGCGCGACTCGCGTCACCTCGTCGGCGAAGGAGGAGAGCTGGTCGACCATCGTGTTGACCGTGTTCTTCAGCTCCAGGATCTCGCCCCGCACGTCGACGGTGATCTTCTGCGAGAGATCACCCCGGGCGACCGCGGTCGTGACTTGCGCGATGTTGCGGACCTGTGCCGTCAGGTTCGAGGCCATGAAGTTGACGCTGTCGGTCAAGTCCTTCCATGTTCCGGCCACGCCGGCCACGGCCGCCTGACCACCAAGGTTGCCTTCGGTGCCCACCTCACGGGCGACTCTCGTCACCTCGTCGGCGAACGAGGAGAGCTGGTCGACCATCGTGTTGACGGTGTTCTTGAGCTCGAGGATCTCCCCCCGTGCGTCCACGGTGATCTTCTGGGAAAGATCGCCCTTGGCCACCGCCGTCGCGACCTGGGCGATGTTGCGCACCTGCGCGGTGAGGTTGAAGGCCATGGAGTTCACGTTGTCGGTGAGGTCCTTCCACGTGCCGGCGACCCCCGGCACCTCTGCCTGGCCCCCGAGCCTGCCCTCCGTACCGACCTCACGGGCGACCCGGGTCACCTCGTCGCCGAAGACGCGGAGCCTTTCGGTCATCGAGTTGATCGTGTCTGCGAGGCCGGCCACCTCGCCCTTGGCTCCGACGGTGATCCTCTGTGACAGATCACCTCGAGCGACGGCACTCGCGACCTGGGCGATGTTGCGGACCTGGCCGGTGAGGTTCGACGCCATGGTGTTGACGCTGTCGGTGAGGGCCTTCCACGTTCCCGACACGCCCTTCACGGCGGCCTGACCGCCGAGATCGCCATCCGTGCCGACCTCCCGTGCAACGCGGGTGACCTCGTCGGCGAACGAGGAGAGCTGGTCGACCATCGTGTTGATCGTGTTCTTCAGCTCGAGGATCTCTCCCTTGACGTCCACGGTGATCTTCTGTGAGAGGTCCCCGTTCGCCACCGCGGTCGCGACCTGAGCGATGTCGCGGACCTGCGCCGTGAGGTTCGAGGCCATGAGGTTGACGTTGTCGGTGAGGTCCTTCCATGTGCCCGAGACCCCTTTGACCTCCGCTTGGCCACCCAGCCTGCCGTCGGTGCCCACCTCCTTCGCGACTCGGCTCACCTCGGCGCCGAAGGAAGAGAGCTGGTCCACCATCGCGTTCACCGCCCGGCCGATCCGGAGGAACTCGCCCTTGAGCGGCCTCCCCTCGATGCTGAGCGCCACCTTCTGCGAGAGGTCTCCCCGGGCGACGGCCTCGATGACGCGAGCGAACTCCGTCATGGGATGGACGAGGTCGTCGATCAGCGCGTTCATCTCGTCGACGCGAGTCGACCAGGTCCCGGCCGCACCCCGAAGGACGAGCCGCTGGGAGAGTCGACCCTCCTGTCCCACCTGCCTCGAGACGCGGTCGATCTCTCGCGTCGTCTTGGCGACGAGCCCGGCGCAGTCGTTGAACGCGACCGCGATCCTGCCCGGAAGACCCGCCCGGCGGGCCGGCAGGCGAACGTCGAAATCGCCGTGCTTCAGAGCGACGAGCGCATCGAGCAGCTCCTCGACGAAGTCCTCGTCCACGGCTCGTCGTCCGTTCGGCGATGCTGAGCCGGTCGCCCGCGCCTTGGCCTTCGAACGGGTCGACTTCGGTTTGACACGCGGCGTCATCGCTTCTCCTTCTCCTTGCGGGTCCACGTGCCGAACGGCAGACTTCCGGCCGAGCTCCTCGATCCATCCGGATGCGCCCGTATCACGAGCAAGGCCGCGTCGTCGCTGTTTCGTCCTCCGTTCGCGTCCAAGACCGCCTCCTCGAGCCGTTTGGTGAGTTCGCCGACGCTTTCACCGGCATACCGGCGGAGCACGTCGAGGAGCACGCTCTCGTCGGAGGTCGTCCCTCCCTCGGTGTGGAAGTCGACGCAGCCATCGGTGAAGAAGACGAGGACATCTCCGCTCCGTAGCGTCAGGTTGGTCTCCCGCAGCACGGGATCGGGGACGAGCCCGACCGCGGTGCCGGGCGTCCCCACCTCGTATGCGGACCCCGTCCGGCGATCGAGCAACAGGGGGCGGGGATGTCCTCCCAGGCTGAGCGTGACGTCGACGCCGTTGGCCGAGGGCCGAAGCACCCCGTGCGCGATCGTGCAGAATCGCTCCCCGAGCGCCTCCGAGAGCATCACTCGATTCAGGATCTGCAGGACATCGGCGGGTGCGGTCCCCAGAAGCGCTGCCGCCCGGGTGGTGTAGCGCGCCAGCGCCGTGGTGGCAGCCGCCTCGATCCCCCTGCCGGAGACGTCGCCGACGACAACTCCCCACCGCCCCGATCCCAGCGCGTAGAGGTCGTAGAAGTCCCCCCCGATGCCGGTTCCGTCCCCGAAGGGTCGATACCCAGCCGCGATATCCAGACCGGGGATCGACGGGAGGGCTGGCGGCATGAGCGAGGCCTGCAACACGTGGGCCTCTTTCGCGCGCTGCCCGTACAGCCGTGCCCGCTCGACCGCCTGTGCGCACTGCGTTCCGAGGGCCGAGAGGAACGATCTGAGCTCGACGTCGACCTCTCGGTCACGATCGAAGGTCAGCTCGATGGCGCCGAGGATCTCCCCTCTGATGACGAGCGGCACGATCGCCCGGTGGGCGGGCTGTCCGCCTCCGTCGGGTGCACCGGGTGCAGACGGCAGGACGACCACCCCGCCGCGCTGCAGGACCGCTCCGAGCGGGTCTCCGCTCTTGAGCGAGATCGCCCGACGCGACTCGGTGTCGCCGGCCATGGAGCCAACCGGTCGGAGCGTCCCGTCGTCGGCGAGCATGAAGCACGTGCCTCCCGTCGCCCCCAGCTCCGCCAGGGCGTGGGTCATCACCGCGTCGGCGACATCCACCGGACCGAGCGCGGCCGAAAGGCCCGAGGTCAGCGATTGCAGGCGTGACAACCTGGCCGCGGCCTGCTCGGATCGCACGCGGAGGCGGCGCTCCGATTCGAGTAGTCGTGTCCGGTCGATCGCGGCGGCCAGCCGCTCGGTCAACACGGCGTGGAGGGCAGACTCGTACGGCTGCTGCTCCGGACCGAGGAACAGGCAGAGACCGCCGATCACTCCCCGAGTCCCCAGGATGGGCATCGCACAGCCGCGGACGGCTCCGAGCCCGGCGCCGGGTCGGCCCTCCAGGATCTCCTCGGGGAGCGGGTGCAGGGCCAACGGCCTCCCCGTGCGGATCGCCTCGGTGATGGGGTGGGGGGTGTCCAGCGAATGCCCGGCGAAGGGGGCGGTGAGCCGCTCGAGGCCGGGAGTGGCGGAGACGGGCTCCACCCGCAACCGATATCCCGCCAGGCCGATGACCGCGCCCTTGGCCTCGAACGCGACCAACCCCGGTCCGACCGCGGCGTCGATGACCTGTTGTACCGTCGAGCAACCGCTGAGGACGTCGTCGAGGTGGACGACGTTGCCGAGCGCCTCGCTGGGCAGCTGCGTGTTAGCGACCACATCATCAATATCGGCAGGCACGCGTGGACTGGACTCATGGATGAAGGACGAAGGCCGGCGTTCGCCTGGGCCTCCGCGACCCCTCGGTGGTTCTTGTTGGAGGGATTCGAGATCCTCCACGGGCGCGGCCCCCGGCTCAGTGAACAGGCAAACAAATGTACCCTGATTGGACAGGGCAAACATGGCTCAGCGGAGCTTTCCAGGAGGGAGGCGGCATGAACCTGAACAGCATCATGATCGGGTCCGAGGACCCTGGGCGCTTGACGGACTACTACGGCAAGCTCTTCGGCAAGCCCACCTGGGACGAAGGGGACTTCAAGGGTTGGCAGATCGGTTCGGGGTCTGTTTCGGTTGGGCTGCACGATCAGGTGAAGGGCAAGAACACCCACCCGGGCCGGGTGATGTGGAACATCGAGACCTCCGACGTGAAGGGCGACTTCGAGCGGTTCAAGGCGGCCGGAGCGACGGTGGTCCAGGAGCCGTATCAGCCCGA
>Ga0066695_10001123_pt1 | contig 10080 bp, 12 predicted proteins | sample GraSoiAngelo_144_FD_66452 | JGI IMG/M metagenome (GOLD analysis project Ga0066695, IMG submission 66452) | Grasslands soil microbial communities from the Angelo Coastal Reserve, California, USA - 14_1009_02_40cm | ecosystem: Environmental > Terrestrial > Soil > Grasslands | place: USA...
GCCGAACGGGCGTCAACCAAGGACTCACCGAATCTGCGGAAGCATCTTCGAGAGCGCCGCCGTCTTGAGAAACTCGCGCCTCGTGATCATCCCTTCAGCTCCTTCTTCAGCTCATTGAGGAAGCGCCAGTCGGTGCCTTGGGCGATGATCTTCTGCGGGCTGCTTGTGATCATTCCGATCTCGTGGAGGCGCAGGGCGAAGAAGCGCACCGTAGCCTCTGGGTCATACTCGCGCCACCGGTTATACGGGATCTCCTTAAGCGTTTGAAGGGCATGAGCATAGTTGTTCGTGTGACCTTGCTCTACGAGGGCGCGCGCGATGCGCTCCGGCTCGAGGGTACAGACGTCCGCCGCTTTCAGAAGGGCGCGCAGCACCCGCTTGGTGGCCACCGGGTGACGCCGGACAAAGTCCCGGTTGCCAGCGACCATGCAGCAGAAGTACTGCGACCAAGGTCGATCCGTGGTCATGTTGACCACCACGTGTCCAATCCGCTGCTCACGGAGTATCAGCGATGCGGGTGGAGCAGCCAGGATGGCGTCGAATTTCCCTTCGGTCAGGAGTCGCGCCCACTCAGCCGTGGGGTTTACCGCCCAGGGGCTTGTTACCCAAGTAACGTCCTTGTTGGGATCTAATCCCACGTACGCCGCCATGCTCGCTAGGAAAAGGTGCGGCGGAGATCCCAAGCCCGGGGACACTTACGCTCTTCCCCTTGAGATCCCTGATCGTGCGGACGCGCTCGTTTCCGAACAGCTCGAGACAACCAACGTGGAGGCCCGAGAGCAGGACGATTGGTTTGCCCGTATTGATCCGAAGGATCGCCGCAGGGCCGAACGCCATGCTGATGTCGGCCGCGCCGGAGGTAAGGACCTCAGAGATACTGGTTCCCACATGCACTTGTACGTATTGCACGTCGGTGAACCCTTCACGCTGTAGGAGCTCCTCGGCTATATACTGCGGGGCCTCACAGAGGCTGCCGATCTCGCGGACAAGCCTAACCGTCGCTATCTCGGGTGGCGGCTCTGCGGCGACCGGTTGGGCGCGTACTCCGAGGAGGCCTGCCGTCCCCGCGAGCGTTAGCTCGTTCAGGAATTCTCGCCGGGTCTTCATCGTGCCTCCGTGCCCCTTGGCGCTAGCCCTTCAGCTCTTTCTTCAGCTCGTTGAGGAACCGCCAGTCGGTCCCCTGCGCGATGATCTTCTGCGGGCTGGATTTGATCATCCCTGCCTCGTGCAATCGAAGGGCGTAAAAGCGGACCGTATCCTCCGCGTCGTACTCCCGCCATCTGTTGTAGGGGATCTCCTTCAGGGTCTGGAGCGCGTAGTCGTAGCGCGGGGTATATCCCTTGTCGACGAGTCGTCGCGCGACACGTTCCGGCTCGATCGCGCACATGTTCACCGACTTCAGAATTGCACGCGTGGCTCGCTTCGTGGCTGCAGGGTACTTCCGCACGAACTCCCTATTTGCATTCAGCAGACAGCAGAAGTATTGCGACCATGGGCGGTCAAGAATCGTGCTAACGACGGCGTGTCCGATCTTCTTCGCTCGAAGCTCCTGGGGCTCGGGAGGGAAAGCCACGAGGGCATCGATCCGGCCAGCCGCGAGGCGCTCGGAGGACTCGACCGTCGACTGCGCGACGACATGGACGTCCTTGCGAGGATCGAGGCCGACGTGCACGAGCATGGTGGCGAGAATAAAGTAATGACCGGACTCGAGAGACACGACGCCAACGGTCCGCCCCTTCAGGTCGCTGACCGAGCGGATCCGGTCGGTTCCGAACAGTTCGTAGCAGCCGACATGAACTCCCGCCAGAATAACGATCGGATCCCCAGCATCGATCCGGAAGACGAGCTGTCCGGCGGTTGAGATGTTGAGGTCGGCCTTGCCGTCGACGAGGGTCCTGATGACCGGCACGCCGGTCTCCGCCTGAACGTACTGAACATCCGTAAAGCCCTCGCCGCGCAGGAGCTCCTTGGCGACAAGCTCGGGCGCAACACAGATTGCTCCCGACGTGCCGAAGCGGACCCTGGTGGTTTCCGGCGGCGGTTCAGCAAGCGCCAGTCCAGGGCGAAGGCCGACGAGTCCAGCGGTTCCCGCGAGGGTTAACCCGTGTAGGAACGTACGGCGATCCCACTGATCAGCCCTATTGTCCATGCGGGTTCACCTCCGTGGACGAGTAGCCTGAGTGTGTCACGAGTGGGCGGAGAACGCTGATCTATTCGATAATCTGATCCGCCCTGATCAGTAGCGACTGCGGGATCGTCAGCCTGAGGGCTTTGGCGGTCTTCAGATTGATGACGAGCTCGAACTTCGTCGGCTGCTCGACGGGGAGGTCGGCGGGCTTGGCGCCCTTTAGGAGCTTGTCCACATAGATAACGGCCCGACGGAACATCTCGTCGACGTTGGCTCCATACGACATGAGGCCGCCAGCCTCTGCCCAATCCCTCCATCCGTACATCGCCGGGAGCCGGGTCTTGGCCACAAGCTTCACGATATCTGCCCGGTAGCTCCCCAGCATGGGATCGTCGATCACCAGCAGGCCCACTGCGCCGCCGCGGTTCAGCGAGGAGAATACTCGATCGAGCTCGCCCCCAACTCGGACCTCCAAAACTTCAAGGACTAATCCCAATCCCTCTGCCGCGACCTGCGCCTCCCGTAGTTGCAGGGCAGTCGCCGGATTGGTGGGATTCGCCAGGACAGCCACGCGGGCAGCGTGGGGAGTGATCGCCTTGAGAAACTCGAGCCGCTTGCCACTTATTTCCGACGAGATGAAGGTCGACCCGGTGATATTCCCACCCGGCCGGGCGAGGCTGGCCACGAGGCCTGCGCCCACGGGGTCGGCACTGGCTGGGATCACGATGGGAATCGTGGTGGTAGCCTGTTTGGCGGCTAGAACCGCAATGGTGGGGTGCGCGACGAGAACGTCGACTCTCAAGCGGACCAGCTCGCGCGCGAGCTCGGGGAGGCGCTCGTACCGCCCCTCTGCGGATCGCCACTCGATCCTGACGGTTTGTCCCTCCACGTACCCGAGCTCGCGGAGGCCCTGTCGCAATGCCTCTATCCAACTGACGGCCGGACTCCCGAACAAAACGCCTAGGCGTGGGACCTTTCCGACCTGCTGCGCCTCGGTAGCGAGCGGTGCAGCGAGTATGCTGAAGAGAGCGGTCACGAAAGCGCGGCGATCCATCTGGGTCACGTCCTACTTTAGTATGTGGTCCCGGTAGTACTTGAACCAGTCGGTCGCGATGGTCTGCTGCGCTTCGTGGAGCGTCAGCGTGCCGGCACACACCGCAGCCTTCAGCGCGTTCTCCACCTTGTCCTTGGACTTGGCGCCGATGATCGAGGCCGGAAACGGTCCGTGAGAGGTCAAAGGCTGGTTTGGCGTGCCCCACATCTCCGGCCAAAGATTCTTGGAATCACGAGGATGGCCGCCGAGTTCGAGGGAAATGAAGTGATCTTCCTCGCAGTGGGCAGGGATCTTGTCCGTGTAGCGAGCCGCCTGAAGCTGCTGCGTCTTCAAGTTGTCCGTGTACGACCTCGGAGGTCGAATGGTGCCCGTCCAGCCCTCACGCAAATCGTCTGCTGGATGTTGGCCTGGGTGACTTGTGGATTCGTCACGCTGGGGGTCGTCTCAGGGTCAGGATATAGATAGCTAGGGCCATCGCGCGGTGCCGGTTGACCTGGAAGGACGACGACGTGCGAGCCGTGGTGCGCTGGTGAGGCGGCGTGGTGTGTCCCGAGGACACCTACAACGAGGGCGGCGATCGCGAGGACGCGGGCGGCGCGCATCATCGTGGCACGTTATGCACTCGAATCATTCGGATCTCCTCACCAACCCGCCGCCTCCCGGCGCTGGTCCCCTACTTCTTCTCCAGAGTGACCTCCTGAGGAATAACCCCTGGCGCATCGATCCACGACTTCACATCGAACTTTCCGGGCTTCAGCGCCGCGGTGCCCAACACGGAGACGAAAGGCCCCGCCGTGGTCTTTCCGCCCGCGATCCTCGGGATCGTCCAAGTAATCCGGCTTCCTTCTACGCTGCACGGGCTCAGCCCATCCACCCCCGCCCAACAGCCAACCACCTTGGCGTCGGCTGGAAGCGAGGCGTATAGCCTCAGGTGACTGACCGGGTCCTTCCCATGGTTTCGCACGAGCACGGTGTAGGTGGCGGACTCGGACCCGGTCTTTCCGTCAAGGAGGACATCAACGGTCGGCGCCTGGATCGTTACCTGATCAGTCTGACCGGCCTGCCAATACTTAAGGTAGGCCAGGACCATGGTGCCGAACCAATGAGGGTCGGAGAGGTAAACACGCCCCGCATGATCGCCGCGATCCACGAGCAACGTTGCCACCTGGGGGTGGTCATTGACGGCGTCGCGGTAACGCAAACTGAAGTTCCCGCCTTCGTGCCGACCACGTTTCAACTGAGCCAGCCACAGAACGTCATCGAGCGCGTAGACCATGAGCAAGGGAGCCTTGACCTGGGCGATCGTCGTGTCGGCTCGCGCCTCGCTCTCGAGAACCTGCCGCGTCACACCGTAGTGACTCGCCGATTTCTCCCAGTAGTCGTAGAACGACGGCGCACCCAGATACCCGAGGAAGTAGCGATCGATCGGGGTCAGCGGCACCTTCGGATCAGGCGGGAGAATGGGAGCGGGTTCACCGATTGGCCCGCCCAGCGCCATCCCGGCCTGAAGCAGTTGGCCCCCGTCCTTCACCATCGCCTTCACGACGCTACGACCGCCCATGCTGAACCCCAGCGCAGCGATAGAGGTCGGCTTCGCCTCGTCCCGCAGGAACCTGGCTCCGGCCAGGATGTCGTCCGCCTCCTTCCAGCCAAAGGTGATAGGCGTCGAAGAGAGCTTCCGGCTCTCACCGTGGCCGCGCTAGTCGATCGCCAAGACCTGCCAGCCGTTTCGATGGAGTAGCGCGCTCAGCTCAACGATGTACTTCTGATTCTTGGTCTCTGTGAACCCATGAGCGAGGACGACGCCGGGGCGGGGCTTGCCGTCTCGGTGAATGGCGATGGCCGAGGCCAGCGGCGTGCCGTCGAGGCTCTGGTATTGCCGAAGCTGGAATGGCGTTTCGTACTCCTTGAGCCGCGCACGCGCCGGTCCAACACCCAGAAGGTTTGGGTCGTGCGGGATCTTCTCGATCTGAGCCATTATCTCGGCTATCCTCGACGCTTCCTCAGCAACCAACGTCGCGGGATGAAAGGCGAGGGCGAGAAGGACCGAGAGCGTCAGGAACGAATGCGCTCGGTGCATGGTTCATCCTCCCCACTGCGAGCAGGTCCGCGACAGCGCCTCGGCAACTATAGGGCCGGACCCGTGGGCCGAAGGTAGACCCTGGAACCAGAGAGGTCAACCGCCTTGACTTTAGACAGCGCATGTTGCCCTGTCCCCTGTGCAGGCGCAGCGTCAGGGTACTGCTCCGGGTCTATGCGCGACGGATGCCCCAGGATCCGGCGCCGTCTGTCACCCCGGTGCCACTGGAGGTTCGACGGGTCGTCGAGGCGCCAAGGAATCTCGAGAGGGAAGTCCCCGAACTACCTCAGCACGCAGAACCCTTCAGCCTCGATGCCGAGGGCGGTGTTGAACTTGTTGCGATGGTGGGTAAGGCTTTTCACCGCAACCACTGCGCTATGTATAGGGCCGGCCGGGATCGCCGCACGGATGTATTGCGGTCGATTCGGGACCACCGCTATACATCTGGTCATCCGCCGCGCGCTACCAGATGTATCGGGAATTGACTCTGCCCCTCTCCACGCACATCGTGCAGGCGTCGGGCGGCGTCACTTGACGACGTTCGGTCCACAGCCGACTCGGCTGAAGCAGCGAGGAGATCATGATGACGACTAAGGATCTTTATGCGTTCTTTGACAAGGGTTGGAACGCTCACGACGTTGATGTCCTGATGACCTTCATGTCCGACGACTGCGTCTTCGAGGGCGTCGGAGGCCGGGAGGTTTGCGGCACGCGCTACGAGGGGCGCGAGCTCGTGCGCGAGGCATTCGCCCGTGTATTCACCACGTTTCCAGACGTCACCTTCCGTGACACGCGGCACCTCATTGCGGGGGACCGGGGCCTGTCGGAGTGGACCTTCACGGGTACCACGGCCGACGGCAAGAAGGTCGAGGTCAACGGGTGCGACCTCTTCACGTTCCGGGACGGCAAGATCGCCGTGAAGAGCTCGTACTTCAAGAATCGCACTGGGTAGACGTGCGGTGTGCGGGAGCTGGCTGGCGCGGCGGCTCATGCGCTGCGTAAGGCACCCCCCTGTGGCCGCCAAAAGGGAATCGCGCAAGCGAGACGTCATCGCGCCGGCTGTCGCAGCCGTCATCGATATCTGACGGACCTTCACGGGAGGAGTTGTCCCGCTCGCTGTTGAACTTGGCTGAGCGCGACGGCAAAGTATCATACCCTCAGTTCACTGCAGTGCGGGGATACCGACATAGCAGCCCCCCTCGAGAAAATCGATCCTGAGCCAACTGTGGCCCTCGCTCTCTCGCCGACGGTGGCCACGCTGCCTCACGCGGCGCGCTCCGAGGTGGTCGCGGCGCCGAGCGCGGTCACGAGCGCACCCAGCTCGCCATGCCGCTTGATGCGCCGGAAGCGCTCGGCGACGCGCAGCAGGCCGAGCCCGATCCACCGCCGCCGCATGTCGCCATCGCGCCAGCGCTTGATGTTCCGCGTGACGTAGCGCAGCGTGCCGATCAGATTCTCGATGCAGTTCGTCGTCGCGAAGAAGCGGCGCAGCGCCGGCGGCAACCCCAGCTTCAGCACCGTGAGCGTTTCCTCCAGCCCCTCGCGCACACTGGCGGCGGCATCGGCGTGACCATTCCGCACCAGCCACGTGGCCAGCGCCGTCAGCTGCCGTTCACATCAGCGTTTGGATCTATGCCGTCGTTGTCTTCGGGGAATCGAATTCCTGTCGAGGACGCAACGACTCGTGTCCCGCTCATCATCGACCGGAGCAAGAGCCAAACGGGAGCCGCTAAGTTCGCGCCGATCTCATTAAAGGTGTAGTCACCTATAATTCTAAATAACATCTTAAAAAGGATTTATGGTGGAGGGTAAGGGATTCGTAGGCCACGTCTCCAATAATCGCGCACTTTTGCAGCACGCCAGAGTGCAAAATGCGGCAGAGCACGGCACTCCACGCAACCCGGCGCAACCAGATTTCTGGTGCAGGCAGGGGGGCAGCTCAGGGACTCGCCTGGCCTTTCTGATTAAACGAGTAAGGTGTCCATGTCTCATGGCGCAGCGGACGGCGGCACGTCGCTCAGTGGCGGAATTGGCGGAGTCGCCCTTGCAGCCACAATCCTACCTTCCTCATTTACGATGAAGTCACTCACGTCGAGCTTGAGCATCGCGGCCATGCCGTCCAGGGTGCCAGCGATTCTCTGTAACGCTTCCACCCGCAGTTCCGGTGCTACCTTTGGGAAGGCTAGTAGTTGGTTGCCGAAATCGACGTGAGGCTTCATAGCCTCTCTATGCCTATCGAGACTAGTACGCTCCACTACGTCGGCGACGCCGAGAGAAACACGCAGTCGGTAGTAGAAGCTCGGTACAGCCAATAGCCACATCAGAAACTGCCAGACGTCAACGACACTCCATGGCTCGACAACCGTGTCCGTGCGGTTTGAAAGGTCGGCGTCGTGAACAATGCGGTTCTTCCTTTTAGCCATTTGAGTCAAAGGCCGATAGAGAGACCTAAACGGGGCTGCGTCGATGCCGCTGCGCTTAAGCGCCTTGTCAAGATCCGCGGATGAGTAGAACGAGAAGCTCTTGTTGGGCTTCGGAAGGCGACTGCGGACCGCGTCCTCGAAGGTCGCGTGTAGAAGGACAACCACGGATCGCAGGATGTCGGCTCTCACCCCGTCACTGTGAAACAAGCCCACTGGTTTCAGCGATTCATTCGCCTCGACCAACTTGACCAAGCCGTGTATTCGCTTCATGTTCAGGCGGAACCGTTCCGACAGTAGCTCGTCTCTGTTCACGCCTGTCCTATCGGGCGCTGCATCAGCGAACCTCCACGCCAGGAAAGGTCACTCGCCCGATGGCCTCCGCCAGCACTGGGAGGCTCGGGCCGAGACCGTACTTCCGGCTGACTGAGCCCGAGACGTGTCCGGTGAGCGCGTCGGGGTATGACATTTTACATCTCGATGTCGGTACATCTCTATGTCGCGCAATTCCGCGGATTTCGCAGGTATGGCCGAGCCTCAGACGGCTAACGCGCGGCGCAGGTTCCGTTCGCCGCCCGGTCCCTGGCAATCAGTCGGCGGTTGGACCCATCGCATCACCCGTTAGCAACCTACTTCTCCGGCTCTTCGTTTGGAGAATGAGAGGATTGTCCCGAATCTCTATTCTCCCTCTTCTCAGGGAAGGGTAATTTCCACTGGCTCTTTCCCTCCCAGTGGCACGTCAACCTTAAACTCTTTCCACTTGACCGGTACCTCTGGCCCTGTTCGTGTCGCCGACATGGTAATTTCCCCACTCGCGTGTGGGTGTATGAATTCGTCCGAGGCCAGCACATCACCGGCAAAGTCGGTGGCGAGTTTCTCCGCAAACGACCCTGGGCCCTTCCCAGCTCGACACCCTACCAGCTCAACCTTCATGCCCGGTTTCCACTGAGGACTCGTCCGGATTTTATCCCACAGCTGCTTCGGTGTAAGCCCGGCAAACCTCTCCGGATTGGCATGCCCTGCAACAATAAAAACATTGGGTTCGGAGGGTATGTTGTTAGCAAGTGCCTTTTCGTTTGCTTTCCCGAAGAGATTCAGCTGAGGTTGAAATCCGATCGGGTCAGTTTGGTTCACCGGATCATTCAACACGTATCCGAACAGGTTCACGTCGCCTCCTGCGAAGAGAATTGGATCCTTGGCGGTCCAGCGACCGGTCTGGGGATCGTAGTCGCGCAGGCCGAAGCGCACGAGCTGCGTATCGCGATCATACAACCCACCCGCAAACCCGAACGGTTGGAAGCTAGGATTCGTGTCCAAAGTCGTGTTACCGAATTCGTCATAGTCAATCCGCTGGGCGATCGCGCCGGTCGACGCATTGATGACGAGCCTCGGACTCCCCAGGTGGTCGGTGATGATCCGGTAGGTAACTCCACCCTTGATCATATATTCGGGGACGTTGGTCCGCGTCGCGTAGACAAAGCGGGACACTACGTCGTTGCTGCCGTCAAGTTCGGCGACCGGCTTGAGACCGTCCTGGTACAGGAAGCCCTGGGTCAACGTGCCATTCACCTGCTTGCCGATGCGGCGATTGTTGCCGTCGACCAGATAGATAATCTGCGTGCCGCTCGGCAGAGTGACTGCCATCAGATTGCCCAGGGCGTCGTACTCATAGGTCGTCGTCTGGCCGCCGACAGTCTTGCTCTGAAGTTCCCCGTTAGCGGTATAGGCGTAGGTGGCGGCGCCGTACTGAAGCAGGCGGTCCTGGTCGTCATAGCTGCCATTGATTGTGCCACCCGGGCGGGTGATGCTTAGCCGATTGCCGTTACTATCGTACGTGTAACTGGCAATGATCGGTCCATTCTGCGCGACGTCCGTAAGCCGTCCGGCCACGTCGTAGCTGTACACGAAGCTATCTGTTACTCCGCCAACCGTCTCGGTTTTCTGGCTGATGCGCCCGAGCTTATCTCGCGTGAACTGCTGGGCAAAGATCGTCGTGCCTCCGAACGCGGCGGCGTAGCTGGTCGGCTCGGCGAAGCCGTTGTAGTTCCACGTATCAGTCGCGCTGCCGAGCCTGGTGCCTGTCAACAGGCCGTTTTGCGCGTCGCGGCTCAAGGTTAAAGATCCTGCCTGGGTGAGCAGGCCGTCGTTGTCGTAGGCGAAGGAGATGGACGTGCCGCCGGCGGCAAGCGCGGTGACGCGGAAGTTGTTGTCGTAGGTCCGACTGACGCTACCTGACACCGGCCCAGTCCACGTCGTGCTCGTCAGCAGGGTCCCATCGTAGGTGTAGGCCATGCCGATCCCGCCGGGGGCACCGATCGTCGCGAGGTTGCCGGTGGCCGGGTCGTAGGTGTAACCGAGCGTTCCGCGTGGGATGGTCAGGGCGTTTAGGCGGCCGGCA
>Ga0066695_10001124_pt1 | contig 10078 bp, 8 predicted proteins | sample GraSoiAngelo_144_FD_66452 | JGI IMG/M metagenome (GOLD analysis project Ga0066695, IMG submission 66452) | Grasslands soil microbial communities from the Angelo Coastal Reserve, California, USA - 14_1009_02_40cm | ecosystem: Environmental > Terrestrial > Soil > Grasslands | place: USA...
CCGCCCGCGTGCCCGTGAAATCCTGGTCGTGCACGGTGTTGAACCCGCCACCCTGGAATGTCAACGCCTTCATTCCGAAGTCGACGGTGAAGTAGCGTTGCGGGGGAACGCGGCCCGTCGCGACCCCGCCCGCCGCGGTGATCGTCGTCAGCCCGAGATTGAACGTGCGCTGGCGCCGCTCCAGCTGCAGCGAGTAGCGCTGGAAGTCGAAGTCGTCCACGATCAGACCGGGGCTCGCGACCTCGGCGTTCACACGGATGCGCGTGCTGGTGAGGCGTTGCAGATAGTAGTCCTCTCCCTTGGAACGCAGCAGGGGTCGTGAGTCGTACGTGAAGCTCGCCGAGAGCGAACGCAGCCGCCCATCCACGATCGCCGGATTGGGGCGCTGCAACCGGTCCACGGAGAAGACCGAGTAGTCGGTGACCATGCCGAGGCTCGACTGGCGCAGGTCGTTGTAGTGCAGCTCGAAGTCCGTGAAATCGACCACCTTGGTATCCAGGGTGAGCACGAAGCCGTGCTCGCGGTAATAGTCGAGCGGGTCGAGCCGCCACAGCAGCGCGCGGTACGTCGGGTTGTAGTCGCGGGACACGAGGGTCGGCCGGCTCGCGGTCACGTCGCGCACTGACCCGCCGACCCACAGGCGGCGCGCATCCGAGACGCGCACCGTGGCGCCGAAGCGGTAGCGCCACGTGTCGCTGCCGCTCGCGTAACCGAGTTTGGTCCGGAGGACCAGGCCCGGGATCTGCCACCAGGTGTTCCCGACCCCGAGATAGGTCCCATCGACGCGGTTGAAATGAAAGAACGCGGGATCGGTCGACAGCTTGACCGCCAGCCCGAGGCCCTGTCGCACCCAGTCGCCCAGGTCCGGCGGCTGGCTCGCGACGGAATCGATGCGCGCCCAGGCCGCGCGCTCCGCCGTCGTGAGCGGGATGGCGCCCGAGGCGGTCCACGTTGCGCTGTCGGCGCGGTCGGCGCCGTCGTGCACGAGGATGCGGAGCTCTCCCAAGTTGGGGGGCCGGTTGCGCTCGTCGAAGCGGAACTGATTGAGCGCCGCGACGTGCTCGAACGTCATGTGTTCGGGAAAGCCGGGGAGCGGAATCCCGACCGACACGTCGCCCGTGAACCTGATCTCGTACGGCATCCACCGTCCGCCCCCGACGTCCTTGAGCCGCTGCTGGTAGCGGAGATTCTTCAGCATGTTGAAGCGGACCGCGCCGTTCACCCCCACGTCGATGCGCAGCACGTCGTAGCTCGAGTCGGCAATGTCGATCATCCCCGCGAACAAGGGCGAGCCCTCCGACCCCGGCTGGATCGCGAGCCGGAACACCCGGCGCTCGTCGAAGGCGAGCGTGTCGAGGACCCGGTAGTCATAGTGGTCGAGCGCGTCGTCCGCGATCGGCGAGACGACCGAATACTTCTGGAGATCAATCCGGTCCCGGCTGAAGTTCACGATCTCGCCCACGGACACGAGGTTCCGCTCGGCGCTCAGGTTGTTCGATTGCCGGCGAGCCAGGATGGTCTCCTGGTAGTGATCGGGCTGCTCCCAGTAGGCCGACGTGCGGGTCTCGGTGATCAGTACCACCGATGCCGCCGAGTCCGCGTGTCGCACGAGATCGCGCACCACAAACTTTACGTATGCGTCGTAGCGGTAGTCGTGGATGCCGGCGTAGACCTCGTGCTTGCGCGCGATCGCGCGCTGAATGAGACCGCGAGCGAACTCGTCCCGCGCCGTGACCGTGACGGGAGTGAGGCCGATCGCTAGGGGACGGAGGTAGACGTGATTGCGCATCCAGTGCCCCGCCGCCTGGAGGGTCACGGACGCGGGCTCGTAGCCGATGCGACGCACCTCGAGGCGCACCGGCCCGCGAGCGACCACTATCTGGTAGCGTCCGCTCTCGTCGGTCAGCGTCGACGCGCCGGTCTCGGCGACCCGCACGACCGCCAGGCGCAGCGGCCGGCCCGTGAGCGTGTCCGTGACGAGGCCAGTGACGAGGGTCGTCGCTTCGCCCTGCTGCGCGGCGACGCGCGCGCCGGGGGCCGCGAGGGCGAGGAGGAGGACGGCGAGCGGGATCCGGGGCATCGTGACCAACCAGCATAGGGGTTGCGAAAGTCGTATCATTGTACCATCGACGCACCGCTCTCCGCATCAGGAACCCTGTCTTGCCGCGACGCCGTTCGCGCGGAGGCCGCGACGGCTCACTACTAGGAGGGTGCTTGATGAGATTCCTCGCGCAGCTGCATGAATTCAATGATTGGGCGCTTCTGGCGCTGCGGTTGGGGTTGGGCGTGGTATTCCTCGTACACGGTAGTCAGAAGTGGGGAACGTGGCGGGCGCAGCCGTCCGCGCACCTGCCCGCGCGCATGCTCTCGATTCTCAGGTTCTTGTCCATCGCCGAACCGCTGGGCGGGATGGCGGTCCTGGCAGGGTTGCTCACCCAGCCGGCCACCCTCGGCCTCGCGGTGGTCATGCTCGGCGCGGTCCGCCTCAAAGCCGGACAGATGCACCGCATCTTCACCGGGGAGGGCGGGTGGGAGTTCGAGTACATCCTCTTCGCCGCCGCGGTGACCCTCTTCATCACCGGGGCGGGCCGGCTGTCCCTCGATCGGCTGCTCTTCGGAATCTGACGCCTAGGGGGACCCTAGCGGTCCCCTCCTGCTTCCTCGTGGTCGTCCCGGCCGTCGTGGTCGTCGTCCTCGAACGCACGGGCCGACCGCCGGATGTTGGCGTTGATCGTCGCAGCGTTGGCGGCATTCGTCGGATCGATCGCCGCTCCCGCGGCATCCTTGAACCAACTGGCGACGTCGACATCCACCGTGAAGTTCGACGTGCCCGCTCCCACCGTGATCGGGGGCTGGAATCTCGCCTCGACGTGTGCGTCGATGTCCGACCTAAAGGTGAACGGATGGTCCATGTTGCTGGCGTCTGTGTACACGCCGGTCACCATCACGGAGTCGACCTTGGCCTCGACGCCGCTGTAGGTCCCGGCGGGGACCAAGGCGTCGAGCACTAGCTTGGTCGTGCCGTCCACGGGCAGATTCACGAGCGTTGGAGCGACGCGCAGCTCCTCGCAATCGTCCTCCGCGTCATCCTCGTGTTCCGTGGTCATCGCATCGGCAGGCTCGGCCTCTTGGTCGGATTCTTCGGTCTCGGCGGCGCAGGTGCCGCTCCCTGCGAGCTCGATTTTCTCGAGCGTGACTTGCGCCTGAGTGATCTTGAGTGAGTTGGCGCCGCTGCCGATCTGAATGACGGCGCTCACGGTGGAGCCCGCGGGAAGCGACGCGTGGGAGCTGGCGGTCGTGATCGAGAAGCTGATGGGTTGGGTCGCCCTTGGCCCCGCATCACTACAGGCGACGAGCGTCAACGCCAAGGGAGCGCACCAGAGCGCTCGGGGTGAGAAAAGGTGGCGCATAAGGACCTCGAAGGCAGAAACGGTCGGGAACTTCTACCCCCCAGAATGCCCCGAAGTCACTAGCCTCTCGGTGAGCGATGTCACGAGGGTATGGGTCGCGTGCGGGCGGCGGACCTGCACAGCAGGACCGAGGGAGCGGACCGGACTCGCAACCCGGGACCGCCCACGGCGCGTTTCATTTCGCGCCAGGGTCCCGGCCGCCGGACCTCAGGCGCGCCGCGCGCCCACCATGCCGGCCAAGCGGTCGGCGGCGAAGCCAAGCACGGCGCCTACGGCAAGCGCGACCCCGGCGCGAATGGCTTCGTTGACCGTGTCCACGCCGAGCCCAAGCGCGACTCCCGCGCCCCCGAACGCCGCCGCCGTGAAGGAGAGGAAGGGCAAACGCGCTTGGAGCACGAGCGCGCAGGCCGTGGCGCCGAGGATCAGGGCGGCGACGACTCCGCCGCCGCCGATCGCGACCCGGACCGCGTGGGCCAGCAACACCCACAGGACACCCGACAGCGCGGCGACGACGGTCTTCTGCAGGCCTGACGTGCCGCCGCCTGCTGCAAAGTAGCAGCCGAGCGCGATGACGCCGGCCCAGAGCGAAACGTGCAGCCGGGCTACGTCTGCTGCCCACGCCCAGACGGCGATCAAGACACCCACCATCACTGCCCGCACGGTCACCGTATTCATATTGCCTCCTCGGTGGTCGACCTAGGGCGAATGGAGCGGACGGGATTCGAACCCGCGACACACTGGTTGCAACGCAGCACCAATGTAGCTGCACCGGGCTCGAAACGCAGCGATCGATCTCCTACGGCGCCAGCTCAGGACGGTTAGACCAGGGACAACTGGGGGTGCCTGCCAGGCGCGGGCCCCGTTTCCAGGGCTTGTCGCTGGGCCACTGACGCAAGGAAGGCGCTGTACACCGCCTCCGACCACATCTCCCGGCCTTCCTCCATCTGCGCGAGCGCCGCCGCGTGCGAGAACGCCGGGCGGTACGGACGCGTGGTCGTCATGGCGTCGTACACGTCTGCAATTCCCACGATTTGGGCGGAACGTGGGATCTCCTCTCCCCGCAGGCGATCCGGGTAACCAGTCCCGTCATAGCGCTCGTGGTGCCAGCGGATGATGGACTTCAGGTCCCAGGGGAACTCCACGCCGGCGAGGAGCTCGATGCCCCAGATCGGGTGCATCTGCACCACCGCGAACTCGTCGCGGGTCAGCGGGCCCGGCTTGCATAGGATCACGCGCGGGACTCGCACCTTGCCCACGTCGTGGAGGTAGGCGCCCAGGCGGATGGTGGTCTGCGCTTGCGCGTCTGAGCCGAGGGCCCGCGCGACCGCCACGGCGTGCCGAGCCACGCGCTCGCAGTGGCCGAACGTGTAGGTGTCGCTCGACTCGATCGACTGCCCCCACTCGCGCACGACGGCGAGGTACGCAGCCTCGAGCTCGGCCATCTTGCCGTCGACGTGAACGAGATCCACGCGCGCGTCGAGTCGCCGGAACAGGCGGTGCGCGGCATTGAGCAGGCTCAGGGCCTCCTGGTTCCGGCCCATGCCCTGATACAGGATGGCGAGCTCGCGCGAGGCCTCCGCCTCGTTGAGCGGGGAGCCCGCGCTCACTGAGAGTTCGATGGCCGAGCGGAGCCGCGATTCGGCGAGGGCGGTGCGACCCGTCTCCCGGTATACCATACCCAGCATCCGATAGGCCTCGGCCTTCTCGCTCCACGCGTCGAGCCGATCGAACAGCGCAAGGCCCGCCTCGGCGGCGCGATGCGCGTCATTGAACCGCCCGCGGGTGAGGTGTACCTCGGCGTGGTTCACGAGGCAGAGTCCCTGGAGGTTGGCGTCCCCGGTGCGCCGGGCGATCTCGAAGCACTGCTGGAAGTACCGATCCGCCTGCTCCAGCTCCCCGCGGTCGGTGCTCGTCATGCCGAGGTTGTGGTACACGATCGCGCAGCCGTGCTCGTCGCGCGCCGCCTGGTAGGCGTCGAGGGAGCGGCGGTAACGGACGAGCGCTTCCTCGAAGTCCCCCTGGATGTTCGCGAGCACACCGAGGTTCTGTTCAACCCGCGCGCCCAACTCACGGTTGTCGCGCGCGAGCTCGACCGCGCGCACGAAGTCTTGCCGCGCCTCGGCCAGCGCCCCCGCACTGAGATCGAGACATCCTTGCGTGTTGAGCGCCTCCGCGGCGAGCAGATCGTGCCCCGCTTCCCGCGCGACCGCGTAGCTCCGGGTGCAAAGTGCGCGCGCCGTGACCGACTCGTTACGGTGATGACGCACCACCGCGAGCCGCCGCAGCGCCTCGGCCAGCACCGCGCGCTTCCCCGCACGCTCGGCCGCCGCGATCGCCGCTTCGTAGCAGGCGATCGCCTCCGGGATGCTGCCCGCCCGCTGGCGCTCGCGTGCCTCCCGGACCAGGCCCGCGGGAGCGCACTGCGAACCCCCGGGATCGGGACGGGCGGGACGGAGTGCCTTGGTCGCCAGGGTCACATCAGCCTACCACGCCAGCGCATAGTTCGAGAAATGACTCAGCTCCCCGGTGACGAGCTTGGCCATCGGGCTGTCCGATGAAGGCACGAACTGGATGATCACCAAGGAGTCGGTGGTGTAGGCGATCTGCTTGGACTGCGGGATCACCTTGCAGTTCCCGTAGCTCATCGTGAGGACGGCGGGTCGGCTGAAGGCGAGGCCCTCGGGCCGGAGCTCGACCCGGTTCACCGTGTCCGAGGGCGCCACCGCAGTGATGCTCACTGCCGCGACCAGCGCGCCCGCGGGAATGACAAGGTTGTACTTGGCTATCTTGAGCACCCCGCCCGCAGGGCCGATCCGTTGCGTGGCGGAGTCGTAGCCGAGCGGCTTGCATGGCAGCAGCCCCCCGGTCTTGGCCAGGTTCGCGAGCAGCCTAGGGGCGGCGGGGTCCGAGCGCTCGCACGCAAACGCCAGCGCCACGGCGACCAGCGCGACCACGGGGAGACGGACGACTTTCACTGCCGACACTCCTGCTTGTAGGCGACACGTCGGAGCAACGCGTCCAGCTTCTCGATCTCCACCTTCGCCCCCAGCCGGTCGAACGCCGCGCGGGCGATCTGCGCCACCTGCTTCGCCAGCGAGACGTCGCCTTTACGCGCCAGCAAATGCGCGAGGTCGCGCTGCGCGGTGGCGACGAGCAGGGGCCGCTGGTGCCGCGTCGCGCGGTCGATCACCTCCCGCAGCACGTCTTCGGCGTCTTGCGTCCTGCCAGCACTGCCCAACCCCACGGCAAGGATCCGGAGGTCCTCGGTCTCGAGGACGGCATCCTTGAGCTCACGGTGCAGCGCCAACGCACGCTCTGCTTCTCGGATCGCGACCTCGGGCTCACCCCATACGACGAGGGTCTCCGCCCGACCGGCGAGAGCCTGGGCCTTGAGCTGCCGGTCGCCCAGGCGCTCGGCCTCCCGCACCGCTGCGTCGGCGGCCTGCATCGCTTGGTCTAGACGCCCTTGCTCGCGGTACGTGATCCCGAGATTGTGCTGCGATTCGACGATGCCGCGGTGGTAGCGGGCCTGCTGGTACGCGGCGATCGCTCGGGTGTACGCCCCCACGGCGCGGCCGTAATCTCCCTGCATGTTGGCGATGGCGCCGAGGTTGTTGGCGCACCGCCCGACCGCCGCCATATCGTTGTTCTGCATCGCCTCCTCCTGCGCCTGCGCGAAGAAATCCGTGGCTTCGCTGATGCCACCCCGCTCCACCGCGATCACCCCGCACACGTTGAGTCCCCGCACCTCCAGCGCTCGATCCCCCAACACCCGCGCCCGCGTTAGGGCGACCATGGCCCACCGCCGGCCCAGGTCTAGCCGTCCGAGCCGGCTGTGGCCGATACCGCAGAGCAGGGCCAGCATGGGCGACTGCTCAAGCTCGTCCTGCGGGCGCCCGCGCAAATACGTCAGGAGCTCGGCGTAGCGCCCCGCGTCGGCCAGCTCCTGCGCCGCGTGGAGCGGCGCCAGCGATTGCCGCAGCTCGGCCGCGAAATCGTCGTCCCAGTCCTGCCGGGCGAGATTGCGGATTTCCCCTTCGGCTCCCAGCTGGGCGAAGATCGTCCTCGCCTTCCGCGCAGCCTCCTGGGCTTCGGGGTTTCGCCCGGTCCCACGCAGCACCACGGCCAGGTCCCGCGTCGCCTCGGCCAGCAGCTGAGGCAGCCCGTGTGCCTCCGCCCGCGTGATCACGTCGCGCAGCATCCCCTCAGCAGCCGCCGAGTGGGCGTCGGCCGCCAGCAGCGACGCTGCGACACGGCGATCCTCGGCCTCGCCCACGGGATTGGGCAGGCGGTCGCGAATCTCCCGCACCTGGGCCAGGTCGCGCCGCGCCAGCTCGAGCTCGCCCCCGACTGCGCGGATCTCCGCTCGCCCCCGCAGCGCCAGCGCCTTCAGCGTGTCGTCCCCGACCGTTTCGGCTTCCACGACGGCCCGGTCGGCCTCTACCAGCGCGCGGTCGAGCGCCCCCTGTTCCCGGTACGCGATCCCCAGGTTGTGGCGGCACGCGGCGACGCCCTCTCGCAAACCCGCCCGCTCGAACGCCGCGATGGCGACCTCCCAGGATCCGATGGCCTCGGCGTGCCGTCCCCGCATGTTGCTGATGATGCCCAAATTGTTGGAGCAGCGACCAGTCATGGTGTGGTCGCCTTCGCCGCTTGCGACCATGAGGGCCTGCGTGAAGTAGTCCGCCGCCTCGTCGATCCGCCCGCTGACGAGGGCGAGCGCGCCGCGCGCGTTGAGCACGCGCCGCTCGATCGCCTGCTCGTCCCGCTGGCGCGCCTGGTCCAGGGCCCGGTCCAGCCACCGCAACCCTTCAGTATGCCGCCCGAGCCGCGCCTGCGCGGTCCCGTACAGCAACGCGAGGCTCGGCGAATCCTCGAGCTCACTCCCCGCGCGTGCGCCCAGGTACTCGACGACCTCGGCGTGGTGCCCGGCCGCGACGAGCTGCCGGGCTTTGTCGACTACGAGTGACGATGTAGGCATCGTGGGCTTCCCCCTCTACCAACAAATCGCGTACTGAGAGAAGTGATACAGGGCGGTCGAAACGCTTTCCTGCGTGGTGTCGTTCGTGGACGACAGCCTCGACCAGGCGTGCTGCTTCACGGCGTGGTACCAGAAGGCGAGCTGCTGCTCCAGCGCCCGATCCGTGGCGTCCACGACCCCGTCGTCGTTCAGATCGGGATTCGCGTTCTCATACCAGATGGTCAGGTTTGCCGGGAGGTTTTTGGAGAACAACACCCCGCTAGGCTCGAACTCCACTGAGAAGCGGACCGGATCGATGGTGAGGGTGACGGCAACCGAGTCGCCCCGCTTCAAGGACTTCCCGCCGGCGCCGGCCTTCAGCCCATTCTTGGAGATGTCCAAGCGAAGGAACGGTTGGCCAACCGATTGGCCCGAGACCGGCTGGTAGTTCACCGTGACCGTCGACGCCTGGCCTCTGTAGGCCCAGAACGAGACCTGGTAGGTCTCGAGCGGGGGCGCGGTCCGCGACTGCTGCAGGATGGGGATCTGCCGGGACCAAGCCGCCTTGCTGAGCTCGGGACCGACGACGTCCTGCGGGTCGACAGGCGCTGCCGCATCGCGACATCCCGCCAGCGGCAGCAGGATCGCGAGCCGCAACCAGAGTTTGGCCGTCATGTTCGGTCCTCTCGCCCCGGCTACCAACAGATCGCGTACTGAGAGAAGTGGTAGATGTCACCCACGACGTATTGCTGCGTCGTGTCGCTCTTCGACACTACCTTGAACCAGCCCTGCGTATTCGTGGAATTGCCCCAGATGGTCAGCTGCTGCGCCAGCGTCTGATCGCTGTCGTCGACGACCCCGTCGCCGTTCAAATCCGGATTCGCATTCTCGTAGTAAATCACCAGTTGCGGCGCGAACACCTTGGAAAACACCACGCCGGATGGCTGGAAATCGACGGCGAGGTTGAGCGTATCGAGCGTCAGCGTGATGAAGACCGAGTCGCCGCCCCACAAACGCGCCCCATTGGGGGCCCACTTCAACCCGAACTTGGGGATGTGGAAACGGATGAACGGCTGGCCGGACTGGTAGTCTACCGCGACCGTGGTTTCCCGGTTATGGCGAGCCCAGAACGACACCTGGTAGGTCTCAAGCGGGGGCGCGGTCGGCGACTGCTGCAGGATGTGCAGCCCGTCCAGCACCTCGAGCTCGGGACCGGCAAAGCTATGCCCGGCGAGCGGCGCTGCCACGTCGCGGCAGCCCCCGACCGCCAGCAGGATCACGAGCGGCCACCAGAGTCGCGGTCTCAACACATCTCCTCCTTAAGAACGGGCTCTAGAGGGCAACGCCAGTCCTACCAGGCAAGGGCGTAGTTCGAGAAATGCGGCAGCAACGCGATGACATATTGATTCGCTTGACTCCAGGAGTTCTTTCTGGCTTGGACAAACGTTTGCAGGTACCCCAGGATGGTCAGTGAGTCGCTGACCTGGGCGATCTGCAACGTAGCACTCAACGGCGTGCCACAATCTTTGTAGTTGGTATAGAGGAGCGCACCGGAGCTCATTCCGTTCGACACGTCGACGGCGTTAGGCGGGAAGCTGAGTCCGTCGGGTCGGAAGCGAACCCAGCGGACAGTGTCAGTGGGCGCCACTGCGGTGATGCGGACGGTGTCGGCGAGGACCAGCGAATCGACCCAGAAAATGTGGGGGCC
>Ga0066695_10001126_pt1 | contig 10065 bp, 11 predicted proteins | sample GraSoiAngelo_144_FD_66452 | JGI IMG/M metagenome (GOLD analysis project Ga0066695, IMG submission 66452) | Grasslands soil microbial communities from the Angelo Coastal Reserve, California, USA - 14_1009_02_40cm | ecosystem: Environmental > Terrestrial > Soil > Grasslands | place: USA...
AGAATGCCAACCACCCGCATCCCGCTGCCCGGCTGGTTGACCTGCTCGGCGAGGGCGATGCTGTCCTCATCGGCGCCGACGATGACGGCTCGCTCCGTCAGGCGGCCGCGCCGCCGGAGCGCGGCGGCGACCCGCCGGATGGCGAAGCGAAGCGCAATCACGAGGCCGGTCATCAACGCCCAGGAGGCGACGGTCCAGGATCGCGAGAGAGGCCAGCGAAGCACAAAGGTGATGACGGTGATCGCCAGGAGGCCGTAGGCGCTGGCGCGGAAGACGCCGGCGAACTCGCGGGCTCCGACGAGGAGGTTGGCCGGCTCGTAGAGCCCCTGGGCGAAGAAGATCAAGCCGAGCACGGGCACCATGGCGAGCACGAGCCAATCGCTGTCATTGCCGCCATTGATGCCGACGCCCGTACGCCAGACCAGGACGGCCGCCAGCCAGAAAGCCAGCAGCACGGCACCCAGGTCTGACGCGACCAGCGTTACCGTGAGCCACGCCCAGTCGCGCCGGCCCTCACGCATGCGTCACCGCAGCCGGGCGCGCTTTGCGCAACAAGGTGTTGACGATCACCATCGCCCCGCCCGTTTCAAAGCGGAAATCCATGCGATGGAGGCCCTGGCCCCGCAAGGCTTCGGTCACCTGCTCCTGGAACTGGCGCTCGCAGTAGAGGAGGAGGAAGCCGCCGCCGCCGGCGCCCGCAATCTTGCCACCCTTCGCGCCCGCGTCCCGCGCGGCCTGGTACCACTGGTCGATCCAGGGATCGGTGATCCCGGCGGCCAGCTGACGCTTGGCGACCCAGGACTGGTGGAGGTAGTCACCGAGCGAGTCGATCTCGCCGCGGAGCAGGTCGTTGCGCAGCGCGATGGCGAGTGACTTGATCACATGGAGCGCGTCGATCACGCCGGCGCGGTTCCGCTCGCTGCTGCGTTTCTGCTCGCCCAGAATCTCCGCGGAATCGCGTGAACGGCCGGTGAAGAAGAGCATCAGGCGCGACTCGAGCTCCGCCTGCAGCTCGTCCGAGAGCGAGAGCGGCTCGACGACCACGCCGTCCGGGCTGAACTGGATGAAGTTGAGGCCGCCGAAGCTCGCGGCGTACTGGTCCTGCTTGCCGATCGGCATCTTCAGCTTTTCGATCTCGACCTGGCAGGCGAGGTCGGCGATTTCCTGGCGGTTCATGCGGACGTTGCGGAGCACCGACATCGCCTTGATCAGGGCGACCGCGACCGTGCTCGAGGATCCCAGCCCGGTGCCGGGAGGGACCTGCGAGGCGAGAAAGACGGAGAGGCCCGTCCAGACGCCGAAGTGATCGATGATCACCTTGGGCAGGTTGAGGTCGCCGTCCCAGGCGGGCGCGCCCTCGAGCGAATGGCGGTAAAAGGTCCGGTAGTCCGAAGAGGAGACCTGGATATGGTTGCTGTCGTTGAAGGTCAAGATGACGTAGAAGTACTTGTCGATCGAGGTGCTGACGACCGCACCGCCGTACTTGGCGTAGTAGGCCTCCAGGTCGGTGCCGCCTCCGGCGAGGCTGAGGCGGAGGGGTGCGCGCGCGATCAGCATGACGCCGCGCCCACGGCCGAGAGATCGCGCCAGAGCGCAACGGCCCCGGCCAAGTCTTTGACCGCCACGACATCAGGGTCCAAGGGCTCCGAGTCGCTGATCAGCACGGGACGGCATCCGGCGGCGCGCGCCGCCTCGACGTCGCTGCGGCTGTCCCCCACCATGATCGAGGCCTTTAACTCGATGCCCAGGTCGAGGCTCGCCCGCTGAAGGAGCGCCGGGGCCGGCTTACGGCAGCGGCAGTCGTCGGCCGGCGCGTGGAGGCAGGCATAGATCGCCTCGACGTGGCCACCGGCGGCGCGGATCGTCTGCAGCATGCGCGTGTGGATGCGGCCGAGCGCCTCCGCGGAGAGAAGCCCACGGCCCACCACCCCCTGGTTCGTCACCACCACCACGGGCGTGTTCATCGAGCGCAGGGTGACCAGCGCCGCCAGCACGCCGGGGAGAAACTCGAACTCGTCCCAGGCCTTGACGTGGTCGGGACGGCGGCGATTGATCACCCCGTCGCGGTCGAGGAAGACCGCCGGCACTCGCGCCTCAGGCAAGGAGCGCCTTGCGGGTGGAGACCGTGATGGCGTGTTCGATGACGGAGTGGCAGTCCTCGACGACGCCGTAGTCGTTACTGGGCACGTGGATCGCGGCGTCCACCGCCTCCAGGAGCCGGCCGCCGGCGAAGCCGACCAGGGCGATCGTGCTGGCGCGCATCAGCCGAGCGGCCAGTACCGCCGACACCACGTTCGGCGAGTTGCCGCTGGCGCTGATGGCGATCACGACGTCGCCCGGATCGAGCAGGTTGGTCAACTGCTCGGAAAAAACCCGGTCATAGGACGTGTCGTTGGCCCACGCGGTCAACAGCGCGATGTTGTCGGTCAGCGAGGTGACCCGAAGCCGCGCTCTGCCGTCGACGATGGTGGCCTTAGAAAGGTCGCAGGCGAAGTGGGTGGCGTTGGTGGCGCTGCCACCGTTGCCGACCACGTAGACGTGGGCGCCGTTGTCGTAGGCGTCGAGAATGATCTCGACCGCGCGCTCGATCGCGTCGATAGGAATCGCGCTCAGGACCGTGCGGACGTCGTTGATGTGGCCCTCCAGGACCGTCGCCGTAGTCAGCGGTCGTTCCATCAGCTGCATCGAAGGCTTCCTCCCTGTCGTGGTATGGCGAACGGGTGGCAGAATCGGTCGCGGGCAGGCTCCGCCGCTTCGGACACTTTCGTGTTCGAACACCGACGATCGATCGCGCGGGCCGTCAGCCGGCAGGGCGAAGGATCGCCGCGTCGACCGCGACCGTCATCGGCCGGCCGAGGAGATGAACCAGCACCTGCACGCGCTCGGACGAGTTCAGGGCTCGATCGAAGATGGCATCGACCATCGCCAGCGGGCCGCGCTCGATGACCAGTCGCTGGCCGGGGGTGAACGTCAACCGCGGGCTGCTACCCGCTTCCTCAAAGAGGCGCTCGCGAATCCGCTCCACGATGCCGTCGGAGACCTCCGCGGGTAAGCCGCCATCCGTCAGGACGCGGCGGACGCCCGGCGCCCAGTGGACGAGGTCCCAGCGAGCGAACCGGGGTGGGACTCGGAGAAAGAGATAGCCGGGGAAGACGAGACGCTGGCGCCGATCGCGGACACTGCCCGGCCGGGTTCGCGCCGGCGGGGCGAAGTGCGGGGCATAGGCCTCGATCTGATGCAGGCCCAGGAACTTTGCCACTTGCGCCTCCTGGTTCGGCTTGGTATGCGCGACGTTCCACATGGAGGTTCGAGCGTACGGCGGCCTGGAAACAGACCGGTAAGGTTACCTAGATCCCCGGGTAACAGTCTGTGCCCTCAAGGCGTATACAACGCCACTGTGGAGCTCGAGCCGCGAGGGTCGCTGGATTCGCGGCTTGACTTCCGAGAGCAACGGGAGCCGCAAGGACGGGCCGCCGGGCGCACGCCGAACGGTAAACAGTTTGTTATCGGCGGTCAGGACGCGACCGGCTGCGGACGCGGCATTTCGAATTTGTAGCCAAAGCCGCGCGACGCCTGAATATAAAAACCGGCGGTGAGATGCGGCTGAATCTTCCGACGAAGCCGCTGGACATAGACGTCGACGGCCTTGGGCGTGCCCACGAACCGGTCGCCCCAGGCGATTCGCATCAACTGGTCCCGGCTCAAGACGCGATTGGCGTTCTCCATCAAGGCATGCAGCAGGGACAGCTCGCGCGGTGTCAGGGGCACCCGGTCGCCGTTGACCAGGGCGTGCATCTGCTGCAGGTTGAGCGAGATCTCGCCGATCGAGATGTTCTGGTCCTGCCAGCGCTGGCCCCGGACCTGTTCGGCCCGCCGCAGCAAGGCGTGCACGTGGGCGACGAAGAGCCGCGGCGAAAACGGCTTGATCATGTAGTCGTCGGCCGCCACCATCAAGGCTCGGAAAATGTGCTCCTCGTCGCCGCGCTCGGAGAGGACCATGAGGGGGCGATAGGGGTTGAGCTGGCGGATCTGCTGACAGAGGCGCAACCCGTCCGGCCGCTGGGTGGCCGGTTCGATAATGACCAGGTCGACCAGGGACGATTGGAGGATGACCAGCGCCGTGTCCCCGTCGAGCGTGGGATGGACGCGGTGTCCCTCATGCTTCAGCAGCGACGCCAGGACCTCCTGCTGAAGCGGATCTCTGTCGATGGTTAGGATGGTGGCCACGCCGAACTTCCCTTATGTAGACACGAATGGACCAAGCGTCGACCGCGGCACCCTCATGTGTCTTCCCCGCCTCTATCGCCTGGCCAGTCAGATGATGATTCCCGCGCGCTCCGCATCGAAGACTACCAGCAGTGATTTTCCTGTCAAAGGGATTGCGGCGATTCTTGTGACTTTCCGTGCAAAGATCGCCCCCTCCTGTAAAGCAAATACACGACAGGTCAAGCTGAGCAGGCAACCCGTTCGTGCTAAGGGCCGGCTGAGGCCGGGCGCCCCAAACGCGACCAGCACGATTGGACGGGTGCTCAATTTCTTATAGTGACATGGCCCGGATGCGCGGCGGAGCATTCCGCCGGAGGCGACGGGCGATCGGCCGGCCGCAGTTCGGGTCCCGTGTAAAGTCCCAGTTGCCAAATTCCGCCCGCCTTGACATACCCGCAAGATGCCATGGCGTGTGGCTAAGACAACGCGACACCGCCGATGGGCGAATCCTGGCAGGTTATCGGACGGCCGTTGTGCATTGAGTCGGCAGCCTGTATGATGCGTAGGCTTTCGGCCGCAAGAGAGGGGTGATACTTTGAAAGTCCGCTGGCGCCTGACCATTGGCCTGACCTCGTTGGCCGCCGCGATTCTCCTGACCTTCCCGGCGAATGCGGCCCGGCAGCTCGAGCGCCAGGTTGGCGAAATCTGGCCAAACGGGTTGGATTCGGTGGCCGTGATCTGGCCGAACAGTGATGTGATCGATCCCAGTGGGCCCAGCGACTCGGGAACCGAGCTCGACCAGGCAGGCGGGGACATTTCTCAGTAAAATCGTGTAGCTCAGCCTCATCGGCGGCGAGCGCATCGGTCCGGCGATAAGGCGAAATTCGTACGAGCAGAGAGGGGTGGGAGAGGTGGCGTCGCAGACTCGGATGAGGAACCGGAGTCCAAGGACGCCCGAAGAACTCGGGGCTCGAATCCGCAAGGCGAGAATGAGCCTGGGGCTCAGCCTCGCCGACGTGGCCCAGCAGGACTTCAGCCGGGCTTTCCTCAGCCAGATTGAATTGGGGCGCTCTCGCCCGTCGACAAAGATCCTTCAGATCATCGCCGAGCGGCTCAGGCGCCCGGTCGAGTATTTCTTGCAGGACCCTGAGTCGTCGTCGACCCTGCTGGAGTTGCGGCTTGCCGAGGCCACGACACGGATCCGGCGCGGGGACGGGGAGCACGCGAAAGCGCTGATGACCGAACTGCTGGCCCGACCGCAGATCGCCCCGGAGATCCGGGCGCGAGCTCAGCTCGTGCTCGCCGAGGCATTGTTGCGACTCCGCGCCATCCCCGAGGCGATCGATGTGCTGCGGGTGGCCATCAGGGCCAGCGAGGCGTCGGGTTGGCGCGCCCTCAAGGTCGAACTCTTCGACCGCATGGGCACCGCCCATTATCAGCTGCGTCATCCCCACGAGGCTGGCCGCTGGTGGGACAAGGCGATGAGCGCCTACGAGGACGCGGAACTCGCCGACCCGCTGCTCAAAGCGAGGATCCTCGGGCATCGCGCGAACCTGCACTATGTTGCCGGCCAGCCTCGGGAAGCCATCGCGGGCTACCAGGCGGCGATCGCGGCGGCTGAGCATGTGATGGATATGCAAGCCCTCGGCGGGATCTATGAAGGGCTCGCCGTATCGTTCCAGGGAACGGGCGATCTCACGCGCGCCCTCGAGTATGCGCAGCGCAGCCTGAGGCTGTTCGACACGCTGCAGGACGTCCGGATGAGTGCCCAGCTGCGCAACAACATGGCCGAGATCCTGCTCAGTCAGGGACGTGCCAGGGAAGCGGAGGTGCTCTTCCTCGCCGGTGCTGAGCAGCTGGGACACGTTGGCGACCGCGACCTCCAACCGCACTTGCTCGCCGGCGCAGCCGAGGCCGCGCTCAACCAGGGGAACGGTGCGCGTGCCTCGTCGTACTTGACCCTCGCCTTAAGGGCGGCCGAGGCGTCGGCCGATCCGACGGCGAAGCTCGCCGCGGAGCGCGTCGCCGGTCGCGTCATGTCGGCGGCCGGCGAAGGCGAGGCGGCGCGCCGCCACTTCGAACGCGCGCTGGAGCTGGCGGCGGCGGTGGGCAGCCCGAACGATATGAGTCGGGTGGCATTCGACTACGGCCGAGCGCTGGAGTCGCAGGGTGATCAATCGCAAGCCCTGGTCCGTTACCGCCAGGCATACGAAGCGAGGCAGGCGGCCCACTCGTAAGGTCGGGGCTAGTCGCCGCGGGGCGCGACCAGCAGGATGTGGTCGCGATTGACCAGCATCAGCTTCCGCTCGATTGTGCTCGGCTCACCGGTACCGCTGAGGAAGTGCGCGGTGGCATCCGTGACCGGAACGAACTTCGTCGGAAGGTGCGACAGCACCGCGTCCAGTGAGGCGCCTCGGGCCAGATGCAGGTAGGCGCTGACCGTGAAGCGATGCGTATGGACCTGCACGTAGTGACGATCCTTGGGCACCCGCAGATCGGCATTGGCGTCGACGGCCATTTTGTTCAAGGCCTGCCACAGCGACTTGCCATAGTCCGGGTCGACCTCCGCACGGCGCTCGATCGCCTCCGCGGGCGGCTGGCAGACCAACTCGATGCCGGTCTTGTTGATCAGATACTCGGTGAGCGGACCCTTCTGTGGTGTCGTGGTCATGTCACCATCGGTCGCGAATTCGACATCGGTCAGTCGCAGGAATCCCTCGCGCTCGTTGACAAAGTCGCTGAGTCGGACCGGCGCGGGCAACGCCAGGCGCCCGATGGCGCCGAACAGGGGGCCATAGACCTCCACCAGGAACTCGCGGTGGGCAAGCGGGAGCGTTTCAAGTGGGCGTGCCGGCTCGATTCTCATCCTATATATATGTGGCGCGGGGCTAAGAGTTTGCGGCGAAGGGGTTTCGGCCTCTCAGCGAGGCTTGCGCGTCGAGATTGGTGGCCTGCCGCGGGCGGAAATAGGCCCGAACGTCATCGGGGAAGAGGGCGAGCACCTCGTCCGGCACCTCCCACTCCGATTCCGAGAGGCCTTGCTTGACGAATCGCTCGATCGCGATCGCCAGCAGCCGGATACACGCCTCCAGCGGGAGATGCAGTTGATCGAGGACCGCCTTGCGCTCGCGCAGCAGCGCCGTCATCTTCGTCATGAAATCATCGACCACGCCCTGCACCCGTCGGGTGTGCGCCAGGGGGTTTTCTCCTGTGGGCGTGTTTTTGAGCTCGAGCAGCCGTTGGATGTAGGGCATGCTGAGCGTCGACACTTCCTGCCGGAGCTCGCTGATGTCATGCAGCCGATCGATGCCGACCGCATTGCTCCAGCGGCGGCGCGCTTCGGCGTCACCCAGCACGCACGCGCCGTACCATCGGTAGTTCGTGTTCGGCATCAGCCGACTCTCCAGGTGACGGCAGGTCATGACGGATCCCAGCGGCCGGTGCGAGAGGTCGAGCGTGACCATCTGCGTCGCCTGGTAGGCGGGGCAATCGGCGAAACCGAGCGGAAACGGCTTCGGGTAGGGGCACTCATCGGCCGGTCGTGAGTGGTGACCCTCGGCGTTGCGTGCCGACCAGAGCGCGATCGCCTGGGACCGGTTACGGATCCCCCGGTCGTGGAAGAGTTTCTCGAAGTGCGTGCGCACCGTCCGGTGCGTGACGCCCAGCCGCCTGGCGATCTGCTTGTCGGAGAGCCCGTTCGCGGCCAGGGCCAGGATCTGCGCCTGGCGGGGCGTCAACCGGCCGCTCCCAAGGTCAGTTCCGCCGTTACCGCTCTGAAAGTTGCCGTCCGTGACCCTGCGCAACGATTTATCACCCGCAGTGCCGAAAATAGCAGGGCAACGTTGAGTTGCGCCTATCTGTAACCTTAGCAGCGCCCACGTGAATAGGCGTTAGTCCCATCTCAATTTGACGGACCCAGGGAGGCTTGGAGAAGCCTCCCCGGACGGGGGAAGGAGCATGGCCAGGGTGTATTGAAAAGAGGGCTTTGCGCAATTGGGCAACCACTTCCATGCTCTCGAGCTGCATCAGCGTGAACTCCTCGGAACGCGTCCCCGTCGCCATTGGTGGCCTCCTTCCCTGGATTGAGCCGACCGTCACTAGTACCGACGTCTGAAGTGCCGGTTATTTGACAACGGATGTGCCCCAAACTAAGTTAGGGAGAAGGGTGCGGGATCCGAGCCACGATCGAATGATCGACGAGCTCTACCAGGCCCATCGTGCCGTCGTCCTGCGGGTCTGTTCGAGCATCCTCCGCAATGCGGACGATGCGGCCGACGCCTGCCAGGAAGTCTTCCTGATCGCGATCGAGTCGCTGGACCCGGCGGCCAAACCCGCGGCGGCGCGGGCGTGGCTGCTCACGGTCGCGCGCAACCTCTGCCTCGACCTGCTTCGGCGTCGGAAGCGATTGGGGAAGGCCCTCGTCACGCTCGGTCCCGACGGTGGGCGAGGGACGGACATGGAGACGGCGGTGGCCGACCGGGACTTCGTCGACGGCGTATTCAAGCAGCTCTCGCTACGCGAACGCCAGGCGCTGTGGCAGTCGGCGGTCGAGAGCCGCCCGCTGGCCGACATCGCCAGCGGCCTCCGGCTCAGCTACATGGCGGCCGCCCAGGTCCTGCATCGGGCGCGCAAGCGTGCCGTCAAAGCCGCCGCCCGCGTCGCCGTGGTCTTCGGCATCTTCCAGCTCGGCCGGCAACGGGCGGGTGCCGGCGCGCTCACGGCCGCCCAGCGGGTGGCGGCGGTCGTCGCCGTGCCGCTGATCGTGGTCTCGATGAACGCGTCCAGTCCGACACCGCAAGCGGCCTCTGCCTCAGCCGCCCCGGCCGCCACCAGCCGGAGCTCGGGCGTGGTGCCGCGCAACCTCCTCCCAGCCCTCCCCCAGAGGGTGCCGGACACGTCCGCCTTGCCGGATTCGGTCAGATCCGGGGCGACGTCGGCACTGAACTCGGCGACCGATGCCGTACGCGAACTGCTGAAGCCGCTCCCGTCGGTCCCGCCTGTGGTGGCTCCGACGCCGGCGTTGCCCTCCGTGCCGCCGTTACCCTCTCCGCCGCCGATTCCATAGAAGCCCCCACCCCACCGTTCTCGGAGGGGGTGGAATCTTATGCCGAAGCGGTAATGGTCAATTTGACCCATCGGTAACTTTACCGCTTGACGTCATTGCGGGACTCACACTATCGTACAAGTGAAATTGCCCTGATTCGTCAGGGCATGTGTACCAGTCGTAACTGACAGGGAAGGAGCGTTCGTGCGGCGAGGAAGAGCTCAGGGGGGCCTCGGCGAGCCATGGCAATAGCGCCATCCCTTACCAGGCCACCGACCGAATCGGCACCTCGCTCCCCGTCCAAAAGCATGGAGCGGGAAGTCCCTGAGGGCGATGCGACCCGCGCGTGCTCGCCGGATGAAGTCCTCGTAACCGCGATCCTCGAGCGGTCCGTTGCCGACGTGGGATGGTTGGCCTGGGGCGACGGCAGCAAGGCCGTGGTTGTGCCCGGGGTCGCCAGGTCCTTTCTCAGTCCGGTGGCGATCGGGGAGTTTCCTGATCCGCCGCGCGAGTTCCTGGTGATCGATCGCCGCACGGGAAGCGGGCCCTGGGCCGTCTGGTGCCGGGCGCGCGGCATCCTCTCGTGCGCGATCAGTCCGATCTACGCCCACGGCAAGCTGGTGGGCGTGGTCGGCCTCGCCAGCACTCGCGCCGATGGTCTCGCGGACTATGACGTCGACCGCTTGCAACTGGCCGCGACCCTTGCGGTGCACGCGCGTACCTACGAAGCGCGCCTTCGGGGCGTACGACGGATGTTCGACGAAGTCAGCCGCACACTCGAGAATGCCCTCGCCCTCGACCGGGCGCTCCGGCTG
>Ga0066695_10001127_pt1 | contig 10065 bp, 8 predicted proteins | sample GraSoiAngelo_144_FD_66452 | JGI IMG/M metagenome (GOLD analysis project Ga0066695, IMG submission 66452) | Grasslands soil microbial communities from the Angelo Coastal Reserve, California, USA - 14_1009_02_40cm | ecosystem: Environmental > Terrestrial > Soil > Grasslands | place: USA...
TCGTAGGTGAACCAGGCGCCGCTCTTCTTCACGATCTCCAGGTCCACGCCGACGTCGAGGAGGCTCCCCTCCTTGGAGATGCCCTGTCCGTAGATGATGTCGAACTCGCACTGCCGGAACGGCGGGGCGACCTTGTTCTTCACCACCTTCACCCGGGTGCGGGAACCGACCACCTCGGTTCCGTCCTTCAGGTTCTCGATCTTGCGAACGTCGAGTCGGATCGACGAGTAGAACTTGAGCGCCCGTCCGCCCGGCGTGGTCTCGGGGTTGCCGAACATCACGCCGATCTTCTCGCGGAGCTGGTTGATGAAGATCGCGGTGGTGTCGAACCGCGACAGGGAGCCGGCGAGCTTCCGCATGGCCTGCGACATGAGCCGAGCTTGCAGGCCGACGTGGGAATCGCCCATCTCGCCCTCGATCTCGGCCCGGGGCACGAGCGCCGCCACCGAGTCGATGACCACGAGGTCCATGGCCCCGGAGCGCACCAGCAGGTCGGCGATCTCCAGCGCCTGCTCGCCCGAGTCCGGCTGAGACACCAGGAGCTCGTCGATGTTCACCCCCAGCCGGTGTGCGTACGTCGGATCGAGCGCATGCTCGGCGTCGACGAAGGCCGCGATCCCCCCCATCCTCTGGGCTTCGGCGATGATGTGGAGACACACGGTGGTCTTGCCCGACCCTTCCGGACCGAAGACCTCCACGATGCGGCCTCGGGGGATGCCGCCCACGACGAGGGCCATGTCCAGGGCGATGGACCCGCTGGGGATGACCGAGATGCCCTGGCCGGCGGGATGCTCGCCGAGGCGCATCACCGCCCCCTTGCCGTACTGCTTCTCGATCTGCGTGAGCGCCACGTCGAGCATCTTTTCCCGGTCCATCCGCGAAGCCTCCTTCTGACCCCTCGCCCACCGACGGACGGCCCCAGTGAGCTCTTCCCCGATGTCGGGGCGGACGGTAGCGCGCGGGTCTGACACGGATTACACCTCTGTCATTCGGAACCTGCAACTCCGGACCCTACCCGAACGTATGTTCGAGGTCAATCACCTGGGCTCCCCAACGGGAAATCCCCGATGGGCTCGTAGACCGGCGCGGGACGTCGCAGGTGGCTCCGGTACAGCACCAACCGATCGACGGGGAACGGCTCCGAGACGACGTCCGCGGCCGCGATCTCCTCCCCGTCGAACGGGACCGGCGGATCGAACCTGGCCACGGTGAGATGCGCCGTGAAGGCCCGCTTCTCCGGCTCGAACTCCTTGGCCAGCGCCCCCTCGAGGTCGGCGGCAAGTGAAGCCAGGCCACCGGCCGGATCGTCCAGGCCGGCCCACAGCACCCGGGCTCGGCGCGCCGACGGGAACGCGCCGAGCCCGGTGACCCTGGTCTCGAACGGCTCGCTCCGGCGGGCGACCGCCTCCACGGTCTCGGTGACCCATCCCACCAGCCGAGGCCACGTCGAGCCGAGGAACTTCAGGGTCACGTGCTGGTTCTGCTTCGGCACCCACCTCGCCCGGGAGAGGCGCTCGCGCCAGGGCCCGACCGCGTCCTGAACCCGGTCACGGACCCCTTCGGGAACGTCCACCGCAACGAAGAGCCGGAGGGGCTTGGCCTCGGGTCGCGACGCCCGGTCCCGCGCCATCAGGCCTGCCGATGGTCGTCGGGCAAGAGTTTCCCCTGGAGATGGCGGCGGACCAGGTCAAGGCCGGCCTGCTCGGCCCACCGCCGCACGAGGTCGCGATCGCCCGGCGAGCGCAGGCCACGCTGGTGCGACACGCCCTCGGCCTCCAGGGCCGCCCAGATCTGGCCGGGCTCGGCTCCGCCGTGGGGCTGCGGTCCGGCCGCTCCCGTCAACGCGACGGCGATGTCGGCGCCGAACAGCCGACGCGCGCCCCACGCCATCTCGCGGGCGCACTCCGCGCTGACCACTCCCGGTCCATCGATGGTCTCCTGCGAGACGCCGAGGATCGTTCGCTTGGCCATGGGCGAGTAGCACACCGCGGAACCGAGGAAGTACTCGGAGGCTCCCGGCACCGACGTGATGCGAGCGCCGAGCTCGCCGCCCGTCAGCGATTCGGCGCATGCGAGCGTCTTCCCCGCGTCACGCAGCAACCGGCCCACCGTCTCCTCCAGCTCCTCGTCCGTCGTCGTGAACACGTGGTCCCCGATCCGCCGGACCACCTCCTCCACCAGTGGCTCGAGCAGTGCCTCGGCGTCCTCGCGACTGCTCGCTTTCGCCGTGAACCGGACCTTCACCTCTCCACCCCCGGCCAGGTACGCGACGGTGGGATTGGCGGAAGCCTGGAACAGGTCGTCGGTCAGCTCCGCGACGCGCGATTCCGGGATCCCGACACACCGGATGATGCGCGACGCGATCGAGGCCGGCCCGGCCAGCGATGCCAGCTCCGGCAGCACGGTCTCCTCCATCATCTCCCGCATCTCCGCGGGCACACCCGGGAGCGCGTACAGGAGCGTGCCCTCGATCTCGACGGCAAGGCCCGGCGCGGTCCCCCGCTCGGGAAGGATCACGCGAGCACCCTCCGGCACGTCCGCCTGGACGAGGTTCGACTGGGGCATCTGCCGTGTCGCCCGAGCGAACTTTTCCCGGATCATCTCCTCGAGCTCGGGACGGCGGAGCATCCTGGCTCCCGCCACCACCGCGACGGCTTGGCGCGTGATGTCGTCCTGCGTCGGTCCCAGGCCGCCCGTCACGATCGCCACGTCAGCGTGCGAGATCGCATGCCGAAGCGCCTCCTCGATCCGCTCCGGGTTGTCCCCGACCACCTGGTGATGCAGGACGTCGACCCCGATCTCCGCCAGGCGCTCGGAGATCCACTGGGCGTTCGTGTTGGGGATCTGTCCGAGCAGCAGCTCGGTTCCTACCCCGACGACCTCGGCCCTCACCGGCTCGTCGCGGGCTTCCGCTCGCCCGCGGTCACGCCGCCGGCGACGGCGGCGGGGCGGCGTTCCCGTAGCTGTACGTCTCGCGCCAGGGACGGTTGCGCCTTCCCGGGAAGCCCTTGTCGTCGCCGTTCACGGTCACATGGGCGCTGGCGCCGTGGTCCAGCCGGATCGTGAGCGAGATATCCGCCTCGAAGGACCGGCTCTCGCCGGGCTCCAACGAGAAGGTCTGCGCTTGCCCGGCATCGATCGTCACGGTGACCTCGACGGTTTGCCCGGCCGCCACCAATGCCACGATCCCTGGACCCAACCCCGCCAGGCCCGGCGTTTCGGAGGAAAGGTCGGCCGGGGGCGGGGCGGAGGCCCTCGTGGAGATGATCCCGAACGACGCCGCCAGGATCAGCAGCGTCGCCGCGATCATCACGAACAGGCGGTGGCTGTCGCGACGGCGAGGCGCGCCGATGGGGTTCTCGGGTGCGGGCGGTCCCGTCGGCATCGGCGCATCCGACGGCGCCGCGGCGAACCGCGCGTAGGCATGCACCATCTGGTCGGACGGGAGGCCGAGGTACGTTGCGTACGAGCGGATCGAGCCCCGGACGTACACGTCGCCCAGGAGGCGATCGAAGTCCTCCTCCTCCAGGGCTACCAGGGACTCGCGGCGGATCCTCGTGTCGCGGCTGGCCTCGTCGAGGGTCACGCCGCGGGCCACGCGGGCCCTGCGAAGCGCCGGGCCCACGCCGATCGTCGATCGCTGCACACGTCCCCCTGAATCCGCCCCTGTGGCCTGGGAGTATAGGCAGTGGCCTTCCGGAGGGCGGAGTCCGTCAGGTGGCCGGGAGACCCGTGGTCAGAAGTCGTGGCGGCCCTCGAAGTGGGCCGCGACCTCCGGCCGGGTGAGCTGGTACAGGGCAACCCGGTGCCCTCCCTCCGTGCGGAACGAACTGCAGGGCCCGTGCGGGATCTCCAAGGTCGCCGCCCGCTGCCATCCTCTGGCCTCCAGCTCGGCCAGCGCGGCCGTCAGATCGTCCACTCGAAAGATCAGGATCGGCCGCTCGCCCTCCACGTGATCGGCCAGCAGGAGGAGCGGCGGGCCGGCGGTCAGCCGGACCGCCGCGACCCTGGTCCCCTCGGACTCGATGGCGAAGACCAGCTCGCCACCCAGGATCTCGGTGAAGTACCTCGCCTCGGCAGCGACGTCCTGGCTCGGGCAATACAGGAAGTCGAGCTGCGCGAAGGGTGGGGCCATCGACCTCGAGCTTAGGTGGTGCGGGAGGAGCGGGACTCCTCCCACTCGTCCCACGTGACCAGGACGTCACGCGCCCGCGAGCCCTGCGAGGGGCCCACGATCCCGCGCTCCTCCATCAGGTCCATCAGCCGGCCGGCGCGGGCGAACCCCACCTTCAGCTTTCGCTGGAGCATGGACGTCGAGCCGAGCTGCGACCGGATCACGAGCTCCGCGGCCTGCTCCAGGAGCTCGTCGCCGGCGGAGAGGTCGTTCTCGCCTTCCATCGGTGGCCGGCCCAAGCCCTCGACGCTCGCCGCGTACTCCGGCTCGCGCTGGGCTCGGATCCACTCGCACACCGACTGGATCTCTTTCTCCGTGACCCACGCGGCCTGCAGGCGCGTCGGCTTCGACGCGCTCGACGGCGCGTACAACATGTCGCCGTGCCCGACCAGCTTCTCGGCGCCGTTCATGTCGAGGATGACGCGCGAATCCGCCTGGGACGACGTCATCAGCGCGATCCGGGAAGGGATGTTCGCCTTGATCAGGCCGGTGACGACGTCGACCGACGGCCGCTGCGTGGCCACGACCAGGTGGATGCCGACGGCCCTGGCCATCTGGGCGATGCGGACGATCGTGTCCTCCACGTCGCGCGGGGACACCAGCATCAGGTCGGCCAGCTCGTCGATCACGACGACGATGTACGGGAGGTCGGCGAACTTCTCCTCCTGGCCGGGCGGGATCCGGAGCGTGCCCGACGCGAGGCCCTCGCGGTATCCGTCGACGTCGCGGACGCCCACCATGGCCAGGGACTCGTACCGTTGCTCCATCTCGCGGACCACCCAGCCCAAGGCCTCGGCGGCTCGCTTGGGATGGACGATCACCGGGGAGAGGAGGTGCGGCAGGTCGGCGAAGTGCGCCAGCTCCACCCGCTTGGGGTCGACGAGAACGAGCTTCACCTGCTCTGGCGTGGTCCGCATGAGGATCGACGTGATGAAACAGTTGATGAGGGAGGACTTCCCCGCGCCCGTGGCCCCGGCGATCAGCAGGTGCGGCATCTTCGTCAGGTTCACCATCTGGGCCCGGCCGTGGACGTCCTTGCCCAGCGCCACCGCCAGGGGGTGCCGATCGTCCTTGGCCGCCCGTGCCCGAAGGACGTCGCCGAGCATCACGAAATCGCGGACCTTGTTCGGCACCTCGACGCCGATCGCGGACTTTCCTGGGATCGGCGCGATGATCCGGACGTCTGGCGTCGCGAGCGCGTAGGCGATGTCATCGGCCAGCGCGAGCACCTTGTTCACCTTGGTGCCGGCCTCCACCTCGACCTCGTACAAGGTGACGGTCGGGCCCCGGTGGGCCTTCGGCACCCGGGCGGCCACGCCGAACGTGCGGAACGTTCGCTCGAGGGCGGCGGTGGTCTGCTCCTCGTCTCGGGTCGACCCCGCCGACGGGGGTGCCGTTCGGAGCAGGCCGATCGGCGGCAGCTTGTACGCTCCGCCCTTCGGCGCCGGCGTGGGGACGAAGGCGGTGTCGGACCCGGGTCCGGACTGCGTCGAGGGCTCCTGCTCGGCCTCGGGGTCGCGGAGGTCCACCACGACCCTGACATCCTCCTCGGTGCGGCCCCGGCGGTCGCGCTTTGCCGGCCCGGGCTCTTCCTCCTCCTCGTCGTCGGCCGCAGCCGACAGCTCGCGGAGCCTGGCCCACGCCGCGGACAGCGGCGTCCCGGTGAAGATCAGCACCCCGAGCACCGTCACGCCTCCCCAGATGATGGCGGCGCCGAGTCGGGACACCCCCCGGGAGATGGGCCACGCGGCGATCGCGCCGATGAACCCGGCCGCATCGCGTGCGCTCCCCGTGCCGGAGAACGGCGCGGGGTTGCCATGCGTGAGCGACCACAGCGCGAGGAGGCCGACCGACATGAGGGCGAACCCGATGAACATCCTGGCCCGGACGTCCTCGGCCGTGCCCCGAAGGAGCAAGACCCCCCAGTACAGCGCGAGGAGCGGGAACAGCACCGCGGCTTGCCCCACCAGGCCCTCCAGCATGAGCTCGATCCCCCGGCCCACGAACCCGGCCGCGTCGAACCACAGACCCAGGATCGAGATCAGGGCGACCACCATCAGGCCGATCCCCAGGGCGTCCCGGGCCCAGGGCGCGAGGTGCTGGCGGACGTTCGGCCGTGCGGACTTGGATCGGGCAGGAGGGCGGCGGCGCGCCGGCGCCCTCCCCTTCGTCTTCGCGGGCACTAGACCTCCATGATCACCGGCAGGATCACCGGCTTTCGCTGGGTGACCTCGTAGAAGTACTTGCCCAGGGTCCGCCGGATGTTCTGTTCGATCGCGCTCCGGTCGACGACGTGCGCCTGGGCGCTCTCCTTCAGGGAAAGCATGACGCGATTCCTGGCCTCTTCAAGGATGTCGCCGGAGGTCTCGTTGAACACGAACCCCCGGTTCACGATGTCCGGGCCGGCCACGATCTCGCCCTGGTGGGCATCGATCGTGACCACCACGACCACCACGCCGTCCGCCGAGAGCTTCCGCCGGTCCCGGAGCACGACCTCGCCCACGTCCCCGATCCCCAGCCCGTCCACGAAGGTCATCCCGGCCGGGATCCGCCCGGCGACCCGGACCCGCTCCCCCACCTCCACCAGGTCCCCGTCCTCGCAGATCAGCACGTGGTCGGGGGGGATGCCGACCTCGGCGGCCAGCTTGGCGTGATGGGCGAGGTGCCGTCGTTCCCCGTGGACCGGGATGAACCACCGGGGCTGGACCAGGGAGAGCATCAGCCGGAGCTCCTCCTGGGCGGCGTGCCCGGACGCGTGCACCGGCGCCGCCGGCTCGTGGTACACGTCGGCCCCCGTGCGGTACAGGCCGTCGATGACCCGGTGGATGGCCGGCTCGTTCCCCGGGATGAGGGAGGAGGACAGGACGACGGTGTCGCCCGGGCGAAGGTCCACGAACTTGTGCTCCCGAGCCGCCATCAGCGAGAGCGCCGAGTAGGGCTCGCCCTGGCTCCCCGTGCACACCACCACGACCCGGGACCGTTCGAGCCTCTCCAGATCCTCGATCAGGACGATGTCCTGATCCGGCACGCTGAGCAGCCCGAGCCGGCGAGCGGCGTCGACGCTCTGGTGCATCGAGCGGCCCAGCACCGCCACCACCCGCTCGCTCCCTCGCGCCGCGTTCGCCACCTGCTGGATCCGGTGGATGTGGCTGGAGAAGCAGGCCACCACGACGAGCTGGGGGGCTCGGGCGATGATGTCCTGGAGCACCGGGCCGACCGTCCGCTCGCTCGATGTGTATCCGGCCTCCTCGGCGTTCGTCGAGTCGGACAGCATGAGGTGCACGCCCCCGTCCCGCCCGGCTTCCTCGGCCAGCCCGTGCAGGTCGGTGGGCCGCCCGTCGAGCGGGGTCTGGTCGATCTTGAAGTCACCGGTGTGCAGGATCGTGCCGAAGGGCGTGTCGATGGCCACCGCCACGCCGTCCGGGATCGAGTGCGTCACCCGCATGAACCGCATCGAGAACGGCCCTACGCTGGCCGCGCCGCCCGGCACCACGGTGTGAAATTCGGCCCGGTCCCTGACCTGGTGCTCCTCGAGCTTTCCCTCCAGCAGCGCCAGGGTGAACGCGGTCCCGTAGATCGGCAGTGGCCGTTCGAACTCGCGCAACAGGTACGGCACCGACCCGATGTGGTCCTCGTGCCCGTGGGTCAGCGCCACGGCCTCGACGCGGTCCATGTTCTGCCGGACGTACTCGAAGTCCGGAAGCACGAGGTCGATCCCGGGCATCTCGGCGTGGGGGAACGACAGGCCCGCGTCGAGGATGAGGAGGCGGTCCTCCAGCTCGATGCAGGCCATGTTGCGGCCGACCTCGCCGACGCCGCCGAGGAACGCGACCCGGGCCGGGCGACGTCCCGGCGCGCTAGAGGAGCCTGGCATCCACCAGCGCCTTCTCGATCCGCGCCCGCTCCTCCTTGGTCGCCGGGACGAGTGGCAGCCGGGGCGGGCCGGCGGGAAGGCCCAGGATCCCGAGCGCGGTCTTCACCGGGATGGGGTTGGTGGTGATGAACAGCGTGTTGAACAGCGGCGAAAGCTCCTCGTGGATCTTGCGCGCCGCCGGGATGTCGCCCGCCGACACGAAGTCGGTCAGTTGCCTGATGCGATCGCCCACGAGGTGCGAGGCCACGGACACCACGCCCACCGCCCCCAGGCACATGTACCCGAACGTGGCCCAGTCATCGCCCGAATAGACCTCGAACGCGGGGGGCGCCTCGGTGATCAGCTTGGAGATCGACTGGAAGTCGCCGGTCGAGTCCTTGACCCCGATGATGTTCGGGACCGTGGCCATCTCGAGCAGCGTGTCGTGCTCGATCCTGGTGCCGGTCCGGCCGGGGATGTTGTACGCGATGATCGGGATGGAGACGGCTTTCGCCACCCTCGTGAAGTGCGCGAGCAGGCCTCGTTGGGGCGGCTTGTTGTAGTACGGGGTCACCAACAAGAGCCCGTCGGCCCCGAGCTTCTCCGCCTCCCGCGAGAGCTCGAGGGTCTCGGCCGTGCTGTACGTCCCGGTTCCGCACAGGACTTTGCCCTTGCCCCTCGCCGCCTCGATGACCGCCCCGAACAGCTCGAGCTTCTCCTTGTGGGTGAGCGTCGGTGACTCGCCGGTCGAGCCGGCTACGACCAGGGTGTCCGAGCCGTGGTCGAAAAGGTACTCGGCGAGCGTCCGCGCGCCGTCGAGATCGAGCGAGTGGTCCGCCCGGAACGGGGTGACCATGGCGGTGACGACCGCCCCGAACCTACCGGCCATGCTTCCTCCTTACTGCCGGGTGCGGCGGCGGGCGGCGGCCCGGGGAGGCCCGCAGTTGGGGCCGCAGCGTATCACCGTGCCACCTGCCGCACAAGAGTCACATGCGTCACATGTTGCACATCAGCCCCCGGTTGAGGGGAAACCAGGTGCGCTTCGGGAGGCTCCGTTTGCTCCGGAAGGGTAGGTGCATCGGGGGCCCCTTGACCACCGGGTTGCTCCCGGTGCTGCCGGGCCTGCGATCGAACCGGTTGCATCGGTTTCCGTTGTCGCGCGTGACGTTCGAGGGCAACGTGAGCCGCGCGTTGCGCGCATGGCCTGGTCGATCGATCGGTTCGGCGTCGGGCCACGGATCCAACCGGTGGCGCCCGAACCTGCGGCTATCCTAGCCACGTGCCCAAGATCTACACGAAGAAGGGCGACGACGGAACCACCGGCCTGCTGTACGGCGGAAGGGTGTCCAAGGCCGACCCGGCGACCGAGGCGTACGGGACGACGGACGAAGCGGTCGCGGTGCTCGGCCTGGCCCGAGCGCTGTCGGACGACGCTGCATTGAAAGGGGAGATCCTCGGAGTCCAGCGCGAGCTGTTCGTGGTCGGCGCCGACCTGGCGGCCAATCCGAACGAGCGAGCGAAGCTCGAGCCGGAGGTGTCCCTCGTGACGCCCGGGATGGTCGAGCGGCTGGAGGTGCGGATCGACGAACTGGTGGCCGAACACCCGCTGCCGAAGGAGTTCATCGTCCCGGGCGCGAACCCCGTCTCGGCGTCGTTCGATGTGGCCAGAAGTGTGATCCGCCGCGCCGAGCGCCATGTCGTCGAGCTCCGCGACTCGGGCGCCGAGGTGAGCGAGGCGCTGCTTCGCTATCTGAATCGACTCTCGGATCTCCTGTTCGTCCTGGCCCGCATCGCCGCGGGCGAAACCGAACCCACGAGCCGCCGATAGCCGACGACCGTCACCAGTTCACTCGCGGGCGAAGGCGCCGTAGTTGTCGGGGCCGATCAACAGGATCACCAGGCCGATGTTGCTGATACCCAGCCCACTGAACGAGACCCTGAACGTTTTCGTCTCGCCGATCCCGATGCTCGCCGCGTCCTTGACCCGCCCGATCACGCGATGGCCGGTGCGAGCGTCCAGGATGTAGAACCCCGGAGA
>Ga0066695_10001128_pt1 | contig 10060 bp, 7 predicted proteins | sample GraSoiAngelo_144_FD_66452 | JGI IMG/M metagenome (GOLD analysis project Ga0066695, IMG submission 66452) | Grasslands soil microbial communities from the Angelo Coastal Reserve, California, USA - 14_1009_02_40cm | ecosystem: Environmental > Terrestrial > Soil > Grasslands | place: USA...
GGGAGGAGTGCCATAAGATGGTGTGCCGTACGCGGTTGATGGAGGAGGGGGAGTTCCGCCAAATGGTGATGCGGCAATGGTTGGATCAATTTGGGGCGGATTTCCAGGGCCAGGCTGTGGTGTGACCACAGTTGGATCATATTGTGGTGAACCGGCCGGTTTGGCTACGTTGTAGGATGTTGGGTTACCACAGAGCGGGCATTGAGCAGCACCTTGCGGTAGATTGGCGCCACACGAAGTGCAATTCATGACGAGTCCTCCTGAAAGAGTACGCTACTCTCGCCCACCCTTCCAGAAGAAGGAGAGCGGATTATTTAATAAGGTAGTGCTAGCATACCATGGTTCTGTTTTCCTGCCAAGATGTTCTCAAGCCTTTTTGAGGAACCAGAGTGTGAGAGCTTCGTTGTGGGACACGTTGCGTTTAGTTGGTGACGGTAAAATTGACGCGTTGTGCCAGAATTTTGTCGGAACATGTCGTTGTACTGGCCCAGTAAATTTCGACGTAGGCTGGACCTGTTCCACCATAGATGGCATACGAATAGCCTGCTCTGGCACTTGCGTTTACGGGGAAGGGAAATTGGGTGACCTTTTTATTGTTCAGATACCAAATGAGGCAGACGGCTCCATTTTTACCGTTGGGGTGGATGTTGAAGGAGACATATATTTTTTGGTTGACCCTAAATGCGGTCGTCAACTGCAAGGGTTGAGCCGTAGCAGTATTAACCAGGCTGGCCATCTGGGGGTTATCAATATATTGTTGGCCAGGAAGTGCACCAGCAGTGGGGGATAGTACGACCGTTGGGGAGAGTGCGGGGGTGGTAGGAGAGGCGGTTAACCTGTTCATTGTTGCCACCGGTGTAGCCGGGTAGGCCCCTGTTGTAGGCGTGGCAGGTAGACTCATGGCCAGGAAGTAGACAAAGACGAGAATCAAGCCCCCGGAAATGACACACAGAGCGGCTACAATGAAACCGAGATTACGCATTTGAGGCGCCTGTGGTCGTGCCGCGGGTGCGGTGGATGCGGTGGTGGAATACATTACTCCTGGTGTGCGGGCAGAGTGCCACGCGTGCTCTGCTTTTGACGTAGGTGACTGCGCTGCAGGCGGGAAGGAAATTTGATCCTGGTACGTGCCAGTTGACCACGTGGGGGAAGAGGGGGCCTGTGGAGATGACCATTGCTGGGGCTGTCCCCACGATGGACCTTGTGCGTTCCCTACCCATGCCTGGTTGCCAGCTTGCTCCTGGGGTCGTTGTACCATGGGGACTGGACCAGAAACCAAAGAGCTGTGGCAGCGAGGGCAACTCGTGCTTGTAGATGTTGGTGAAAGTGGTAATCCACAGTGTGTGCATTTCATTGCAAGGTCCTATAGTGATTATTCATAATGTAGCTTCATCAGGCCATTACTGTTCACAACGAATAACTATGAGCAAAGTAAATATGGTTTCCTAAATGGCTATCGCCATGTTGATATGACGCCTGGTTGCCTTGACATTAAACTCAAGTGCATCTAAAATGAGATGAACTGTTGGAGAATAGTGATATAGGGCAGAAAAAACGTGAAACATGATAGCGAAGTAGGTCGAGTGCTGGCGCAACACGCGGCCAGGCTGCGAGTCTGCTTGCAACATGCCACAGGTGATAGCGAAGGTCCGGAAGAAGGTAGTGATGCCTGGTTGCTACTTGATGCGCTGATTAGCAACGATTACCCCGAACTTTGCACGCGTTTTGAACAATCCGGTCGCTGGCTGGCAGAGCAGGGGGGGAAGTTAGATGTGCGATTGCAGGCATTGGAACGGTATTTTGATGCGCTTGCGCTTGAATTCAAAGATCTCTTCGAGCATGTGCCTGTAGCTGGCGGGCAGGATAGAGCGCAACTGCTGATAGAAGCAACTACTCGTTTGTATCGACTGCAATCTACGTGTATACTGGCTCTGACTCGTGGCTACCAGTGTGTGATGGATGAGGTCTCCCTTGAGCGGAACACTTTGGCTGAGCAAATTGAGGAACGTTTCCAGGCATTACAGCGGATTAATGGCGTCAGTAATTCCAACACGGACCTGGATCAGACGCTCGAAGTAATCACGAAGATCGTAGCCGAGGAAATAAAAGCTGATCTCTGTTCAGTTTTTTTCTACGATGAACTGCAACGTATACTCACATTACGTGCTACCAATGGTCCCCGTCCATTAGGAGGGATGCATTTTACGCTGCGTATTGGCGAGGGCTACAGTGGATGGGTAGCGGAAAAAGGCCGCCCTTTGCTCGAGCGTGATGCTCTATCTGATGCACAGTTTGCTACCGAGGTACGCACATACAATACAGACTATCATGGATTGATGGCAATACCTATTATCTTCTTTGGCAATACGGAGCACCTCTTTGGTGTTATCAGTGTGCAATCGGCCGAGATGCGAGAATTTACCAATGCAGAGAGAAACTTTGTAGAGGTTGTTGCCGGAATTATTGCTATCAATATAGAAAATGGGCGGCTCTATGAGCAGACTGACGAACAACTGCGGCGAAAAGTTCACGAGCTAGCTACTATGCACCGGGTTTCCTCTATTATTGCTTCAACGTTGAACCTGGACGAAGTTCTGCAAATTATCGCAACACAGGCTGTTCACCTTTCAGGGGCTGAACGATCGTGTATATTTGAGTTGGACCAGGAGAAACAATTGATGCATGTTGTGGCGCATTATGGATTGAATAGCGCACAGGTACGAGGACTAGAGCTACAGGTTGGGAATTGTTGTGCCGGGCGAACAGTCCAAACGGGGCGGCCCAGTATGGCTGTAGACTGTTTCCATAATGATAAAGACTGTTTTCTTTCAGGGGACCCAGGTGTCTCTGCTGAGATTCATTCTGTTTTATGTGTGCCCCTACAGGTAAAGCGGAAAGTCCTGGGTTGTATCTGTATCTATAGTAGCCACCGCCATTCGCTTTCGCATGAACAAATGCAACTCGTGATTACTTTTGCCAATGAGGCTGCCATTGCTATCGAAAATGCGCGTCTCTACGATGAAACACGGCGCGGGCTTGAGTTAAAGTCGGTATTGTTGCGTGAGTTGCATCACCGTGTTAAGAACAACCTGGCCACTGTGGCGGGTATTCTCTCCTTGCAGCGCCGGCGTACGAAATCTCCTGAAGTGCGCAATACGCTTGCAGAAAGTGTCAATCGTGTACAGGGACTGGCGGCGACCCACGATCTGCTTGCTCATGAAGATGTGAGCGAGGCGAAGGTTGAAGATATAGCGCGGAAAATCGTAGGGGTTGCCAATGCCAACCTGCGGCCTCCAGAGAAGCAGATCACTTTTGAGGTAGAACCATGTCCCATAGTTATTCCTTCGCGCGCCGTAACGATCCTGGCGCTTGTGCTCAATGAGATGGTATCAAACGCAATCAAACATGGGATGGCAGGTTTGTCAAAAGGAACTGTTACGATCCGGGGGTGTGAAGAGGATGGGATGGTAATTGTCCAGGTTATCGACACGGGGACGAAGTTAAAGAAGTGGGGGCCTGGAGAAGAAGAAAGTAGTGAAGGACTGGGACTTTCACTGATCAAAAATCTTATAGGCGATTTGGGGGGTCAATTTTCGCTGTGGAGCGGTAGTGATAAAGGTCATACAGTCGCAGAGGTGCGTTTCCCGCTAGCCCGAAAACGTGGCCAGCTACCTGGACGAGGGGAAAAATCCAGAGTCGGATGAGTTTATCTATGAAAGTTTGGGTAGGGGCTGCCCGCATTTTGAGCAAAAGCGATTATGCACGGGGTTTTGAGCGCCGCAGAACCGGCATTGATTGAGGGGGTAGCCGCAAGATGTGCAAAAGCGTGTGAGTGGTTTATTGAACTGGCGGCATTGCGGGCAGGTATAGAGGGGCATAGTCGTAAGGCGACTGGAATCGACTAGTTCTAGTCCCCCACTTACTTTCTGCTCGTTGCCGCCTGGTAACGAATGTACTGCCCTTTCAAGAGCAATGGCCATATCATCTGCTCGCTGGTAGCGATACGCCGGATTTTTCATAAGCGCTGTGATGATGACTTGCGAGATAGCGGGGTCTAGGGCGGGATTGATAGTAATGGGATGCGGTGGAGCCTCGTAGATGTGGCTGTGGGCGAGAGCGGGATAGTTGTCTCCCATGAAAGGTAAGCGTCCTGTCAAAGATTCAAAGAGCATGACACCCAGGGCATAGATATCAGACCGAGCATCAACGGGGCCTCCCTGGCACTGTTCAGGTGACATGTACTCTGGGGTACCCACGCCCGCGCCCTGGCGTGTCAATTCTTTTGAGCCAGCGAGGACCTTGGCAATGCCAAAGTCAGAAAGAATGGGGCGTCCTGTACGATCCATTAAGACGTTTACTGGCTTCACATCACGGTGGATGATGCTGTTGTCATGGGCGTAAGAGAGAGCGCTCGCAAGTTGGGTGAAAATGCGTTTGGCCTCTATCACGTCTATCTTTTGATTGATAGTTAGCAGTTGATCTAAACGTTGTTTGAGTGTGCCACCATCGACCAATTGCATCACGATATAGAGGTGACTCTGGGATTCAGCGGCATCGTGAACCGTCACGATATTGGGATGTGAGAGCCGTGCGACCAGTCGCGCTTCGAGGTTGAACCGTTCAACAAAATTGCGGTCTGCAGCAAACCAGGGTGGGAGAACCTTGACCGCGACTTCTCTGTCAAGGTTCTCCTGGCGTGCTCTATAGACGCGGGCCATGCCTCCCTGGCCGAGTTGAGCCAGGATTTTATAGTTTCCAAGCGTCGCACCGATCAGCTCGTCTTGTTGCACGGCATTCTATGGGCGAAGAAGCAAGCAGTACACATACTTTACGCCCTTCCTCCTCATCCTCGTCAGGTGTGGCCAAGCCCACCTTAACTGCTAACGCTTTGCGAACACTAAGACTGTCTGACCCAGTTGGATTCTGTCTCCCTCCTGGAGAGGATAGGTTTGATATTTATTGACTACCTGACCATTCACTTTGGTGCCATTGGCGCTGCCTTCATCTTTCAAGGCATAGTTTCCATTGCCCAGGCTGAGTATCTTGGCATGAAGACGTGACACCGCCAGGTCTTCAAGGAAGATGTCACTTTCGCGGCTGCGCCCAATACTCAGTTCTTCTTTACGAACCTCGTAGACACGTCCAGGTTCTTTGCCCTCTTCGATGCGAACCATACCGAGGGTACCCTGCGGGCCGGATGGGCGTAGCATGGTCTTATCGTTGTCGTTGTTGGCGAAGAGTGACGCAGCATCTGGTTGCATAGCGGGAGCGCCAAAGCCGGCGGGCGGTGGGCCACCAAGAGCCGGTCCCTGACCGGGGCCTTGTTGCCAGGGCGGCGAGGCGTTGGCATTGTAAGAAGTTGCTGGTGGAGAGGATACTTGTTGCCCGGAAGGCTGCTGCCCCCACGCTGGTTGCTGAGATGGAGCGGGTTGTCCCCATGGCTCATTGGTAGGAGCAGGAGAAGCAGGCTTTCCTGATTGTGCCCACGATTGACCTGAACCGCCAGCGCTATAGCTAGTAGGCGCCTGCTGCTGAGAGGGTGAACTACTTTGCATACCCCATACATCTCCTCCCTGTTGCGGTGGCGCCGACTGGGATTGCCCCCACGGATCCTGAGCCGCTGGGGTTGATTTTTGGGGCATAAATGTCGCGTCTGCAGCGCCCCATGATGGTTGACTTCCACCTATGCCAGCTCCTGCAGATGACGCATTGGAAGCAGCGGAACCCCATTCGGCTGGTTGCTGCTGAGCAGGCTGAGCGGCCCATGCACCAGGCTGCTGGGCAGGAGGTTGAGCGCCCCATGGGTTAGCAGCGGGCTGTTGAGGCCGAGCAGGAGGTTGAGCGCCCCATGGGTTAGCAGCGGGCTGTTGCTGAGCAGGCCATGCGCCGGGTTGTTGCTGAGCAGGCGGCTGAGCGGCCCATGCGCCAGGCTGTTGCTGAGCAGGCCATGCGCCGGGTTGTTGCTGTGCCCAATTGTCAGCTTGTCCCCCTACACCAGGTTGATTCCAAGTTCCAGCTGTCCCTTGTTGTCCCTGACGCTGCCAATCTGGCAGTGCAGCTTTATCAGCTTTTGCCCCCTTCTTTTTTCCGCTACTGCGGAAAAGGAAAACAGCTGTTACCAGGATGACTACTGCTAACACCAACACTGCAATAATGATTACAATAGGGTTTTGGAGAATGTGCGTCATGTCGTTCACCCCTCTGATCGTAGGAGCGGTTGTGATGTGGCCGCTCTCAGATATACTCTAGTGATATATCAAAACTGCGATTTAGTGCGACTTAACACCACATCTATCGCAATTCAAAACGTACCTCAACACTGCCAAAGCGTAGAATATCGCCATCTTTGAGCGTACGTTCTTCGTGTGGTGTTAAGGTAACTCCATTCAGGCGAGTCTTATTTAATGCATTGAGATCTTCGACGGTGTAGGTGCCCTGCTGATTTCTTAGATAGGCATGACGCCGTCCAACCGTTTTGTCTGCAAGGTTAATCTCTGGGAAGATACCCAAAATGGGATCCTGTCGACCAACAACCATTAACTCACCGTTTAATGGAATTTGTTGTCCACTGGAGATAACCACAAGACGTGCCTGTTTTGGGGGAACGGTTGGGGGCCTGGAAGGTCCAACTGTTCCTGGTTTTTGTTCGTAGCCAGGTTCTGGGACTCGCTTACCTGGTGGCATTGCCTGGATACGTTCCTGTAATTGATCGAGCGCTGCAATGAACTCCTGTGGTGTAGCAAAGCGATCTGCCGGTGCTTTTGCCATCGCCTTCTGCATGAAGATATCCATCTCTACAGGCAGATCAGGGCGTAGGCGGCAGATCGAAGGCACTTTTTCATTCATGTGTTTGATGACAATGTCCACCGCAGTCTCACCTTCAAAAGGAGGATTGCCAGTTAGCATTTCAAACAAAACAGTTGCAACCGAATAGAGATCAGAGCGGGAGTCCGCTGAACGCCCACTTTCGGCCTGTTCGGGCGAGATGTAGTAGGCTGTGCCCATGAATACGTTAGATTGAGTAAGAGTAACGGTTTCCCTGCTCCGCGCCAATCCAAAATCGACGATTTTGACCACATCTTTTCCATTGATGAGGATGTTCTGTGGCTTAATATCGCGATGTACCACACCCTGTTTATACGCCGTATCCAATCCCTCGGCAATCTGTCGTGTGTAATTTAATGCTCGTGATGGTTCCATGGGACCCTGTGTTATCATGTGATACTTCAGGTTTTGCCCATCAATGTATTCCATCACAATAAAGTACATCTGATTATCGTTGCCATAATCGACGATGCGCACTATATGAGGATCACCGAGGTTCAGGTGGATATGTGCCTCTCGTTGGAAACGCGCGAGTAGTTCACCATCATTTGAGAGTTCAAGGTGCATGACCTTTACTGCGTAGATGTGGTTATTTTCTGTATCGCGTGCTACGTAGACGGTCGCAAAGCTACCTCGACCTCTTTCGTCGATTAGTTTATACCGTCCTTTGATGACACGACCAATCATGTCACCGTTCATTTGCCAACTCCTAACTGAAAGGCTAAAGGCTACTCATCGCGGCTATTATAACATCATTTGCTAGCAGATGTCATGTTATCCCCTCGTGATATACAAACGGAGCAGCAAGCGAATTAGTCATATAATGGGTAGAGTCTCCTAGTGCCGCGCTATTTGAAGCCCAGCGCGAGGTTGGCTGGGCGACCCAAGGGTCGCCCCTACTATATTCGTTTGCCGCTTCACGGTCGTGAAGCGGGCGATCCGTTGTGGTTGCGCACTATGATTCACTTGCATTGTGTGCTCCTGGAGCTATATATTTTCTGTAAGGAAGAACGATGAGGGTATCTATTCTTTGGAGGTGGATTTGCATATGCAGCCTGTTCGTGGTGTTTTACTCGATATTGACGGTGTATTGCATGTCAGTATGCAGCCCATTGCCGGGGCGGCCGAGACGTTGAACTGGTTAGAGCAGCATGGCTTTGCGACTTGCTTTGTGACGAATACTACAACTATGGCACGTGTTACGCTTGCAGAACGTTTAAGGACCATTGGTTTACCTATTACTGAGGAGCATTTGATCACTGCTCCTGTAGCGACGGCAAATTATATTCGACAGCACTATCCAGGTAAGCGGTGCTGGGTGCTCACGAAAGGCGATACCGAGGCGGATTTTGCCGGCATAAAGCTTGTACAGTCGGAAGCGGATGTTGTGGTTATAGGTGGCGCTGAGGAGCTATTAACTTATGAGTCGATGAACGCCGCTTTTCGTATGCTGATGGACGGAGCCGTGTTGTTAGCAATGCATACCAATCTGTACTGGCGTACAAGAGATGGGTTGAGGTTAGATAGCGGGCCGTTTGTGCGTGCCCTGGAGATAGCCTCGGGCAAGAAGGCAACAGTGCTGGGCAAGCCTGATCGCGCCTTTTTTGAGCAGGCGTTACTTTCAATTGGTGTGGCCGCGCATGAGGCGATTATGGTAGGCGATGATGTAGAGAACGATGTTGCAGGCGCTCAACAGGCAGGGCTGCGTGGTGTGCTGGTTTGTACGGGTAAACATCATGCTGACTCACCGCTTTTGGAGCGGGTGCATCCTGATGCTATACTGCCGTCGATTGTGGATTTACCAGGGTGGATGGAGGAGCATGAGTGAGCGTAAGCGCAGACAAGTGGAGAGGGTGGCCACAAGGGACAATACATTTCAATTAAGGGCAAGAATCACCTCCTCCTTGGACGTTCGGAACACGCGAGCTCCCCCTCTCCGATCTGCAAAATCGGGACACGCATCGGGACAAAACCGGGACAGAGCCTCATGACAGCGGGACGCCTCCTCTTCTATACTTTAGACAGAGAACGAGAAGCAGGCATGCAGCGCATACTGATTGTTCTCTGGAGCGGCACACCGCTCCGCATCTGCTTATGAGCAGTTCTGTTCATCATGAGTCTACACAAGAAGGAGAAAACATATGTCCTTACGTCTCAATGGCCAATTTTTAATGGTCGGTGCCATCGGTGCGATCCTCGCGTCTCTGCTCATCTTTCTCATTCCAGGTCCAGAGGGTCCCACGGGTATTGGATCTATCCCGACGAATGTTGTCTTTGTCCTGAGTGGATTATTCCTCCTTGTTGGGTTGCCAGCGCTCTATCGCGCTCAAGCCAAACAGATTGGCATCCTGGGATTGGCCGGCGTGGTGCTCCTGTGGGTCGCGACAGTCCTTCTTTTCCTTGTCCTCAGCGGCGTCCAAATCCTTGATGTCGCCGTACCAGGCTCGATTCCGCATCCGGGAGGAGACGGCCCACCGCCGTTAGCGATCATTCCCATGATCCTGGGAGTGGTGCTGACCTTGATCGGTGGTGTGATCGTGGGGATCACGACCATCCGGGCGCACGTCTTTACGGCAGCGATTGGCTGGATACTCATTGTCAGTCCTGTGCTCCTGTTACTCAGAGTTCCCTTGGGTGGCCTCCTTGGCGTCATTCTCACCAGCACCTGCTTAGGGCTTTTCTATGCTGGCCTGGCCTGGGCGGGTGCGACCCTCAGCTTCCGTGGGAACCCAACGCAGGTCTCGGCGTCTTCGGTACAACGGAGCTAACAACCTGTGATCAGGACGCTGCTCTTTCCTCGCTCGGATCGCGCGGCATCAGTGCGGCTATAGGTGCGAAAGGGCAGCCCTGCTTGTTCGTGTATGTGGTATAGTAGAGCCGAGCAGAACGACAGCAGGTGTGATCCATGAGACTTCTACAAGATATATCCCAAAGGAGCAGAGAGATGGATCTGCACCAGATACCACTACAAAGAACGCTCGCGCCTGACATGGCGACACCCCATGCGACCAGCACACGGGTCCGGGGAAGACGTTTGTTGCTGATGCGTCTGGGGTGGACGCTCCTCACCGTCTTCAACCTCGCGGTCTTTTTCGTGCGCATTCCTGTCTATTATGCCCAGCTCTTTGTTCTGTGCACGGATCCCAGGCAAGAATGCGCCATTGGGCAGCTGACGCCAGGGAACGTCCAGGCGCTGCGTCATTTGGGCATCTCTCTGGGCAGCTATGCCGCGTAT
>Ga0066695_10001138_pt1 | contig 10046 bp, 7 predicted proteins | sample GraSoiAngelo_144_FD_66452 | JGI IMG/M metagenome (GOLD analysis project Ga0066695, IMG submission 66452) | Grasslands soil microbial communities from the Angelo Coastal Reserve, California, USA - 14_1009_02_40cm | ecosystem: Environmental > Terrestrial > Soil > Grasslands | place: USA...
TACATGGTCAGAGGAGGCGCAGCAAGTACGAGAGGCATTCCATTCTGCAATCAATAACGATCTGGACCTACCTACCGCGCTGAGTATCACGCGCGAGGTGGCGCGAGATCACAAAATTGCCCCGGCAGAACGAAGGCGCCTGATCCTTGATTTTGACAAAGTGTTAGGTCTTCGCCTCGATACTGTTGAGGCCAGGGCTCCTCGCGAGGTGAGCGAGGAGGTGATGGCGCTTGTGAGGCAGCGTGACGCGGCGCGCGCCGCGCGCGATTGGAAGCGGTCTGACGAGATACGTGAATTGCTGATAGCACAGGGGTATGAGGTGCGCGATACTCCGAAGGGGACGGAGCTGGTTTAGAACGAGGGAACAGTGGTGGATGACGGTTAAACCAGGAGCTTAAAGCTTGATGCTTTCAAGCTCCTGGCTTACCATACGAATGGGTCTATAGCGTTAACTCTCTAGCTTATTCTGTCATAGGAATAACTCCAGTACATTGATACTTATGGAGTGGATGGTTGACTTACATGGCTACGAGCGCATCGAGCAGTTTAGCTCCATCAGGTGTACCTACGCCAGTACATGCATCCCATCCTTGCCCTGCGGAATAGCCACCGTTATTGCCACTGGTCACATCTCGCAATGCATTGGCTTGCACGAGTCGGACGTAATTCTGGTAGAGAATGGGATTCAGGTAGCCAATGGGTTTCCCTCGTTTTTGGTTAATGAGCGCGATCAAGCCTGCCCATAAAGGCGCAACTGCACTGGTGCCGCCAAACACTGCGTCTTGTCCATCGACGTGGACCCGGTACCCTGTTTGGGGATCAGCATTTCCCGCAACATCAGGTACACCTCGTCCGGTATGCTTGTCATTTATCGATGGGGAGACGTGTGCATTAGCTTGCCACGTTGGAAGGCCGAAGACATCACTGACACCTCCACCTGTGGATGAATCAGGAGCATCGTTCCAGACAACCTCACTGGTGACCTGATTGTTCGCCGATTCTAGCCGTGTGCCGCCACAGCCCAACGCATAGGGGCTGGAGGCTGGGAAGTCAACGTGTGCTTTCCCATCGGTTACACCATCTCCCGAACCATTGTCACCGGAGGCACAGCAGACCGTGATACCCAGTGCAACGGCTGCCTGGAATGCCTGATCCATCAATTGCATCGCCTGCGCCGTCCAATTCACTTCAGGACCTCCCCAGCTGATCGAGATTACTGTTGGGTTATACCTCGTATCATGGGTGGCCTGCGTGATGGCATCAAGGAAGCCCTGATCCGTATTTGGAGCGAAGTAGACGACGATATGGGCACCTGGGGCAATCGCACCCGCAACTTCAATATCAAGGTCGACTTCGCCATCTGCGCTATTTGGTTGTCCTACCGGGTGATTGTTTCCATGATCGACAGACACACTTGTTACCTTCGGCAGAGGGATGTTTAACTGGTGAAAATAGGTTTTGAGGTCCTTGCTCTTATAGCCTCCACCGAGCTCGATGATCGCTATACATTGACCGCTTCCATTAATGCCAGTTGGAAAGTCGTAGAGTTGGGCAAGTTGCGGTGGAGTATAGGAAGGAGTGCTTGCATTCGTCAGGGGAGTAATTGTTGCGCCAACATTGTACTTAAAGTGAGGTCGAGCTTGAGGACGATCATCAAGTCCGAAAACACCCACAACGATCTGAGCAAGCTCACTGGGAATGTGCAAGTGACCAACGCGGCCTCGGAAAGTGCCGCCTTCGTACTCATAGCGCTGGAGTTCTGTGGCGAAGGCCGTAGTCATCGCGGCTGCCGTACCTGCAAGGACAACCTTTCGACTAATGGGGTCCGTTTCGACGACGGTGAGATCATATTCACGTGCGAATGCCTCGACTTTTGCCAGGTCGTCGGGAGCAGCGCTATGAGTGGCGCTATACTCTGCTCTGGTGAGAGGTTGGCTTTGGCGCTGTACTTGCTCACTGATTGTGTTGGTTAAACTGCTTGTAGCAGGGTCTCTCAGGTAGATACTGACCTCAATATGTTCATTGGGATCTACGGGACCGACCTGACGTGCGTTAGTAGGGGGCTTTCGCTCACTGTTGGAAAGCCTCTCGTATCCCTGGGGTGGCATGTTAAGCATGATTTGCTCCTCATGTTTTTCGATTCTTTTTGCTTTGTTTGTAGAAAATACGCAAACGATCTTCTATTAAACGCGCTATGAAAACAACCTCTACAAATCCATCAGTAGTGACCGGCGCTGTTGCCGAATTGGTTCTCTCAGCTCAATCTGAATGTATTTCTTCTGTCAAGACAGGTTTGGACAATAAAGCACCGTAGATTGCACTAATAATGTTATGAAAGACGAATCGAAGAATACTGCGCTTCTGATTAAAAAGTCAATATCGTTTTATTCGCCTCATAAAGTATAAGTAAGACTTATTGATTTGTCAAGTAAGCGTATTCACTCATGTAAATCGACTCACCTGACCGACCAGAGGTCAGTTGGCTCGTGTTCTGCATTTCTGCTATACTACGAAAAGTGAACAGTAGGCACTCAACAGTTCGGCATATTTCTATTGGGACTACACTCCCCATAGCAAGAGGAGATAAGCGATGGCATCCTGGTGGCAAAAAACGATAGCGGCAGTTGCAGGTCTGGCCGGATTAGTGGGTGGAGCATACTATTTGTCTGTGCGGCGTCCTCTACCCAGGAAGAAGGGCCATCTCGTTTTCAGTGGGATACATGAGCCAGTTGAAATCATTTTCGACCGCTACGGCGTGCCGCATATGTATGCCACGAATGAAGATGATCTGTACTTTGCGCAGGGCTACGTGCATGCCCAGGAGCGGTTCTGGCAGATGGAGTTCAACCGGCGCCTCGGCTCTGGCCGGCTGGCGGAGATTTTCGGCGAGCTTGCTGTAGAAACCGATCGCTTCTGTCGCCGTCTCGGAATGCACCGGGCAGCCGCGGCGGGCGCTGTGAACCTGCCTGAGCATGACAGGCGTATCCTGGAATATTACGCACGCGGCGTGAATGCATATATCGAGCGCAATAAACATAATTTGCCCATTGAATTTACTGTCCTCCGCTTCAAACCCGAACCCTGGCGGATCGCGGACAGCATCCAATGGGCCAAGATGATGGGCTGGAACCTGGGAGGGAACTGGGAAACGGAGGTTATCCGCGCTCGCTTAGTCGCCCTCCTCGGCGCGGAACGGGCGGCCAAATTAGAGGCTGGCTATGATCCCAAACACCCGCTGATCGTCCCCCCTGGCATTGAGTATCAGGGGGTTAACCTGGGGATGCTGGAGCAGTACGAACAATTGAAAGAAATGAGTGGATTTGGCATGATCGGCGCCAGCAACAACTGGGTTGTAGATGGCACAATGTCTACTACTGGCTTGCCTATCCTCTGCAATGACCCGCACCTGGGTCAGGCTGCGCCGTCGATCTGGTACGAGTGTCACCTGGTCGCAGGCGATATCGATGTAATCGGAGCCAGTTTTCCTGGCACGGCGGGGGTAGTGATTGGACACAATCAGTATATCGCCTGGGGAATCACCAACGCGGTCTCAGACGTGCAAGACCTGTATATCGAGAAATTCAACCCGGAAAATCCCCATCAATATGAATACCAGGGGAAGTGGGAAGAGGCACAAATCATTCGCGAAGAGATGAAAGTCCGGGGTAGCAAGACACCACTGATTGAGGAAGTACGCATTACGCGCCATGGCCCCATTCTCACGAAGCTGCCCCATGCTAACACCGGCAACAGTGCTAAAGCGGGACAGAACGGCGCACAAGCCGAAGCGGCAGCACTGCCGTTGGCACTACGGTGGACTGGTCTGGAGCAATGCAAGATCATTTCGGCGCTCGATAAACTCGACCGCGCAACGAACTGGGAAGAGTTCAAAGAAGCTCTGCGTGACTGGGATGTTCCACCACAAAATTTGATATATGCCGATAATGAGGGGAATATTGGCTATGTGATGGCCGGCGCTATACCCATTCGCGCAAAAGGGCAGAATCTGCTGCCCTCTCCTGGTTGGACAGGCGAGTATGAATGGACAGGTTTTATCCCCTTTGATGAGTTGCCGCAAACCTATAACCCGGAGCAACATTTCATTGTCACGGCAAACAACCGCGTGGTGGACGATGACTATCCCTACTATATTACGAACGAATGGTTGAATGGCTACCGCGCGCAGCGCATCCGTGACTTGCTCACCAGCAAAGGCAAACTGGCGCCAGAGGACATGGCGAAGATACAAGGGGATCAATACGCACTCCCCGCCATTGCAATCGTACCGCATTTGCTGAAGCTTCAGACCAATGCTGCCCTGGAAAAAGCCGCCAGGAATGTGTTACGCACCTGGAATTATGTGCTCGCTCCCGATAGCGCGGCGGCCGCCATCTATGCTACTTTTCTCCATAAGCTTGAGGTGATCGTCTTTGGTGCTATGCTCGGTGATGACGAGACACTCATCCATGGTTATCTTGGAAGAGGAGACAATATCCTGGCTTTGACGAACGGGTATGCCAGCCGCAGCAAACCACTGCTGATTCGTTTATTGAATGAGCATGATGATAGCTGGTTCGAGAATTCGGCCATTCCAAATGGTCCCCGGTCATGGGATAACGCCCTGGCCAGCGCTTTCACTGCCGCCGTCGAAGAACTGCGTGAGCATTTCGGCGACGAGATTACGCGCTGGCAGTATGGCAAGATACATACGCTGACGTATAACCATGTATTGGGAATGGTCAAACCACTGGAGAAAGTCTTTAATCGCGGGCCATATCCCCTTGGCGGAGATATCGATACCGTGAATATGGGAGCCTCGGCATTTCACCAACCAGAGGTTGTCATCGTCGTACCGTCATACCGGCAGATTGTGAACCTGGCAGTTATGCAAGATTCGCTCTCGGGCCATGCACCGGGGCAGTCTGGTCACATTGCCAGCAAGCACTATGCTGACTTTATTAAACCCTGGCTCAACGTGGAACTTCATCCCATGCTTTTCGAGCGCAATATGATTGAGGCAAACGCAGAGGGCACACTGAGCTTGATGCCTGATACCCAGGGCTAATGCAGAGCAACTTACACTTTCTTTACATTTTTTTGATAGTTTACTCAACCTCTTGACAAGGAGATAACAATCAGTTATATTAGATTATAGCAAATAGTTATGAGGTTGCTGCGATGAATTTATCTGAAAAAATCAAACACCTGCGTGAAGTTGAGGGTGAATTACGCGGCCTCAATCGTTCACTGACACAAACGGAAGTCGTAAAAATGATGCAAGAAGAACTGCACGAGAGCATCAGCCAGGCGTATCTCTCCCAACTCGAAAAGGGTAAACGCGTACACCTGACGGCGACCAGTCGTGATTTATTAGCCAATTTTTTCAAAGTCCACCCCTCATACCTGGTAAGTGATCCCCCTGATTATAGCACCGACCTGCTGAGCGATATGGAGGATGGCGCCGGCCGTTTTGAACGATGGTTGGTTGCCAGTGCAGCGGAATGGCTCACTGAGCCTGAGATTTATGCTTTTTTCCGGCACTTGAGTGCGGTTGAACATCCAAGGCGGTACCTGGCTGTTTTTGATCAACTTTTGTATCAGCCAGTCGAAGAACTGGAACGCTTGACACATATACATGCCCCAAATAAAGAAAATGGGAACAGATAAGATTGTATTTCTCACTGAGATTAACGTATATGTAAAGGGACCTTGTTTCTCTAACTGAAATTGAAGGGAGCAAAGCAATGCAAATCGCCACAGACCCGCTTTCCCTGGTTTTCCTTGCCTGTTTTCTCTTTGGGCTGCTCTTTCTCATCGGATCAGCCATTTTAGGAAACCTGGGGCATGGTGGAGGGGCGGATCATGCAGCTTCACATCATTTTGACTTACACCTGGGTGGGCACGCACAGAGCGGAGCTCCGCACTCTGTAGGGCACACCGGCGGTACACACGTAGTCAGCCAGGGATCTGCTCACGCCCCAGGACACGGGGTAACAACGCAGCAGACGACCACGCATAGTACACAGGGATCTACCCTCTCAGTCCTCTCTTATGTCAATCCTACTTCGATTGTCCTGTTCCTGCTTGGATTTGGTTTCTTTGGGTATGTTTTTCACAACACGACCGGCCTGGCGTTGCCCCTAACAGTAGTATTAGCAGGTGCAAGTGGATTAGTGATCGCGATATTGATGCTAGTTATGCTCGCCCGTGTGTTTGGCAATAGCGAAGGAGAGACAATACAGGATGTTTCAGATCGCACAGGGCTGCTGGGAAAAGTGAGCGTGACTATCCACGAAAACGGGCTGGGCGAGATCATCTATATATCCCCTGGCGGCATGCGCAAGAGCGTCCCGGCGCGCAGTATTGATGGGCGCCGCCTCGAGCGGGATCAAGAAGTAGTCGTTGTCAATTACCAGCAAGGGATTGCAGAGGTTGAGACCTGGGAACGATTTATTCATGAGGAGGAAGAAGCACAGGATACAGAGAGTGCAGCAAATGCAGCAAATGCAGCATCTCGCACGGACGAATTAGCTAAATTACGCGCATTACTTGAAAATTCAGACACTGCTGACACAGAATTAGTGATACGAAAAGACTTACAAAAGGAGTAGTATCGTATGGATCCTTTGATATACCTGGTGATAGGCGTCGCCATCATTGTGGTCGCCGTTTTTGTTGTCCTCCAGATTGTAGGACGACTGTTGCGTAAAGTTGGGCCGAACCAGGCGCTGATCGTCTATGGTGCAGGCGGGACCAGAGTTATTACTGGTGGTTCCCACTTCGTCATACCGCTCTACCAGCGCGCCCAGGATTTCTCACTGGAATTGATGTCCTTTGATGTCGCCCCATCGCAAGACCTATATACGACCCAGGGTGTGGCCGTCAATGTCGAGGCCGTTACACAGATTAAAGTGCGTTCTGACGACCAGAGCATCAAAACTGCCGCGGAGCAGTTCCTCAGTAAGCGCCAGGAAGAACGTGAGAATCTGATTCGCCTGGTGATGGAAGGTCACCTGCGCGGCATCGTAGGTCAGCTTACCGTTGAAGACCTGGTGAAAGACCCCGAGAATGTGGGTTCCAAGATGCTGAAGACCGTCACTCCCGACATGGAGAAGATGGGCCTGGAAGTCATTTCGTTCACCATCAAAGATGTTCGCGATAAGAACGACTATATCAGCAACATGGGCCGTCCGCAAATTGTTGAAATTCGCAAGCAGGCCGACATCGCGGCTGCTCTTGGTCAACGTGATACGCAGATCCAGCAAGCGAATGCCGCTCGTGAAGCGGCCGTCGCCAAATCTGCCGCCGATCAAGAGCGCGTAAAAGCCGAAGCCGAGTCGCTGGGATTCCAGGCGGAGTCGCAGCGCAACCTTTCCTTGAAAAAAGCTGCCTTTGATGCCGAAGTGAAAAAGCAGCAGGCGTCCGCCGACAAGGCCTATGATATTCAGGCCAACATGATGCAGCAGCAGGTTGTTATCGAGGCCGTCAAAGTTACAGAGGTTGAGAAGAACGCCCAGATCAAAGTGCAACAGGCCGAAATTCAGCGCCGTGAACTGGAATTGCAAGCAACGATCCAGAAGGCAGCGGAAGCGGAACGACGGCGCGTTGAGACGGTGGCGGAAGCGGAACGGCAGCGCATTTACCTGGAAGCTCAAGGTCAGGCTGATGCCGCCAAGGCGCGCGGTATCGGTGACGCTGAAGCCAACAAAGCGCGCGGACTGGCTGAGGCAGAGGCTAACCGAGCGCGTGGTCTGGCTGATGCGGAGGTCATCCGCGCTAAAGGTTTAGCCGAAGCAGAGGTCATTCGTGCCAAAGGTGAAGCTGAAGCCGACGCCATGAAAGTCAAGGCAGCAGCATTCCATGAATACAACCAGGCAGCTGTACTGGATAAGCTGCTGACAGGGATGCCTGAAATTGTGCGCGCGATTGCCGAACCATTGAGCAAAGTGGACAAAGTCACCATCGTCTCCACTGGCAACGGTGATAGCAACAATGGAATTGGCGCCAGCCGTCTCACCGGCGATATCGTCAACATGGTAGCTCAAGTGCCTGCGCTCTTTGAGTTACTAAGCGGCACGCGTATTGGTGATTTGTTGAATCGTGTTCCTGCCCTGGCGAATCAAGATGGGGAGCAAGATAAAGCCAATGGGGCAAGGGCTACTGGCGCAACGAATACCGTCGATGCTACTCCCGGCGAGAAATAAGCGGGTAGTGGGTTACAGGGGATATATATATTGGTCATGAACAAAATAATCCAGACCTCTGTAGGGGCCGATTTATCGCGCCCACCGCCGATTTATCGGCCTTCGGTGGATGTTTCGATAGCCGGATGATTTTGGGTGATCGGGCCTGGCTCTCCCATGAGGTACCAGGTCCGCAATACACAATAGGGGGTCACAGTATACATGAATCTGTTGGAACGAGTGCTTACCCTGTTAGGGGCAAATCTGAATACAATGATAGAAAAAGCAGACGACCCTGAGCAGGTGCTGCGGCAGTTGCAGCTTGATATGCGTAACCAGTTGGTCCAGGTGAAGACACAGGTTGCCACGGCCATTGCTGAGAGCCACAAGCTGCGACAACGGAGCAAAGAGAAAACGGTTGAGGCGGAGACGTGGTTGAGGAAAGCGGAGCAAGCAATCCAACAGAATAACGATGCTGCCGCACGTACGGCGCTTACCCGCTACAACGATATCCTCAAGCAGGCAAAGCGTTACGAGCAACTACAAAAGGAGCAGGAACAACTGGTGATTACGATGCGCGGCGCATTACGCCAGCTTGAAGCAAAAATCTCCGAAGTTGAGACGACGATCGAACTGCTTGTCACACGCAAGCGCAACGCATTACTTCAGCAGCGAGTCTATGATACGCTAAATAAGACAGGAGGACTGAAGGAGAATGAGCGAGCGGCTCGCGCACAGGATGCGGTGTTAGAAGCGGAGGCGCGCGCACGAGCGCTGGCAGATTTGCATGGCCGTGACCTTTCCGTCCAGCTTGATCAGATGTCTGAAGAGCAGATCATAGAGCGCCAGATGCGTGATCTGAAGGCTAAAAATAAGCCAGCACGAGATGTTCCCCTCCTTCAAGAAGGAAAACCGAATCCTTCTCCGCTGATTCCACCGGCGCCACAAGCGAACGATCCGGTGAGGAAAGTGGTGGAAAGTAGCAGGACCGCTGAGAATACAATGCAAAAGGCAGGAGGCGCCGAAACTCCCGCTAAAGAATTGGATTGGACAGAACTAAAGAAATTATTTGATTAACCCCATGAAGTAAAGGACAGTGAAGAGGATAATAAAAGCCAGGCCAATGAAAATACCAATGATAAAAGATCTGCGATTTATTTTTCGTTCTTCTTCAGTAGGAGTAGGTTTTTCGCCCATGTCTAACCTCGTTAATAATCAGTAGAGTGGGAAAATCTCCGGTCAACGCCGCTGTTCCCTCTATCTTTTCCAATAACTATTTTTTAATGGAGCGCAGTTGCGATGGCAGCTTCGACATTCGCCATTACTTCCAGGCTCTCCGATGGTTCAGACTCACGAGCGGTCACAAGCACGTGAAACGCATCTTTGTCGCTGCCAACGAGGCGTATCAAGATATGGCGATTCACGCTGGTAATGACAGTATCTTCATAATCGCCCCAGCCTCCTTCTTGCAATGACCCGACGACCCCCCGGAGAATACTACTGAAATAACCACACAAAGCTGAAATATCAATATCGTCGACCGTCACCTGGGCAATAGGTTGACCATCCAGGCCCACGACAGCAGTGGCGATAAAGCCGGTAATTGAATATCCAAGTGTTTGCAAAGCGGCGACAAGGGACGGATAGTTGCGTTTTGCAGAACGCGGGGGCGGAACTGTTAACTTCTCCAAATTTGTCAGGGTCGGGGAATCGCTCGTCTTTCGCGCGGGGGAGAGGCTGCGCAGGGAACCATTAAGCGACGCTTCTTCCTCGGAGGGCTGCCATTCAGGCGAGTTGGGCTGCTTTTTCGCGCCCGTAGCAGTTTTTGGGAGTGATTGTTGTGGCCCAGCAGGCTGCTTACGC
>Ga0066695_10001145_pt1 | contig 10032 bp, 7 predicted proteins | sample GraSoiAngelo_144_FD_66452 | JGI IMG/M metagenome (GOLD analysis project Ga0066695, IMG submission 66452) | Grasslands soil microbial communities from the Angelo Coastal Reserve, California, USA - 14_1009_02_40cm | ecosystem: Environmental > Terrestrial > Soil > Grasslands | place: USA...
CGAAATGTGATGCTTGACCGTCTTATCCGATAGGAAGAGGTCGACCGCGATCTGCTTGTTCGTCTTTCCCTGGGCGGCCAGCCGCAACACCCGCTTTTCCTGGTCCGACAGCGCCGCCCGGACCACTTCGTCGGAGCTGGCCGCCATCTTTCGAATCCGCTCCAGCACCTTACGGGTGACTTCCGGGTCGAGCAAGGAGCGGCCTTCCGAGACCGCCACCACGGCGTCGATGAGGGCGTTCTTGTTGATCTCCTTCAGCAGATAGCCGGAGGCGCCGGCCATGATGGATTCGTAGACCGCGTCTTCGTCGGCGAAGGAGGTCAGCATGATGACCTTGCTTCCCAGGTTGCGACCGAGGATCTCGCGACAGGCATCGATCCCGCTTCCACCCGGCATCCGCACATCGAGCAGGACGACGTCGGGGCGGAGCAGGGCAGCCTGGTATACGGCATCTTGCGGCGAGGCCGCCTCGCCCACCACCCGAATTCGTGGATCGGATTCCAGAATCGAGCGCAGCCCAAGCCGAACCATCTCGTGGTCATCGGCGATCAGCAGGCGAACGGTCCCGGTGCTCATCGGCTGTAGGGGAACACCGCCTTGAGCCGGGTACCCGCTCCGGGCGCCGTCTCCAGCTGGAGCGTGGCGCCCAGCTCGCGGACGCGCTCCTGGATGTTGGACAATCCGTGGCCCTGTGCGATCCCCGGCTCCGGCCGCGCCGCGACGTCGAAACCGCGCCCATCATCCTCAATGACGAGCCTGGCGCCATCGGCGTTGAAATCGAGCGAGAGGGTCGCCTTGGTAGCGTGCGCGTGCTTATAGATGTTGGCCAGCGCCTCCTGAATGATCCGAAACAGCGCGATCGAGATCTCGGCGGAAAGTTCCTGGCCGGCCGGCGTCGCGACTTCAGCCTGAAGCTCGATGCCAGTCGCCTGCTGGAATTGCCGGCACAGGTCGAGCACCCACTGCCCAATCTCCTTTTCCTTCATGACGATGGGCCGCAGCTGATAGACAAAGGTGCGCATTTCGGACAGTACGTGGTTGGTTTGCTGGATCGAGCTCGTCAGCACCGGCGCAACCGCTCCGGGCTCCGTCAGCACGAGGTCGCGAGCATGCTCCAACTGCAATCCGAGTGCGTAGACGTACTGCACGAGTCCATCGTGCATGTCGCGGGCGATCCGGTTGCGCTCCGCCACCACCGCCATCTCGTTCTGCTGTTCCTGGACCCGCGCCTGGAGTCGAAGCCGTTCCATCCCCAGCGCGACCTGACGGCCGATCTCCTCCAGCAGCTCGAGCTCCGGGGCAGTCAGGCGCTCGGGATCGGCAAATCCGACGATCAGTGTGGCGATAACCCGGTCCTGCCACCGAACCGGTACCGCGGCCAGGGCCTGCACCTCGCTGCGCGACCAGAAGGCATCATCGAGCAGCGACGGCCGATCCGCCCGCTGCACGACAAGCGGCCGCCCGGCATCTCGGACGGCGAGCATCAGCGGCAGCGCCGCGATCGGTTTGGCGCAGAGCGAATCCAGGCCGAAAGCCGGCGGATCTGAGGCATCGAACGCCGCCTCGATGATCTCGCCTGCCTCGTCCGGCAGGATGACGGCGGCGGCAGTAGCACGCATGGCAAAAGCCACCTGTTTAACGGCCCGCTGCAGCAATTCCGGCGTCGTTACCGCCTCGCTCCCCGCCTGGGAGGTGGCCAGCAGGGCCTCGGCGCGTCGCCGGGAGGCCCGCTCGGTCTCAAACAACCGGGCATGGTCGATGGCCACCGCCGCCTGGCTCGCGATGGCCTCGACCAGGCGCTGGTGCTCTGCGCCGAATGGCTCTTTCGAGGAACGGACCAGGACCAGGGCCCCAAGCAGGTTGTCCTGAGCGCGCAGTGGGGCGGCGAGCACGGTCTTCGCTCTGCGCTGGGGACCGGTGGCCTTGTAGCGTGCGTCCTTCAGAGAGTCCTGGATCAAGGCCGTGGCGCCATGGCGGACCACCCACCCAACAACGCCCTCTCCGACCTTGAAGCTCTTGACCTCTTTCAACGCCACGGGGACGCCCAGCGCCGCCTTGACCTGAAGCTCGGATCGTGATTCGTCGAGCAGGAACAGCGTGGCGGCATCGAACGCTACCAGGGCGTTCATCCGCTCCAGGATCTCCTTGAGAGTCCGATCGAGGTCGAGTGAGGTGCTAAGTGCCGCGCTGACCTGCGTGAGAAGCCGGTAAGACGGAGCGGGCGTCGGGCTTCCACCAGGGAGAACACGGAGCCGGCTCGCGTCGAGCTTGCGCGCCCGCTCCGTCATGGGCCGGAGAATAGGTGACGCGCTTAAAGGCACGGCCTACGAGTCGGTCACAATCCGGTGACGCAAACCTTTTCCGAGCGATCTCGATGCCGGAGTGCCCTTAACGACTTTCTAAAGCGCGCCCGATAGACTGGGGACCGTGAGGCGGCGCGGCGCGGTCCTTCTTCTGGCTGCCTTACTGGCCGCTTGTGACCTCGTCACACCCAAGCCGTCCGGTCCGAGCGCGCAGTCCGCGCTCGACCTGATGTTCCAGAACAAGTATGCGGCGGCCGCCTCGCAGCTGCAGGAACTGCTCAAGGCTCACCCGCAGGACGCCATGGATCACGCCACCTATGCGCTGGTCCTCAACTACGAGACAAAACAGAAACCTGCCCTCGACGAAGCGCTCAAAGCGCAGAAGATCGCCCCCCATGATGGCTTCGTCCTCACCGTCCTGACGCGGGTGGAGGACTGGAACGATGACATCCAGTCCGCAGCCAGAGACGGCGCGGCGGCAATCAAGGCAGCGCCCAGCTCCGCTCTGGCCCGGGCTTTCTACGGGGAAGCGCTCGCCGACGTGGGCCGGTACGACGATGCCAGTGCCCAACTTTCCAAAGGCACCGAACTTGCCAAAAAGGGAACGGCCTACGAGCGCGCCGAGATCGAACGAAATTGGGGCAACTACTACCGCGACAAAAAAGACTATGTCCAGGCCCTCAACCATCTCAAGCTGGCGGCTGGTGCTCAGCCAAAGTGGGTGGAACGGTTGCTGGAGCTGGCGCGCTTTTCCATCGGCCGGCAGGATCTGTCCGCCGCCACCCAATTTCTGGAACGGGCGGCGAGCCTTTCGCCGGATGATGCCGGTTTGCGCGAACAGCTGGGCGATGTTGCCCTCTTCGCCCAGGACTACAAGGTCGCTAAGAGCGCTTACGCGGCTGCGCTCAAGCTGCAGCCACGCAGTGCGCTTGATCTCAAGGTCCTTGGCGACATCGCCGTCGCCCTCGACAAAGACGCGACCACCGCCGCGAAAGACGAGCGGGCTGCCATTGCGGCCAAGCCCACCGATCAAGAGGCTGGAGCCTATCTCGTGGCCGTGCTTCGTTACCTGCTAAAGGATGAGCCCACAGCACTCCAGGCGGCCAAGCAGAGCGTGGCGTCTGATGGAGCGAGCCCCGCGCCAGCGACGAGCTACCTCGACCTGGACAAAGCCGCCGCCGACCGGGAAGCCGTCGCGCTGGCCACAGTAAACCGCTATCGGCGGCTGGCCGGGCTGTCGCCCGTGACCAGTTCCTCGGTGATCCACCGGTCGGCGCTGGCGCACGCCTTCTATACCTTCTTCAACGGGGCGCTCGCCAGCATCCGCGATCTCGGCATCCACAAGGAAGAATCAACGGCGCAGGGATACATCGGTGACAACGTCCTGACCCGAGCCCAACACTTCGGCTACCCACAGCGGTCGATGGCGGAAGTCATTACCCATCGTGCCGACCCGGCCGCAGCTGTGCAGGACTGGATCGATTCCGTGTACCACCGAATCCCACTGCTCCGCGCCGACCTCCTCGAGCTGGGCTATGGGGACGCCTATCTCGGTCCGATGACGGTCCAGGTGATGGACATGGCCTATCGTGAACAGGCCACCGGGCGCGTGATCCTCTACCCAGCCCCGGATCAGGTGAACGTGCCAATCGCGTTCAACGGCAATGAAATTCCCGACCCGGCGCCGAACGCCAGCTATCCGATCGGCTACCCGGTGACAGCTACCTTTGATCGCAACGCGAAGGTTACGATTACGGGCTTCCACTTCCGCGATCCGTCGGGCAAGGATCTCCCCGGCATCTCCTTGCAGCCCGGCACCGAAACGGAGAATTCATTCGCCTTTCTTGCCAATTCGCCGTTGCAGCCCGCCACCACCTACGCCGTCGACCTGACGTACAGCCTCAACGGGGTCGCGGGACATGCGACCTGGCATTTCACCACCGCCGCCGGTGCGACCCCGACACCGCAAACCCAACAGGCGGCGGACGACCTCCGCTAATCCTCCTCGCACAGGGAAAGGGACGGCTTCTGAACTCGGGCACTAGCTCGAGCTAGGCCTGTCTGCCTATGGTGGAGACGAAGGAGGTGAACGATTTGTCAGGCAAAAGCCTCCGGCGGCAAACCGGCAATGGATCGTCCGCCAGTGTGGTCGCCGTCTTCGCCATGGTCGTCATCGTGCTTATTCTGCTGCTCGCCTGGTATGGCTTCTTCGGTAACGGCCACTGGTTCGGCGGCGGCGGTAATGGCGTCAACGTGACCGTCCACACCTCGCCGTAGCTCAGCGCCAGCTAAAAAAGAACGGCTGACTCCAGGCCCGGGCGCCGTCGTCGCGGATTGCCTCGACCCGGACATAGCCCTCATCGCCGTTCGCTCGATATGACGCGACGGCGCTGCTCAGCGCCTTCAACAGGCGGCCGCCGCGACCGATGAAGCGGAGGCTCGAACCCTCCGCGGCTTCGGCCGTGATGGTCGTCCCGTCCACACTGAAGGCAAGGAACTGCGCGCCGGTCGACGCCGTGAAGGCTCCCTGTCGAAGCGAGCTCAGCAGCGAGTCCCCATCCCCCGAGGGCGCCAGCACGTCGACCCAGGCCTGGCCGATGGCAGGGTCGGAAACACTTGTCGCATCGTCGCCGGCGAAGGCATACACACGATTTCCGGCAGTGAGCAGCTGATCCCAGATAGCGGTGGCGTCACCCTGACCCGGGCCGGCAGCGGCCAGCCGGGCATTGTAGACCTCCAGGCCGAAGAGCCGGTGCAGGGCGATCACGCTCGCCGCAGGCTGCGGCTTCGACGGTGAGAGGGGCGCGGCCAGCACCGGCAGACCGCCGTCGCGCGCAATCCAGTCGACCGCCTGCTGCAGATTCGATGCGGGCAGCCAGTGATCGGTGCCAATCGCCAGCACGTCGGCAAAGCTGTAGCTGGCACCCACGACCGGAACCCCGGTGAAGCCGCGGCCGCCGACTTCCGACGGCCACGTGTACGTGTTCGCATCGCTGATCCCGACGAAGGCAAAGCCATGATCCGCGTACCAGCGACCGATGGTGGAGGGCAGGTCACGGCCCAGCCCGCGCACCGAAGCCACGTGCAGATTGCCGCTGTACCAGACGCCGCCAGTCGCGTAAGGGTTATTGACGGTCAGGTGTCGGACAGGCGCGGCTGCCGTGGGAACGCGTGCCGAAGCGAGCTGATAACCGAGGACCGCTGCGCCGGTGACCCCCAGGACGATCAGTGCGATCAGGGCGGGAGGGTATCGATGCCCAGCAAACGCGGCGCGGTAACGCTCACGCCAAGTGCCCCGAGTTCCTGGCGGACCCGAGCCGCCAGGGCCGCCGAACCCGGGGTGTCGCCATGGAGACACAGGGTTTCAAACGCAACGGTCACTCGGGTGCCGTCACTCGCCAGAACTTCACCATCGGTGACCAGCGAGCGAACCTGGTCCGCCACTGCGTCCGGATCGACCAGCACGGCCTGCGGGCCGGAGCGGGGCAGCAGCGAGCCGTCGGACCGATAGCGCCGGTCGGCGAAGGCCTCGGCCGTGAACGGATGTCCAACGGCCTGCGCGGCCCACTGCATCGCCGAGCCGGCCCGGCCGACCAGCCGCAGCGTGGGATCAAATGCCCGGATCCCGGCGATGATGGCAACCGCCAGCGCCTCGTCGGCCTCGGCCTGGTTGTAGAGCGCGCCGTGAGGTTTGACGTGTCGGAGCGCGGCACCCTCGGCTCGTGCGATGGCCTCGAGAGCGCCAAGCTGGTAGAGGACGAGGTCAACAATTTCATCGGCTCTCAGGTGCATGGGGCGCCGGCCGAATCCCTCCCGGTCATCGAAGCCGGGATGCGCGCCGATGGCGACCCCGTGGCGAAGCGCCAGCGCAACGGTGGCACGCATGGTGGCCGGGCCTCCGGCGTGAAGTCCGCACGCGACGTTCGCGGAGGTGACCAGCGGCAGCAGCGCCGCTTCGACGGCCGCCTGGCCCTCACCGACATCGGCATTGAGGTCGACCGATCGCATGCGAATTCTGCTAGTCGCTTGCCAGCTCGAATGAGGCTGCCTGGTCTTCCGAGGAAACTTTTCCGGCCTCGAAGATGCTCCAGCGGAGAGCGAGGGACCCGGCCAGAGAGCCGAGCGCGGCGGCGCTCGATAACGATCGAAGTATGCCGCCATGGCGGCGCCCGGCGATTCGATGCAGTAGCAGCGGGAGCAGCGTTCCGGCGCCGACGGCGCCAAGCCAGAACGGCATCGCGACACGACCGCTCGTCAGCGGGCGCGCGGTCTTTCCAGATTGCGCGAGGTAGCCGGTCAGCATGGCCAGCTCGCCCACGGAGGCGGCGGACTCGATGGTGGCGAGCCGGTGCAGGATCGCGTCCGGTGCGCCACGGCGGGCCGCCGCGAGGGCAACGGCGGCCGTCCCACTCGACATGGCGGATGCCATGAAGAGACCGCCAAGCAGCTTGCTCTTGGCCCACAGGGGCACATTGGTCGCGGCCAGCAGGACGCCCGTGTAACCGGCCAGGGTCAGCCCGAGCACGGTTCCAGTCAGCTCGATCAAGGTCTTCGGAACGAGCCGCGTGAGCGCGGCAAGCGGTCCCCGCAACAGTTGGGTCTCGGCGGCGCGCGCCGCGGCACGGGCGACGGTCAGCGGCGCGAATGCTGTCAGGGTCCAGGCACCGAGGTTCATCGGCGAGAGCGGCTTGAAGACGCGGAGCATGTGATGAAAACGTTCGGGCCGGCCCAGGTCCGCAGTCAGGAGCGGCGCGCAGGGAATGGCCGCCAGCGCGGCCAGGTAGAACCCATCAGCGAGGTAGCGGCGGTCCTCCGCCGAACCAAAGTTCTGTGCAAGCGAGGCGGTCACGTACGCGCCCCCCGCGATTCCACCCAGCCAAAAGTACGCGGGAATCTCCCACGTCCACACGGGTCGGCGGACGACGGGATAGTTGTAGTAACCGTCGGTCGGTTGCTGGTCCATCATCGACGGCCGCCGAAGACCAGGGCCGCGACCAGCGCGAATCCGGCACCGACCGCCGCGCTCCAACCGTAGCGCTCCGCCATCGTCCGGCGCGGCAGCCGGGGCACCGCGGGCAGGTTGTATTTCTCCGGCTCGTCGAGCAGCAGGAAGAAGGCGTGCAGGGGGCCCACTTCCTGGGCCTCTTTCCCGTCGGGCATCCCGTAGAGTCGCGCTTTCGACTCGCCGCGAGCCTGCAGCTCGCCCAGCCGGCGCCGGGCCCGCTCGCGCAACTCCTCAACGTCGCCGAACTGGATCGATGCCGTCGGGCAGGACTTGGCGCACGCCGGTGTCATGTCGTCCTTCAGGCGGTCGTAGCAGAGCGTGCACTTGTGGGCCGTGCCGGGCTCGAAGTGGCCATCGATGGGCGCCCGGTCGATCACGCCGAACGGACAGGCGGGCACGCAGTAGCCGCAGCCGTTGCAGATGTCCTGCTGGACATAGACGGTGCCGAATTCCGTGCGAACGAGTGATCCGGTGGGACACGCCTCCAGGCAGGCCGCGTTGGCACAGTGCTTGCAGACGTCGGACATCATCAGCCAGCGCTGCTCCTGTCGGCTGCCTCCGTTGGCTTTCGCCTGCTCGATGAACTGCACATGACGCCAGGTGGTGGCCCCCAGGGCGCCGGTGTTGTCGTAACTGTTGCCGGTCAGCGCATAACCATCGGCCGGTAACTGGTTCCACTGCTTGCAGGCGACTTCGCAAGCCTTGCATCCGATGCAGAGGCTGGTATCGGTGAAGAAGCCCTTCAACGTCCTGGGCGGCGGCGGCGACTGCAGATTCATGCCTCGCTGGTAGCGGTCGATCACGTCAGCCGACCCCTGCGGATGTTGCAGGTGAACGCCTTGTCTTCCTGGATGTAGACATTTGGTTCTTCGCTCAACGGCACCAGGTCATTGGCGATGGCACCCGTCACCAGGCCCTTGTAGGCCCAATGAATCGGGAGCCCCACAACGTGCACGGTTTGGCCATTCAGCTGCAGCGGCCTCATCCGGGCGGTGACCAGTGCCCGGCACTCGATCTCCGCTCTCGCTGAGCTGACCACCATCCAGCCGGCGTTGTCGATACCTTTCTCCGCCGCCAGCTCGGGGCTGATCTCGGCGAACATCTCCGGCATCAGCTCGGCCAGCCACGAGTTCCAGCGCGACATCACACCTGAGAGGTACTGCTCGGTGACGCGGTAGGTGGTCGCGACATAGGGGAACCGTGGGTCGGCTGGCGGGCTCCAGGGATTGTCCTTACGCGGCATGCGGTTGGCCACCGGGTTGTTTTGCTGGCTGTAGAGCGGATTCTTGAGCGGTGATTCCAGCGGTTCATAGTGGGTCGGTAGCGGCCCGTCCTTGAGCCCGCTGGGCGCAAACAGCCAGCCCCGGCCATCCGGCTTGAGGCTGAACGGGTCGGAACCGGAGTGGAGGTCCATGCCACGGCCTTCTTCCTTCGCCGCCGTGGTCGGAGCCTTCGTCGCCGGAAAATCGGGCACGTCGACGCCGGACCATCGACGGGCCCGGGCATCCCACCAGATGTATTTCTTTCGTTCTGACCATGGTTTGCCGGCGGGGTCGGCCGACGCCCGGTTGTAGAGAATGCGTCGGTTGGCGGGCCAGGCGAACCCCCACTCGGGATTGACGTAGTTGGCCTTGCTGGTGATTCGGCGGCGCGCCATGTTCTTGGACGGCTCGGGAAAAACGCCCGAGTAGATCCAGACCCCGCAGGCGGTTGACCCGTCGTCCTTCAGTTGCTCGAAGTCCTTGACCTGCTTGCGATCGGCCACCGTGTAGCCGTTAATTTCCATCAGCACCTTCTCGGCAGAGGGCTCGTCCCGGACCCGGTATTCCGGGTCGGGGCTCTCCGGGAGGTAATCCCAGGTGAGGTTCAGCAGGGCCTGGTCTCGCGGATCTGTCGAACCGCGGTAGAGCTCTTTCAAGCGGCGCCCAAGGTGGTAGACGAGCCAGAGGTCGGAGCGGGCGTCGCCCGGCGGGTCGACTGCCTTGTCGTGGAACTGCAGCAGCCGCTGCGTGTTGGTGAAGCTGCCGTCCTTCTCCGCCGGGGCCGCCGTCGGGATCATGAAGACCTCGGTCTTGATGTCTGCCGGGTTGGGATGCTCCGGCCCCGCGTACCAGAAAGCGGCGGTCTCCGTCTCGAAGAGGTCGATCGCCACCAGCCAGTCCAGCTGCCGCAGCGCCTTGCGTTGCAGCCGGGCGTTGGGGCTCCCGGCCGCCGGATTCTGACCGAAGACGACAAACCCCCTCACGTTGCCGTCGGCCATCGCCGCGGCGGTGGTGATGTGCGAGTGATCGCCGGTGATCTTTCCGATCCAGTCGTAGCCGAAATCGTTGGTCGCGGTTGCCGCGTCCCCGTACCACGCCTTCAGCAAGGAGATCATGAACTTCGGAAGGTTGGCCCAGTACCCGGCGTTGACGGTCGCGCCCTTCAAATAGCTCTGCAGTGTCTGGTCGTCTTTGAGCGTCGATGGCTGGGGCAGATAGCCCGGCAGCAGGTCGAAGAGGGTCGGCACGTCCGTCGAGCCCTGGATCGAAGCGTGGCCGCGTAAGGCCATGATTCCGCCGCCCGGACGGCCGATATTCCCGAGCAAGAGCTGCAAGATGCCGGCGGCGCGGATGATCTGCGGCCCGAAGCTTTGCTGGGTCCAGCCGACCGCGTAGCAGATCGCCGAGGTCCGATCCCGGCCTGAGTTCTTGACCAGGGTTTCCGCGACCTGAAGGAATAGCT
>Ga0066695_10001147_pt1 | contig 10026 bp, 7 predicted proteins | sample GraSoiAngelo_144_FD_66452 | JGI IMG/M metagenome (GOLD analysis project Ga0066695, IMG submission 66452) | Grasslands soil microbial communities from the Angelo Coastal Reserve, California, USA - 14_1009_02_40cm | ecosystem: Environmental > Terrestrial > Soil > Grasslands | place: USA...
TCCACCGGTGGGGCCATTGAAGGCTTTATCGGTAGAGTAGATCATGACGGTGGCCCCAATGTTACGGGGGTCATTCCCCAGGAAGGGAGTTCCGCGGGCGTTGTCAACGAGATAGGGGACCCCGAACTCGCGGGCCGTTTCGCCTATCCTCCGTTGGAGCAGGGACACGCCGTCGGCATCGGTAGCGCTGTAGCCGTATCCCGGCGTGGTATAGCCCATGGAGGCGAATCCGCTGAGGAACGCGGCGTGGATTTCCGCGGCACGCCGTATCGATTTGGCAGTGGACTCCGGGTCAACGTGGCGGAGAAGCGGGCAGGTGAACTGGCGGATGCCGTGAGCTTCATAGCGAGCTCCCGCCATTCGGATGAGGACGACGTCGAGATTCCAGAGACGCTTCCCAATCATGCCGAATTCCCCTGACGTGGCGCCCCGCTCTGCGTGGATGTCCTTGTAGACAGGCGGGAAGGGGGTTCCATATCCTGCTTGGTGGTGGGTGTGTCGTTCATAAGGAGCGATGTACCGAGCCCGGTACCCCTCTCCGCGGCCCGCGATGGGAGGAGCCATAAGAACATCGGCGACCAGGTGTAGGGCCGCCTCCCCCGTATTGATGCATATCCCATCCCATTCGTCGCCGTAGTAGTCTTTGATTAGCCCCCGGAGGCGAGCATTCAATGTCTTCATCCCTTCGAGGCTTGCGCTTCCTTCGAAGATCGCCTTAAGTACGTCGTCCCGGGGAGATGCGTGGAGTCCGGAACCTCCGAGCAGGCCCACCTTTCGGTCGCGCCATCGTGCGGGCATCTCAATCTGGTCTGGAACCTGACGGAGCCGGTCCATGATAGCGGCGCGACGATCTTCCAGACGCTGGTAGAGGTGGAAACGGTGCTTCATAGTGAGATCCCCCCTGGGCGACTCATTCTGCCTGAATGCGTACGGGCCCGCCGTGCAGGCCGCCGAAGCCAATCCTGAGAATGCATACACTCGTACGTATTAGTATACTGGTTGTTCTGGAGAGGGGTCAATATGAGGCGGCTGGTAAGGGCCTAGATATCGCGTCCACGAAAGCGCGGATCATACGCTTGCCGGAGCGCGTCTCCGAGCAGATTGATTCCGAGGATCACGATGGAGATGGCGAGCCCAGGAAGCAGTGTGAGATGCACCGCATCGCGCATGTAGCGGGGGAGGGGCGAATCCATGACCCACCTGCAAGTATATTGGGCCCGAGCAGGAACTGTACACATCTGAATACGAAAGAATACGTTGATGGGTTGGTAGGGACGGATTCATTAATGGGGAGTAAAGCCTACCTGGAGGAAGCTCGAGGCATCCATGAGCGCACGCTGGTGTGTGCGGCGCATACAGATGTCATAGGAGCGGTCGCCGAGGGCCACCACGGGGGCGAGCGTGCTGTTCTCTCCCGCGCCCATGGCGAGTTGTTCCGTGCTGGGGGCATCAAATGCATCTCCGATCATGTTATCGGCGATACGTTTGAGACCCAATCGTTTCCTACCGGTGAACTGCTCAATGCCTACTATGGAGGTCGACTGTACAATCCTAGCCTGCTCAAACATGCATTCCGCAATCTCACGTTCATGTTGCGTGATATTGCGGAGAGCGGATCCGACTTCGGCCTCGCGACGACGGTGGCGGAGATCAAGGAGCTCGCTGCCCATGGGCAGATTGCAGTCGTGCTGTGCACGCAGGGGCTGACGTTCATGGAGGACGAACCCCTGCTGCTCGAGGTGGTGCACCGTCTCGGTGTGCGCGTGCTCGGCGTGGTCACGTACCGCGCGAATGCGGTTGTTGGAAGCTACCAGGTGAACCAAGACCAAGGCCTCACCGCCTTCGGCCGCAGCGTTGTCGCCGAGGCCAAACGCCTGCGCATGGTCTTCGACATCTCCTCCGTTTCGGGGCGGGGATTTTGGGACCTCATAGAGGCGGCTGAGGGTCCTGTGATCGCTTCCCACACTAACGTCGCGGCTCTGTGCTCCAAACCGGGGAACCTCGACGACCGCCAGTTGGCCGCCATCGGAGAGACAAACGGTATCGTTGGGCTGATTGCCAACGGAGAGCTGGTCAGCGACACGCCTCATCCAACTCTCGGCGGCTTCGTAGACCACATTGATTACATCGCCAATCATATCGGTGTGGATCACGTCGCGATTGGGCCAGATATCGTCGAGGAAGCATTCTACCCTCTTGAGACCTACCGCCGGGTGTTCGGTGACGAGGCGTGGACGACCCATTACCCGGAGGGGCTTGGGAGCCACCGAGATCTGCCCAACGTGACGGCGGAACTCTTGCGGCGCGGCTACGGAACGGATGCTATTGGGAAGATCCTGGGGGGAAATGTTCTCCGGGTTTACCAGCAGGTGTGGGGGGCGTAGGCTCTTCGCCTCCCCCCACACCGCCGGCAGAATCAAGCGGGGTTTCTCCGTCCGTGGGCGGTGCCGATTTACTCGCGCTTCTTCCTCAGTTGATCAAATAGCGGATCAACGGAGGTATGCTGATCCAGGCGCTTGAAGAACTCGATCACTCCTTCGGCCTTCTGTTCATTAAGAGACGCGCGCAGCGCATTCCGCGCTTTAGCCTCGATCTCTTCATTGGACATGCGGGAGGCTTCAGGGATGAGTTTGCTCTCGTACCGTATCCCATTGCGGAGTTCAATCTCGACTCGAGAGGGCCCGGCGGATCCACCCCGTCCCTTCCACATGTCATCGAGCTCGGGGTCTGCGACGGCTTCGACGAGCGCCATCAAGCGCTGGATCTCGGGATCCGCCAACGCCTCTTCACTTACGGACTGGGGAAGCACATCCGCCGTATGTACGGCCGTGGCGATACCGAACGCCAGGCTGAGCTGCGCCGAGGAAATCGTTTTCGGAGTGTAACCAACGGTGTTCTTCTGCGCCCCGGCTGTCGTGCGCACGACCACCTTCGTGACGTCCTGAGAGGCGATTCTGTGATCCCGTACGAGCTTGATCGTCGCCTCCAGTGGGGCATGGACGCTCGTGCACATCGGGAACCGCTTGGTATGGATGTTGACGGAGAACCACTCGTGACCAAGACCGTCTACGACTCGATCGAGATCGTACTCCTCTGCGTGACACTGATAGAAGCCACCCTGCCGCGCCTCCAGGAGATTGTCGATCCCTGTGAACCCGCGCTGGGCGAGCAGAGCTCCAAGGACGCCTCCCTCGGCCGCCCGCCCATTGACAAGACGCTTCACCATGGAATGTGGAGGCATGGTGAGGAGTCCGCCGACGTAACTCCCGGCAGATCCCAGTGCCCATGTCATCTGGTCCACATCCAGACCGAGGAGCTTGCCGCAGGTTGCGGCCGCCCCGAACGTGGAGGCAAGTGCCGTCCCATTCCACCCCGGCCGGCGCCGGATGAATCCCCGCATGATGCGGATCCCGATCTCATGGCCTACCGCGAGGGCTAAAAGGAGCTGCTGTCCCGATATCCCCCCTAGCCACTCGGCGGTGCCCAGGCCCGCAGGGACCACGTTGTTTCCCTGATGCGTGCCAAAGCCTCCCCACACATACGTGTCATCGAACTCAAAAGAGTTTGCGGCGTGGCTGTTGGCGAGCACGGCTCGAGGCAGGGGCAGCTTGGAGGATCGGCCCCAGAGCGTGGCTTGAGGCGCACCACCCTGTTCTTCCCACAACTCGGTCGCCGTTGCGACCCACGAGTGCGTGTGGCCGAGGACACCCACCGCGACGGTGTCCACGGCGTCGGTTCGGATCCTATCCTTCAGGGGAGCTGGTAGGGACGAGTACGTTGCTCCTGCGGCAAACTCTGCCAGCTCACGCGTAGTGGGCCGCGGCTCCCCTGTTGTCTTAACCGAGGCGTTCACCTTCGTTTGTTGCTGCATGGACAGTCCCCCAGGCGGCAACCGTTGGGTTCGCCGATAGTATGCAGTCGCGTATGATAGTATACTGGCGTACGAAGAGATGTCAATCGCGAGAGAGCCTCGACAAGGGGCCCTGGCTTCCCTTGTCCGGGTACGAGCAGACAGCGGGCGGAGAAAGGCGTCACATCCATGTCGCACAATTCGCAGGCGCCTACGAGTGAAAGGTCCGATGACCTCGCCAGCTATCGGACGCAGTTCAGTGTCACGGAGCGGTATACCTACTTGAATCACGCCGGCATTGGGCCGCTATCGTCGCTTGCCCGGGAACGTGCACACCGCGTGCTGGAGCTGCAGAGCCACTTTGGTTCCCGCGGAAGTGAGCTGTGGCAGCAGCTGCAGGCAGCGGCTCGCCGGCGGGCGGCCGCAATGATCGGTGCCGCCGAAGATGAAGTCTGCTTCTTGAAGAACACACCGGAAGGGATCAGTACCGTTGCGTCGGGTTTTCCCTGGAAGCCTGGAGATAACGTCGTCGTTCCGTCGTGCGAGTTCCCTGCGAACGTGTATCCTTGGCTGAATCTCCGTGCACAGGGGGTGGAGGTTCGGTTTGTAGAGGCACCCCAGGCCCGCTTCGGCATCGACGCGGTGGCGATGGCGGTCGACGAGCGTACGCGGATCATCGCTGTTTCCTGGGTGCAGTTCTTGAGCGGGTATCGTGTTCCGCTGGCGGATTTGGCCCAGCTCTGTCGGGAGCGCTCTCAGGATACGTATCTTCTCCTGGATGCCATCCAGGGCGTCGGGGTGGCACCGATCGATGTGAAAGCGGAGGGAATCCACTTTCTGGCCACGGCTTCTCACAAGTGGCTCATGGCCCCGATGGGGGCGGGCTGGCTCTACTGTCAGGCGGGCTTGATCGACAGGCTGCGTCTTTTTGAAGTGGGCCAAAACACCGTCGTGCCCAGCAGCTCATATCTTGAATACGATCTGCGGCCAAAACCAGGAGCGCGACGTTTCGAGGCGGGGGTGCCCCCGTATGCCTCTCTCGCTGGGCTCGACGGCGCGCTCGAGCTGTATGAGCAGGTAGGGCCCCAACGCATCTTTCAGAGGATCGAGGAACTGTGCACGAGGCTGGTCGACGGGTTGCAGGCAAGAGGGTGCACGATCCTAACTCCTCTAGACCCGCGGCAGCGGGCCGGAATCGTCTCCTTCCGTCACCCGACCAGAGATGCAGGCGAGATTGAGACGACACTTCTCGGCAAGAAGATCGTCGTGGTCAACCGCGAAGGATACGTACGGACGTCCCCACACTTCTACAACACCCCAGACGACATCGAGGAGTTCCTAGCGGCGCTCGACCGCTGATGGTTCTGGATCAAGGGCTTCTGTCGCGGGGGCAGCGGTTTTCGATCCACTTCGTCTGCCGAGATCGCCCGAGTCCTCCTCAGGATGGGATCGTCGCCAGATGCTCCGCGACGAGTAGGGCACGGATCTCCCGGGCCCGCCGTACGTGCCGGCGCGCAATGACGTCTGCCGCTTCGCCGTTATGTGCTGAGAGCGCTTCTGCCAACTCCAGGTGATCCTTCGCACTCTCCTGAGCCCGGGCAGGATAGGAGAAGATCGACCTGCGGAAGCGGCTCGTTGCAACCTGTAATGGTTCGAGGATCTTCTGCAGCAGTGTACTGTGGCTGCTACGGTAGAGAAGCGCGTGGAAGTGCCTGTTGATCTGATCGAGCTCGTCGCGGGGCGCTTCGCGTTTGGATGCAGCGTCGAACGCCCTACTCAGCTCGACAATCGCCATGGTCTCTGCTTGAGTGGCATTACTTGCCGCGAGGCGGGCGGCAGCGCCTTCGAGAGCTTCGCGAAGAACATAGACTTCCTCCAATTCCGATTCCGTAATCTGGCGCGCCACCAGCCCTTGACCATCGGCGTCCGTAAGCCATCCTTCTGTCTTGAGGCGTAGCAGCGACTCTCGAACAGGGGTCCGGCTCACAAGCAGACGCTGGGCGATGTCGTTCTCGGAGATAGCGCGGTCGTAGCCGATCTCACCCGAACGGATCAGCTCTTTGATCTCTTCATAGACCATTCGGCTCTGCAGTCCACGCGGCACTTTTCGAGTTGCCTTGGCTCGCCTCATGATAATGCTCCAATGAGAAAGGGGTGTGTGTCCATGCAATAGTATGCAGGTCTCTTCCCAGCGTCAAGGCATCTGGACGCCCACGCTCGCCCGTTTCTCTCGAATCGTTGACACCCTCTCATAGCAGCCTATTATAGTATACAGAGGTACACAAGCCTATGCAGAGGCAGTTTCCTCGGAGGAATCACACATGCCATCGCTGTTTCAGATAGGAGACCTCAGGGTGGAGCCAGGGACCCGAGCCGCCGGGTGGCTCCCCATTGCGAGGATGCCGTCGGGCGGCAGCATGGGAATCCCGGTCGTTGTGCTCCGCGGTGCCAAAGAGGGACCTGTCGTTGTCGTGGATGCTGCGACGCACGGCGACGAGTATGAAGGCACCCTTTCGCTCTTGCGCCTCCTCCGAGAAGTCGATCCAGCATCGCTGCGTGGAACACTGGTCGGTGTACCTGTACTTAATGGTCCCTCGTTCGATGCCGAAGTGCGGGGGAATCCTCGTGAACTGCATCATTTTGATCTCAACCGCACGTTCCCGGGCGAAGCCGGCGGCAGCATCACACAGCGGCTGGCCGCCACGTATTTCAACGAGGTTGTCCGAAAGGCGCAGGTCGTCGTCAGCCTGCATGGCGGCGGGAACGTCTTCTATCTCGACGGATTCGTGATTGCGCACACGGTGTCGGGCTCCAGCCTTGATGTGATCAAGGCATGGGGGTGGAAGCGTTTCACGGACACTCCCGATGTAGCCGTGAATCCCTATCAAGGGACCCTTCATCAGAAATGTTCCGAGATCGGGATCCCGTCGATCACAGTCGAGCTCGGAGGCGGCAGCCATCGATCGCCGGAGCACCTTAGCCGCGTGACGCGTGAGTTCATTCGAGGGCTGCGAAACATACTCATTTACTACGGTGTGCTCGAAGGTCGGCCCGAGCGACCCGACACCATCTGGAAGATAAAGAAACAGAACTTGCGAGTGAACAACGGAGGCATTCTCGAGCTCGAAGAGGGCATCGACATTGAGGCTCCGGTCGCGAAGGGGCAGCGTCTTATGACGCTCTTCGATCCCCTTGGCGATGTCATCGAAGAGATCACTGCCCCATATGAGGGGAGAGTCATGGCGCTACCCGCGAGCCCATTGGCGTATCCGGGGCGCATTGTCTCGAGTGTGTATCAGGTCATTGAGGAGATTCGAGTATGATCCAGTGGTCGCGCACTACGTCCTTCCCCCTCGCGGGTCTGGATTGTTGAATGCCATGCCTGAGCCATACGAAGGACAAATCGTACCGCTGAAACTGAAGTGCCTCAAGGATCCTGTGGACGCCCGCGTCGTCGGCGTTCTCGGCAATACGACGGAGCGCCGCGGAATGAAGCTCATCTCCATGCCGAGCCGTGTCATCCGAGCCGGGGACGTCCATGAGCTCATCTCAACGACCGAAAGGGCGGAGCCGGGCGAGGCGGTAGATGATGTCGGCTATCTTGCCTGGGTCGCCTTTGATGCGCCTGGGGTACTCGTCGTGGGGGACTCCGTGTACGCCGTCGGTGACTTGCTCGGAGAGGTGTTAGGCTTCGATGAGACCCACGCACCGAACCACATGAATATCGTCCTCATGACGGATCGGCTGCTGACGGGGAGGACGGCGAAGCTTGTGCCAAACGCACGTCTCGTGTTTGTCGGGCGTTCGAGAGAGGCTCTCGGCTGGTAGCTCGGCGCCGACATTTGAAGGAGCCATGAGACACACACAGCGCGCCTGGGCATTTGACGCCGAGCGCGGGCTGCGGCTTGAGGAGGTTCCACTTCCCCCGCTTCAGGCCGGATGGGCCCGCTGTCAGGTCACCCGAGTTCAGCCAAGCATTTTCGAAGCGCTCACTTTGACGGGGCGGGCACCGGCGCAAGCGCGGGGCTCTTTCTCGTATGGGCATGAATTTGCCGCGCGCATTGTAACGCTGGCACCCCCTGCCTCCGCGGACCTTGTAGGAGCGAGAGTCGTTTGCCCTCCGGCTGTCCCCTGTGGGATCTGTCGGGAATGCCTCGAGGGTCATCCTGCCCGCTGCCTATCCAGGTTCAGGCTTGGCAAAGACACGGCCGGCGCATTCGGAGAATTCGTCGACCTGCCGGCAGCCTATCTGCTCGTACTGTCAGATCGTGTGTCTGACCTTGCCGCCTGCTGCGCCCAACCCGCTGCCTCGGCCGTAGCCAATTTGGTTCATGGCCAGATACCCACGGGAGCACGAGTGCTCATCTTAGGGCAGGGCGTGATGGGACTGTTGAGCCTGCAGGCTGCCGCCGCTCAGGGGGCTGCTGCAGTCCTCACTACCGCCCGCCGGCCCTCGGTGCGGGCTCTCTCTCAATCGCTCGGCGCAGAGGTATCCCTCGATCCTGATGATCCGACGACGCTCACACAGATCGGCCAATTCCGGCCCGACTTCGTAATCGATGCCGCTGGAGGTCCTCGGTCCGCAGGTCTCGCCGGGAACTCTCTCCTTGAGGTGGCCTTGGATGTCGTGATGCCGTACGGGACGGTCCTGGAGCTGTCCGACCTGTCGGAGCCTCTGTGTCTCTCCCCGCGGATCCGTGAGAAGAGCCTGCGGTTGGTCTTCGGGCAATGGAGTTACTACTATGGCGTCTACCCATACACGTTAGCGATGTTGGGAGATGGGAGGATAAAGTGCGGGCCGCTCGTGACGCACGAGGTCCGAGGCCTGGAGAATCTGCCCGAAGTGCTCGAGATCAAGGTTGACCGGGTCTCGTCGGGAGCAATTCAGGTTCAGCTCGTCCTGGATTGAGGACTTGTCCGCTCGCGGCCGAGTGCTTCGCTTACAGACACAACGCGATCGCTTCAGGGAGTCGTACAGGTGGGGGCCCGCACCTGTGGTGGGGGATCGCGGCGTTGACGGCTTAGGCCGACGGGCTTACTATGATGGGTGTACACAGCTTCATGCAATAGTATGCTTTCCAACACATTGCGTTCCACCCAAACCAGGGTGAAATCACGCTTCGGTAATCGCATATCGATTGTATTCACGGCTTTTCGGGGGGGATGAGAGATGGCTTTGTCCCGGCGGATCGCTACACTTGTCCTCGTCGTCGCCCTAACTGCTGCCTTCGCGGCATCGCCCGCGGCGACGGCGCCCGCTAGAGACAGTTTGGTTGTCGCTTCGTATGGAGAGCCGACGACGCTTGACGTCCGTTTTCACACCGGTCGCATCGGCTTCATGGTAATGGCTCCTATGTACGAGAATCTCTTCCGCCACAATGCAAAAGGCGAAGTGGTTGGGCACCTCGCCGAGTCCTGGAACTGGGATGATCCTCGCAGCCTGCGCGTCCGGCTGAGGCGAAACGTGGTGTTTCATGACGGCCAAACGATGACCGCGAGAGATGTGAAGTACTCGCTCGAGTCTATGGCCAATCCGGATCTGCGGTCGCGCCAGCAGACCTATCTCAATGACATCGAACGCGTAGACGTCGTCAACGACAATGAGATTATCATCAAGACGTTTCGACCCACGCGCGCTCTCATCCGGTTCCTCACCTATTATGGGCAGATCGTGCCCGCGCGAGCCAAAGTGCCCAACCCAGAGGGAATCGACCTTGCGAAGACTCCCGTCGGAACCGGTCCCTATCGGTTCGTCGAGTACCTCCCCGGCAATCGGATGGTCTATGAGCGATTCGACCGTTACTGGGGACAGCCCGCGAGGACGAAAGAGCTCGTCTTCCAGATCATCCGTGAGCCGGGCACACGGGTGGCAGCCTTGGAATCAGGCGACGTTGATGTGCTGCTCGGCGTTCCTGCCGAATCGCGCGATTTCCTGCGCAAGAAGGGTTTCAAGATTGACGTCCATCAGACCGTCGGGATCTATGCGTTGACTGTCGAGACAACCAAGCCACCATTCAACGATCTCAAAGTACGATACGCAGCGTTGAGTGCCATCGACAAGCAGGCCGTGGCGAAGCTGCACGCTCCTGAATCCGAGGCATCGCAGTCGGTGCTAGGACCAGGCGTGTGGGCACGCAATCTAATGCAGCCCTTCCCCTACAATCCTCAGCGCGCCC
>Ga0066695_10001154_pt1 | contig 10011 bp, 12 predicted proteins | sample GraSoiAngelo_144_FD_66452 | JGI IMG/M metagenome (GOLD analysis project Ga0066695, IMG submission 66452) | Grasslands soil microbial communities from the Angelo Coastal Reserve, California, USA - 14_1009_02_40cm | ecosystem: Environmental > Terrestrial > Soil > Grasslands | place: USA...
CCTGCGCGAGTACATGGACTTCTTGCTGAAGTGGGGCGTGCTCAAGCAGCGCGTGGAGGCGGGCGACCTCATGACCAACGAGCTGATCGGGGAGATCAATCGCTTCGATGCCGATGCGATCGCGAAAACAGCGCGGGAGTACCGGCTGCGTTAGCGCTCGTCGGGTCCGCCGTCACAGATAGCCGTACGCCTGCCAGCCGCCGTCGGCGGTGAGGATCGCGCCGGTGACGAAGGCCGACTCGTCGCCGGCGAGGAAGACGGCGGCATCGCCCATCTCATCGGGCGTGCCGAGCCGACCCATCGGAGTGCGCGCCGCGAGCTTGCGCGTGTCGAGGATCCCCTGCGCCGCCAGGCCCTGGATGAACGGCGTCTCGACGTAGCCGGGCGCCAGGCAGTTCACGCGCACGCCGTGTGCCGCCCATTCGATCGCCAGCACCTTGGTGAGCATGTTGACGCCCGCCTTCGAGACGCAGTACGCGAGCCGCTGTGGGAAAGCCACGCTGCCGTTGATCGAGCCGACGTTGATGATCGAGCCGCCCCCGCGCTCGATCATCTGCCGGCCGATCGCCTGCGCGAGCAGGAAGTAGGCGGTGAGATTCAGATCCATCGTCGCGCGATAGTCGCCCTCGGCCAGCTCCGTCGACGGTGCCACGCGCGGCTGGCCGGCGTTGTTGACGAGGATGTCGATGCGACCATCCATTGCATCGAGCGCCGTCCTGGCGAGACGCCGCACCTCCTCGGCTCGGCTGAGGTCGGCGGCGATCGGAACGGCCGCGCCGCCGAGCGTCTTGGCGACGGCCGCGCAATCGGCGGCGCTGCGTGAATGCACGACCACGCGCGCGCCCTCACGCACGAACGCGCGCGCGATCCCGAGACCGATGCCCTTCGTCGACCCCGTGATGAGCGCGTGTCGATTGGCGAGTCTCACGGCGCGCGATTATACGCGGCGTGCGCGCGCGGACGTCACAACACGCCGTCGCTCGAGACGGCGGCGTCCGATCGAGCGGTGCGCTGGTCTAGGAGGTTCGGCCCGGCGGCGGAGGCGGAGGCGGGCCGGGCGGAGGGGGCGGCACGTGGGTCGGCATCATCGCCGGCGCGGAACCGGCGGGCGGCGTGGTCGCAGGCGGTGGCGGAGGCGGAGGCGGCGTGGAGACGCTGTTGGTCGAGTACGGGACCGAGCCGCGCGAGACCGGGATCTGGTTGCCCTTGGCGTACATGCATTGCATGTAGCCGACGTCGTAGCGTCGCTGCACCGAGTAGACATTGGCGTCGGCATAACTACCGCCGACGGCGGTGCCGCCGAGAAGACCCACGCCGGCGCCCGCAGCCGCTCCGATCGCGGGATTGCCGGCCGCGGCGCCGAGGGCCGCGCCTGCTGCCGCGCCGACCGCCGTGCCCACGGCGGCGCCGGTGATCATCGTGTCGCCCGCCGCCTTCTTCGTCGTGATGCCGGCCGACCGGAGCGCGAACTGTCGGCAAGCGCCGTCATCGGCTTGGAATTGTTCGAAGGGCTTGCCGGTCCCCGGCAGCACCATCACGCTCGGCCCCGTCGGAACGGTTGCGCACGCGCCGAGCGCGAGCGCCAGCGGCGCGACGAGCAGCATCGATTTCTTCACTGCGATCTCGCGGGGACCTTGACCCACGGCTCGGTGCACGTCTGCACGTTCGGGTAATACGCGCTGGAGGGCTGGCAGTAGTACCAGTACTGCTGCTGTTGCGGCGCCGACGCCGGAGGCGCCGGCGCGCCCGCCGGCTGCTGCTCGACGTAGACCGGAGGCTGCTGCACGACGACCGTGGGCGACGAGTACACGTAATAAGGCGGCGGGTAGGACCAGTAAGGCGGCGGGTAGGACCAGTAGGGATAGCCCCACCACGGACCGACGCCAACGAAGACACGGGGACCACCGTGCCAGTGACCACCGTGATGACCGCGCCACGCGTAACTCGGAACCGTCGTGACGAGAAGCAGGGCGACCACCAGAGACGTAGCCAACCACCACTTCTTCATTTTCAAGCCTCCGTTGCCCGGTCGGACGACCGACCCCTCCTTGTTATTCATGACCATAATAACCCTCGTGCGACTCCGTCGCGCCCTCCTTGTCGCGATCGTCGTGCTGGGCCTGGTCGCCGCGGCCGCTGCGGCCGACCGTCTCGATCGCATCGCCCTGCCGCCCGGTTTCACGATCGAGGTCTTCAGCGACGCCGTCCCCGGTGCGCGCTCTATGGCGCTCTCCCCCGCCGGGACGTTGTTCGTCGGCACGCGCGAAAAGGGCGTCGTCTACGCGATTCCGGGCGCCGTGGGCGCGACACACGCGGCCACACCGCGGCGGATCGCGCGGGGCCTCACCAGTCCGAACGGCGTCGCCGTCCGCGACGGCGCACTCTACGTCGCCGAGATCTCGCGGATCATCCGCTTCGACGACATCGAGGCGCGCCTCGAGCATCCGCCGGCGCCCGTCGTGGTCACCGACCGCTACCCGACCGATCGTCATCACGGTTGGAAGTTCATCGCGTTCGGTCCCGATGGCTGGCTGTACGTTCCCGTCGGCGCGCCCTGCAACGTGTGCCTGCCGCCCGGACCGCTACACGAGACGATCACGCGCATGAAGCCGGACGGCAGCGCGATCGAAGTCTTCGCGCGCGGTGTGCGCAACAGCGTGGGCTTCGACTGGCGGCCGGGCAGCCACGACCTCTGGTTCACGGACAACGGGCGCGACTGGCTGGGCGATGATCGGCCACCCGACGAGCTGAATCACGCGCCGAAGGCCGGGATGCACTTCGGCTTTCCGTTTTGCCACGGCCGCGCGCTACCCGATCCGGAATTCGGGCGCGACAAGGCTTGCACAGACTTTACGCCGCCCGCCGCGGAGCTCGGTCCACACGTCGCGGCGCTCGGCATGCGCTTCTACACGGGCACGATGTTTCCACCCGAGTATCGCGGCCGGATCTTCATCGCCGAGCACGGCTCGTGGAATCGCACGACGCCGATCGGATACCGCGTGACGACGGCGCGGCTCGACGGCGATCGCGTGGTCGGCTACGAGCCGTTCGCCACGGGTTGGCTGGGCGACAACGGGCAGATCGCGGGGCGCCCGGTCGACGTTCTCGTCATGCCCGACGGCGCGTTGCTGGTCTCCGACGACCACGCGGGCGCCATCTACCGGATCGCGTACCGCGCGTCACGCTAGCGCGCGTTACGGTCTCAGCGCCACCTTGATCGACGCCGGCTCGCGGTGCGCCGCGAACGCGCGCTCGATCTCGTCGAGCGCGAAGCGGTGCGTGATCAACGGTCGCGTGCGAACCTGGCCTGCCGCGACCAGTCGCATGGCCTCCGCGAACTCGTCCTGATAGATCATCGAACTGAGGATCGTGACCTCGCGGCGGACCACCGAAAAGAACCGCACGGGGGTCGGCTCGTGCGGCAGCCCGGTCAGGACGATGCGGCCGCCCGGCCGCACGAGCGCCAGCGTGTGCGCCACCGCCTCCGGCGTTCCCGCGGTCTCGACCACGCAGTCGACGCCCTCGCGGCCTGCGAAGTCGCGCGCAACGTTCTCCAGCGGCGCGTCCGGCACGGCGTGCGTGGCCTCGGCGCCCAGCTGTCGCGCCAGCGCGAAGCGTCGCTCGCTCCGTGAGACGACCAGCACGCGGGCGCCACGCGCGCGCAGCACCTGCACCGCGAGCAGCCCTAGCGTGCCCGCTCCGACGACCGCCGCCGTCTCACCCGCACGCACCTGACCCCGCGCCACGGCGCGGACGACGACGGCCAGCGGCTCGGTCACCATCAGGTCTTCGTCGGCGACGCCGGCCGGGGCCGCCCAGCAACAACGCGCGGGAACGCGGACGAGCTCGGCGAAGCAGCCATCGACATCGATGCCGATGGCCGTGCGCGCCAGGCAGAGATTGCGATTGCCTTCGCGGCAGAGCGCGCAGACGCCGCAGGAGTAATTCGGCTCGATCGCGACGCGGTCGCCGACGCGTGGCGTGCTCACACCCGCCCCCACCGCCTCGATGAGACCGACGAATTCGTGCCCCATGACACGTGGGTAGCTGACGGGCCGGTCGCCCGAAAAGATGCTGTAGTCGGTGCCGCAGAGTCCGGCCGCCGCGACGCGCACGAGGACGTCGCCCGCGCCCGGATCGGGCGGCCGGACGCCTTCGATGCGCAATGCCCGCGGTCCGTGGAGCACGGCGGCCTTCATCGCGTCGCACTGTATCGCAATCGGGCGCCCCGGCGAAGGTCGCGCGAGCGGCGCCTCAGTGGCCGGCGGCGTCGCGCGGCACCGCGCGACGCACGAGCCAATCGACCATGCGCGCGGTGACGGGCCGCACGTCGCTGGGCAGGCGATGCGCGAATTTGCGGGCGAAGCGCTCGGTCGCCGCGCGACGCGCCGCCAGATCGCGGTGCTCGAGCTCCGGACGCGCGGTGAAGTCGCGCGTGCGCGTGCCGCCGCCGGCGTGGTGAAAGGGCGCGTGCACGACGACGCAGCGGCGCCCCGTCTCGCGCACGGCGAACGAGAGGTCGCGATCGTAGCCGTGGAAGAAACCGTAGCCTTCGTCGATCCCCCCGAGGGCCTCGAGCGTCGCGCGGTGCAGGCACAGGCAGACGCCGTCGACGACGGCGACCTCTTCCCACGGCGCACGCACGGTGGGTCCTTCGGCGAGGCTGTGGACGATCGTGCGTCCGGCGTAGCGACCGTCACGGCGCACGCGCTTGACGCCGTACAGCCCGGTGAGCCCGACGTCCGACGACGCGAGCGGCGCGAGCAGCCGCCCGAGCCACGCGGGCTCGAGCATGGTGGTGTCGTTGTGCAGGAAGCAAACGAACTCCGTCGTCGCGAGTCGCCAGGCCTGGTTGTAGGCCGTCAACACGGACGCGTTGGACTCGTTGCGCGCATAACGCAGCGGCCACGGGTGTGGGAACTCGCGGAACCAGCGCGGCGTGTCGTCCGGCGAGCCGTTGTCGACGACGACGAGGGCGAACGGCTCGGCGGTGATCCGAAGGCTCTCGAGACACGCGCGCGTCGTCGCCAGACCGCCGTGGACGACCATCACGACGCTCGCCCGCGGCTGCGCGCCGGGCGCGCGTGTGCCGTCGGCAGACGCGCTCACCGGCGTCGGCTGGGTGGGCGTGGCGCTTCCTTCAGCGCGGGGTTCTCGCGCTCGCTGCAGTGATGGGTCTCGACCAGCCGTCGCTTCTGACCGTCCTCGAGGTTCTTCATGTAGCGGCGCGCCTGCTCACACTCGTTGTGGTTGGGATACAGACGCCAGTCGCGCCAATCGTCCGTGCCCGCGACGCGATACTGGAACGTCCACAGGCGCGCGGGCGGACGGCTCGCGAACCCGATGAGCACGCCGGCGCCCATGAGCACGGCGAGGACGGCCGCGACGATCCCCCAGAGGCCCCGCACGTCAGGCCGCCGAGTGACCGCCGTCGAGAAACACGGTCTGGCCCGTCATGAAGTCGGACCCCGCCGAGGCCAGGAGCACGACGAGCGGGCCGATTTCGTCGAGGCGTCCCGTGCGACGCATCGGGATGTCGCGCGTGAGACGCTCGTTGATCCGAGGATCCGAGAACGCCTGCTCGTTCATCTCGGTGACGAACCAGCCGGGCGCGATCGCATTCACCTGCACGTTGTGGCGCGCCCACTCGACGCCGAGGGCGCGCGTGAGCGCGATCACGCCGCCCTTCGTGGCCGCATACAGACTGTAGCCCGGCAGGCCGACCGCGCCGAGCACGGAGGCCAGGTTGATCACCTTGCCCGCGCGGCGGGCGATCAGGTGCGGCGCGGCCGCGCGGCAGCCGTTGAACACGCCGGTGAGATTGACGTCGACGATCGCGCGCCAGTCGTCGGCGGTGGCGTCGGCGAAGGGCGTCACACGGGCGATGCCCGCGTTGTTCACGACGATGTCGAGGCCGCCGAATTCCCGGACGGCGCCCTCCATGAGCGCCTCCAGGTCGGCGTAGCGTGTGACGTCGGTGGGCATCACGAGCGCGCGGCCGCCCGCGTCTTCGATGAGCTGCGCCGTCGCCTCGAGGTCGGGTTTGGAGCGTCCCGCCAGCGCGACGCGGGCCCCCGCCTCGGCCAGGGCGCGCGCCATCGCCCGGCCAAGGCCGCGACTGGCGCCCGTGACCACCGCGACCTTTCCCGCGAGCGCGGTCAGCGGTACAGCTCCTCGATCGTCGTGAGGTATTTGTTGGCGACGACCTTCCGCTTGACCTTCAGCGTCGGCGTCAGCTCGCCGCCCTCTTGCGTGAAATCAACCGGCAGCACCGTGAACTTCTTGATCTTCGCGTACGACTGGAGCTGCGAGTTCTTCTCTTCGACGGTCCGCCCGACGCGCTCGACGACCGCGGGATGCTTGGCGACCACGGCCGGGTCGGTGGCGACGATGCCGCGCTCGCGCGCGAACTTCGCGAGCTCGTCGGCGTTCAGCGTGATCAGCGCCACGGGATAGGACTTCCGGTCGCCGTAGACCATCGCCTGACTGATGAAGGGATCGGCCTTCAGCATGTTTTCGATGTTCTGCGGCGCGATGTTCATGCCGCCGGCGGTGACGATCAGATCCTTCTTCCGGTCGGTGATGAAGACGAACCCATCCTCGTCGATGCGGCCGATGTCGCCGGTGTGGAACCAGCCGGACGGCTCGAACACCTCCGCCGTCGCGTCGGGCTGCTTGAAGTAGCCCTTGGCGATGTGCGGGCCGCGAAACAAGATTTCGCCGTCGGACGCGATCTTGATCTCGATGCCGGGCAGCACCTGCCCGACCGAGCCGAACTTGAACTTCGTCGGCTGGTTGAACGTTCCGACCGGGCACGTCTCGGTCAGGCCGTAGCCCTCGAGCACGAGGATGCCGGCGGCGTGGAAGAACTCGGCGATGTCGCGCGACAGCGGCGCCCCGCCCGAGATCGCCCACTGCAGGCGGCCACCGAGCGCTGCGTGCAGCTTGCTGAAGACGAGCTTGTGCGCGAGCGCGCGCTTGAGGCGCAGCGTGGCGGGCAACGGCTGGCCGCGCTGCTGGTGCCGGCTCACCTGGCGGCCGACGCCCAGCGCCCAGTGGAAGATCTTCTTCTTCGCGGGCGAGCCCGCCTCCACGCCCGCGAGAATCTTCGCGTAGACCTTCTCGAAGACGCGCGGCACGCTGCAGATGAAGTGCGGCCGCACCTCGCGGAGATTGTCGCCGACCTTGTCGAGGTTCTCGGCGAACGCCGTGCAGAGGCCGCGGTAGACACCGATGAACGACTCGAGTCGTGCGAAGGAGTGGGCCAGCGGCAGAAACAACAGGTGCACCCACCCCTCCTCCACCGGCGCGCAGCTCTCTCCCGCCTTCTGCGCGGCGATGTGATTGCCGTGCGTCTGGACTACGCCTTTGGGCGGACCCGTCGTGCCGGAGGTGTACACGATGGACGCAACGTCGGCGGGCTTGGCGCTCTTCAGACGCTCCGCGAGCGTGCCCGCGTGCTGGGCGGCGTTGTCACGGCCGAGGCGGCGCAGCATCTGCCACGTCATCACCATCTTCGGCGGCTGCGTGGCCTCGTAGCCGCTCATCACGACGATCTGCTGCAGGCCGGGCATCTTCTCGCGCGTCTCGAGCACCTTGGCGAGCTGGGCCGCGTCCTCGACGATGATCGTGCGCGCGCCCGAGTCGTTCACGACGTACGCGATGAGATCGGGCGGATAGGTCGGATACACGGGCACGGTCACACAGCCCGCGCTGAAGATCGCAAAGTCCGCCTGCACCCACTCCGCCCGGCTTGCCGACAGCAGCGCCACCGCATCGCCCGGCTGACGGCCGAGCGCGGCGAGCCCGAGCGCGAGCTCGCGGACGATCTCACCCACTTCACGCCAGGTCAGCGTCGTCCAAGCGCCCTCGCGCTTGAACATCTGCGCCGGCCGCTCGGCGCTCTTGTTCACCCGGCTCCAGAACATCGTTCCGAGGGTCTCGCTCATGGCGTTATTCCTTCATTTACGGAGGGTTGCCCGACAGTATCATTCTGTGCATGACGCGACGCGAAAATAATCGCTTGACCACTCTAACGCGGCGCGTTAGCCTACCGCATCTGAAGGAGCAGCGACCATGGCCAAGGCCCGGTCGAGCGAGCATGCACGGCACGGACGGACGACGGAAGCGAAAGGAGCAATGACGATGGAGAGCGGCAAGAAGGCTCAGGAAGCATTCAGCCAGAGCGCCGGCAAGGCGGTCGAGACCCTCAGCGTGTGGGCGGACGCCAATCAGCGCGTTCTGCGGGAGCTCGCGGAGCTGTCCGCGGTGACGGCCAAGGAGAGCGTGCGTCTCTATGGCGAGGTCGCGCAGAGCATGGTCCAGGCCCTTAGCGATGCCCAAGCGCAGACGTTGCGCTGGCAGGCCGCGTGGCAGGACGCCCCGAAGGACCCGATGGCGTGGTACCACCGGGCGCTCAGCGAGACGGTCGACAACGCCCAGAAGGCCTTCCGCCTTCTCGAGGGTCACGCGCAGGCGGTGACCAAGTCGGCCGAACGGCTGTCGACAACCGCCGAGCAGACCGGCAAGGGCATTCAGGAGACGTTCTCGAGCGTCGTGACGAAGATGAAGGAGGTCTACGCCGCGTAAGCGGCGGGGCTATTTCGCGTCGGCCTTGCGCTTCTGCAATCGCTCCTCGAGCGAGCGGAGGCGATCGCGCAGGGCCGACACCTCTTCGCGTAGCTTCTCGGCCTCGGCCTCCGTCGTCCCGTCGCGCTTCTGAGACTCACCCGCGGCGGGCGCGGCGCTCGTCGCGACCGGGCCCCAGCCGGCGCGCGACGACCATTCCCGAAAGACGCGCTCCATGTCCCGCTGGCTCGACACGAATCCCTCGAGGCTCGACCGCATCGTGCGCTGCACGACTTCCTGCCAGGCCTCACCATGCTTGATGAGCTGATGCAGGAACGCCGACGGCAGGTTCGCGCGGTGGCTGCGCTCGTTCTCGAGGATGATCTGCGTGAGCGTGACCGACGTCAGGTCCTCGCCGCTCGCCGCGTCCACGACGGTGATCTCGCGCCCCGCGCGGATCATTTCCTCGATCTCCTCGAGCGTGACGTAGCGGCTCTCCTGCGTGTCGTAGAGCTTGCGATTCGAGTACCGCTTGATGACGTACGCCATCGGTGGCGCGATGTTAACACTGCGCGTCAATGCTCACAAGAAGCGGCGGCGCAACGGCGGTGCTAGACTGACGGCTCGCATTTCCCCTCGGAGGAGGCTGCACAGCAATGAGGCTCAAGGGTCGCACCGCGCTCGTCACCGGAGGCTCTCGCGGGATCGGACGCGCCATCGCGCTGGCGCTCGGCGAAGAGGGCGCCGACGTCGCCGTCAACTACGTTTCGAGCGAAGGCCCGGCGCGCGACGTGGTGGAGAACATCAAGAAGATGGGCCGACGCGCGATGCTGGCGCAGGCCGACGTCGGCGACTATCCGGACACGTTCCGGATGGCGCAGGAAGTGTTGCGCGAATTCGGACACCTCGACATCCTCGTCAACAACGCCGGGATCAACTCCGACAAGAGCTTCGTGAAGATGGACCACGCATCGTGGCGCAAGGTGCTCGCCATCAACCTCGACGGCGTATTCAATTGCACGAAGGTGTTCATCGACGGCATGCTCAAGCAGAACTACGGTCGCGTTGTGAACATCACGTCCGTCATCGGCCAGATCGGCAACTTCGGCCAGGCCAACTACGCGGCGTCGAAGGCCGGCGTCGCCGCCTTCACGAAGTCGCTCGCGAAGGAGCTCGCCGGCAAGGGCGTCACGGTCAACGCGGTGGCGCCGGGCTTCATCGAGACTGAGATGATCGAGGGTATCCCCGAGAAGGTTCGGCAGAAGCTCCTCGACCAGATTCCGCTCAAGCGCTTCGGCCGCGCGGACGAAGTCGCGCGCTCCGTCGTCTACATGTGCTCGGCCGACGGCGACTACATCACCGGCTCCGAGCTATCGATCAACGGCGGCCTGCTGATGTAATCGAGCCGCGCCGAGCGAGACCGAGGAGCGCCACGATTCACTC
>Ga0066695_10001155_pt1 | contig 10009 bp, 9 predicted proteins | sample GraSoiAngelo_144_FD_66452 | JGI IMG/M metagenome (GOLD analysis project Ga0066695, IMG submission 66452) | Grasslands soil microbial communities from the Angelo Coastal Reserve, California, USA - 14_1009_02_40cm | ecosystem: Environmental > Terrestrial > Soil > Grasslands | place: USA...
GGCGGGACGACGGACTCGTCGAGCCGCTCGCCTGACGGGACGCCGAGCCAGAGCGTGAGCGGCAGCAGCGATACGGCGACCAGCCACCAGCGCAACCGGTGGACTGCGCGCCCCCAGGCGGCGAGCATGCCGACAGATTAGGCGAGCATGCGCACGGATTACCAGCGAATCGTCTGTCCGGGACTCAGCGGCGCGACGCGCTCCTCGAGCCCGTGGCGCAGGGCCTCGGCCATCAGCCGGTCGGGCGGCTCGCGGAACGGCTCTCGGTTCAGCTCGAACGTCCCCCAGTGCATCGGCACGAGCAGGGTCGCGGCGAGGTCCTCGAACGCCTGGACGGTTTCCTCGGGGCTCAGATGGTTGGGATGGTGGTGGCGGAAATCGCTGTAGCCGCCGATCGGCAGCGCGGCGAGGTCGAACGGGCCATAGCGGCGCGCGATGTCGACGAAGCCGCCGTGATACCCGGTGTCGCCCGCGAAGAACAGGCGCCGATCGGGCGCGGTGACCACCCACGAGGCCCAGAGCCGCGCGTTCTGGTCGTCCAGCAGCAGCGAGCGGCCGGACGAGTGCTGGGCCGGCACCGCGGTCATCGTGAGGGCGCCGATGCGCCCGGACTCCCACCAGTCCAGCTCGACGACGCTGCGGATGCCGAGCGCCTCGAACCACGCGCGCAGGCCGAGCGGCACGAAGAACGTCGGATGATGCGCCCGCGCCAGCCGCGTCACGGTGCCGAGATCGAGGTGGTCGTAGTGGTCGTGCGAGATCAGGACCGCGTGGATCGGGGGCAGGTCCTCTAAGCGCAGGCCGGGCGGCACGAGCCGTCGCGGTCCGGCGAACGGGACGGGGCTCGTGCGGGAGGACCAGATGGGGTCGGTCAGCAGATTCACGCCGTCGACCTGCACCAGAAAGGTCGAGTGGCCGATCCAGGTGATCAGCGGCGCGGCGAGGGGATCGCGCAGCGCCCGGCCGTCGTTGGGGACGAGCTCGAGCGGCCGGCCCCGCAGACGCGCGGGCGGTCGGCCCACGACGTGGACGACGCGACTCCGGAGGGAGTACGCATACTCGGGGTCGAGGTTTCGGAAGCCCCGGCGGCCGTGATGCGCGGGCCCGTCGCTCGCGGGGGCGGGCACGGTGACGGAGATCAGGTCGGACAGCACGAGGGCGCCGAGCGTCACGCACACCGCCGCGATGGCATGGACGGTGCGACGACGCAGCAGGCGGCGCGCGCGCATGGGCTTGGCGACGAAAAGCAACCGGCCGGCCATATTCCCACCGCGCGCAACCCAGCGCCGCGGCTGACTTGGAGCTTCTGCAGCGGCCGCGGTCTCGGAGAACCTCCGCGGAGCATCTGACGTCGTGTCGCGCGATGCCTGGTCTCGCGGCGACCGCCCGTCGCCGCCGGGCGGTCGCCGGTGGGGCGACTACTACGCGCGCGTCGGCTCGGTCTGCAGCGTGTGGAGACGGCGGTAGACGCCGTCGTGGGCGATGAGTTCGTCGTGGCGGCCGATCTCGACGATGCGTCCTTCGTGCACCACGACGATGCGGTTGGCGTTGCGCACCGTGGCCAGGCGATGCGCGATTACCAGCACGGTCCGGCCGCGCATCAGATCGGCCAGCGCCTGCTGCACCATGAACTCGCTCTCCGCGTCCAGGTCGGAGGTCGCCTCGTCCAGGATCAGAATCGGCGGGTCCTTGAGGAACGCGCGCGCGATGGCCAGGCGCTGTCGCTGGCCGCCGGACAGCCGCACGCCGCGCTCGCCGACCAGCGTGTCGTAGCCCAGCGGGCAAGCGAGGATGAACTCCTCCGCGTGCGCCTGCTTCGCGGCGCGCGCGACGTCGGCGAACAGCGCGTCGGCGCGACCGTACGCGATGTTGTAGTAGATCGAGTCGCTGAACAGGAATGTGTCCTGCGTCACCAGCCCGATCTGCGCGCGCAGCGAAGCCTGGGTGAGATCGCGCACGTCGTGGCCATCGATGGTGATGCGCCCCGCGCTGACGTCGTGGAAGCGCGGCAGCAGGTCGAGCAGCGTGGACTTGCCGGCGCCGCTCATGCCGACGAACGCCACGACCTCGCCGCGGCGAGCCGTCAGGTTTATGTCGCGCAGCGTGGGCTCCGCCGCGCCGGGATAGCGGAAGGACACTCCCTCGAGCGCGAGGCTTTCGGTGAACATGGTGAGGGCGTGCGCGCCCGGACGGTCGGCGATCGCGGGCGGCGTGTCGAGCACCTCGAACACGCGCTCGACGGATCCCGTGGATTGCTGCACGGTGTTCACGATCCGCGAGAGCTGCCGCACGGGCCCGTAGAGCAGCGCCACGGCCGCCGTGAAGGAAAAGAAGTCGCCCGGCGTCATGGTGCCCGCGATCACCTGGTGCCCGCCGTACCAGAGGGCGCCGACGATACCGAGCGCGGCGAGCACTTCCATGAGCGGATCCGTCACCTCGTCGGTGCGATGGTCCTTGAGGGCGAGCGCGAGCAGGCGCTGGTTCACGCGGTCGAAGCGCTCGGCCTCGTGCGCCTCGCGGCCGAAGGCCTTGACGATCTTCGTGCCGGACAGCGCCTCGTGCAGCAGCACGTTGAGCTCAGCGATCTTTTCCTGCGAGCGCTTGTTGATCCGGTACAGCCGGCGGCCGATCGCGCGCACGGCGACGCCGATGAACGGAAACACGAGCAGGGCGATGACGGCCAGCCGCCATTCCCGCACGAACATCACGGTCACCAGCGCCGCCACCATCGCGACCTGGCGCACCACCATCACGAGCACGGTGGACGACACGCGCGCCAGCCGATTGACGTCGGTGATGACGCGCGACATGAGGTCGGCGGAGTGCCGGTCGGAGAAGAACGACAGCGGCATGCCCTGGATGTGCAGGTAGAGCGCGCGCCGCAACGTGGCGATCACGCGCTCGCCGACGGCGGCCATCAGATACGACTGGCCGTAGCGCGCCGCGCCCTTGAGGAGATAGGCGCCGAAGAGCAGCAGCGGGATCACGCGCAGCATCGTGAGGTTACGCTTGATGAAGATCTCGTCCATCGCGGGCTTCACGAGCCATGCGATGGCGCCCTCCATGGCCGCGACCACGAGCGCGAGCACGCCGCCCAGCACGAGCGTGGGGATGTAGGGCTTGAGGTAGACGAAGAGTCGGCGGTAGATCGCGACGGTCGCGCGGATCATGCGGCACGCCCCCCGTCGACGAGGCGGCGATACAGCGCCTCGATGGCGTCGAGCTTGGCGCGCAGCGAGAAGTGCGCCTCGACGCGCTTGCGGCCCGCGCGGGCCATGGCCAGGGCCGCCGTCGGATCGTCGAGCAGCGCGAGGATCGCGTCGGCCAGCGCGCCCGCGTCGCGCGGCGGCACCAGCAGACCCGTCTCGCCGGGCCGCACGAGCTCGGGCATGCCCTCGACGGCGGTGGCGACGACGGGACGCTCGCAGGCGAGTGCCTCGCGGATGCTGCCCGTGATCCCGAGGCCGGCCCACGACGCGTCGACGACGACGTCGGACGCGCAGAGAATCATCGGGACGTCGTCGCGATGCCCGAGCGCCATCACGCGGTCGCCGAGGCCGGCGTCGCGCGCGCGGTCGGCGATCTCCGCCACGCGCGGCGGCGGCGCGCCGACGAAGAGCAGCCGCGCCCGCGGCCGGCGTGCGGCGACGGTGCGCATGGCCGCGAGCACCTCTTTCCACCCTCGCCAGGAGCGGACGCCGATCTGGGTGATGAGCAGATCGTCGCCGGCGAGACCGAGCTCGCGGCGGATGGGCGCGCCGTCGACGCCGGGATGAAAGCGATCGAGGTCGGTGCCGGAGTAAATGACCTCGATCTTCTCTGGCGCGACGCCGCCGGCGACGAGGCCGCGCTTGATCGAGTCACACACGGCCACGATCGCCTGGACGCGGCCGGTCGTATAGCCGATGCGCCGCAGACCCGTCACCGGAAAGCTGACACCGCGGTTGAGCACGAGCCGCGTGCGGCCACCCATCAATCCCGCCAGCAGCGCCAGCGTGCGCGCGCGCCCCTTGTGGGCGTGCGCGATCTGGATGCGGCGGCTCGTGATCACGCGCGCCAGACGCCACGCCGCGCGTGGGTCCCACGCGCGAGCCATCGGCACCGCCACGTGCTCGATGCCGAGCGCGCGGCAGCGCTCGGGCCACACGTCGCTCGGCGGCGTGGCCACGGTCACGTGATGGCCGCGCGCAGACAGGCCGGCCGCGAGGTCACGCAGCTGGATCGCGGCGCCGGTGAAGAAGTCTCGCTTGGGGTAGAGCTGCAGGATCCGCAGGGGGCTCCCGGGCATCAGGCTCCGAAGAACGCCCTGACCGCCATCGCCACCGTGTCGATCTCGGCGTCGGTGTGGCCGGCGGAGATCGGGAGCGTGAGGATCTCGTCGACGAGCCGCTCCGTCTGGGGCAGCGGCGCCGGCGCGAAGTGCTCGACGGCGGGCTGGCGGTGCCCCGGCACCGGATAGTGCACGCCCGTCTGGATGCCGCGCTCCTTGAGGAACGCCGCCAGCTCCGCCCGCCGCGGCGTGCGCACCACGTACAGATGATAGACGTGACGCGCGCCCGGGCGCTCGCGTGGCAGCTCGAGCGGCAATCCGTCGAGGCCCTTCGCATAGCGGCGGGCCAGCTGCCGCCGCCGCTCGTTCATCGTGTCGAGCCGCCGCAGCAGCACGCGCCCGATGGCGGCCTGGATCTCGTTGAAGCGCAGGTTGAAGCCGACCTCCGCGTGTACGTCCTTGTTGAGCCGGCCGTGATTGCGCAGCCGCCGACAGCGCGCCGCGATCTCATCGTCGTCGGTGACGACGGCGCCGCCGTCGCCCATCACGGTCAGGTTCTTCGACGGATAGAAGGAGAAGACCGCGGCGCGCCCGAAGGCGCCGACGCGGCGTCCCTCGAAGGCCGCGCCGTGCGCTTGCGCGCAGTCCTCCAGCATCCACAGGCCGAGGCGATTGGCGAGCTCGCGGACGGCGGGGAGGTCGACGGGCTGGCCGTACAGATGCACGGGCAGCACGCCGACGGTGCGCGGCGTCAGCCTGGCCGCGGCGTCGACGGCGTCCATCGTGTAGTAGTCGTCGGTATCGACGAACACCGGCGTCGCGTCGGCGACGCAGATCGCCTCGATCGTCGGAAACGCCGTGTGCGACGGCACGAGCACCTCGTCGCCGCCCTTCACGCCGAGCGATCGGAGCGTCAGCCAGAGTCCTGCCGTGGCGGAACTGGTGAGCACGCAGTGGCGCACGCCGACGTAGCTCGCCAGCTCCTTTTCGAATTCCTTGCACTGCGGGCCCAGGATCCACTGTCGCGAATCCATGGCCGTCAGCACGGCCTGCTTGATCTCGTCGTCGACGGGCGGACGGGACAGCGGAATGGACGTCACGAGCTCGCTCCCGAAGGGGTGTCGGCCAGATGGCGGTACTTGCCGCGGAAGTACAGCAGCGGTTCGCCCGCGCCATTGCGAGCCTCTTCGACGAGCGCGACGAGAATCGTGTGATCGCCCTCCACGTGCCGCGAGACCGTGCGGCACTCCAGCTGGGCGAGCGCGCCCTCGAGGAGCGGCACGCCGTGACTGCTGAGCTTGTGTGGCACGCCGTCGAACTTGTCGAGGCGTGTCGTCGCGAAGCGTCGCGACACGTCTTCGTGTCGCTCGCCGAGGAAGTTCACCGCGAAGCGATCGCGGTCGCGCAGCGCGGGATAGCTCTGCGACTTGTGATCGACACACACGAGGACCTGCGGCGGATCGAGCGAGACGGAGCAGAACGCGCTCACCGTGAGTCCCGTCGGACGGCCGTCGGTGTCGCGTGTGGTCACGATCGTCACTCCGGTCGCGAAGTGACTGAGAACACGGCGAAACTCGTCGGGCGAGACCACCTGAGTTATGTATCAGGAAGCGTGGGCAAAAATCAAGCGAGGGCGAGCCCTGGCAGACCCGCCCTCGCCGGGGGGAGGGCATCGAACGTACTGCTTGGCTCGACTCTCAACGAGACGGCCGCCTGCTGAGGGAGCAAGCGACGTTCCAGAGGCGCCGCCGCGTGTTTTCAACGGCTTGCGCGGTCGTTTGCGAACGACGAGACGGGAATCACGACTCAGAATGGGAAAACCCGTTCCCATTCGCGCGGTGGAGACCGGTCAGGTATCATTCGTCCCGTATATGGCGAGCGAGCAGGACGTCCTCGACGTGCTCCGCGGCATCAAGGATCCCGAGAGCCAGACCGACATCGTCGCGCTGGGCCTCGTGCGTGACCTCACCATTCGCGGCGGCGACGTCAGCTTCACGCTCGCCTTCGGTGCGCAGCCCGCGCAGACCAAGGTGCTGATCCACAGCATGGCCAACAAGCTCGTGGGACGTCTGCCCGGCGTCTCGCGGGTGAACGCAAAGATGGGAGGCGCCGCGGCGCCACACGCGCACGGCGGCGGCGGCCACGCGCACGCGCAGGCCGCGCCGCCGGCCGGGGCGCCGCCACAGCGGCCCGCCGATATGATTCCGGAGGTCAAGCAGACCATCGCCGTCTCCTCGGGCAAGGGCGGCGTCGGAAAGTCCACCGTCGCCGTCAACCTTGCGCTCGCGCTGCACGGCACCGGCGCGAGCGTCGGTCTCATCGACGCCGACGTCTATGGACCGGACCTGCCGCTCATGCTCGGGACGAAGGGCCGGCCCGGGATGTTCGACAACCGCATCATTCCCGTGGAGGCGCACGGGCTGCGCGTCATGTCGATGGGCTTGCTCGTCGCGGACAAGCAGCCGCTGGTGTGGCGCGGGCCGATGATCCACACGTTCATTCAGCAGATGCTGCGCGACGTGCTGTGGGGTCCGCTCGACTACCTGGTATTCGACATGCCGCCCGGCACCGGCGATGCGCAGCTGTCGCTGTCGCAGGTGATTCCGCTCTCGGGCGTGGTGATGGTGACGACGCCGCAGGACGTCGCGCTCCTCGACGTTCGGCGGGCCATCGCGATGTTCCAGCAGCTCAACGTGCCGATGCTCGGCGTCGTCGAGAACATGTCGTACTTCGTGGCGCCCGACACCGGCACGCGCTACACCATCTTCGGCGAGGGCGGCGGGCAGAAGGTGGCCGACGAGTACGGTGTGCCGCTGCTCGGCCAGCTGCCGCTCGACCCCGACACCCGCAAGGGCGGCGACGAGGGCACGCCGATCATGGTGCGCCGTCCCGACTCGGCGCAGGCCGCCGCGTTCCGCGAGATCGCGCGCCGGGTGATCGAGCGGCTCGGCGCGACGGCGACGCTGAGACCGCTGCCGACGATCTCCTGAGCGCCGACATGGCGTCGGCTGCCGGCTCCGCCATCGTGCCCATCTTCCCGTTACCGGACGTCACGTTCTTTCCGCGCACGCTGCTGCCGCTGCACGTCTTCGAATCGCGCTATCGCGCGATGGTCATGGACACGCTGGCGCGCGATCGCCGCCTGTGCGTGGTGAAGCTGCAGCCCGGCTACGAGGCGACGTACGCCGGGCGACCGGCCGTGCACGCCGTGGGCGGCATGGGCGAGATCGTCTCGTGGGAGCGGCTCGCGAACGGCCGCTACAACATCCTCGTGCGCGGCGACGCGCGCGTGCGCATCGAGCGCGAGCTGCCCGCCGACACGCTGTACCGCCTCGTGAGCGTCAAACGGCTGGACGACGTCGGTCCCGCCACCGACGTGAGCCTGCTGCTGTCCCGCATCCGCGAGGCGGCCCACGCGCTGCTGGACGCGCTCGGCCGGCCGCCCGACCTGCTCGACACGGCGTTGGCCGAGGGCCAGCCATCGGGCGCCGTCGCCGATCGTGTGGCGGCCGCCGTGCTGCCCGACGCGTCGCTGCGTCAGACGCTGCTCGAGACGCTCGACGTGGACGCACGTGTCGCCCGCGTCGCCGACGCGATCGAGATGCTGGTGCGCGAGCTCAAGGGGGGTCGGCCATGAGACGCGCGATCGCCGCGCTCGCGCTCGGGCTGTTGCTGGCGGGTGGCGTCGCCGAGGCACGTCCATGGTCGTGGCTGGGCGTACGGATCCGCGATCTGTCCGAGCAGGAGATGGACGAGCTCGCGGCGAAACACGGCATCCGCGAGGGCTTCGGCGTCGTGATCGTCGACGTCATGGACGGCACGCCGGCCGCGCGCGGCGGCCTCAAGAGCGGCGACATCGTCGTGGCGCTCGACGGGCGGCCCATCACCGAGACGCGCGAGCTGCAGCGTCAGATCACACGCGGCCCCGTGGAGCGCGATGCGCGTCTGACGGTGCTGCGTCCCGACGGCCGGCGCGCGGTGAACGTCCGGCTGGTCGAGATGCCGCGCACGGTTGCCGGCGAGCGGGTGGCCGCCGAGTACGGCTTCATTCTCCGCGAGCCCGACGGCCCGCAGCCCGAGCTCGGCGGCCGCCGTCCCGGCGGCTCCGCGGCGCCGGTCGTGAGCCTGGTGCTGAAGGACAGCGCCGCCGCCCGCGCGGGGCTCGAGGTCGGCGACGTCATTTTACAAATCCAGGAGACGCCGGTGATCACGCGCGACGCCGCGCGCGAGGTGCTGGCCGATCTCGCTCCCGAGAAAGCGCTGCGGCTGACGGTCCGCCGCGACGAGCGTCGCCTCGCGCTCGAGATCGTCCCCCCGCCCGCCCGCTGAATCCGCGCCAAAGTCGGAACGCCGCGGCGAGCACGTCGGTTACAATAGCTGCCGCTTAACATCGAACTCTCGCGGCGCACTTCAAGACAACGACGACGGAGGTGCACCATGACGGATTCGCAGACGACTCCCGCATCATCCCGCCGCACGTTCCTGACCGGCGCTGCCGTCGCCGGTACGGCGGCCCTCGGCTTCCCGACGGTCGTGAAGGCGCAGGGACCGATCACGATGCGATGGCAGTCGACGTGGCCGCAGAAAGACATCTTCCACGAATACGCGCTCGACTTCGCCAAGAAGGTGAACGACATGACGGGCGGCGATCTGAAGATCGACGTGCTGCCCGCCGGCGCCGTGGTGCCCGCCTTCGGTCTCCTCGATGCCGTGTCGAAGGGCACGCTCGATGGCGGCCATGGCGTGCTCGTCTATCACTACGGCAAGCAGACCGCGCTCGCGCTGTGGGGCTCGGGCCCCGGCTACGGCATGGACGCCAACATGCTGCTGTCCTGGCACAAGTACGGCGGCGGCAAGCAGCTGCTGAACAAGCTCTACCAGTCCATCGGCGTCAACGTCGTGTCATTCCCGTACGGGCCGATGGCCACCCAGCCGCTCGGCTGGTTCAAGAAGGTCATCACCAAGGCCGACGACTTCAAGGGCCTCAAGTACCGGACGGTCGGCATCTCGATCGACGTGTTCCAGGGCATGGGCGCGGCCGTCAACGCGCTGCCGGGCGGCGAGATCGTTCCGGCCCTCGACCGCGGGCTCATCGACGCCGCCGAGTTCAACAACGCAACGTCCGACCGTATCCTCGGCTTCGCCGACGTCTCGAAGATCTGCATGCTGCAGAGCTATCACCAGAACGCCGAGCAGCTCGAGATCACGTTCAACAAGGCCAAGTTCGACGCGCTCCCCGACAAGATGAAGGCCATCATCGAGAACGCGGTCGAGGCGGCCTCGGCCGACATGTCGTGGAAGTCCATCGACCGGTACTCGAAGGATTACATCGAGCTGCAGAGCAAGGACAAGGTCCGCTTCTTCATCACGCCGACCTCCATCCTACAAAAGCAGCTCGAGGTCTACGACACGGTCGCCGACAAGAAGGCGTCGGACAACCCGCTGTTCAAGGAGATCATCGAGTCCCAGAAGGCGTTCGCCGCGCGGGCGGTGAAGTGGGACCTCGACACCAACGTCAGCCGGCGTATGGCGTACAACCACTACTTCGGCAAGCCGGCGCCCAAGAAGAGCTAGCCCCTTCGTGACCGAATCGGGGTCGGCCAGCCATCCGGCGCGCGTCGGATGGCTGGCCGCTTTGACCGTCTGATGGACCAGCGGAGTCTGATCCGGACTGTCGATCTGGTCAGCTACTGGACCGGGAAAGCGTCCGCGTGGCTCATCGTCACGCTGACGTTCGTG
>Ga0066695_10001160_pt1 | contig 9998 bp, 9 predicted proteins | sample GraSoiAngelo_144_FD_66452 | JGI IMG/M metagenome (GOLD analysis project Ga0066695, IMG submission 66452) | Grasslands soil microbial communities from the Angelo Coastal Reserve, California, USA - 14_1009_02_40cm | ecosystem: Environmental > Terrestrial > Soil > Grasslands | place: USA...
GGCGAGAGGTAGCCGCGGTCGAACTGCATGCCTTCGACCACCTCGAGCGAGGTGTCGAGCGTCCGCGCTTCTTCAACGGTGATCACGCCGTCCTTGCCGACCTTGTCCATCGCTTCGGCGATGATCTTGCCGATCGTCTCGTCGTTATTCGCCGAGATGGTGCCGACCTGCGCGACCATGTTGCCGCCGACGTCCTTCTTCATCTTCTTCAGCTCGGCGGTGATCGCGTCGACCGCCTTCTCGATGCCGCGTTTGATGTCCATCGGGTTTGCGCCGGCCACGACGTTCTTCGCGCCCTCCCGGTAGATCGCCTGGGCCAGCACCGTGGCCGTGGTGGTGCCGTCGCCCGCGGTATCCGACGTCTTGCTGGCGACCTCGCGGACCATCTGGGCGCCCATGTTCTCGAGCGGGTCCTTCAGGTCGATTTCCTTGGCGACCGTCACGCCGTCCTTGGTGATGGTCGGCGAGCCGAATTTCTTGTCGAGGACGACGTTGCGACCCTTCGGACCGAGCGTCACTTTCACGGCGTCGGCCAGCTGGTTGACGCCCCGCAGAATAGCCTGGCGCGACTGCTCGCCGTACACAATCTGTTTTGCCATCGATAGACTCCTCAAGTTCTGAGTGCCGAATGCCGACTGCCGACTGGATTCTTACTTCTTGGACTTCTTCGTCCCGGCGGCCTCATCGATGACGGCCAGGACTTCATCTTCACGCATGATGAGGTATTCCTCGCCGTCGAGCTTGATTTCCTGGCCGGAGTACTTGCCGAACAGGATGAGGTCGCCGGCCTTCACGTCGAGCGGCACGCGCTTGCCGTCGTCCTTGGATTTGCCGTTGCCGGCGGCGATGATTTTGCCCTGCATGGGCTTTTCCTTGGCGGAGTCGGGAATGATGATCCCGCCGATTTTCTGTTCGCCTTCCTCGATGCGATGGACAATGATGCGGTCGTGCAGCGGTCTGACGTTCATGCGTTGTACTCCGTGAGGCGTTAAGTTGGAGGTTCCTTCCCGATGACCTGAAGATCGGTGCCGCGCCCTGCCGGTTAGCACTCGCCGAGCACGACTGCTAAGTATATGGCAGTTGTTGGCACTGTCAAGGGGGGAGTGCCAGACCCCGAATCGCCGATCGGAGATCGCCGATCGGGCGATCGCCGATTTACCGTCGCTTGATCTTGTACTCCCCCATTTTCCGCGTGAGTGTGTTGCGGTGCATGCCGAGCGCGCCGGCGGTCTTCGTCAGGCTGCCGTCGCACCGGCCGAGCATGCGCGCGATGAACCGTTTCTCGAATTCGCGGACGGCATCCTCGAATTGGACGCCGCGGTCGACCATCTCCTCGACAAGGCGATCGAGCCGGTCGCTGATCACGATTGGTCGAGCTCCCGCCCGGTCAGACGGCGAAACGCTTCGACGTATTTCTCGCGCGTCTTCGTCACGACGTCGTCGGGGAGCGACGGCGCGGGCGGCTGCTTGTTCCAGCGGATCCGCTCGAGATAATCGCGCACGAACTGCTTGTCGAAGCTGGGTTGCGCACCGCCCGGGTGGTACTCATCCCGGGCCCAGAAGCGCGACGAATCGGGGGTGAGCGCCTCATCGATGAGGATGACGCGATCCCCAATCGTGCGGCTGTCGCTCTCGTCGGGGAGCAGGCCGAACTCGAACTTGGTGTCGGCGACGATGATGCCGCACGACTCGGCGTGCGCGGCGCCTTCGGCGTACAGGCGCAGCGTCAGATCGCGGAGGCGGTCGAGCACGCGCCGGCCGACGAGATCGGCGGCGTCCTTCTCGCTGATGTTGATGTCGTGGCCGCTCTGAGCTTTCGTCGCCGGCGTGAAGATGGGCTCCGGGAGCCGGTCCGATTCGCGCAGACCCCTGGGCAGGCGAACGCCGCAGATCTCGCCGGTGGCCGCGTAGTCCGCCCAGCCCGACCCTGACAGATACCCGCGGGCCACGCATTCAATCGGCAGCGGTTCGGAGCGTGTGACGAGCATCGAGCGGCCCCGGAGCAGCGTGGCGGCGCGGCGCGCCTCGCCGGGGTAGGTCGCCGGGTCGGTGGACAGCACGTGGTTGGCGACAATGGTCTGCGTGCGGGCGAACCAGAACGCGGACATCTGCGTGAGGACCTTGCCCTTGTCAGGGATTCCCGACCCGAGCACGTAATCGAACGCCGAGATGCGATCGCTGGCGACGATTAACAGACGGTCGCCGAAATCGTAGATGTCGCGGACCTTGCCCTGGCGATCCGGACGTCGGTCAGCGAGTGTGGTCTGAAGAATGGGCGGGGCGAGCGGCAACAAAATCCTCTGCGAAGAAGTTTTGAATCTTACAGGCTGCGTGACACGCTGACAACAACAACATGTAGGGGCGTTATAGTAGTGGACGCTCAAGCCGAATGCGTTCCCACATCCGCACCCTCATCGTACTGGCGATCGCCCTCGCGTTGATCGCCGTGTTTCTGCACAACGTCGATCTCTGGGGTGTCATGACGACTATTGCCCATGCGCGTCCCGAGTGGCTGGCGCTCTCGCTGGCAACGATGGTCGTGAACCTCGCGATTCGGGCCCTGCGCTGGAAGTACCTGCTCGAGCCGCTGGGGCACACCTCGTTTGCGAGCGCGTTTCGCGCCACCGCCGTCGGGTTCGCCGCAAGCACCGTGCTGCCGGCACGCGCAGGTGAGGTCATTCGCCCGTACTTCCTCGCCAGGCAGGCGCGCCACGACCAGCACCGGCGCATGACCGCGACGGGCGCGTTTGCCACCATCATCCTCGAGCGCCTGCTGGACGTCGTGACCGTCCTCGTCCTGCTCGCCTCCTTCGTCTTCGTCTTCGGCAAGGACCTCGCCGGCGTCAACCCGACCGGCTTTGCCATCGTGAAGTGGGCCGGTGCGAGCGCCGGCGCCATCTCGACATCCGCGCTCGCGGTGCTCTTCGTCCTCGCGGGTGATCCGGAGCGTCTCGGCCGGACGATGACGCGGCTGGAGCAGGTGCTGCCGTCGGCGCTCGCGGGATTGATTGCGAGGGTCGCGGAGAAGTTTGCACGTGGGCTCGGAGCCATTCGCCGGCCGGGCCGACTGGCGATCGCCCTCGCGTGGTCGTTTCCGCTGTGGCTGTCGATTTGTCTCGGAATCTGGGCAGTGGCGATGGCCTTCCGCTTCGCCATACCGTTCACCGGATCGTTCCTGCTGCTCGCGTTGCTCGTGCTCGGCGTGACCGTCCCGACGCCCGGGGCGATCGGCGGATTCCACGAGGCGTTTCGCGTGGGCGCCACGGTCTTCTACAGCGCGCCGGACGCTGCGGCCGTCGGTGCCGCGATCGTGCTGCACCTGTTTTCGATCGGGCCGTCGCTGCTGTTTGGGCTGTTCTTCGCGGCCCAGGAGGGGCTGAATCTCGGCGGCATGCGGCGGCTCGCCGGTCAGGCCGAGCAGGGCAACACCGCATGACCTGCAAGTCTCAAGTCTCAAGTCTGAAAGCTCAGCCATGGCGGAGACTCTCTTGACCGTTGAGTTTGGCGGTTGAGAGTTGTATGAAGTGTCCTTACTGCTCGCACCTGGGCGACAAGGTCGTCGATTCGCGCGAGTCGAAGGAAGGCGAGGTCATCCGGCGACGCCGCGAGTGCCTCGATTGCGGCAAGCGTTTCACCAGCTACGAGCGGATCGACGAGATCCCGTATATGGTGGTGAAAAAGGATGGCACGCGCGAGCGCTTCGACCGTCAGAAGCTGATTACCGGCCTGCTGAAGGCGTGCGAGAAGCGGCCGGTCGCCGTGGCGGCGCTCGAGGCGGTCGCCGACCGCGTGGAAGCGACGCTCCAGGAGCGTCCGGAGAAGGAAATCGCGACGGCCGACATCGGCGCCTTTGTGATGGAGGAGCTCAAAAAGCTCGACAAAGTGGCATACGTCCGGTTTGCGTCGGTCTATCGTCATTTCCGCGACATCAACGAATTCGCCGACGAGCTCAAACAGCTGCTGAATCCGAAAGAATGAGCAGGTATGCCGGCAACCGTCACGTCGATTACGCCGAGACGCACGAGTGGCCCGAGCCGGACTCCCGCCCCGCACCGCCGGCCGTTCCGCGACAATCCACGCCTCATCCTCGCCGGCATCGGCGTGCTCGTCGCCGCGCTGATCGCGCTGCTGGTGATCGCCGGCGGCACGTCCCGGTTCTCTCCCGATTTCCTCAGCGAGTTCGTGCTGTACGGATTGTCGGCCGCCGACCTCACGATGCTGGCCGCGCTCCTCTTCGTGCTCGCGCGGAACATCATCAAGCTCGTCGTCGAGCGGCGGAGAGCGCTGCCCTTCGCCCGGTTCCGCGCGAAGCTCGTCGCGCTGCTGCTCGGCATGACGCTCGTGCCGACGGTGCTCGTGCTGATCGTCGGCAGCGAGCTCATCCGCACGAACATCGACCGGTGGTTCAACGCGCCGATGGCGGAGATTCTGTCGTCGGCCAATCAGATCGCGAGCGACTACTACCACGAGCAGCAGATGCGGGCGAGCGATCACGCCAACCGTCTCGCGCGCACGCTGGCGGCCGTCGACCTGACGACCGTGGACGTGCGCCCGATACGCGATGTGCTGGCGCCGGACGTGACGCTGCAGCGGGTGCAGATGGTGGAGGTCTACCGGGTGGTGCCGTCCACCGGGTCGCTCCCGAGCCTGGAGCCGGTGATCGACGTCGCGGCGCCGGCGCTGCCGTCCGGCTACAGCCGGGCGGCGGTCGACCGGCTGGCCGCGCAGGCGCTGGCGGGCTCGGCCGAAACCCGTTCGATCGAAACACTCGGCACGTCGGGCGACTTGCTCCACGCGGCGGCGATCATCCGGGGGAAGGACGCCCGTCCGACGGGCGTCGTGGTCGCGACCGCGTATCTGACCGGAGATCTGGCGGCCCGATCGCGCCGGATGACGCAGGCCTTCGAGAGCTACAACCAGCTTCGCGTCCTGAAGCGGCCGTTGACGGGGCTGTATCTGTCCTTCTTCCTGATGGTCACGCTGCTGATTCTGTTCGGCGCCACGTGGATGGGGTCGTATCTGGCGAAGCGCATCACACGGCCCGTGCTGAGGCTGTCCGCCGCGGCGCGCGAAATCGGCGCGGGCCGCCTGGACCAGCGCGTCGAGCCGGAGAGCAACGACGAGTTCGGGTCGCTGGTGGAGGCGTTCAATTCCATGGCGAGCGAGCTCGCGGCCAGCCGGCGCAAGGTGGAGCGCGGCACGATCGACCTCGAGCGGAAGCACGTCGAAGTCGAAGGCCGGCGCCGCTACATCGAGACGATCCTCGAGCGCATCACGACCGGTGTCGTGTCCATTGACGCGGGTGGAGCCGTCACCACGATCAACACCGCCGCGGCGAGGCTGCTCAGCCTCAATCGCCGGATCGTGGGTCAGCCGGCGATGGCGGTGTTCGCCCGCGCGGATCTGCAGCCGCTTGGCCGTCTGCTCGCCGGGGCCGAGCGCGGGATGGCCGAGCCGGCGGCGCACGAGATCGCGCTGGCGCGCGAGGGCCAGGAGCTCCATCTCGCGGCCGTCGCGACGGCGCTTGTCGGCGACAGCGGTGCGCCCGAGGGTGGCGTCCTGGTGCTCGACGATGTGACGCCGCTGATTCGGGCCCAGAAAGTGGCGGCGTGGCGCGAAGTGGCCCGGCGGCTCGCGCACGAGATCAAGAATCCGCTGACGCCGATTCAGCTGTCCGCCGAGCGGCTCCGCCGGCATTTCGCGGGAGCGCCTCCGCAGGCCAAAGCCCTTGTCGACGAATGCACGCAGACGATCGTCGGCGAGGTGGAATCGCTGAAAGGTCTGGTCGACGAGTTCTCGCAGTTCGCGCGGATGCCGTCCCCGCGGACGGTCCCGACCGATCTCGGCCAGCTCGTCACCGATACCATCGCGCTCTACAACGGCATTTTCGCAGGCGTCCGGATCGACCAGCGCTTCGCGCCCGGCGTGCCGCTGGTCCGGCTGGACGCGGAGCAGATCCGCCGCGTCGTCATCAATCTCGTCGACAACGCGATCGAGGCGATGGAACGCCGCGGACAGATCGTCGTCGAGACGCAGCTGGATGCCGCGAACAGCGTCGTGCGCCTGATCGTGGCCGACGACGGACCGGGGATTCCGCCGGCCGAGCGCGAAAAGCTGTTCCTGCCGTACTACTCGACGAAACGGCGGGGCAGCGGGCTCGGCCTCGCGATCGTCCGGCGCATCATCGCCGAACACGGCGGCAGCATCGAGGTCGGCGATAACGCGCCGAGGGGAACACGGTTTACCATCGAGTTACCGTGCTGACAGGGCTGATGGCTAGGGGCTGAGGGCGGAGGGCTGATGGTCGTCCAACCATACGCGGCCCATTGGCCATAGGCATCAGCCATCAGCCATCAGCCATCAGCCATCAGCCGTTAGCCATGACAAACGTCATCAGCCGTCAGCCATGACACAGGTTCTGTGAAACCAACGATCCTGATCGTCGACGACGAGCCCGGCGTGCGGACCGCCCTGGGCGGCGTGCTCCGCGACGAAGGCTACAGCGTCGAGGCGGTGTCGAGCGGTGAGGAATGCCTCGAGCGGCTCACGCGCGGTGCCGTCGACCTGATCCTGCTCGACGTCTGGCTGCCGGGCATGGACGGGCTGGCGACGCTGGCGCGCCTCCGCGAGCGGCAGGTCGACGCGCAGATCGTGCTGATCTCCGGCCATGGCAACATCGAGTCGGCGGTGCGCGCGATCAAGATGGGCGCATTCGATTTCGTCGAGAAGCCGCTGTCGCTCGACAAAACGGTACTCGTCATCCGCAACGCCCTGCATCAGCGCCATCTCGAAGCCGAGAACCGCGCGTTGCGCGCCCGGGTCGATCGGCATCAGACGATGGTCGGCGAGAGCTACGCGATGCGGCAGCTCCGCGAGCAGGTCGCCATGGCCGCCCCGACCAACGGCCGCGTCCTCATCTACGGCGAGAACGGGACGGGGAAGGAGCTCGTCGCGCGCGCGATTCACGCGCTGAGCCGGCGCCGGAGCGGCGCCTTCGTCGAGGTCAACTGCGCCGCGATTCCCGAGGAGCTGATCGAGAGCGAGCTGTTCGGCCACGTCCGAGGCGCGTTCACGGGCGCGGTGGCGGATCGCCGCGGCAAGTTCGAGGTCGCCGACGGCGGCACGATCTTCCTCGACGAAATCGGCGACATGAGCCTGAAGACGCAGGCCAAGGTGCTGCGCGTCCTTCAAGAGCAGACGATGGAAGCGGTCGGCGGTACGGCCCGGATCAAGGTCGACGCCCGGGTGCTGGCCGCGACGAACAAGGATCTGCAGGCCGAGATCCGCGGCGGGCGGTTCCGCGAGGATCTGTACTTCCGCCTCAACGTGATCCCGATCTTCGTCCCGCCGCTGCGTGATCGGCAGGAAGACATCTCGCTGCTCGCGGATCATTTCATGGCCGACTTCGCGCGCGAATACGGCCGGCGCCTCAAGCGCTTCGAGTCGGGCGCGAGCTCGACGCTGCAGCACTACACGTGGCCGGGCAACGTGCGCGAGCTGCGGAACGTGATCGAGCGGCTGATGATCATGGTGCCTGGGGACGTGGTTTCGGCGGCGGACCTGAGCTTCCTCGACCCGAGCGCCCTCACGCGCCCTGCGCCCGATGCCTCGGGCGATCGCCGGACGCTGCACGAAGCGCGGGACCAGTTCGAGCGCGATCTCATCCTGCGGACGCTCGCCGAATTGCAGGGCAACATGTCGCGGACCGCGGAGGTCCTCGGCGTCGAGCGCAGCAACCTCTATCGGAAGATGAAGGCGTTCGGGATCGCGCCATCACGACGCGCCGACGAAGAGCCGGAACAGGTGTGAACCCGGACGTGCAAGTCTCAACGCTCAAGTCTCCACACCACGAAATTCACGAAAAAGATCATCTTGTTTCGTGTCTTTCGTGTCTTTCGTGGCTCTTCAGACGCGAGAGTTGAGAGTTCAGCCTTGAGAGTTGATGGTTCTCAGCTTGTTCTCGAGCACCTGGTCTTTGTTGAACCCTTCGATCTGCAGGTAGAACTCGGCGGACGAGGTCAGCGCGGCCGACGGCACCAGCCCGACAATCTCGCTCTCGAGGACCGCCACGCCGTAGCGCCCGGCCTCGCGCTTGACCGCTTCGAACACCCGGAAGATGGGCGTCTTCTCGTAGTTTGTCAGGTTCATCGAGACCTGGACGATCCCGCGGCCTTCGAGCGTGATGCCCATCGCCTTGACGAACCGGTACCCGCCGCTGCTCTGGCGAATCGCGGCCGCGACCTTCTTCGCCACATCGAGCCGATTGGTGGCGAGGTTGATGTTGTACGAGATGAGCGGCATGCGCGCGCCGACGACGGACGCCCCGGCGCTCGGATGCGGTGCCGCCGGACCGAAGTCGGGCGTCCAGCCCGCCGTCGCCATCTTGACGGCGAGCATTTCGAATTGGCCGCGACGGATGTCCTCCAGATTCCTGCGAGCCGGATCACTCGAGGCCTCTTCGTAGAGATAGACCGGTACCCTGAAACGGTCCGCGACCGACGCGCCGACCTTTTTCGCGAGCAACACGCACTCCGCCATCGTCACGCCTTCGATTGGCACGAACGGAACGACATCGACGGCGCCCATGCGGGGATGCTCCCCTCGGTGCGTGCGCAGATCGATGTCGGCGACGGCGCGTTCGAACATCGCCAGCACGGCCTGCTCGACGCCGTTGGCGTCGCCGGCGAACGTGAAGACCGATCGATTGTGCGAGGCGTCCGAGGAGCAGTCGAGGAGCCGGACGCCGGCGACACCGCGGATCGCGTCGGCGATCGCCGCGACGATCTCGGGCCGTCGCCCCTCGCTGACGTTCGGTACGCACTCGATGAGCATGGCGGAGCTCGATTCTAGCGCGCGGCGCGGTACTTCCGCCACGATGCTATAATCGCCGCGGTTCGCGATAGTCCCTATGTCCGATCCGTTTCGTACGGACGATTCTCGCGCGCACGGCACGGCGTCCGGTTCGGATCGCGACGCGAAAATCGAGCAGCTCCTGCTCGACGGCCTCGATCACTACTTCGCCGCCCGCTACGAGCTCGCCATCAACGTGTGGACGCGCGCGCTGTTCCTCGACCGGAGCCATGCCCGGGCGCGTGCCTACATCGAGCGGGCGCGCAGCGCGCTCGCCGAGGGGCAGCGCGAGTCGGAAGAGCTGCTGCAGAACGGTGTCGCGGCGTTTCACCGCGGCGATGGCGAGCAAGCCCGTCGTCTGCTGCAGGCGGCGATCGATGGCGGAGCGCCTTCCGAAGAGGCGCATGCCCTGCTCGAGCGGTTGAACCGCCTCGAAACGGCGGGCACTCCCGCGGCCGCCACGCGATCGGGCCGGGCGCTCCGCGGGCGCGTTCCGCCCGCCTCACCCGGACCGCGGCGCTCGATCGGCCGCGTCGTGGCCGTCATCGCACTGGCCGCGGTGATTGTGGTCCTCGGTGGTTTTGCCGCGTGGAAGGTGCGGATCGATTGGCGACCGCTGGTGGCGCTGGCGCGAAGCGCGGTACGCGCCGACGTTCCGTCGTCGATGTCTCCTGTGCCCGTCGCGCGGGATTCCTCCCTGCCGTTGCCGCGGCGAGGCGAGATGACCCTGAGCCGCGCGCGGGCGCTGGCGGCCGGCGGCCATCTGCGCGATGCGGTATCGCTGCTTCAGTCGATCCGTTCCACGGATCCGCAGAAAGCCGAAGCCGATCGGCTGTCGGCCGACATGCAGCGCCAGTTGCTCGCCCTGACGACTGTTCCGTCTGCCGCGGCTCCGGACGGCGAGAAAGGGGATCGCCGCGTTCCATGAAGTGCCCCAAATGCGGCTATCTCGGCTTCGAGCGCGTCGAACGTTGCCGCAATTGTGGATACGACTTCTCGCTGGCGTCGTCGGCGCCCGATCCGGATCTTTCCATCCGGAGCGACACGCGCACGATCGACCCGCTCGACGACTTGTCACTCGTCGACGCGGCGACCGCGAGGCCGCCGGCGCGCACATCCGACATTGTTACCGATCTCGACCACGCCTT
>Ga0066695_10001164_pt1 | contig 9989 bp, 7 predicted proteins | sample GraSoiAngelo_144_FD_66452 | JGI IMG/M metagenome (GOLD analysis project Ga0066695, IMG submission 66452) | Grasslands soil microbial communities from the Angelo Coastal Reserve, California, USA - 14_1009_02_40cm | ecosystem: Environmental > Terrestrial > Soil > Grasslands | place: USA...
AATCGAAGGTGAAGCCCAGCGTGTTGACATAGTAAGCAGCGGCTTTGTCGACGCTGGCCGCGGGGATCTCTGGGACAGCAGCAGGGAACATCACGCGGCGAATCGTAGCACGAGGACGCGGCCTGGACCCAGGAATATGAGGGGTGAGTTCAAGCTAACAGTTTCGGCCATCGGTCGTGATTAACGGCGAAGTAAGCAATCCGGTCAATTCCCGGATGGCATTACGGAAATTATGTGATGGCCCTTCACGATCCGCCTGAAGAGAGTCTTAAGTACGCGCGAAATCCGTTTTCAGTCCTCGATTCGCCGTAAATGGCGTTTATCCCAACTTATCCCAATAAGCTGCCAACCGTGCCCAAACCGTCCTGAGCGAGCCGAACGGCGTCTTTAGTTTTCAGCAACTTACCAGCGAGCCAGCGCGCAACCACCCGCCTTGAAAACCGTTAGACTCGAAAGGGTCTCGGGGGTTCGAATCCCTCCTCCTCCGCCACAAAGTGTTACCTATGTCTCAGGCCGCTCATTACCTCTGTCTCACGCCGCGCAGCTTGTAGCTCTGGAGCTAGAAGGGTTGTTCTTTCGGTTGAGGCGAGAGATTACGCTGCTCTTCAGAGTTTTGTTTTAATTCTTTAGTGCACTGCCCAGACGGCCTTATAATCCAGCTCTGCTAAATTGCTGTGCGACGTGTGGCGTTCCCGTTCGCAGTGACTTCCGGCACATCCTTGATGTAGTGGGCGAGGGTTGGGTTGACGCTGGAATGGCGCAACAGCCCCTTGGCTGCCATCGGATCGCAGGTTATCACGGTAAGCTTCGTTGGTGGCGTCGCTCCATTGCTGGGAGAAACACCTGTTTCCGCTTGTGTTTGTGGAACTCCAAGTGAACGAAGAGAGAAAGATCGGCTCCACCACAATAAATGGGCTGGAATGCCCGCTTCCGACAAGGCTTCGCTACGCGATTTGTCTTGTTCGCAGTACTCTAATCAAGTACAGGACCGAGTGGGACCACAGTCTTAAGGCGTTCACCTGACTTGACAGCGCCGCTCCCGGCTGCTACAAGAAAGCGGTTTTGTGCTGTTAAGGCCCGCCCTTTCAAAAGTGTCGGAGTTCACCCCAGGGCTCCTGCCTAGTTGTCCAGCCTAATCGCCTAGCTCATCGGGTGTTTCCTCGCGGTTGGGGGCGTGTCCCTCAATCGAGAAAGAGGCACGTTGCATGCGCACGCCTTCGAAGCGGCCGCATGAACCTGCCAGCTTGTAAATTTCGCTGCCCGATGCAGTTTCGATGCAGCTGCCAATTTGGGGTAAATCGTGATGATGCTTTCCCGCTATGTACGAGCAGTCAAAAGTTACGTCCATTCCCGCTTAGCACCGCGCGCCGACCATGCCGATGACGTCGTCCAAGATGTGTTTCTCGCAGCATGGGAAAATCTACGCGCTTACCGCGGAAACTCATCCCTGCAATCCTGGCTGATGGGCATCGCGCGCAACAAGGTCAAAGATTATTATCGGGCGCGCTTGCGCGAACCAGATCTCCTCGAAACCGATAAAGAAAATTCCGGGGCACAAATTGCCCCCCCGCAGATCGACGATCACTTGGACAAGGAACGCGCGCGAATAAAAATCCGTAGAGTGCTGAACGAATTGCCAGAAAAATACCGAGTCATCCTCCTCTGGCGGTACTGGAACGAATTTCCCGTCAAAGGGATTGCCATGCGGATCGGCAAGACCGAAAAGGCGACAGAACGAATGCTCGCGCGCGCGCGCGATGAATTTCGGCTGGTTTGGGATCAGTTGTCCAGGGATTCGCGCCCGGAAAGTGCGGCAGTGTTGCTATTTGGAGATTTTGCTTCTAATTCCGCGCGCTCTGTTCATCCATCGCAAAAATTTCCTAGAGAAAATTCTACAGCGTAAAAATTTCAGCGGGGGATTTTCTCGCCAACTCCGACTTAACAAGAGCGCGACGGCAAAACTGTCCGCAAACTTGGAGTGAAAGTCCGATGCAGTGGAAGGAATTGTGACTTTTGCTCAAGTTCAATACAAACGGAGGTTCTAAAGATCATGATAGGTGGAAAGTCAGTCGCAAAGTTGTTTTGCATGCTCCTGGCAGTGTGCGCTGTTGCACTGTTCGGGATCATGCCCGGAGCACGCCTGGCTGCCCAGTCCACCGGCGCTGTTTATGTCCTGTCCAACCAACCCGTTGAAAACGCTGTGATCGTCTTTCACAGAAATGCCGATGGCACGCTGTTGCCTGGGGGTAGCTTTCCCACTGGCGGCGCCGGCTTCGGCAGCGGACCCAATCCCCTCGGCTCGCAAGGGGCGTTGATGCTGAGTGCGGATAACCGCCTGCTATTCGCCGTTAACGCGGGGAGCGATTCCATCACCTCTTTCTCGGTGGCCGGCGACTCTCTCACCGCACTGCAAACCGTGCCGTCAGGCGGAACCATGCCCGTCAGCCTGACCGTGTACAAAGACATGCTCTACGTGCTGAACTCCGGCGGCGCATCACCCAACATTACCGGTTTCCGGATCACGCCGGAAGCGCACCAGGCAAAGCTCCTGGCGCCTATTCCGGGCTCGACGCAATTCCTCCCCAATAGCAGTGCGGCTGCTGCTGCGGAGATTTCCTTTACTCCCGACGGCGGATCCTTGTTGGTGACTGAGCCAGCAGTTAACCAAATTGTTTCCTTTACCGTGGGCTCGGGTGGACACGCGGCGCCTGCCGGCACCTTCTCTGCTTCCGGCGCCGGGAGTTCAGCCTCTGCTGGCGGCGGGCCGTTTGGCTTGGCGTTCAGCAGGGATATCGTCGTCACGGCCAATACGGCTGGCGACACTCCTCAAGCAGGCAGTATGAGCTCGTATGCCGTGTTGCCCAGCGGCGAACTCGCTCCTGCATCACCAGCTGTGATGAATAACCAAACCGCATCTACTTGGGCTCTCATAGCGGAAAAGGGGAGTCTTGCCCTCACGACCAATACCGTGAGCGGCACGATCTCCAGCTTCGCGATTGCTCCGAAGACCGGTACCCTCACCTTAATTCAATCCGCAGCCGCCTCCATCCTGGCCCCAGACGGCAGCACCTTGAATCCGTCTGACATGGCCTTGAGCAGTGAAGGCCGCTTTCTGTACGTTCGCAACGGCGCGAACGGAACCGTCAGCGCCTTCGCGCTCCAGGCGAATGGCAGCTTGAGACCACTCGCGCAGACGCAAGTCAGCAGCCTGCCGGACACCGCCGCAGGAATCGCTGCTCGCTGATAGCCGTAACTTCTGTACATGGCCAAAAGCAAGGGCACGATAAGATCGTGCCCTTGCTTTCCTTACTGAGTTTCACCTACGGGACACAAGAGCTACATCCGCATAACCGTCCCTGGCGGAAGCGTTTCAGCCTCCTCTTGCCGCTCATTGGCAGGTCGGAAACTTGAAGGATGCGATTCTCGTGCTCCAGTTGTACGTCCCGCTGTACATTAGGTATTCGTTCGTATACCAAAATGTGCAGTCGTCCACTGGGTCCATGCTCATGCTGCTATAGTCGCCCCAGCGACTCAAGCCGACCACTTGTGAGCCTGCGCCAGGCTGAATGCTGTTTTCACCTTCCATAGTGCCCAACGGATCTATGGGAACACGTCCGGTGAAGCGAATTGCCGGAAACACGCTTCCGCTCGAAGTGCTGTACCCAAGCGCGATATTCCCAGCCTTGTCCATCGCGATGCTGCCCATCCAACGTGAAGTGGAATCGGGCGAGAAGGTGCCCTGCTGATGTACCGTCGGAGAGCTGTTGGGGCTCTGGATTTCATACCAGCGCACGCCGGTTACTTGACTATGTTTTCCTCCGCTCACGTGAATGGAGTGGTTGACGAGTAGCGATTCGGTTCCGCTGCGATTGCATACGCCAGCCGGTACATCAAGCGGTCCCCCAGCGAGTCCAATTTTGTGCTAGTTGATGGCTGCGGAATGCAAGTGCCTCCACTGCACGCTTCACTGAACGTCGCAACGGGAATTACCGTCGGGCCAGTAAAGGTCGAATTCGCAGGCTTGGTGAAATCCACATGAAACTTGAATAGGTTCAACGAATTGCTTCCGAAGCTCATGTAGAAATTCGGTGAACCAGACGGCGGCGCCGTTGCCCCGTCCAAGTCCGAGGGCAGGAGGCTGCCTACACTGGAGCTCTGCTGGAAGCAGACCTTCGTGGCTGTTGCACCCGTTAACATGGCGCTTCGATCAAAAGCGCAGGCGATGGGCCCCGTGAACGTGTTCCCGCTGAACGCGTTGAAGGAGGCATAGTACGCGTCGGGCCACACTCCCAGTTTCGGATAGTCAGGGAAAAGGGTCGTGTTGTTGGGCGTAGCAAAAGCATATCGATTATATGTTCCCGTTGCGTCGGAAGTGGTCGAAATGGCTATGCAATACATGTACGGCGAAACGTAAACCGGCTGCGCCAGCACCCACCGCCCCGCTGCTTTGTCATACTGCGCGATGGGGTCGCCGCTGTTGTTTGTCTCGCAAGGTCCGCCAAAACCGTTCCACAGTGTGTTTCCTGCAGTAGGGCCCGCAACGAGATTCCGGTCGTTTTGTCGAACACCGCGAAGTCCAGGTTCACCCATTGCACGTACTGTGTCGCACCAGCAGCGCCGTTTGTATCCGGGGGCGCACAGCAGTTGAAATAACTGTTGTCGATCCCTATGCCCACACCCTGAAAATTCTGGCCGGCCGCCGTGTTCACAAGTGGACCAGCCGAACTCTGCAGCGCAGGATCCGGCTGCGATACCAACTCGCGGGGTCCGTGGGTCAGACGCAGTCGTCTCTCGTGTTTCGGTTCAGACGGGCTAGGAGACCGTGGCAAATCGCGCAACGCGGGCGAAACATCATGCTTTACATCAACACTTACTTCAGGCTGGCTTTGGGCCCACACTCGATTGGGAATGCATAGCACACAAAACCACACCAGGGGGATTGATTTCCGGATCACACAGGCCTCCAAATTTGAGTTTTGGACTACGAAGACAACTTCACCGCCAGCAAACGCCGTGGCGGTTCCGCCAAGCCCGGACGAGGAAATCTGGAGAGGGAACGAGGGAGCTGGGCGAACTTGTCTGTCTTGTAGAAGATTTATTTTTGCTTGTCAACAAAAGAATGGAAGAAGAGTCACCAAGCGATTAATCTCGGTGGCAGGGACGCGGTCGGAGAGCTGCTGCGCTGGGTGATGTGGCCCGTATACTTGCCTTCGCCCGTGTTAGGTACACTAGCAGGGAGGCGAAAAGAACCGATCGATGGATGACTTCCTTGGCGCAGGATTGGGTGCAACTAAAGTCCTCGGTCCACCGCGCGCTGCAATCGCCTTTATCCCACTTTATCCCGATAGGCTGCCATCCGTGCCCAAACCGTCCAGAGTGGGCCGAACGCCATCTAGTGTTATCATCAACTTAGGCCGGAGCCGAGGCACAATCACCCGTCTTGAAAACCGTTAGGCTCGAAAGGGTCTCGGGGGTTCGAATCCCCCCTCCTCCGCCAGAAATCCAAGGTACAACAATAAGCGCCGCCTAAAATAGTCTCCGCAATCCATTTATATTCTAGCCAAGCCGAGGAATTTCAAAACGGCGGCGCCAGTTACGAGAGCCTATACTGGAAGCCGCCAAGTCTATGACCTCTTCCCGCACCATCACTTGGAGCCTGGGGATTTGGGCGTTCGTCCTTGCCCTTTATGCCGGCGTTTCCCTGTCGCATCCGCGCGGCTCGCAGACGCTAGTCGCGTTCGGCGATGTGGTGCAGTGCACCGTGCCGTTGATTGCGAATGCCGGGCTGCTCCTCAACGCGGGTACGCCGTACTGGCGGCGCAACATCTTCTGGATGCTGATCGCGTTGAGCTGCACGCTATGGATGATCGGGCAGTTTGAATGGACCTATTATGAGGTCTATCTACATAAGCCGTTGCCCGGGCTGTATCCAGGCGACATTCTGTTTTTCTTGCGGGGCATTCCGCTAATAGCTGCGCTGGCTCTCCAACCGCACCGCAAGCGCGGCGAGGTGCGCGCCCGGCTCGGATACCTGGACTTCGGCCTGTTGTTGGCCTGGTGGACGTTCGTTTACATCTTTTTTGTGATGCCCTGGCTTTACGCGACGCCGGATATCGCCCAGTACAATCACAATTTCAACGTTATCACCGACACGCAAAACGGACTCATTGTGCTCGGGCTCATGTTGTTGTGGCTGCGAAGCCGCGGGGCTTGGAAAAAAGTGTACTTCCATCTGCTCGGCGCTTCTGTGGTTTACATGCTGGCCTCTTTGGTCGTGGATGTGCAAAGTGATGTCGGCATTTATTACACGGGAAGCCTGTACGACCTCCCGATTATTTCTTCTTTTTTCTGGCTCGCATTGGCCGGCTTGATCGCTTATTTGAATCGCGCGCAACTGGACGCCGCTCAGCCGGGGGAATCGCTCGATTCCCGCGACGATTCCGCAGAAAATGTCCACGGTTGGTCCAGCCATCTGGCCATGACGGCGGTCGTTTCTCTGCCTCTTCTCGCTCTATATAGTTTGCATGCCGACAATATGGAACCGGGCGTTCGTGATTTCCGGTTGGTGACCACCGTGGTGGCGGCGTTGCCGCTAGCCGGCTTGATCTTTGTGCGCAGCCACTTTGCGGAGGTGGACCGCGCCCGCCTGCTCGTGCAGTCCGAACAAGCACTGAAAAATCTGAAGCGCCTTCAGGCGCAGCTCGTTCAAACGGAGAAGCTTGTGTCGCTGGGGCAGCTCGCCGCCGGTGCCGCCCATGAAATCAATAATCCTCTCGCCGCGATTCTCGGGTTTTCCGATCTCCTGGCCGATGATCAAACCCTGCCTGAGAAGGCGCGTTGCACGGCTTCGAAGATCCGCGAACAGGCACGGCGGACCAAAACGCTGGTAGGAAATTTGCTCAGCTTCGCGCGCCAGGTGCCCCCCGAGCGCACGCTCCTCGATATCAATACCGTGGTAAACAATGCCGTTCAGCTTCGCGCACTCGACCTCCGCCCTTCCACGGCGCGCATTGAACAACAGCTCGAATCAGTGCTTCCCGGAGTGCGCGGCGATGGGAATCAGCTCATGCAGGTCTTCTTCAATCTCATAAGCAACGCGGTGGACGCCATGGAAGCGCACCAAGGCGGCCTGCTTACGATTAAGACCATGCGCGACCGCGGCAACGTGGTCATTCTGTTTTCCGACACCGGTACCGGCATCAAGGAGCCGCATCGCGTTTTCGATCCCTTTTACACCACCAAACCCGTGGGTAAGGGCACAGGTCTCGGTCTGAGCATCTGCTTCGGAATCGTTCAGGAACACAGCGGGAAGATTCTTTGCTACAACCGCCAGGAAGGCGGCGCGGTTTTTCGCGTCGAACTGCCGGCGGTTCTTGCGGGCCTTCCAGCCAGGGAATTACAACAGCTCACCGCCCAAGGATCGAATCCGCGCAAACGCGCTTGAAGGGCCCTGCTTTGCTCGGCATCCTCGCTAAACCGCGTGCGACTCGTGTTAGAGTTTTCCATCTTGGGAGCCCGCTCCTTTCCACGGAGACCGAATGCCCGAAATAGCCATTCGCACGCAAAGGCTGACCCGCAGATTCGGGAACCTCACCGCCGTTGACGGCGTCGACCTCCAGGTTGCCGCCGGCCAGTTCTTCGGTTTCCTCGGGCCGAATGGTGCGGGCAAATCCACGACCATTAAGATGCTCACCGGCTTGCTTGCACCAACCGCGGGAAGCATGGACCTTCTCGGGCTAGACTTTGCGACGCATCCGGTCGAAGTGAAGCGCCAGATCGGGGTGGTGCCGGAAGGCATGGGGCTTCTCGAACGCCTCACCGGTTCGGAATACTTGCAATTCGTCGGGCGCATGTACGGTCTAGATCGCCGAATGACACAACAGCGCGCGAACGAGTTGCTGGATTTCATGCAACTCGCGGACCGCCCCAAAACGTTGATCGCGGACTACTCGCATGGCATGCAAAAGAAACTGGCGCTTGCCGCCGCGGTCATTCACGGGCCGCGGATTTTGTTTCTGGATGAGCCGTTCGAAGGCGTCGACGCGCTCGCAGCGGGTGTGCTCAAAGCTCTTCTGGGTCGCATGACCGAGCGCGGTACTACGATTTTCTTGACATCCCACGTTTTGGAAATTGTCGAGCGCCTTTGCAGCCACGTGGCCATCATTCACAAAGGGAGGCTTGTGGCGCAGGGTTCGCTGGAAGAGTTGCGCGCCGACATTTCCGGCGAGGCCGGCAGCAAAACGACGCTCGAACAGGTGTTTCTCTCGATTGTGGGGCAGGACGGCACCGAACGCCCACGTTTGGAAGAACTCTCATGGCTGATGTAGCCAGCCCCATCGGGATACTGACGCAAGTTCGTGTGGTTGCCGGGCTGCGCTGGCGCATTCTTCGCAACGGTCTGCGCAAGAAGGCCAGTCGTTTCGATCTGCTCGGCCTGATCCTTCTCGGAGTTTTTAGCGGATTTTTCGTGGTGGGGCTGTGCGTCGCTTTCTTCACCGGTGCTTATGCGTTTCTTTCCGAAGGCCGCTTCGGCTTGTTTGGGCTGCTGTTCTGGTGCATTTTCCTGTTCTGGCAGCTATTTCCCATTTTTGCAGCGGGGTTCGGGGCCAGCTTCGAATTCCGCTCGATGCTCCGTTTTCCGCTGAATCTCACCGCGTTTTACGTCATCGGTCTGGCCTACGGCTTGGCGGATTTTTCCGCGGTGGCATCAGTTTGCTGGCTTGCCTCCATGACACTCGGCGCGGCAGCAGCGCGGCCGGGAGTGCTGCCCGCGATGCTGTTGGTTGCGGCGCTGTTCTTATTGCTCAACGTGACTTTGGAGCGGCTTGTTGGTTCGTGGCTCGAGCGGTTGCTCTCGCGGCGCCGGACCCGCGAGTTGTTTTTCGCTCTGTTCATTCTCGCAATGGTTTCTCTGAACCTCATCGAACCGACTATGCGCCACTATGGCGGATTGTTGGGGCCGCTGGCTCTGCGGATCATTCCGTATTTTGCGTGGCTTCCGCCTGCACTTGCGGGCAGAGCGATTGCGGCGGCCGCCGAGGCCCGGTTCGGATGGTTGGTTTTGGGTTCGGCGGGGCTGTTCGTTTATGCCGCGGTGTTCAGCGTTTTTCTCTGGCGGCGATTCGCTTCGCAATATCGCGGAGAAGAACTGAGTGAAACCGCAGCGCCCGTGCCTGCGGCAGCACGCGCCCTAGCAAAACCGGCAGACTCCTCAGATCGTTTGAGTGCGCTATCGCCGCAAGTGGCCACGGTCGTCCGTAAAGAGTTCCGCTACCTCACGCGCAACACGTTTTCCTTTTTCACCCTGATCATGCCCCCGGTAATGGTCCTCATCTTTGGCACCATGTTTGCCGGAAAACACCCGGCCTCGGAGCATCCGGTCTCTCCTGAAATGCTTTTCCCGGGCATCATGGCCTATCTCGTCCTGATTCTGATGGGGCCTGCCTATAATTGCTTTGCCTTTGAAGGCCGCGGCATCCAAACCTACTTCATGGCGCCGCTGCATTTTCGTGACATTTTTCTTGGCAAGAATCTGATGCTCCTGTCGGTGCTGGGCGTTGAAACCGTATTGTCTTTGGTGATGCTCGCCTGGCTGCTGGGATTGCCCTCGCTCCCCGTCTTCCTGGCTACGATGGCTGCCATCGTGTTTGCCGTCGTTGGGCAGCTGAGTATTGCCAACTGGTCTTCGGTCACCTTTCCGCGCAAGCTCGAATTCGGCCAGATCCGCGGTCAGCGGCAGTCCGGTATGGCCGTGCTCCTGGCCTTTGCCGCCCAAATTGTGTTCGGCGGAGTGTCCGCGGTGGTTCTTTTTAGCGGGCGCTGGACGGGGAATCGTTGGTTCCCCGCTGAAGCCTTCACCTTGCTTGCGGCGGCGGCCGTCGGTGGCTACTTTGCCTCGCTTGACAGCATGTCGCGGCTGGCCGAAGAAAAGAAAGAAGTGCTGATCGAAGCGTTGTGCCGATGATGCAGGCCGAGTGTCATGGTCTAAG